>Ga0335079_10001394_pt1 | contig 27399 bp, 23 predicted proteins | sample Lox_Sample_33_FD_206719 | JGI IMG/M metagenome (GOLD analysis project Ga0335079, IMG submission 206719) | Soil microbial communities from Loxahatchee National Wildlife Refuge, Florida, United States - Lox_Sample_3.3 | ecosystem: Environmental > Terrestrial > Soil > Wetlands | place: USA...
GGGGTCGCTCCACATATCAAATAAGTCCCGCTTCCGCGAAGGAGAAGCACGTCCCATCTCCGATGATGAAATGATCGAGCACCCGGACGTCGACCAGCGCGAGCGCTTCCTTCAGCCGCCGCGTGATGAGCTCGTCCGCCTGGCTCGGCTCGAGCACGCCGGAGGGGTGGTTATGGGCAAAGATCACGGCGGCGGCGTTGTGCGCCAGCGTCTGGCGCAGCACCTCACGCGGATGCACGCTGGCACGATCGATCGTGCCGCGGAACAGCTCCTCGAACACGATCAGCCGGTGGCGGTTATCGAGGTACAGGCAGCAGAACACCTCGTAGGGGCGGTCGCGCAGCTGCGCCAGCAGGAAGGTACGGGTTGCCTCGGGCGCGGCGAGGGCGGGACCTGAGCGCAGCGCTTCGCGAAAGTGGCGCCGCGCGAGCTCGAGAGCGGCCTTCAGCACCGCATAGCGCGCCGTGCCGATGCCGCGCCGGCGCGTGAGGGCCGGGCGCTCGGCGTTCAGCAGCTCGCGCAGCGAGCCGAACTCACCGATCAGCGAGCGCGCGAGCTCCACCGCGGATTGGCCGCGCACGCCCGCGCCGAGCAGCACCGCGAGCAGCTCGGCGTCGGAGAGCGCGTGCGCGCCGCGCTCGATCAGTCGCTCGCGCGGCCGCTCGCGGTCAGGCCAGTGGCGGATCGCCATGACGTCTGGTTCTAAGAGAAGGTGCCGCGAGTCTAAGCAGCGCCCGGCGTGCTGGCAGGAGGGCATAAGCGCTCCGAACCGCCGGTTTTTCAACGAGGTTGCGCACACAGTTTGCCCGCCGCGCGCGGCGCGGTGAGATAATCCTTCCTGGGGTTCACTGCATGCACGGCAAGCACATTCTTCTCGGCGTCACCGGCGGCATCGCCGCCTACAAGAGCCCCGACCTCGTGCGTCGCCTGCGCGAGCGCGGCGCCGAGGTGCAGGTGGTGATGACGGCCGCCGCGCGCGAGTTTGTGACGCCGACGACCTTCCAGGCCGTCTCGGGCCGCACGGTGCGCACGGACCTGTGGGATGCGGCCGCGGAGGCTGCCATGGGGCATATCGAGCTGGCGCGCTGGGCCGATGCGGTGCTGATCGCGCCGGCGAGCGCCGACTTCCTCGCGCGCCTCGCGACCGGCCGCGCCGACGACCTGCTCGCGACGCTGTGCCTCGCGACCGAGGCGCCGATCGCCGTGGCGCCGGCGATGAATCATGTGATGTGGGCGAATCCGGCCACGCGCGCCAACGTCGCCCAGCTCGCCGCGCGCGGCGTGCTGATCTTAGGTCCCGCCGCCGGCGATCAGGCCTGCGGCGAGGTCGGCGAGGGGCGCATGCTCGAGCCGCTCGAGCTCGCCGAACAGCTGGGCGCCCTGCTCGCGGCGGGCGGCGAGCTCGCGGGGCGGCGGGTACTGGTCACGGCCGGACCGACGCGCGAGCGCCTCGATCCGGTGCGTTTCATCAGCAACCGCAGCTCCGGCAAGATGGGTTTTGCGGTGGCGCAGGCGGCGCGGGCGGCGGGCGCGGAGGTCGTGCTGGTGAGCGGCCCGGTGAGCCTGCCGACCCCGCCGGGAGTCAGGCGCATCGACGTCGAGAGCGCCGCCGACATGCTGGCCGCGGTGCTCCAGGAGCTCGCCGGCACCCACGTCTTCATCTCGACGGCCGCGGTCGCCGATTACCGCCCGGTGCGTGCGGCGCAGCAGAAGATCAAGAAGACCACCGACACGCTCGAGGTCGCCATGGAGCGCACGGCCGACGTGCTCGCCACGGTGGCGGCGCGCCCCGACCGGCCCTTGGTGGTGGGTTTCGCCGCCGAGACCGAGTCGGTCGAGCAGAACGCGCGCACCAAGCTCATGAAGAAGAATCTCGACATGATCGCCGCCAACGAGGTCGGCGACGACAAAGCCTTCGACAGCGAGGAGAACCAGCTCATCGTGCTCGCCCGCGGTGCACGCTACGAGCTCGGCCGGGCCGGCAAGCTCACACTCGCACGCGGCCTGGTCACGCTCATCGCGCGCGAGCTCACCGCGCGTGCCGACCGCTCGCAACGCGGCACGGCGCGCGCCTGACTCGCGCATGAGCACCGCACCCCGCCGGGCGCTCAAGGTGCGCATTCTCGATGCGCGCATCGGCGACGAGTTTCCGCTACCCGCCTATGCGACCGATGGCTCGGCGGGCCTCGATCTGCGCGCCTGCACCGCCGCGCCGCTCACTCTCGCTCCGGGGCGGGCCGAGCTCATCCCCACCGGACTCGCGATCCATCTGGACGACCCGTCGCTCGCGGCCGTCATCCTGCCACGCTCGGGCCTCGGGCACCGCCACGGCATCGTGCTCGGCAACCTCGTCGGGCTCATCGACTCCGACTATCAGGGCCCGCTCATGGTGTCGTGCTGGAATCGCGGCGCGGAGCCCTACACGGTGACGCCCGGCGAGCGCATCGCACAGCTGGTGGTCGTGCCTGTGGTGCAGGTGGAGCTCGAGGTGGTGCCGGACTTCGTGAGCTCTGCGCGCGGGGCCGGCGGCTTCGGCCATTCGGGCCGCTGATCTCAGTCGGTCGAGTGCAGCGTGTGTAGCTCTTTGTAGCGCTCGATATCGGCCTGGAACTGAGCGCGCAGCTGCGTCTCGTCCTCGCTCTCCCTGGCGAGGGCGTTGGTCTGCGTGTTCATCTCGTTCACCGTGCGCACCAGGTTTTCCGCCAGGTCATCGGGCATGGAACGCGCCCCGGCGTTTCCGCTGTAGGGACGGTAAGCCAGGGCGCGCGTCTGCAGCGCGCCGAGGCGGGCCTTCAGGCTCTCGATGTACTGCTGCCCGGCCGCACGCTGGGTCTTAAGCTGGTCGAGCCGCGCATCGCGCAGCGATTCGATGTCCTTGACCGAGGTGTAGGTGGTCACCAGGAAGGTGTCGTGCTGCTTCTGCCTGATGAGCTCCGCGCGCGCGCGCGCCTCTTTCGCGACCTGGTCCGGGCTCTTCTGCCCTTCGACGTGGGACACCGGCACTCCCTGCGGGTTCATGATCTCGCGATCCTTGCCGGCGTACTGCGGCGGGATCTGATCGCCGTAATGAACCACGCCCTGATCGTCGACCCAGCGAAAGGTCGTCGTCTTGGAGGAGCTCGAGTGCTGGGTGGGGGCCGCCGACACCGCAGCCGCGGCCAACCCTGCAGCCAGAGCCAGGGAAAACACACGCAGATGCGCTGACCGGATCGCCACGCAGCTATCTTCGGCCGCCCGTGGGGCGCTGGCAAGCCTTAGCGGGCGCCGTAACGCCCCCGATAGGCGCTGAGGGCCGCGAGTTGCTCGGCTGAGATGCGCGGCTTGCCGCCCGCGGGGCGCGACAGTGCCTCGATCAGGTCGGATAGTGTGACGACGCTCACACATTCGAGCTTCTCGGTGCGCTCGAGCTCCTGCACCGCGCTCAACTCGCCCTGGCCGCGCTCCTCGCGATCGAGCGCCAGCGCGACTCCGACCGGCTCGGCGCCCGCGTGGCGGATCAGCTCGAGCGACTCACGCACCGCGGTGCCGGCGGTGATCACGTCGTCGACGATCAGCACACGGCCATGGAGCGGCGCGCCGACCACGACCCCGCCTTCGCCGTGCTCCTTGGCTTCCTTGCGGTTGTAGGCGTAGGGGACGCTGCGGCGGTGATGCGTGGCGAGGGCGATCACGGTAGCGGTGACGAGCGGGATGCCCTTGTAGGCCGGGCCGAACAGCATGTCGAACTCGAGGCCGGAGCGGATGACGGCGGCCGCATAACACCGACCGAGCACCGCCGCCGCCTCGCCATCGCTGAAGAGCCCTGCGTTGAAGAAGTAGGGGCTATCGCGGCCGGACTTGAGGCGAAACTGCCCGAAGCGCAGCGCCTCGCGTGCGAGCGCGAGCTCGATGAACGTGAGCTGATATTCCTGCATGTCTTATCATTGTTCGGCTTGCGAGTGATCAACGTCAATGTGTGCGGCATCCGCTCGGCGGCGGCCAAGGGCCTGTTCCGCTGGCTGCGGCGCCAGCGCGCGGATTTCATCTGCCTGCAGGAGACGCGCTGCCAGGAGGATCAGCTCGACGGGCACGACGTGAGGCTGCCGGGCTACCAGGGGTTTTTCTGCGAGGCCGAGCGCAAGGGCTACGCCGGGGTCGCGCTTTACACCCGCCATGCCCCCGATCGGGTCATCCGCGGCTTCGGCGTACCGGAGTTCGACCGGGAAGGGCGCTACCTGGAGGCGCGCCTCGGCGACCTGTCGGTCGTGTCGCTCTATCTGCCGTCGGGCTCTGCCGGGCCCGAGCGCCAGGCGTCCAAGTTCCGCTTCCTGGAGGCTTTCACGCCTCACCTGGCGCGCCTCAGGCGCGGACGGCGGCGCTGCATCCTCTCCGGTGACTGGAACATCGCACACCGTGCCATCGACCTGAAAAACTGGCGCTCGAACCAGAAGAACTCCGGCTTCCTCCCCGAGGAGCGCGCCTGGATGGATCAGCTGTTCGGGCCGGCCGGCTACGTGGACGCATTCCGCGAGGTGCGCACGGGGCCGGGGCTCTACACCTGGTGGTCGAATCGCGGGCAGGCCCGCGCGAACAACGTCGGCTGGCGCATCGACTACCAGGTCGTGAGCAGCTCGCTCGCGGGCCGGGCGCGCGCCGCTGCCATATACAAGGAGCGGCGCTTCTCGGATCACGCTCCGCTCACCATGGACTACGATCTTTGAGCGCGCCGCCGGCGGCTGAGGGAGCGCGGCTGAGGGACCTGCTCGCGAGCCCCAGGATGCTCGCGATTCTCGCGCTCGGCGCGGCCTCGGGATTTCCCAATCAGCTCACCGAGAGCGCGCTGCAGGCCTGGCTCAAGGACGCCGGCCTCACCAACACCGCGATCGGTGCGATGACCTACGTAGCGCTCCCCTATCTCCTCAAGCCCCTGTGGGCGCCGCTGATCGACCGTTATCCTCTGCCGTTCCTCGGCCGGCGCCGCGGTTGGATGCTGGTCACGCAGATCGGCCTGGCAGCCGCACTCGCGCTGCTCGCGCTGCAGAATCCGTCGGCGGCACTCGGAGCCGTCACGGCGTGCGCCTTCGCTATCGTGGTCTGCTCGGCGACTCAGGACATCGCCATCGACGCGTGGCGTACCGACGTCTCGCTGCCGAGCGAGCGTGGGCCCGCCGCCGCGGCCAACAATCTCGGCTACCGCACCGCGGCCTGGATCGCCGCTGCGTGCGCGCTGGTGGTGGCCGATCACTTCGGCTGGCGCGCCGCCTACCTGCTGCTGGCGGCCGCGATGCTCGGCTTCTGCGTGGCGAGCTGGCGCGCGCCCGAGCCCGCCTATCGCCATGCGCCTCCACGGACGCTGCGCGAGTCGCTGATGGCGCCGCTCAAGGAGCTGCTCGAAAGCCCGAGCGCCGCGATCCTGATCGCCGTGGTGATGCTGTTCAAGATCGGCGATGCGTTCGCCAACAAGCTCTTCACGCCCTTCATGATGGACGTGGGTTTCTCCAAGACCGAGATCGGACTCATCGCCAAGGCGCTGTTCACCGCGAGCGCGCTCGGTGGCTCGGTCCTCGGCGGCGTGCTCATGGTGCGCCTCGGTCTGGTGCGCTCGATGCTCGGCTTCGGCGTGCTGCAAGCGGCGAGTAACCTGCTCTACTGCCTCATGGCGGCGGCCGGCAAGAGCTACCCGATCATGGTGATGGCGGTCGTCATCGAGCACGTGGCGGGCGCGATGGGCAACATCGCGCTGGTGGCACTCATCATGGCGCTGTGCGATGTACGTTACAGCGCTTTCCAGTACGCGCTGCTCTCGGCGATCGCGCTCCTGCCGCGCTACAGCCTCGGTTATCCGGCCGGCTGGATCGCCGACCACGGCGGCTGGTACGTGTATTACGTGACCAGCTTTGCGCTCGCGCTGCCGGGGCTCGCCATGGTGTGGCTGACGCGGGCGCGGATCCACGCGCTCGAGCAGCTGCGGGCGCGGGAGCAGCCGTGAGCGGCGTGCTCGACGTCGAGCGCGTGGTCTGCCGCGAGAGCGAGCTCGAGGCGCACGGGGTGCGCGCCTTCACCATCGGCGCCGGCGACTGGCCGCTGCGGGGTTTCGTGGTGCGTGCCGGCGCCCACCTGCGCGGCTTCGTGAATCGCTGCCCGCACGCCGGACATCCGCTCAATCTCCTGCCCGACCGGTTTCTGACACCCGACGGGGCGCTGCTGCTGTGCTCCTCGCACGGCGCGCTGTTCGAGAAGCTCACGGGTTACTGCGTGGCCGGACCCTGCGCCGGCCGCTCGCTCACGCCCGTGCCGCTCGCCGTGCGCAGCGGCTTCGTAATGGTGGCGGACGGGGTGGATATTGCCGCCCTGGGTGAATCGGAAAAAATCGCCTAGCGGCGATTGGTCCGCGCAGCCGCGTTACTCGAACAGATCGATGCCGTCGAGCGGAGACATGCGCAGGTCGCGATCCTCGCCGAGGCTGTCCGAGCCGCGGGAGCCCTCATCGCCCGCTTCGACGTCGACCGAGCCGCTCCAGTCCTCGGGCGCCTCGGCCGCCTCCAGGCCGCCGTCATCCCACTGGCTCTCCCAGTCCTCGACATCCATCTCCTCGACCGTGCCGTCGAAGTACTGGATCTCGATGGTGCCGTCGTCATCATCGACGGCGACGACTTCGAACAGCTGGCCGCTGTTGAGGCGATACCAGTCGCCGATGCCAGGGTGAGGAGCCGTCATCGTCGCAACCTCCCGGGACCCACGCGGCGCAGCTGTTATGCTGCCGCCCGACGAAATTCATGTTGCGCCTCGTCCTCGACGCTTGCAAGACGCGGAGCATCAATGTTCGAGCAGTCGCTGAAATTCTTCGTGGTCTTCTTCGTGGTGGTCGACCCGGTTTCGCTGATCCCGCTGTTCACCGGGCTGACGGCCGGGGCCAGCACGTCCTACAAGCGCCGCATGGCAGCGAAGGCCGTGACGATCTCGGCGGCGATCCTGCTGGTCTTCGCGCTCGGGGGTGCGGCGTTTCTGCAACTCATGGGCATCAGCCTCGAGGCGTTTCGCATTTTCGGCGGCTTGCTCCTGTTTCTGCTGGCGCTGGAGATGGTGTTCGCGCGCGAATCGGGCACCCGCACCTCGAGCGATGAGGCGGCCGAGAGCCGCCGCCGCGCGGATATCTCCGTGTTCCCGCTGGCGTTTCCCTTCATCGCAGGTCCCGGGGCGCTCGCCACCATCCTCCTATGGTTCGGACGCATCCAGCTTCCGGCGGAGGCGGGGCTGTTCGCGGCCTTCGTCGCCGCCGCCGCGCTCGTGCTGGCGATCGTGGTCGCGCTGCTGTGGGTCGCGGAGCCCCTGATGCGGGTGATCGGCGTCACGGGCGCCAACGTCGCGAGCCGCATCCTCGGGGTGATCCTCGGCGCACTCGCGGTGCAGTTCGTGCTCGACGGCCTGCGGCAGGCGTTCACCGCCGGCTGAAGGCGAGATCCCACACTTCGTGTCCGAGCCGCCTGCCGCGCAGCTCGAAGCGGGTCGGTGCCCGCTCCGCGGTCCGGCCGGCGAAGCCGCCGTCCGGGGCGAGGTTGCGCAACCCCGGCACCGCGTTCAGGCACGCCAGCATCTCGAGCGCGTACGGCTGCCAGTCGGTCGCGAGCTTCAGGACGCCGCCTGGCTCGAGCGCACGCTCGATGAGCGCCACGAAAGAGCTCTGCACGAGCCGCCGCTTGTGATGGCGCTTCTTGGGCCAGGGGTCCGGAAAGAGGATCAGGATCTCCGCGAGGCTCGCGGGGGCGATCTGCCGCTCGAGCACTTCGACCGCGTCGTGGCAGATGACGCGGACGTTGGCGAGCTGCTCCCGCTCGAGCGCCAGCAACAGGTGGCCGACGCCGGGACGATGCACCTCGACGCCGAGATAGTCGCGCTCAGGATGGGCGCGTGCCAGCGCAGCGAGGTTCTCGCCATTGCCGAAACCGATCTCGAGGGTGCAGGGAGCTGGGCGGCCGAAAAGCGCGGCGGGCGCGAGCGGCTCGTCCCGGTACTCCACCCCGTACTTGCTCCACAGCTCCTCGAGCGCGCGTTGCTGCGCCGGAGTGATGCGGCCGGCCCGTGTGACGAACGAGCGGATCGAGCGCGGGTGCACGGGGTCGGGCATGGCGGTGATCTTACCCGCGGTCTCCGGCGAAGCGAGGCCGGGGCGCGGCGAGCGGAGTCGGCGACGCGGCGGTGCCCATGGTATAAGCCCGCGCGGCGCTCTACGGAGCAAGGTCCGCGAAAATCGTCTCGACGATTTTCGCCAATGATAATTAGAGGAGGACGAGATGTTGAGGACTGCGGTGTTGGGCCTCCTGGCCCTGATTGGAACGACGTGGGGCGCCGCGCAGGCGCAGGACACCAAAACCGGCGCCGAGAAAGCGGGAGCCAAGGCTGCAGACTCGTCGGCGGAGCCGGCGGGTGATGCCGCTTCGCTCATGCGCCTCTGTCACATCGACGTCAAGGGAGATCTCAAGGACGAGTGGAAGCGACTCCCGGTGGCGGCGAGCTCGGTCACCGAGCATCACTTCAGCGCTGCGGGCAAGGCCTTCGACTACAGCGCGACCGCGGGGACTCTCATCGTGCGCGACGACGAGGACAAGCCGATCGCGAGCATCGGCTACGTGGCCTACACGCGTAAGGGCGGCAAGGAGGGGGAGCTGCGTCCGGTCACCTTCGCGTTCAATGGCGGGCCGGGCTCCTCCTCGCTCTGGCTGCACATGGGGGTGCTGGGTCCGAAGCGCGTCGTGGTATCCGATCCCACGCCAACTCCGAGCGCTCCCTATCGGACGGTCGAGAACCAGTACGGTGTCCTCGACAAGAGCGATCTCGTCATGATCGACCCGGTCGGCACGGGACTCTCGCACGCCGTCTGCAACCACAAGGACGACGAGTTCTTCGGGGTCGATCCCGACATCGATTCCATCAGCCGCTTCATCGCGCAGTACGTGAGCGACAACAACCGCTGGACCTCGCCGAAGTACCTGCTCGGGGAGAGCTACGGCACCACGCGCGGAGCTGCGATCGTCAACTACCTGCGCACGCATCGCGCGCTCGAGTTCAACGGGTTGATCCTGGTCTCGGTCGCCACCGACATCGAGGCCATCTTCGCCGAGCTCCCCGGCAACGACCGGCCCTACTCGGTGTACCTGCCGGGCTACGCCGCCGTGGCCTGGTATCACAAGGCGCTGCCGCACCAGCCGGCGGCTCTCGAGCCCTTCCTCGCCGAGGTGCGCGCCTATGCGGCGGGCCCGTATACGGCGGCGCTGCTGAAGGGCGATTCCCTGAGCGACGCCGAGCGCGAGCGCACCGCGGCGCAGCTGCACGAGTACACCGGCCTCTCGACCGAGTATTTGAAGTTCGCCAACCTGCGGGTCTCGGAGATCATGTTCGCGCACGAGCTCCTGAAGAACGAGCGTAAGACGATCGGCCGCCTCGACGGGCGCTTCGTAGGGCCCACGCAGGATCCGCTCGCGAAGGAGGCGGACTACGATCCGCAGTCGGCCGCGATCGGCGCGGCCTTCAGCGCGGCGTTCCTCGATTACTACCACGGCGAGCTCAAGTTCGGGCAGGGCAAGACCTACTACACCATCAATTTTGGCATCGGCGAGAAGTGGAAATTCACGCACAAGACCGATAACGGCGAGCAGCCGATCGTGAACTCGGGGGTGGATCTCGCCCAGGCACTCGTGCAGGACCAGACTCTCAAGGTGCTGGTGTTGAACGGCCTTTACGACCTGGCGACGCCGTTCTCAGCGACCGAGTACATGATGTCGCACCTCGGCGTCCCGCCGGCGGCGAGCGCGCGGATCTCGATGAGATACTACCCGGCCGGACACATGATGTACGTGAACCCGGCTTCGATCGTGCAGATGAAGAAGGACCTCGACGAATTCATCGACTCGACCGACCATCTGTGACCGGCAGCACCATCTGGGCACGGAGGCCCGGATGGTTGTCGAGGAGCTCGAGCACGCCGCCGTGGAGCTTCGCCACGGCATCGACGATCGAGAGCCCGAGGCCCACGCCCGGGGTGCCACGGCTCGCATCGCCGCGGAAGAAGCGCTCGGTGGCCTTCGGTCTGTCGGCCGCGGCGATGCCGGGCCCGTTGTCGGCCACCTCGATCGCGACCGAGCCATCGTCGCGCCTGTCCACGCGCACCTCGATGGCGCCGCGCTCGGGCACGCACTTCAAGGAATTGTCGATGAGGTTGCTCAGCGCCTGCGCGAGCAGCACCGGATCGCCGGCCACCGGGGCGACGCTACCGGCCCGGAACGAGAACGCGACACCCTTCTGCTCGGCGGCTGGCTCGTAGAACTCGACCACCTCGGCGGCGACGCGCGCCGCGTCTACCTGCACGAAGCCCGAGCGGCGCGCCCCGGTGTCGAGCTCGGCGAGGCGCAGCAGGGCGGCGAAGGTGCGCATCACCCGGTCGACGTCGGCGACCGCCGCCTCGATCGCGGCAAAGGTCTCACCGGGCTCGGGACGCGTGAGCGTCAGCTCCTCGAGCCGCGAGCGCAGCTCGGCGAGCGGGGTGCGCAGGTCATGCGCGATGGAGTTGGAGACGTCGCTGATGCCGTGGATGAGCCGTTCGATGTGATCGAGCATCCCGTTGATGGTCTGTGAGAGTGTGTCGAGCTCATCGCCGGAGCCCGAGGCCGGCAATCGCCGGCGCAGGTCGCCCGCCATGATGGCCGACACCGTGGTGCGCATGCCCTGCACCCGCGCCAGCAGCTGCCGGCGGATGAGGACGGCGCCCGCGACGCCCACCACGAAGAGGAACGTGACCGCGGCGGTGAGCCCCCAGGCGAACTTCCGCTCGAGCGGCAGGTAGAAGCCGAGGTCGCGGCCGACCAGCAGGTGGTAGCCGCCGGGGAGGGTGGTGCGCAGCAGCAGCGTGTGCACCGGCTGTCCGGCCAGCTGATCCACCATCACGGCGTGCTGACCTGAGCCGTCGGGAAGCTCGCGCGGCCAGGCGGCGAGATTGCCAGCGAGCGGCCGGTAGTCGGCGTCGGTCAGGAGCAGCGTGCGCTCGCCGACTATCTGCAGCCGCAGCCTCGAGTCGATGTGGGCGGTGAGCCCCTGCGGCCCCTCGCGCGCAAACACGTCCGCGAGGTGCTGCGCATCGGCGTGCAGGATCTCCTCGCGCCCGGAGAAGATGCTGACGTTCCACGCATACCACAGCAGCACCGCGAAGGCGACCAGCGCGGCGAGCCCGAGCAGCAGGTAGCCGAGCGCCCAGGTGACCGGGGAGGAGCGCAGCAGTCTATTCATGGTCGGTCATCATGTAGCCGGCGTTGCGCACCGTGCGTACCAGCGCCGGCTCGGAGTCATGCTCGATCTTCTGCCGCAGCTTGGAGATATGCACATCGACCACGTTGGTTTGCGGGTCGAAGTTATATTCCCACACCGCCTCCAGCAGCATGGTGCGCGTCACGACCTGGTTGGCGTGGCGCATCAGATATTCGAGCAGCTTGAACTCGCGCGGCTGCAGCGTGATGGCGCGGCTGCCGCGCGTCACGCGGCGCGACAGCAGGTCCATGCGCAGGTCGCCGACCTGCAAGGTGTGTCCGGTATCGGCGCCGGAGCTGCGCCGTCCGAGCGCATCCACCCGCGCCAGCAGCTCGCCGAAGGCGAAGGGCTTGGTGAGGTAGTCATCGCCGCCCGAGCGCAGTCCCTTGATGCGCTCATCGACCGCATCGAGCGCCGACAGGATCAGGATCGGCGTGCGGTTGCCCGCCTGGCGCAGCGCCTCGATGATGCCGAGACCATCGACATTGCCGGGGAGCATGCGGTCCATGACGATGACGTCGTGTGGCTCGCTGGCGGCGAGAAACAGGCCGTCGCGGCCGTTGGCGGCGTGCTCGACGGTGTGCCCGGCCTCGCGCAGGCCCTTGGTGACGAACTGCGCCACCCGCTCGTTGTCCTCGACGATCAGGATCTTCACGATGCGGCCGCTTCGCCGGCGGGCGACGGCACGGACTCGGGCAGGCCGGCGTGCGCCGGGTGCTTGCGTGCCCAGCGCACGACGAGCCGATCGAGGTACAGATACACCACGGGCGTCGTGAACAGCGTCAGCATCTGGCTCAAGACCAGTCCTCCGACCATTGTATAGCCGAGCGGCTGGCGCAGCTCAGAGCCCGTGCCGCGCCCGAGCATCAGAGGCAGCGCGCCGAGGATCGCCGCCATCGTCGTCATCATGATCGGACGGAAACGCAGCAGGCAGGCCTTGCGGATCGCCGCCTGCGGCCCGAGTCCCTCGGTGCGCTCGGCGTGCAGTGCAAAGTCCACCATCATGATGCCGTTCTTCTTGACGAGGCCGATCAGGAGGAGGATGCCGATGACCCCGACGACCGACAGGTCGAAGTGGAACAGCATCAGCATCAGCAGCGCCCCGACGCCCGCCGAGGGGAGCGTGGAGAGGATGGTGAGCGGGTGGATGTAGCTCTCGTAGAGCACCCCCAGGATGATGTAGACCACCAGCAGCGCCGCCAGGATCAGCAGCGGCATGGTCTTCAGCGACGTCTGGAACGCCTGGGCCGTGCCCTGGAAGGTGCCGGAGATCGCCGCCGGCATGTGAATCGAGGCAGTGACCTTCTCGATTGCCTTCACTGCATCGCCGAGCGCCGCGCCCGGAGCGAGATTGAACGACAGTGTCACCGCCGGAAATTGCGCCTGGTGATTGATCGACAGGTAGCTGGTATGACCCGTGTCGAACTTCGTGAACGCGGACAGCGGCACCTGCTGCCCGGTGGTGGGCGACTTGATGTAGATCTTATTGAGCGTGCCGGGCTCGCCGAGAAGCGACGGCAGCACCTCGAGCACCACGTGGTAGCTCGCGAGCTGGGTGAAGTACTGGGTCACCTGGCGCTGGCCGAAGGCGTCATAGAGCGTGTTGTCGATGAGCGCCGGCTGGATGCCGAAGCGCGCCGCCTGGTCGCGATCGATGAGCAGCGACAGCTTGGTGCTCGAGGACTGCTGGTCGGAGGCGACGTCGGTGAGCTGCGGCAGCTTCTTCAGCTCTGCGAGCAGGCGTGGCGCCCACTCGTTCAGCTCCTCGATATTGGCGTCCTGCAGCGTGTACTGGTACTGGGTGCGCGAGGTGCGCCCGCCGACGTTCAGGTCCTGCGCGGCCTGCAGGAACACCGTGCCGCCGGGCACCGCGGCGATTTTCCGGCGCAGCCGCGTGACCACCTGATCTGCGGTCACATCGCGCTCAGCGCGCGGCTTCAAGCCCAGGAACACGAAGCCGTTATTGATCGGCTGGCTGCCACCGACGAAGGCTGCCCAACCCGCGACCGCAGGATCATCGCCGATGACTTTCATCAGGCGGCGCTCGAGCCTCACCATCTGATCGAAGGACACGTCCTGCGGCGCATCGGTGACTCCGGCGAGGACCCCGGTGTCCTGCTGCGGGAAGAAGCCCTTGGGGACGAACACGTACAGCGTCACGGCCAGCGCTACCGTGGCGATGAAGGTGGCGAGCGTCGCGCCCTGGTGGCGCAGCACGAAGTCGAGTCCGCGGGTGTAGTGATCGATCAGCCACTTGAAGCCGCGCTCGAGCGCCAGGTACGCGCGCCCGTGGCTCACATGCCGCTCATCGCGCAGGAACAGCGCGCCCATCATGGGCGAGAGGGTGAGTGCCACGATCGCCGAGACTGCGATGGTCATGGTCACGGTGACGGCGAACTCATGAAACAGCCGACCGACGAGCCCGCTCATCAAGAGCAGCGGGATGAACACCGCCACCAGCGAGATGCTGATGGAGAGGATCGTGAAGCCGATCTCGCCCGCGCCCTTGATAGCCGCTTCATGGGGCGTCATCCCTGCCTCGATGTGCCGGTAGATGTTCTCGAGCATCACGATGGCATCGTCGACCACAAAGCCCACCGCGATGGTGAGAGCCATGAGCGAAAGATTGTCGAGGCTGTAGCCGACTACGTACATGAGCGCCGCGGTGCCCGCCAGTGCGAGCGGCACGGTCAGCCCCGGAATTGCGGTGGCCCAGAAGTTCCTCAGGAACAGGAAGATCACCATCACCACGAGACAGATCGCCAGCAGCAGCGTCAGCTCCACGTCGCGCACCGAAGCCTGGATGGTCACGGTGCGGTCGATCACCTGGTCGAGCTTCAGCGACGGGGGGACCGAGGTCATGATGTGCGGCAGAGCTGCCTTCACTTCCTGCACGTCGTCGATCACGTTGCTGCCGGGCAGCTTGTGGATGAACAGCAGCACCCCGGTGCGGCCGTTCTGGAAGGCAACCGACTGGGTGTTCTCCGGACCGTCGATCGCGCGGCCGATGTCCCGGATACGGATCGGCGCGCCGTTGTGGTAGGCGACGATCACGTCGTTCCACGGCGTCGCGTTCAGCAGCTGGTCGTTGTCGTAGATGGTGTAGTTGTGCTGGGTACCGGTGATTGCGCCCTGCGGGCTGTCGACGGTCGCGATGGTGATGAGGTTGGCGACGTCCTCGAGCTGCAGCCCGACCGCGGCGAGCTTCACCGGGTCGACCTGGATGCGCACCGCCGGCTTCTGCTGCCCGCCGACCCCGACATTCGCAATGCCCGGCAGCTGCGAGAGCTGCTGCGCGATCACCGTCTCGGCGTAGTTGTCGACCTCGGTCATCGGCAGCACGTCCGAGTGCACCGCATAGATGATGATCGAGTAGTCCGCCGGGTTGTACTTGCGGTAGGAGGGGGGCGAAGGCAGGTTCTTCGGCAGCTGGCCGCCGGCGGCGTTGATGGCCGACTGCACGTCGCCCGCGGCCGCGTCGATGTTGCGGTCGAGCTCGAACTGCAGCGTGATCTGCGTGCCTCCCAGCACGCTGGTCGAGGTCATCTGCGCCACGCCGGGAATCTGTGCGAACTGCGTCTCGAGCGGCTGCGCGACGGAGGAGGCCATGATCTCCGGGCTGGCACCCGGCAACTGCGCGCTCACCAGGATGGTCGGGAAGTCCACCTGCGGCAGCGGTGCCACCGGCAGGAAGGGAAAAGCGGCGATGCCTATGAGCGCCAGTCCCGCCATCAGCAGTGTCGTCGCGACCGGGCGCTCGATGAAGGGCCGCGAAATGTTCACGACGCGGGCCTCGCCACCCGTGCGGGCTGAGCCCGGGCTGCCTCCGGCCCATTCGCCCGCACCAGCGTCCCGGGCTGCAGCCGGTACTGATTGCTGGTCACGACCTGCTGCCCGGCGCTGACGCCGTTCACGACCACTACGAAGTCGCCCGTCTGCTCGCCCACTGCAATGGGCGTTGCGGCGACCGTGGAGTCGGGCCGCAGGACGTAGGTGAAGGTGCCTTCGGGCCCGCGCTCGAGCGCCGCCGCGGGGATGGTCAGGACCTGGTGCCGGACCTGCGTCAGCACCCGCACGTTGACGAACTGTCCTGGCCACAGGCGCTGCTGCGGATTCGGCATGATGGTCTTGACGCGGATCGTGCCCGTGGTCTGGTCGATCTGGTTGTCGATGAGCTCGACCGTGCCGGTATCGAGCACGTCCTTGTCATCGCGCGACAGCGCGGTGGCGGTAACCGGCCCGCGCTTGAGCGCCGCGCTCAGCTCGCCGAAGCTCTCTTCCGGGAGGCTGAGCATCACTGCAATCGGCTCGAGCTGCGTGACCACCACCATGCCGGTGGTGTCGGAGGCATGGACGATATTGCCGGGATCGACGAGGCGGATGCCGGTGCGGCCCTCTATCGGTGAGGTGATCGCGGTGTAGTCGAGCTGCGTGCGGGCGTTGTCGACCGCCGCGGCATCGCCCTTGACCTGCGCGGTGAGCTGCGCGATGAGCGCCCGCTGCGTGTCGACGGTCTGCTTGCTCGCGAGGTCCTCCGGGGCGAGCTGATCGTAGCGCTCCATGTCGAGCCGCGCGTTGGCGAGCAACGCCTCATCCTTGGCGCGCGTCGCGAGCGCAACCCCGAGCGCCGCCTGGTAGGGGCGAGGGTCGATCTGCACCAGCAGGTCACCCTTTCTCACATGCTGCCCTTCCTTGAACGCCACCTTCTCTATCTGACCATCGACGCGCGCAGTGATGGTGACGGTGTAGAAGGCCTGCACCGTGCCGAGCCCCTCCTGGTACACCGGCACGTCGGCGCGCTCGACCGTCGCCACGTCGACAGCGACGGGGCTGGGCTTCACCACCGGCGGCTTGCGCCATGCGCCGATCGAGAGCCAGGCAAGCAGTGCGATCACGACGAGTGCCGCGGCGGCGGCGAGGAAACGCGGCTCGTGCATCAGGCGGCGGTTCATACCGGCGCGCGCTCCTGCCAGCCGCCGCCCAGCGCCTGGTAGAGCGACACCAGGGCGCTGAGATGGGCGTACTTGGCCTGCGCCAATTGATCTTCGGCGGTGAACAAGCTGGTCTCGGTGTTGAGCAGCGTGAGCACGTTGATGGTCCCGGCGTGCATCTGCATCTGGGCAAAGCGGTACGCGCGCCGCGCCTGTTCGGTCGCTTCCTGCTGGCGTGCAACCTGGTCGGACGTCTGCTGCACGGCGATGAGCGCGTCCTCGACGTTGGCGAGCGCCGAGATCACCGCCTTGTGGTAATCGGCCAGCAGCTCGCGGTAGCGAGCCTCGCTCAAGCGGTACTGACCGACGAGCGCCCCGCCCTGGAAGATCGGCTGGGTGAGACTGCCGGCGAGCGACCAGACGCGATTCGCCGGAGTGAGGAGATTGGCGAGCGCCGGACTCTCGAAGCCGCCGCCCGCGGTGAGCGAGATGCTGGGAAGGAACGCGGCGCGCGCGGCGCCGATGTTGGCATTGGCGGCGATCAGCTGCGCTTCGGCCGAGGCGACGTCGGGCCGGCGCGTGAGCAGCGCCGACGGCAGCCCGGGACGCACCGCGGGCTGGTCGAGCTCATCGAGAGTCCCGCGCCTCAGGTCGACCCCCTCGGGCGTGCTGCCGATCAGGATGGCGAGCGCGTCCTCACTCTGGCGCAGCTGCTGCTTGAGCGGCGGGATCGAGGCGTTAACGGTGTCGACGACCGTTTGTTGCTGCGCCACGTCGAGGGCGGTGGAGACGCCGGCGCGCTGCTCGAGCGTAAGTCCCCGCAGCACCTCCTGCGCGTTGGTGAGGTTCCTCTCCGCCACCCCCAGGCGGTCGCGCAACTCGAGCGCCTGGAAGTAGGTCGTGGCGACGCCGGCGAGCACGGTCAGCTCGACCGTGGTGCGGTCGTAACGGCTGGCGCGCTCGGTGGCCGCTGCGGCCACGTAGCCCGCGCGATTCTTGCCCCAGAAGTCGAGCTCGTAGCTCGCCGTGAGCAGCGGGTTGAAATCGCTGCCGGTCAGATAGGACGCGCCGCCCGGTACGGGCTGACGCGCGCGGGTGGCGGTAGCGCTCGCGTTGAGGCTCGGCAGGAGAGGCGCGAGCGCGACGCGCCGCTGCGCATCGGCCTCCTCGACGCGTGCGATCGCAGCTCTCAGGTCGTCGTTGGCGCTTTGCGCCTGGGCGATGAAGGCATCGAGCTCGGTCGAGTTGAAGCCGCGCCACCAGTCGGCGGAGGGCCATTCGGGCGATTGCGGCTCGCTCATGGTGACCCAGTGATCGGCGGTGGCGATGTCGGGCTTGTGGTAGCGGGGACCCAAGCTGCAGGCCGTCACGAGGAGCGCGCTTGAGCTGAGCAGAGCCACAAGCGGACGCCGGCCCGCCGGCCGCCCACGGCGGATCCTTCCCCGAAGAGGCAGCCAGGCGCGCATGAAGCCACCTTAGTCCCGGGCAGGTTCTCCCTCGGTGGGCGAATGATTAAAGTCGGTTAATCTCTCGAACGGGGGATGGTGGGCCACGGCCCGCCGCGCATTAGATCGAGGACCTTGCGGGGAGGGGTTGCCATGTCGATCAAGCTGACCGTGAACGGTGAGAGCCGCGAGCTCGATGTCGATCCCGACATGCCATTGCTCTGGGCGATCCGCGATCACCTGGAGCTCGCCGGGACCAAGTTCGGCTGCGGAATGGCGCTGTGCGGCGCCTGCACGGTGCACATCGACGGCCAGCCGACGCGCTCTTGCGTCACGCCGGTCTCGGCCGTGGCCGGCAAGAGCATCACCACCATCGAGGGCCTCACGACGCCCGCCGGCAAGGCGGTGCAGCAGGCCTGGATCGCGCTCGACGTGCCGCAATGCGGCTACTGCCAGAGCGGGCAGATCATGTCGGCCGCGGCGCTGCTCGGCTCAAATCCGCAGCCGAGCGATGCGGACATCGACGCTGCCATGTCCGGCAACATCTGCCGCTGCGGCACCTACGTGCGCATCCGCGCCGCCATTCACCAGGCAGCCGCCAGGCTCGGCGCGCCGAAGCCTGCGGGGAGTTGAGCCATGTACGCGCGCTACCTTGAGAAAGCCCGTCGTGCCTCGGGTTCGGCTCCGTCATTGAGCCGCCGCCAGTTCCTCGAGCTCACGACGCTCGCGGGCTCCGGTCTCACGCTAGGCGTCCTGCTGCCGGGCTGCGCCCCAGCCGGAACGGGCGCCGGCACGGCCGCTCCCGCGGCGCCGCTCGAGATGCCTTTCGTGCGCATCGCGCCCGACAACACGGTCACCGTGATCTGCAAGCACCTCGAGGCCGGCCAGGGCGTGTGGACCGGGCTCCCGGCCATCGTGGCGGAGGAGCTCGATGCCTCCTGGGAGCAGATGCGGGTCGAGAGTGCCCCCGCCAAAGTTCCCCAGTACGGGAATCTGGCGATGGGCGGGAAGATCCAGCTCACCGGCGGGTCGACCGCCGTCGCCAACTCCTGGGAGCAGCTGCGCCAGGCGGGCGCCACCGCGCGCGCCATGCTGGTCGCCGCAGCCGCGCAGCAGTGGGGCGTGCCCGCGACGGAGGTGACTGTGAGCGAAGGGGTGGTCGCCCACGGGGCTTCAGGCCGCAAGGCGAGCTTCGGCGAGCTCGCCGGCAGCGCCGCGAAGCAGCCGGTCCCGGAGAAAGTCACTCTCAAGGATCCGGCAACTTTCAGGATCATCGGCCGAGAGAAGCTGCCGCGCCTCGATGCGCGCGCGAAGTCGACGGGCACGCAGCAGTACGCGATCGACGTGCGGCTGCCGGGGATGATGACGGCCGTGGTCGCGCGGCCACCGCGCTTCGGCGGCAAGGTGAAGTCCTTCGACGCCGCGAAGGCCAAGGCGGTCGCCGGCGTGGTCGACGTGGTCGAGATTCCGCGCGGCGTCGCGGTGGTCGCGCGCGACACGTGGTCGGCGAAGAAGGGACGCGAGGCGCTCGAGATCACCTGGGACGAGTCGGCTGCGGAGAAGCGCGGCACCGCGCAGCTCATGCAGTACTACCGGACGCTGGCACGCGGCAAGGAGGCGGCCACCGCCGCTCAACTGGGCGATGTGGACGAGGCACTCAAGCATGCGGTTCACCGTGTCGCGGGCGAGTTCGAGTTCCCGTATCTGGCGCACGCGACGATGGAGCCGCTCACGGCGGTGTGCAGCCTCGGGCCCGACAAGTGCGAGATCTGGGCGGGATGCCAGTTCCAGACCGTGGACCAGGCGACGGCAGCGGCGATCACCGGGCTCAAGCCCGAGCAGGTCGTCATCTATACGCTCGCCGCCGGCGGCACCTTCGGCCGCCGGGCAACGCCCGATTCGGACTACATCTCGGAGGTCACCTCGATCGCCAAGGCCACGGGCGGCAAGTACCCGGTGCGCCTGGTCTGGACGCGCGAGGACGACATCACCGGCGGACGCTACCGCCCGCTCAACTATCACCGCATCGAGGCGGGCATCGACAAGGACGGCAAGCTCGCCTGGCGGCAGCGAATCGTGGGCCAGTCGATCGTCGCAGGAACGCCGTTCGCCGCGATGATGATCAAGAACGGCGTCGATCCGACAGCAGTCGACGGCAACGCGGCCCAGGAGTACGACCTCGACGACGTGCACGTCAGCTGGACGCAGCCGAGGGTGGGGGTGCCGGTGCTTTGGTGGCGCTCGGTCGAGAACACGCACACGGCGCATTCGAAGGAAGTGATCATCGATGAGCTCGCGCAGGCGGCGGGCGAGGATCCGGTGGCGTTTCGTCTCAAGTTCCTCGGCAAGCACCCGCGGCACGTGGGAGCGCTCAAGCTCGCGGCGGAGAAGGCCGGCTGGGATCAGCCCTTCCCGAAGGAGAAGGGCCGCGGCCGCGGCATCGCCGTGCACGAGTCTTTCGGCTCGGTGGTCGCACAGGTGGCGGAGGTCACGGTGAGCGGCGACAAGATCACGGTGGATCGGGTGGTGTGCGCCGTCGACTGCGGCATCGCGGTCACGCCGGACGTGGTGAAGGCGCAGATGCAGAGCGCCATCGGCTACGGCCTGTCGGCGGCGCTCATGGGGAAGATCACGCTCACCGACGGGCACGTCGATCAGACCAACTTCCATCAGTACCAGGTGCTGCGTCTGCAGGACATGCCGAGGGTCGTGGAGGTCTACATCGTTCCCTCGACCAATCCGCCCTCAGGCGTCGGCGAGCCGGGAACCCCGCCGATCGCGCCGGCGGTCGCCAACGCGGTACGCGCCGCGACCGGCATCCGCCTGCATACGCTGCCGTTCGATCTCGCCGCGGCGCGGCGCGCAAGCGCCTGACGGCGCGGGGCCTTCAGACGGCGGCGAAGCTGCGGGCCTCGGGTCCCCAGGCGGGCGCAGTGGCGAGCGCCTCGGGGACTTCCTCGGGCCGTGCGACCACCTGCCACATGTCGAGGTGGCGCCGGTCCATGAAACGCTCCTCGATCGCGTGGTCGAGGAGCTTCAAGAGCGGCGCAAAGAAGCCGCGGGTGTTCACCAGCACGATCGGCTTGAGGTAGAGACCGAGGCGCTTGAGAGTGATGGCCTCGAGCAGCTCCTCGAGAGTGCCTGAGCCGCCCGGGAGCGCGATCGCCGCATCGCTTCTCGTCAGCATGAGGTGCTTGCGGGCGCGCAGGTCCTCCACCAGCTCGAGCTCGGTGAGTCCGCGGTGCCCCCATTCGAGGTCGGCCATGAAGCGCGGCAGGATGCCGACGACGCGGCCGCCTCTGGCGAGCGCGCCGTCCGCCAGCGCGCCCATCGAACCAACAGCGCCTCCGCCGTAAACGATTCCGAGGCCCGCCGCTGCCAGCACTTCACCGAGGCGATGTGCGGCGGCGCGGTAATCGGCGTGCGAGGAGCGGCTCGAGGCGCAATAGACGCACACCGCGTGCTCGACCGGCCGGGCGGCTGCTGAGCTCATGGGGTTCGATCCGTAAGCAGGACAGGTCTGATGATTATAGGGCCAGACGATCGGTCACATTCTCGCCGCCAGCCGGCCAAGGTCCGTGGGCGATTTCGGTGAGTTCACGACCGCGCCATCGCCAAGCCCCCGGCGCGGTGTTGAGCCAAATCAATTACCCGTTCTGTGCGGGTATGATCGCCGCATGCAGCGGGAGAGACGCCGCCTCTTACTGCTCTACGCGGGGGCAGCGGTCGCGATCATGGTGCCGATCGTGGCGGCCGTGTGGCTGGCGGAACAACAAAGTCTGGTGCGCCAGGAGCGGCGCGCGGCGGCCCTCGCCGCCGAGATCCTGCTGCGGGCCGACCGGATCGCCGATCAGGCACGTACCGCGACCACGGAGCTGCGCGCCGCCGATGCGCAGGATCCCTGCTCCGATCAGAACATCGAGCTGATGCGCGGGCTCGTCATCCGCTCGAATCTGCTGGTCGACGTCGGCAACATCAGAGACGACATCCTCCGGTGCTCTTCCTTCGGCCAGGCGGCGGTGCCCGTCGGCCCGCCGGCGTACACGAGCGCACTGGGCTTCGCGGTGCGGGTCGGCGTGCGCCTGCCGCTTGCGCCTGACACGCCGCTCGTGATCGTGACCGATCCGAGGACCGGCTATACGGCATTCATCAGCCAGTCCCTGCCTCTCGATGCGCTCACCGAGGAGAGCAACGTAGTGCTCGGCCTGACGGGCGGACAGCGCAAGCAGTTGCTGACGCAACGCGGCCCGTTCAATCCGCGTTGGATCGAGCGCATCGGCAGCTCGCCCGAGGGCACCTTCTACGACGGCACGGACCTCATCGCGTGGAAGCGCTCGGCGCGTGGCGACTACGTGGCGTTTGCCGCCATCGGGCGTAACCGCATCGAGGAGGATCAGCGGCGCATCGTGCTGGTGCTGCTGCCGGTCGGGGCGGCGGCGGCTGCGCTGCTGGTGCTGGTCGCGGTACGCCTGGCGCGGCTCCAGACCTCGATGCCGCGGCTGCTGCGCAACGCGATCCGGACGACGCAGCTGTTTCTCGTGTATCAGCCCATCGTGGATCTCGCCACCGGCGCCTGGGTGGGCGCCGAGGCGCTGCTGCGCTGGCGCCGGCCGAACGGCGAGCTCATCGGCCCGGATCTCTTCATCCCCATCGCCGAGAGCACGCGGCTCATGGGGCGGATCACGGATGCGGTGCTGAAGACCTTCGAGAGCGAGGCGGGCGAGCTGCTGCGGGCGAGGAGCGATTTCCACATCTCGCTGAATCTCTCGGCCGAGGACATCTGCAATCCGGAGATCGTCGACCGGCTGCGCGCGATGATCGCCCGCATGAGGATCTCCGGCAGCAACCTGCACGTCGAGGCGACCGAGCGGGTGTTCATGAACATCGAGGCGAGCCGCCGCAACATCCGCCAGCTGCGCGCCGCCGGCATCCAGGTCGCGATCGACGACTTCGGTACCGGCTACTCGAGCCTCTCGTACCTGCACAATCTCGAGCTCGACCGGCTGAAGATCGACAAGTCGTTCGTCGACACGATCGGCACTGAGGCGGTCACGAGCGAGGTCGTGCGCCACATCATCGAGATGGCCAAGTCACTCAACATGCAAATGATCGCCGAGGGCGTCGAGACCGCGGCACAGGCGGAATTCCTGCGTTCCCACGGTGTCCAGTACGCCCAGGGGTGGCTGTTCTCCAAACCCATCAGCATGGAGCAGCTCATGGCGCAGCTCTCGGGCGAAGGTGGGCCGCACGCGGGGGACTAGGGTAAGATCCCCGATCCCAAGCGGGTGTAGTTCAATGGTAGAACTGCAGCTTCCCAAGCTGCTAACGTGGGTTCGATTCCCATCACCCGCTCCAATCCCAGCCAGCTCTGGCCAACGATAGCCAAGACAGTGCGTGCCCGCTGGCGCGCTGAGATGCTCACCCATGTTGTCCCGCGTTGACTGCCGCTTCACACGTAATCGCGACGCAAGACGGTGACAGCGCGCACTCCCCTGAAACTGCCAAGGTGGCGCGTAGGCGTACTGACGGCCATTAGCCGACGCCAGCGGCAACACCGTTGATAGCGACAAAGCGGGCTCTCTCTTCGGAATCATGTTCAGGGGAGCCGGAAATGGTTAGCCTGCCGCGTCGTCGAGGAGATCTGCGCTTATGAAGTCACAGACGGCAAGATAGTGTCGGAGCAATTTTTTCATGTAGTCACCCCCCACCGCGCGATGGGCACGTAACGAGCGGGCCGGTGTTCTCCGGCTCCGTGCGCGGCGTGCCGCTGAAGATCAAGCGATTGCAATTATCAATCCCGAGGAGTTCGCCATGGCAACGCTGAAGCTGACCTACTTCGATTTCGACGGCGGGCGCGGCGAGCCCGCGCGTCTTGCGCTACACATCGGCGGTATTGCGTTCGAAGACCACCGCATCTCGGGCAAGGACTGGCCTGGCGTCCGCGACAGGACGCCGTTCCTGGCCATGCCCACGCTCGAGGTGGACGGTAAAGTGGTTTCGCAGTCCAACAGCATCAATCGCTACGTCGGCAAGCTGGCTGGCCTGTACCCCAAGGATGACTGGCAGGCGTTGCTGTGCGATGAGGTCATGGACGCAGCTGAGGACATCAGCACCCGCATTGGACACACGATCGACCTGGCCGAGGACGCCAAGAAGAAGGCGCGCGAAGAACTTGTTGCCGGGCGTATGACGCGATACCTGGAGCAGTTTCAGGGCCGGCTGAAGGCGGCGGGCGGGGAGTATTTCGCTGACCAGCGCCTCACTGTGGCGGACCTGAAGGTCTTCATGTGGGTCCGCTGGCTACGGTCTGGGGTGCTGGACTACATTCCGAAGGACCTCGTGGACCGAGTCGCGCCGCTGCTGGTTAAGCACGCAGAGCGCGTGGCGAGCCATCCAGGCATTGCGGAATACTACAGGCGTCGCAAAGCAGCCTAGCTGCCAAGCTGAGCGCAACGAGGGATCTCCCGCCGGGAGGTCCCTCGTCGCTGCGGCAACTCGCCGTGTTAGTACTGGACGCCTACATCGCCAGCGCACTGCATCAACAGCCAATGCGAGCAGGTCACCGTTCGGCGCTTCCCATTCTGTTGTCTCGAGACGGCCAAGAGCCGTCGGTCGTAGCGACCGGATAGATTCCTCCAGAGCGGTCGTTCGCCTTACTCCGGCAGCTTCATCTTGTGCAGGAATGCTTTATAGCGGGGGTCTGTCGCAATCGGCTTGAACATGTGCTCCCCGAGGATTTCCGGGAGACTGCTGTCCCTTTGTTGGTAGGCCCGGTCAAGCCATTGGAACGCAAGATCATTGTCGCCGCGCTGGGCATAGGCCATGGCCACCCAATACGGATCGCTGCCCGCGAATTTTTCGATATATGTTTTTAGCTCTCGCTCAGCTTCGGTGTCGCGATGCGCCGCCCGATGAGCCATCGACAGCATCAGCAGCCGCTCGTGCTCGTCGCTCTCTTGCATCATCACCGCAATCGCAGCTTCGGGCTTGCTCTCTGCGAGCAGCGTCTTTGCGAGGTACACCCTGGTCCACGCGAACCCGGGTGCCAGCGCGAGCAGTTTCCGGAACGTAGCCTCGGCGTCTGCAAGTCGATTGGCGCTGTATTCAGCGTACCCCAAGTACCAGTGCGCAAGAGGGAAGAACGGATCGCGAACCAGTGCCAATCTGTGCTGGCGTATCGCCTCGTCTCCGTGGCCGAGCGTACTGGAAACCCCGCCTGCAGCAATTAATGCCGTGGGATTTGTTGGGTCCAACCCGAGTGCACTGCCTGCCTCGGCCTCCGCGGCGGGCCAATCGTAGTCGTACGCCCTGTGGATGTAGCACAGCAGGGCGTGGGCCTCCGCGAGGCCTGGGCTCAGCTGAAGGGCACGCTGCGCCTGCTCCCTTGCGCGTTCATACCCCTCCTTCTGCGTGAAGGAACCGTTATCGGTCAGCAGCCCGGTGTCACGGGACAATTCGACCCACGCAAGCCCAAACTCCGGATCCAGTTTGATTGCCCGATTAAAGTAGTCCTGAGCAAGCAATAGTGAGGCGCCCATATTTTCGCGGCTGGCGCTCAGTCCTCGCAGGTATAGCTGGTAGGCCTCAAGATTCTGCGTGCCACCCTCCCGGCGCGTTAAAGGCCCGCCCATCAGTGTGATTTGCAGAGCTTCTACGACGGCGTTGGCAATCTCGTCCTGCACCTTGAATACATCGTGCAAATCGCCGTCGTAGGTCTGCGACCAGATGTGGAATCCGGTGTCCGCACGAATCAGTTGAGCGGTGACGCGCAGGCGGTTGCCGGATGCGCGGATGCTGCCCTCCAGGACGTTCGCGACAGAGAGCTCGCGGGCGATGTCCGGTACCTTGGTTGCCTTGCCTTTGAAGTAGAAGGACGAAGTGCGCGCCGGAACGCGTAGATCGGGCACCTTGGCAAGCAGGTCGATGATTTCCTCGACCATCCCGTCGGCAAAGTACTCCTCGTTATGCTTCGCGCTCATGTCGGCGAACGGCAGCACGGCGATCGACTTCTCCGGTACCACAGGCGACCCAGCGGCACTGGTGACACTGGCATTGGTAGAAGGCGCCACCACATGCTTAGATGACCAGAACTTGGCGCCGACGAAGTACGCGATGACGACGGCAACCACGGCACAGATGCCCCACACTGCGAGCTTATGCCTCGGTCGGGCATGAGTTGATGGCGTGGATATCTGCACTACGCCCGAAGCCGGAGGAGTTAGGGTTGCGGCACCTGGTTCCGACGGTAGGTCGCGCGTAAGAAGCCGCCGCACATGTTCGACGAATGCCGGTGGAGTCTCCCCGCCCGGCAATCGCGTCCATTGGATGTGGCGGAAGGCGTCTGGGACGTCCGCTTTCTGTTCCGAGGTCGAGTCGATGACGACCGGTACTAAGAAGGACACCCGTTCCGACAGGTCGTGCGTCCGATCAACCGCGAGCTTCCATTCTCGCCTGAAATAACCCTCGACGCGGGCTTCCGTCTTGGCCGAGACGATGGGCATGAACAGCCGGCACTCATGAATCTGCGCTCGGATCTGCCGGTCCCAGGCGTCGCCTGCCCGAAGCCCGTTCTTGTCGAACCAAACCGTAACGCCAACGACGCTGAGCGCCTCAGCGATGCGCCCAGCCGCCTCCGAATCCTCGGACGCGTAGCTGAGGAACACGGCTCCGGTTGACGAACTCACGCGGCCCCTGGGTTATCGTCGTTCTAGGCGGCGCGCCCACCTCTCCCCGAAGGTCAGCTTATCTGATCTCGGATGGCCGCTCCAAGAACACCATCCGCGAGGTCCGTGTTCCGACCGTCAAGCCTCACCTAGGTGCCAAGCGTCGCTCGTCGGGCCAAGACGAGATATGCGAATGAGAGTGCCCGGCCCGGCAAAGCAGACGTTCGCTGGTGGCAGCCGTCGTGATTGCGATCACATCCGGCGGGCATTGTTGAGACCCAGTTGGCGGTGATACCAGACGCGCTACAGTATTTTCTGACCCTGATGGGCGGGAGTAATGACTATTGGTTCTGGTTGGCCACAACCGGCGCGGCGGCGGTTGTCGTGGCAGGCATGCTTGTTCTAACCCATGCGTCTGTCGACGTGGCCCCGCAGGTTGCGACGGAACAGGGCGTCCGCGCGGCTGAAGCCTCTTCTCAGAAAACAGAAGCTGCGCCCACTCGCAGCTTCAGTACCCCGCGTTCTGCGGCGCGGAACGATACCATCGCCACCGTCTACGAATGCGACTCGGCCGGACAGCGCACGTTCAGCGATCGGCGTTGCGCGCCGAATGCCCGAGAGCGCTCCATTGAGGCGCCGAGCCGTATGGATCCCCTGGACACCAGCACTCTGGGCGAGCCGGTCATCGTCGATTCACAGCCGTTCATGTCACGCGGCGACGCCGTTGTTGACAATGCAACGGAGTGCGCAGCGATCCAAGCAGACATCGATGCAATCGATGCGCGTATGCGGGAAGGCTACGGTTCAGCTGAGGGTGAGTACTTGCGCGCGCGGCGACGCAGCCTCAGTGACCGTTATTATGAACTTCGTTGCCACCACCCCTATCGGTAGCCCGGCCATTATTCGATTTGCGTGATTACCACCTGGCGGCGTTATAACGCTAGCTCTCAAAGGCCTTTGGCCCCCCTTCGGCCAGGAGCGGTCAGCCGCTCCAAGCGGCTAAACTCCCCAGCAGCGGACGTTGAATGGCTTGCGCGAGGGGAAGTACGACTGTGCGGAGGACTCTTGGAGCGGTTGCCCTGGTGG
>Ga0335079_10001396_pt1 | contig 27393 bp, 28 predicted proteins | sample Lox_Sample_33_FD_206719 | JGI IMG/M metagenome (GOLD analysis project Ga0335079, IMG submission 206719) | Soil microbial communities from Loxahatchee National Wildlife Refuge, Florida, United States - Lox_Sample_3.3 | ecosystem: Environmental > Terrestrial > Soil > Wetlands | place: USA...
CATTGCCACCTCGGACTGGCGGCGGCGCTCCTCGAGCGCGAGCAGCGCCCGGGCATGCCCCATCTCCAGCTGCCGGCTCTCCAGCAGCTCGCACACCTCGGGTGAGAGCTCGAGCAGGCGCAGGAGGTTGCTCACCCCGGCGCGCGAGCGTCCCACCGCCTCCGCCGCCTGCTGGTGGGTGAGGCCGAACTCGCTGATCAGCCGCTCGAGTGCGCGCGCCTCCTCGAGGGGATTTAAGTTCTCGCGCTGGATGTTCTCGATGAGGGCCATCGCGATGGCGGCCTCATCGGGGATGTGGCGGATGACCGCGGGTATCTCGCCGAGACCGGCCATCTGCGCGGCGCGCCAGCGCCGCTCACCGGCGATGATCTCGTAGCGCTGCACCGCGCCATCGCCCGCTGCCTCGATCGGACGCACCACGATCGGCTGCACCACGCCCTGGGCCTTGATGGAGGCGGCCAGGTCCTCGAGCGTCTCGGTGCGCATGTCGAGCCGCGGCTGGTAGCGCCCGCGCTGCAGCAGCTCGAGCGGCAGGCGTGCCAGCTCCTCGCCGCTGGCCGCGGGGGCCGCGGCGAGCGGCGGCGGCACCATGACCGGGCGCGACTGCCCGAGGAGGTCCGCCAGCCCGCGTCCCAGGGTCGGTTTCCGCATCGCTCAGCCGTCCTTCGAGAGCGCGCCGGCGGCGGCCGCCTCGGCCGGCGCGGGGCTGGCGGCGGGCGCGTAGTCCTCCGGGCCGTGGCCATTGCCGTTGCCGGCGGGCGCAGTGGCGGGCGGGCGCGGGTTGCTGGCGGCCGTGCTCTCCGGCCGCGCCACGCCGCTGGCCACCTCCTCGCGGCGGATCATCTCCCCGACGAGCGCGAGGTAGGCGAGCGCGCCGCGCGACTCCTTGTCATGAAAGAGCGCGGGCCGGCCGAACGAGGGCGCCTCGGCGAGGCGGATGTTGCGCGGGATCACGGTACGGAACACGGTATCGCCGAAGTGCGTCAGCAGCTGGTTGCTCACCTCGTTGGCGAGGTTGTTGCGCGGGTCGTACATGGTGCGCAGCACCCCCTCGATCGAGAGCTGCGGGTTGGCGGCGACGCGGATCTGTTCCACCGTGTTCAGCAGCGCCGAGAGGCCCTCGAGCGCGTAGTACTCGCACTGCATCGGGATCAGCACGCTGTCGGCGGCGACCAGCGCGTTGACGGTCAGCATGTTCAGCGCCGGCGGGCAGTCGATCACGATGACGTCGAAGTCCTCGCGCTTGGGCTGCAGCGCGTGCCGCAGCTTGGTCTCGCGCGCGATCGGCAGCGAGAGCAGCCGCACCTCGGCGGCGGTGAGGTCCTGGTTCGAGGGCAACAGCGTGAAGCCGCTCTGCTCCACCTGTACCAGCGCGGCCGCGAGCGGGGCCTCGCCGAGGAGCACCTCGCAGGCGCTCACGGTGAGCTGCGATTTGTCGACGCCGCAGCCCATGGTGGCATTGCCCTGGGGGTCCAGGTCGATGAGCAGAACGCGCCGGCGCGTCGCGGCCAGTGAAGCCGCGAGATTGACCGCCGTGGTGGTCTTGCCGACGCCGCCCTTCTGGTTCGCGATGGCGATGACGCGCTTCATGGCGACAGTGTACTGCACCGCGCCGCACGCGCCGCGCTTTGCGCGCAGGCTCTTTCGCCGGGTGTCCGCGTTAGGCGACGAGCTTGGCGCTGCGGCGCCCGAGCCGCTCGCGCGCCATCTGGTCGGCCACGGCATTGGTGGTGCGGTTCTCGCGCCGGGCGCGCTCGAAGATCTCCGTGAGCCGCACCGGGATCTCGCGGATGTCCGCGTCCACCTGCGCCTCGGTGCCGCCGGCGTACTCGTGCGCGACGCTGATGATGCCGCCGGCGTTGATGACGTAGTCGGGGGCGTACAGGATGCCGGCGGCCGGCAGCGCCGCGCCGTCCTGGCCCTGGGCGAGCTGGTTGTTGGCGGCGCCGGCGATCACGCGCGCGCGCAGCTGCGGGATCGACTGCGCGCTCAGCACCGCCCCGAGCGCGCACGGCGAGAGCACGTCCACGTCCGCAGACAGCGCCGCCTCGACCGGCATCGGCGCCGCGCCGAACTCATCGCACACGCGCTGCAGCGCGACCGGCCGCACATCGGCGGCCGCGAGGCGCGCGCCGGCCTGCGCCAGCTGCGCACACAGGTGGTAGCCGACCCCGCCGACGCCCTGGACCGCAACCGAAATTCCAGCCAGATCCGTGCGTCCCAGCCGGAACTTCACGGCCGCCTTGATGCCAAGGAACACCCCGAGCGCGGTCTTCGGCCCCGGGTCGCCGCCGGCCTCCCCGGGAGCGCGCCCGAGGCCCGCGACGTAGCGCGTCGCACGCGCGACCTGGGCCATCTCCTGGGTGGTGGTGCCGACGTCCTCGGCGGTGATGTAGCGGCCGCCGAGGGAGTCGACCAGGCGACCGAACGCCTCGAACAGCTCCGGGGTCTTGCGACGCGAGTCCCCGATGATCACGGCCTTGCCGCCCCCAAGGGGCAGACCGGCCATGGCGTTCTTGTAGCTCATGCCGCGCGAGAGGCGCAGCACGTCCGCCACGGCTTCCGCGGTGCTGGCGTAGGACCACATGCGGCAGCCTCCCGCGGCCGGGCCCCGCGCGGTCGAGTGGATCGCGATGATGGCGCGCAGCCCGCTCGCCGGATCGTGGCCAAAGACCAGCTGCTCGTGGGCGTCGAACTCGCGCATGTCGAAGATTTCCATGGGAAGCGCCTTGGCCCGCACAGGGGCGCGCGTGGAACCGCACTCTTCAGCCTACGCCGGCAATCGTGCACTGCACGTCACAAAAGTTGCTCTAATCGGCGTCAGTATGAAATATTCATTTCATCTGATAAGCATACATGGTGAATTCAATGCAGGAAGAGCTGGACCGCACCGACCTGCGCATCCTCGAGCTGGTGCAGGAGCACGGCAACCTCTCGGCGGCCGAGATCGCCGAGCGGCTGAGCCTCACGGCCTCCACCTGCTGGCGCCGCCTGACGCGCCTGGAGGAGACCGGGGTGATCAAGAAGCGCGTGGCGCTGCTGGATCGCGAGAAGCTCGGGCTTGCGGTCACGGTGTTCTCGCACGTGAAGGTGGCCGGCCACGGCCGCGATGCACTCCTGCGCTTCGAGCAGGCCGTGCGCGCGCACCCGGAGATCCTCGAGTGCTACACGCTCATGGGCGAGACCGACTTTCTGCTGCGTATCGCCTGCCGTGACATCAAGGCCTACGAGGCCTTCTTTCTCGATCACCTGTCGCGTTTCCCCGGCGTGCAGTCGGTCAATTCCTCGATCGCCCTCGCGGTCATCAAGGAAACTACCGCTCTACCCTTACAGGCCGTTTGATATGGGTACCCATACCATATAATATGGGTGCCCATATGAAGACGACGCTCGACATCAGCGATCCGCTGATGCGCCAGGCGAAAGCCGTCGCGAGGCGTGAGGGGGTGACCCTGCGGGCCCTGGTCGAACAGGGCCTGCAGCTGGCGTTGGCGGAAAGGTCCAAGCCGCGGGCCTTCAGGCTACCCGACCTGTCGTTCACCGGTCAGGGCCTGCAGAAGGAGGCGGCCGCACGCTCCTGGGACGAATTACGCGCGCTCAGCTATGCGGGACGCGGGGATTGATCGCGGTCGATACCAACATACTCGTCTATGCCCATCGAGCTGACAGCCCGTGGCACGATAGCGCCGCCGCCTGCATTCGCGGGCTAGCCGAGGGCAGCGTTCCCTGGGCGATGCTCTGGCCCTGCGTGCACGAGTTTCTCGCCATCGTCACGCACCCGCGGATCTACTCGCCACCGACCCCCCAACCCCGAGCGGTCGCGCAGGTCGAGGCATGGCTCGATTCGCCCGCCGTCGCGGTGCTGGGCGAGACCCTGGGTTACTGGCGGGTCCTCGCGCAACTGCTCGAGAGTGCCAAGACTGCCGGCGCGCAGGTCCACGATGCGCGTATCGCGGCACTGTGCCTACACCATCGCATCGGCGAGCTCTGGAGCGCCGACCGCGACTTCAGCCGCTTCGCCAATCTGCACGTCAGGAATCCGCTGCCGGCCCGCACCGGCTGAGACGCAGCCCGAGCACGCAGCGTGCCGCCGCCAGTCCCGGGATGGTGAGTTCGCGAGCGGACTCAAGGCGCCAGGGGGCAGGCAGCCGCGCGAGCTCATCCTGCGGGTAACGCCCCTTCATGGCGAGCACCCGCGTGTCGGGCCCGGTCAGTGGCGCGACCGTGGCGAGCAGCTTCGGCAGCGGCGCGAGCGCGCGTGCCACCACCGTGTCGAAGGGCACCGCCGGGCGCAGCGCCTCGGCGCGCGCGTGCACGGCCGTCACGTTGGTAAGCCCGAGCAGTCCTGCGGCGTGGCTCACGAAGCGGATCTTCTTGTTGTTCGAGTCGATGAGCGTGAACTGGCGCTGCGGGTTGACCAGCGCCAGCGGCAGTCCCGGGAAGCCCGCCCCGGTGCCGACGTCCGCGATGCGCAGTCCGTGCAGGTCGGGGTGGACGGCCAGGCTGTCGAGCAGGTGATGGGTGAGCATGGCCTCCGGGTCGGTGATGGCGGTGAGGTTGGTGCGCGTGTTCCAGCGCGCGAGCTCTGCGGTCAGCTTGAGCAGCCGCCCGGCCGCCGCCGCGCTCAGGGGGACGCCGAGCGTGGCGGCGTCGCGGACCAGGCGATCGGCGGGTTGCAAGCGCTTGTCACCCCTCGCGCGCAGCGCGCGGTGATTGATCATACTTTGGCCCATGCGGCTGCTGCTCATTGAGGATGACCCCATGATCGGCGAGGCCATCCGCGCGGGCCTCAAGCGCGAGGGCTTCGCCATCGATTGGGTGCGCGAGGCGCGCGCCGCCGAAGCGGTGCTCGGCCGGGAGCCCTTCGAGCTGGTGCTGCTCGACCTCGGCCTGCCGGGGCGCAACGGGCTCGCGCTGCTGAAGGCGCAGCGCGAGGCCGGCCTCACCCTGCCGGTGCTGATCATCACCGCGCGCGATGCGGTCTCGGACCGGGTGCAGGGCCTGGATGCGGGGGCGGACGACTACCTCATCAAGCCCTTCGACCTGGAGGAGCTCGCGGCCCGCATCCGCGCGCTGCTGCGGCGCCGCGGCGGGCGCAGCGCCGCCGTGCTCGAGCACCAGGGCGTCACCCTCGACCCGGCCACGCACGAGGTGCGCCGCGCCGGCCAGGAGATCGCCCTCTCGCCGCGCGAGTTCGCGCTGCTGCAGCTGCTCATCGAGCGCCCCGGCACCATCCTCTCGCGCGCCCAGCTGGAGGAGCGCCTGTACGGCTGGGGCGAGGAGGTAGAGAGCAATGCGGTCGAGGTGCACATCCACGGCCTGCGCAAGAAGCTCGGCGCCGACTTCATCCTCACGGTGCGCGGCGTGGGCTATCGCGTGCGCCCGGGGGGTGCATGAGCTCGCTGCGCGCGCGCCTCCTGGCCTGGCTGCTCGGCGGGGTGCTCGCCGTCGGCGCGGCGGGCGGCTTCATCGTCTACCGCAACGCGCTGCGCGAGGCGGACGCCTTCTTTGACTATCACCTGCGCCAGACCGCGCTCGTGCTGCGCGACGAGCCGGTCGGCTACCAGCTCGCCCCGCGCCTGCCGGCCCCCGAGGCCGGCTACGACTTCGTGGTGCAGGTGTGGTCGCTCGATGGCGTGCGCGTGTACCTGTCGCGCCCGCACGCCTCGCTCCCCGAGGTGACCACGCTCGGCTTCGCCACCGTGAACACCGCGGAGGGGCGCTGGCGCGTGTTCGGCGTGCAGGCCGAGACGCGCGTCATCCAGGTGGCGCAGCCGATGAGCGTGCGCCAGGCGCGCGCCGCGGACCTGGCGCTCGAGACGCTCAAGCCCTTCGCGCTGCTCTTGCCGGCGCTGGCGCTGCTGATCTGGTTCGCGGTGGGGCGGGCCCTGCGCCCGCTGGAGCACGTCACGGCCCTGGTGCAGACGCGGCGCGTCGACTCCCTCGATGCGCTGCCGGAGGAGCCGCTGCCGGAGGAGGTGCAGCCGCTGGTCGCGGCGCTGAACGAGCTGCTGGCGCGGCTGCGCGCCGCGCTCGGCCGCGAGCGCGCCTTCATGGCGGACGCGGCGCACGAGCTGCGCACCCCGCTCACCGCGCTGCACCTGCAGATGGGGATGCTCGCGCGTGCCAAGAGCGCGGAGGAGCGCGCCGCGGCGATGGAGACGCTCTCGGCGGGGGTGCAGCGCGCCATCCGCCTCATCGAGCAGATGCTGGCGCTGGCGCGCGCCGAGCCGCGCGCGGTGCAGCCGCGCGTCCCGCTGCGCCTGGATGAGCTGGCGCGCGAGGTGGTGGGCGAGCTCGTGCCGCTCGCCGACCTGCGCCACATCGACCTCGGCATCGCCGCCGCCGCGCCCGCGCGCCTCGAGGGCGATGCGGATGCCCTGCGCACGCTCCTGCGCAACCTCATCGACAACGCCGTGCGCTACAGCGGCGATGGCGGCCGGGTCGACGTCACGGTCGAGGCGCTGCCCGAGGCCGCCGGCGCGGTGCGCCTCACGGTGAGCGATGACGGGCCGGGGATCGAGCCGGCCGAGCACCAGCGCGTGTTCGACCGCTTTTACCGCCGCGCCGGCACCCGCGAGCCGGGCAGCGGGCTCGGGCTCGCGATCGTCGCCACCATCGCCGCCGCCCACCACGCCACGGTGCAGCTGGGGCCGGGCCTGGGCGGCCGCGGCCTCGGGGTCACGGTGAGCTTCCCGGCGGCGCTGCCGGGGGCCGCCCCCTGAAGGTGCCTCAGTGCGCGAGCTTCGCCAGGAAGCTCGCCGCGACCTCCAGATAGGCGTCGCGGTCGGCCTTGCGGCGGAAGTCGTGGCCCTCGTCGCGCGCGCGCAGGTACCACACCTGCGCGCCGGCGCTGCGGATGCGCCACACGAGCGCATCGGACTCGGAGGCCGGCACGCGCGCATCGTTGAGCCCCGCCACCACCAGCAGTGGCGCGTGGATGCGCGCGGCGTTGGTGAGCGGGGAGATGCGCTCGAGGAACACGCGCATGTGCGTGTCGCGCTCATCGCCGTACTCGGCGCGGCGCAGGTCGCGGCGGTAGGGCGCGGTGTTGCGCAGGAAGCTGACGAAGTCGCTGATGCCCGAGACCGCCACGCCCCCGCGCAGCCGCTCGCCGTAGCTCACCAGGGCGGCGAGCGCGAGGTAGCCGCCGTAGGAACCGCCCATCACCGCCACGTGCTCGCGGTCGAACCCCGGCTGCACGCCGATCCATACCAGGAGCGAGCCGATGTCGCGCAGCGCATCCTCGCGCAGCTCGCCGTTGTCGAGCGCGAGGAAGCTCTTGCCGTAGCCCGAGGAGCCGCGCACGTTGGGCTCGATGACCGCGTAGCCGAGCTCGTGCACCAGGAACTGCACGAACGGGTCGAAGTCCGCGCGCGCCTGCGCCTCGGGGCCGCCGTGGATGTGGATCAGCACCGGGCTGGGTGCGCTGGGATGGGCGGGCCGGTACACCCAGGCGGACAGCTGCCGCGGGTGGCCGTTGAGGCGGTCCCAGGTCGGGTACTTCACCAGCTCCGGGGTGACCAGCGAGGCGGCATCCAGCGGCCCGAGCTCGCTGCGGGTCCAGCGCTCGATCTTGTTCTGCGCAAGCTCGAACACGTAGGCATCGCGCGGGGTAGTGGCCGATTCGGCCGAGAGCGCGAGTCGCGTGCCGGTGGCATCGAAGCGCACGTTGCCGATGTGGCCCTCGGGAAGCCCGGGCGCGGCGAGCTCGAGCTTCGAGGTGAGGTCGAGCACGGTGAGGCGGCTGCGCCCGTCCTCGTTCAGCACGTACGCGAGGTAGCGCCCGTCGGGGCTGACGTCGAAGTCCTCGACGTCCCAGAGCGCCTCGGGCGTGACGCGCCGGCTCTGGTGGGTGATCGGGTCCTTGAACTTCACCGCCGCGAACTCGCCGTCCTCGTCGGTGAGCACGTACACGCCGCGCCCGTCCGGGCCGAACTTGGCGCGGCGGATGCCGCCCGCGGCGGGCTTGCTCTCGAGCGGCGTGAGGGCGCCGCTTGCGGTATCGGCGAGGTACAGGTAGCTCTCGGTGGCGGACAGGTAGCGCCACACCAGGAGCTTGCTGTCATCGGCCGACCAGTCGAGCGGATACCAGGTGTCCTGCTTGCCGCCCACCAGCAGCTGCGGCGCCGCCGCGGAGGTCACGTCCGCCACGTACACGTCGTAACTCAAGGTGTCGCGCTCGTTGCCGTAGAAGGCGAGGCGCTTGCCGTCGTGCGCCCACACCGGGCTGCCGTGGATGAAGTCGCCGCTGGTGAGGGCGCGGATCTCGCCCTGCGGCGCGCGGTAGAAGATCTGGTAGTTGTCCCCGCCGGCGTGGTCCTTCCAGAAGACGATGCCCGGGCCGCTCTTGGCGCCGCGCGCCCACTCGATCGGATCGGGATAGAAGGTGAGCTGCTCGCGCGCCGCGGCGGCGCCGGCCACGCGGTGCAGCTGCTCGCTCTCGGCGAAGCGCGTCTTGACCAGCAGCGCCCCGTCGGCGGTCCAGTCGAGGAAGGTCGCCGAGCGCGTGTGCAGGTAGCGCTCCAGGCGCTCGGCCAGCTGCGCATCGATCGGCGGGATGTCCTCGTAGAGCAGCGCTCCCACCTCGCGGTGCGTGGGTGCGGGGGCGTTCTGCGCCGCCAGCGGCGGCGCGAGCACACCGAGGAGCGCGGCGAGGACGCAGGTGTAGGGCGCAGCGGCTGCCGCGGCAAGCTTCGCAGGGCTCATGTGGCGCACCCTAGCGTACGGGTTACGATGTGTACATCCGTGGCGGCTTGCGAGCGCGAGTGCACCGAGCATGGCTTCTTCCCCAGTGAAGGCGCGCCTCAGCCGCCATCCGCACGGCATCACCGCGATCGACTGCGAGTACCTCTACCCCGGGCATGCGGCCGCGCACCTGCTCGTGGACGGCGGCCGCGCGGCGTTCGTCGACGTCGGCACCAACTTCTCCGTCCCCTACCTGCTCGCGGGGCTGGATGAGCTCGGCATCGCGCGCGCGTGCGTCGACTACCTGCTGCTCACGCACGTGCACCTGGATCACGCCGGCGGCGCCGGCGCGCTGCTGCAGGCGCTGCCCAACGCGCGCGCGTTCCTGCACCCGCGCGGCGCGCCGCACCTGATCGACCCGGCCAAGCTGATCGCAGGCTCGAAGGTGGTGTACGGCGAGGCGCGCTACGCGCAGCTCTACGGCGAGCTGGTGCCGATCCCGGCCGCGCGCGTGCACGAGGTCCGCGACGGCGAGCACGTGCGCCTCGGCGCACGCACGCTCGAGCTGATCCACACCCCCGGGCACGCGCTGCATCACTACGCGGTGGTCGATGCGGCCCACGCGAGCCTCTTCCCCGGCGACACCTTCGGCATCTCCTACCGGGCGCTGGACAGCGCCCGCGGCGCCTTCATCTTCCCCACCACCACCCCGACCCAGTTCGACCCGGTGCAGCTCGTCGCCTCGATCGAGCGCATGCTCGCCTACCGCCCCGAGTCGATGTACCTGATGCACTACAGCCGGGTGCAGGAGGTGCCAAGGCTCGGCGAGTCGCTCAAGCGCCAGGTGCGCGAGCTCGCCGCGCTGGCGCGCAGGCACGCGGCCGACCCCGACCCCGCCGCCGGCATCCGCGCGGACATGCTCGCGGGCTGGCTCGCCGCCGCGCGCGCGCACGGCTGCCGCCAGAGCGCGGCCGAGCTCACCGAGCTCCTCGCCGGCGACCTCGAGCTCAACACCCAGGGACTCACGGTCTGGCTGCAACGGGAGCAACGCGCATGAGCGAGCGGTTCCGGGCGTTCCGCATCCACTCCGAGGGCGGCCGTATCGCCGCGCGCTTCGAGCAGCTGACGCTCGCCGACCTCTCCCCCGGGGAGGTGGTGATCCGCGTCAGCCACTCCGGCATCAACTACAAGGACGCGCTCGCCGCCACCGGCGCCGCCAGGATCCTGCGCCGCTACCCGCTGGTCGGCGGCATCGACCTCGCCGGCATCGTCGAGTCCTCTGCCGATGCGCGCTTTAAGGCCGGCGATGCGGTGCTGGTCACCGGCTGCGCGCTCTCCGAGACGCACGACGGCGGCTACGCGGAGGTGGCGCGCGTGCACGGGGACTGGGTCATCCCGCTGCCTGCCGGGCTGAACGCCTTCGACGTCATGGCGATCGGCACCGCCGGCTTCACCGCCGCGCTCGCCATCCACCGCATGGAGCAGAATGGCCAGGCCCCCCAGGGTGGTGCGATCGCGGTCACCGGCGCCTCGGGCGGCGTCGGCAGCCTCGCCATCGACATGCTGAGCGCGCGCGGCTACCGCGTGGTGGCCGTGAGCGGCAAGGCCGGTGCGCACGACTACCTGCGCGGCCTCGGGGCCCACGAGGTGCTCGAGCGCGGCGCGCTCGAGCTCGGCACCCGGCCGCTGGAGAGCGCGCGCTTCGGCGGCGCCATCGACAACCTCGGCGGCGAGGTGCTCGCCTGGCTCACGCGCACCGTGGACTTCTGGGGCAACATCGCCAGCATCGGCCTGGCCGCCGGTCCCGAGCTCAAGACCACGGTCATGCCCTTCATCCTGCGCGGCGTGAGCCTGATCGGCATCAACAGCTCGGCGACGCCGCGCGAGTGGCGCCTGAAGGTGTGGGAGCGCATCGGCTCGGACCTGAAGCCCCGGCATCTGAAGGAGATCGTCACGCGCACCATCGACTTCGCGGAGCTGCCGCAGGCGATGCCCGAGTATCTGGCCGGCGCGGTCACGGGGCGCACGGTGGTGCGCATCCGCTGAACGGACTAGCGCGGCCATCCTACCGGCGGGTAGGCAGAGCGCATCCGACGCGGCGCGTATAGAATGCGCAGCCCCCTCTTGCGCGCGAGAGCCCTATGTCGGATGCGCCCACCGCCGGCGCGCGGCTGCGAGCCGCGCTCGATGCCGAACGGCCGCTGCAGCTGGTCGGCGCCACCACCGCGTACGCGGCGCTGCTGGCGCAGAGCGCCGGTTTCCGGGCCATCTACCTCTCCGGCGCCGGGGTCGCCAACTCCTCCTTCGGGCTGCCCGACCTCGGCATGACCTCGCTCAACGACGTCTGCGAGGATGTGCGCCGCATCACCGCCGCCGCGGCCCTGCCGCTGCTGGTGGATGCGGACACCGGCTGGGGCGGCGCCTTCAACATCGCCCGCACCACGCGCGAGCTGACGCGCGCCGGCGCCGCCGGCATGCACCTCGAGGACCAGGTCTCGGCCAAGCGCTGCGGGCACCGCCCCGGCAAGGCGCTGGTCTCCACCGCCGAGATGGTCGACCGCATCCGCGCCGCGGTCGATGCGCGCCGGGATGCGAGCTTCGTCGTCATGGCGCGCACCGATGCGCACGCGGTCGAGGGGCAGGCGGCGGCGCTCGAGCGCGCCGCGGCCTACGTCGAGGCGGGCGCCGACATGATCTTCGCCGAGGCGCTGCAGAGCCTCGCGGAGTACCGCGGCTTCACCACGCGCATCGCGGTGCCGGTGCTCGCCAACCTCACCGAGTTCGGGCAGACCCCGCTCTTCACGCGCGAGGAGCTCGGCGCAGCCGGCATCCGCCTGGTGCTCTACCCGCTGTCGGCGTTCCGCGCCGCGGCCAAAGCCCAGCTGCTGGTGTACGAGGCGATCCGCCGCCAGGGCACGCAGGCCGCGGTGCTGCCCACCATGCAGACGCGCGCCGAGCTCTACCGTGTGCTCGGCTACGAGGAATACGAGAAGAAGCTCGATGAGCTGTTCGGGAAAGAGACGCCATGAGTGAGACCACCAGCCCCGGCTTCAGGCCGAAGAAGTCGGTCGCGCTCTCGGGGGTCACGGCCGGCAACACCGCGCTGTGCACCGTCGGGCGCAGCGGCAACGACCTGCACTACCGCGGCTACGACATCCTCGAGATCGCCACCGTGTGCGAGTTCGAGGAGATCGCGCACCTGCTGATCCACGGCAAGCTCCCCAACCGTGCCGAGCTCGCCGCCTACAAGGGCAAGCTCAAGGCGCTGCGCGGCCTGCCGGCGATCGTGCGCAGCGCGCTCGAGGCGCTGCCCGCCTCCACCCACCCGATGGACGTGATGCGCACCGGCGCCTCGGTGCTCGGCTGCGCGCTGCCGGAGCCGCCCGGGCACGGCGCCGCGACGGCGCGCGAGGTCGGCGACCGCCTGGTGGCCTCGTTCGGGTCGCTCCTGTGCTACTGGTATCACTACAGCCACGCGGGCGTGCGCATCCAGGTCGAGACCGAGGACGACTCCGTCGGCGGGCATTTCCTGCACCTGCTGCACCGGCGCGCCCCGGGCGCCTCCTGGGTGCGCGCCATGCACACCTCGCTCATCCTCTACGCCGAGCACGAGTTCAACGCCTCGACCTTCGCCGCGCGCGTGATCGCCGGCACGGGCTCGGACATGTACTCCTGCATCACCGGGGCGATCGGCGCGCTGCGGGGACCGAAGCACGGCGGCGCGAACGAGGCGGCCTTCGAGATCCAGCAGCGCTACGACTCGCCGGACGCGGCCGAGGCCGACATCCGCGCGCGCGTCGCCGCCAGGGAAGTGATCATCGGCTTCGGCCACCCGGTCTACACCATCGCCGATCCGCGCAACCAGGTGATCAAGGAGCTGGCGCAGAGCCTGGCGCGCGAGAGCGGTGCGACGCAGTCCTTCGCGGTGGCCGAGCGCATCGAGGCGGTGATGCGCGAGACCAAGAACATGTTCGCCAACCTCGACTGGTTCTCGGCCGTCTCCTACCACCTCCTGGGCGTGCCGACGGCCATGTTCACGCCGCTGTTCGTGATCGCGCGGACCACCGGATGGGCCGCGCACGTCATCGAGCAGCGCGCCGACGGCAAGATCATCCGCCCGACGGCCAACTACACCGGCCCCGAGAACCTCAAGTTCGTGCCCCTCGAGAAGCGCAAGTAATGTCCGCCCACGATGCAAAGTCCGCGCAGCGCCCCGCCCCGGATGCGCTGCTGAGCGCCATCGCAACCTACGCCCGCAACGCCAGCATCGAGAGCGCCGCCGCCTACGACACGGCGCGCTACTGCCTCATGGACACCCTCGCCTGCGGCTTCCAGGCGCTGCAGTACCCGGCCTGCCGCAAGCTCTTAGGTCCGGTGGTGCCCGGGGCGGTGCTGCCGGGCGGCGCGCGCGTGCCGGGCACCTCCTACGAGCTCGACCCGGTGCAGGCCGCCTTCAACATCGGCGCCATGGTGCGCTGGCTCGACTTCAACGACACCTGGCTCGCGGCCGAATGGGGCCACCCCTCCGACAACCTCGGCGCGATCCTCGCCGTGTCGGACTACCTGGCGCGCATGGCGGTGATGCGCGGCCTCGACCCGCCGACGGTGCGCACCGTGCTCACCGCCATGATCAAGGCGCACGAGATCCAGGGCGTGCTCGCGCTGGAGAACAGCTTCAACCGCGTCGGGCTCGACCACGTGCTCTTGGTGCGCATCGCCTCCGCGGCGGTCGCCACCAGCCTGCTGTCGGGCACCCTCGAGCAGGTCACCAACGCGGTCTCCAACGCCTGGATCGACGGCGGCGCGCTGCGCACCTACCGCCACGCGCCCAACGCCGGCTCGCGCAAGAGCTGGGCGGCAGGGGATGCCACCAGCCGCGCGGTGCGCCTGGCGCTCATCGCCCTCACCGGCGAGATGGGCTACCCCTCGGCCCTCAGCGCCAAGACCTGGGGCTTCCAGGACGTGCTCTTCAAGGGGCGCGAACTGGCCCTGCCGCAACCCTTCGGCAGCTACGTCATGGAGAACGTGCTGTTCAAGATCTCCTACCCGGCCGAGTTCCACGCGCAGACGGCGGTGGAGGCGGCCATGCGGCTGCACCCGCAGGTGCTGCCGCGGCTTGGGCAGATCGAGCGCGTGGTGATCGAGACCCAGGAGCCGGGCGTGCGCATCATCGACAAGACCGGCCCGCTCGCCAACCCCGCCGACCGCGACCACTGCATCCAGTACATGGTGGCGGTGCCCCTGATCTTCGGGCGCCTGAGCGCGGCGGACTACGAGGATCAGGTGGCGCAGGACCCGCGCATCGATGCGCTGCGCGCGCGCATGCAGGTGCGCGAGAACCCGCAGTTCACCGCCGACTACTACGCCGCCGACAAGCGCTACATCGGCAACGCCGTACAGGTGTTCTTCAAAGACGGCACCGCGAGCGAGCGCGTGGCGGTGGACTTCCCCATCGGCCACCGCCGCCGTCGTGCCGAGGGCATGCCGGTGCTGGTGAAGAAGTTCCACGGCTCGGTGGCGGCGCACTTCGCACCGAAGCAGGCCGAGCGCATCAAGGCGCTGTTCGAGCGTGGCGCGGCGCTCGATGCGCTGCCGGTGAACGAGCTCATGGCCGCGCTCGTCACCAACGGCGCGGGCGCCGCCTAGCAAGGATCAGGCCCGCCGCCGGGGCTACCGGAACGGCGGGCCTGGCTTGGCTCTTCGGGCCTGCGTCAGCCGACGCGCACCGGCACGAACAACCGCGTGTCGCCGCGCTGGATCAGCAGCGCGATGTGCCCCTTGGACCTCTCCACCGCGCTCTTGAGCTCCTCGGCGTTGCCGATCGGGGCGCCGTTGGCGGCCAGCACCACGTCGCCGGGCTGGATGCCGGCCTCGGCGGCCGGGCCGCTCGCGCGCTCAACCAGGAGGCCGCCCTTCAAATTTCCCTGGCGCTGCTCCTCGGGGGTGAGCGGGCGCACGGCGAGCCCGAGCTTGCCGCCTTGGGCGGGCGCGCCGGCGTTCTGCGCCGTGTGCTTATCCTCCAGCGCCCCGAGGGTCACGCTGAGGGTCTTGCTGGCATGGTTGCGCCAGATCTCCAGGTTCACCGCGGTGCCGGGCGCGATGCCGGCCACCAGCGAGGGCAGCTCGTTCGAGTCCCTGAGCGCGGTGTCGTTGAGCTTGAGGATCACGTCCCCGGGCTCGACCCCGGCCTTCTCGGCCGGGCCGCCCTTCTCGACGCTCGACACCAGCGCCCCTTCCGGCTGCGGCAGGCCGAACGAGTCGGCCAGCCCCTGGCTCACCGGCTGGATGACCACGCCGATCTTGCCGCGGGTCACGTGCCCGGTGGCCTGCAGCTGGTTGCTCACCTGCATGGCGACGTCGATCGGGATCGAGAACGAGACGCCCTGGTAGCCGCCCGAGCGGCTGTAGATCTGCGAGTTGATGCCGACCACCTCACCCTTCATGTTGAAGAGCGGGCCGCCGGAGTTGCCCGGGTTGATCGGCACGTCGGTCTGGATGAAGGGCACGTAGCCGGAGTCGAGCGTGCGGCCCTTGGCCGAGACGATGCCCGCGGTGGCGCTGTTCTCGAACCCGAACGGGGCACCGATGGCGAGCACCCACTCGCCCACCTTGAGCGAGCGCGAGTCGCCGACCTTCACCACCGGCAGATCCTTGGCGTTGATCTTGATGACCGCGATGTCGCTCTTGGTATCGACGCCGATCACCTTGGCGGTGTACTCGCGCCGGTCGGTCATGCGCACCGTGACCTCGGAGGCGCCGTTGACCACGTGTGCGTTGGTCATGATCACCCCGTCGCTGCGGACGATGAAGCCCGAGCCCTCACCGCGCACGGGTGCCTGGCGCCCCTGGAAGGGGATGCCGCGGAAGAACGGGCCGAAGGGGCCGTTGGGCCCGAACGGGCTGGCATTGGGCGGCGCCCCGCTGTCATCGTCATCCTCGTCGTCGCCCTGCTCGAGGGCGGGCGAGGCCTTGGTGACGACCGCGATGTTGACCACCGCCGGGCCATAGCGCTGCACCATGGCGCTGAAGTCCGGCAGCTGCGCGGCGAGGTTGGTGGCCGGCGCCGCAGGCGTCGGCTGCGTCGGGGTCGCGGGCGTGGGCGTGGGCGTCGCGATCGCGCGGCCGGCGCCGCCGAAGTACAGCGCGCTCACCGGCGCGGCGATGGTGGCGGCGCCCAGCAGGGCCGCGATCAGGGGCTTCTTAATAAAGTTCAGCGGGTTCATGGACTTGATGGCTCCGTACAGGGGCGATGCGGGCCTCAGGGCCCAGTGGCGCTCACGATAGGGGGGCCACCTTAGGGCAGCCTTAAAGGTGCCGGCGCAGGCTCGGCAGGCGCCCGGGCGCTACTGGCCGAGGCTGGTGTAGGGGCGGTGCTCGGTCTTCAGGCCCGGCTGCAGGGTGCTGAAGTAATGGGCGATGACGCCGATGTCGGCGTCCTTCAGGTTGGCGGCGAAGCTCTTCATGATCGGGTTCTTGCGGCCGCCGTTCTTGTACTCATCGAGCGCACGCACGATGTAGTCGGCGTGCTGACCGGCGAGCGAGGGATAGGCCGGCGCGATCGCCACGCCGTCGGCGCCGTGGCAGGAGGTGCACAGCGCCACCGACTGCGGCGGCGCGGCGGGCTTGGTGGCGGCCGCCGTCAGCGGCTTGCCCGCGAAGAAGGTGGCGATGTCCTGGATGTCCTGGTCCGAGAGCGTGGAGGCCTGCGAGTGCATGGTGAGGTGCGCGCGGTCACCGTCGCGGTAGCCGGTGAGGGCGGCGGCCAGGTACTCCGGGTGCTGACCTTCGAGCTTCGGCACGCTGTACATGGGATAGGCGTTCTTGTAGCCATCGATGCCGTGGCAGCCGAGGCAGGTGTAGGAGAGCTCCTTGCCGCGCTTCGCGTCGCCGGCGGCGGGCTGCTCGGCCAGGAGGGGCGTGGCGGTGAGGCCCAGGAGGCAGCCGAGCGTGAGGCCTGCACCAAGGAAAAAACCGCGCCCGCGCCTCATTCGTTTGAGCCCCCACCCTGTCAAAATGGCCCCGAATCTTACGTTACCCCGCGCCGGAAATGCTACTTGCGGGCCGAAGCGCGGGCCCGCGTGCGCGCCTGTCACGTGAGGCGTGGCGCGCGCCGCATGAGCATCGAGGAGCTGCGTGATCGCGCTGCTGCAACGGGTGAGCCGCGCCGAGGTGAGCGTCGCGGGCGAGAGTGTCGCGGCCATCGGCGCCGGGATCCTCGCCTTCATCGGCGTGCGCGCGGGCGACGGACCCGCCGATGCCGAGCGGCTCGCCGAGCGCATCCTGACCTACCGCATCTTCCCGGACGCGGCGGGACGCATGAACCGCTCGGTGCGCGAGTGCGGCGGCGGAGTGCTTCTCGTGCCCCAGTTCACCCTCGCGGCCGACACCCGCAAGGGCACGCGCGCAGGCTTCAGCACGGCCGCGGAACCTGAGGCCGCGCGCGCGCTGTTCCAGGGGCTGTGCACGCGCCTCACCGAGCGCTATGCCCCTGTTTCGGCAGGCGTATTTGGGGCGCACATGGCGGTATCGCTGGTGAACGACGGCCCGGTCACCTTCTGGCTCGAGTCCTGAATCAGCCCCCAGGCGTGACGTGGGTCGCGGAAGCGGCCGAACTGCGGCGGCCGATGCCGCTCAATTGACCTATCATTTAACTCTTTGCTCCGCGGCGCTTCGCGGAGCGTGTGGAGGAATCATGGGTTTAGGAATGCGCGAGCTGGTGATCATCCTCTTGGTCGTGCTCATCGTGTTTGGCGCCAAGAAGCTGCGCACCGTGGGCTCGGACCTCGGGCACGCCGTGCGCGGCTTCAAGAAGGCGATGAGCGAGGGCGAGGACGAGCAGGCGAGCCCGCCGAAGCAGTTGCGTGCCGAGGCCCCGGACGCGGAGTTCGCCGAGGCCAAGAAGGCCGAATCCAAGAGCGAGCGGAGCAGCTGACCTGTTCGAGGGCCGGTTCTTCGAAGTCCTGGTCATCTTCGTCCTGGCACTGATCGTGCTCGGGCCGGAGAAGCTGCCGCGCGTGGTGAGTGAGCTGGGTCGCTGGGTGGGTCGCGCGCGCGCCATGGCGCGCCAGTTCCGCGAGCAGCTCGAGGAGGAAGTGCAGCTGGAGGAGGCGCGCAAGCGCCCCATGAGCCCGCCGCCGCCCGAGCCGGTGCCGCCGCCTGAGGCAGCCGCCGCGCCGCCCGAGCCACCCCGCCCCCCGAGCTTCTCGCACGCGCACCCGACCGATGAGAGCGGCGCGGACACTTCCGCCCCGCCACGGCCTGCGACCTTCTCGCACGCCCATCCCACGGATGAGCACGGCGCCGACCCTGGCGCAGCCCCCGCAACCGCGCCGGCGGCGAGCGCCGATGAGCCCCGACAGCGAACCTGAGAAGCTCGCCGAAGGCACGCTGATCTCGCACCTGCTCGAGCTGCGCGACCGGCTGCTGCGCGCGCTCGTCGCCGTCGGCATCGCCTTCATCCCCTGCATGTTCTACATGCACGAGATCTTCAGCTTCGTCGCGCAGCCGCTGCTTGAGAAGCTGCCGCAGGGCGGGAGCCTGATCGCCACCGGGGTGATGTCGCCCTTCACCACGCCCTTCAAGCTCGCGGTCTTCACGGCGATCTTCCTCGCCATCCCCTTCGTCATCTACCAGCTGTGGGCCTTCGTCGCCCCGGGCCTGTACCGCAACGAGCGGCGCTTCGCAGTGCCGCTGCTGATCTCGGCGATCGTGCTGTTCTACGTCGGCATGGCGTTCGCCTACTACTTCGTGTTCCCGGTCATGTTCCGCTTCTTCGCCAGCATCAACCCGAGCGGGGTGGCGATGATGACCGACATCAACAACTACCTGGACTTCGTGCTCACGATGTTCTTCTGCTTCGGGCTCGCCTTCGAGGTGCCGGTGGCGGTGGTGCTGCTGGTGATCATGGGGCTGGTGCGCCTGGAGAGCCTGGTGAAGAACCGCGGCTACGTGCTGATCGGCATCTTCATCCTCGCTGCGCTCCTCACCCCCCCGGACGTGATCGCGCAGTGCTCGCTCGCTCTGCCCATGTACCTCTTGTACGAGGGCGGCATCCTCATGGCGCGGATCCTGGTGCGCCGCCGTGCGCAGGATGCGGATGCGCGCGCCAGCGGCGCGATGAAGTAGACTGCGCGCCAACGCCTGAGGGGGAGGCCACCCGGCCACGATGAGCGCATGAACGAGGCCGCCGCCGTCCCGGTGCCCGCGCGCGCGCGCACCATCCTCGGCCAGCCCTTCGGCATCGCCACGCTGTTCCTGGTCGAGATGTGGGAGCGCTTCACCTACTACGGCATGCGCTCGATCCTGATCCTGTTCATGACCGCCGCGCTCGCCGCGGGCGGCCTGGGCATCAGCGACGGCACCGCGAGCGCCGCCTACGGTCTTTACCTCGGCAGCACCTACCTGTTCGGGCTCGCCGGCGGCTGGGTGGCCGACCGGCTGCTCGGGGCGCAGCGCGCGGTGATCGCGGGCGCCATCCTCATCACCGCCGGCAATGCGCTGCTCGTCATCGGCGCTGCCGCGGTGTTCTTCATCGGGCTCCTCGTCATCGCCTTCGGCGTGGGGCTGCTGAAGCCCAACGCGAGCGCGCTGGTGGCGACGCTGTACCCGGAGGGCGGCGCGCGGCGCGACGCCGGCTTCTCCATCTTCTACACCGGCATCAACACCGGGGCGCTGCTCGGCTCGCTCCTCATCCCGCTGTTCGCGCAGCGCTTCGGCTACCGCATGGGCTACGTGCTGCCCGCGCTCGGCATGACCTTCGGCGTGCTGCAGTTCCTGAAGACGCGCGTGCACCTGGGCGCGCAGGGGCTGCCGCCGGATGCCGCGCGCCGCGGCTCCTGGACGCCCGTGATCGTGCTGCTCGCCGGCTTCGCCGCCGTCATCGCGCTCGCCCTCGCAGGTCTGATTCGCATCGACGCGGTGCGCGTGGCGGGACTGGCCACCTGGGCGTACGCGCTGCTCGGCGTCGGCTTCTTCGTGTACCTGTTCTTCTTCGCGCGCCTCGCCGCCGTGGAGCGCACGCGGGCGCTGGTGATGCTCGCGTTCGTCGCCGCCGGCGTCACCTTCTGGGCCGGCTACGAGCAGCAGGGGGCCTCCTTCAACCTGTTCGCCGAACGCTATACCAACCTCGAGGTCCTCGGCCGGCACATGCCCGCCGGCGTACTGCAGGCGGTGAGCCCGCTCCTGGTCATCCTGCTCGCCCCGACCTTCGCGGCCATCTGGCTCGCCCTGGCGCGGCGCGGCCTCGACCCGCCGGCGCCGGTGAAGTTCGCCCTCGGCCTGATCTTCATGGGCTGCGGCTTCCTGGTCATGTACTTCGCCGCGCAGCACGTGCTCGCCGGGGAGAAGGTCGCGCCCACCTGGCTCGTGTCCACCTACCTGCTGCACACGCTCGGGGAGCTGTGCCTGTACCCGGTGGGCCTCTCCTACATGTCCAAGCTCGCTCCGCCGCGCTTTGCCGGGCAGGTGATGGGGCTGTGGTTCCTCTCGCTCGCGCTCGGCGGCAACCTCGCCGGCCAGATCTCCGGGCAGTACGACTCGAGCCGCCTGGACTCGCTCCCGGGCCTGTTCCTGTCGGTTTTCTGGTACGGGGTGATCGCAGGCGCGGTGATGCTCGTGCTCACCCCGCTCATCCGTCGCCTGATGGCCGGGGTGCGCTAGCGGTTCAGGCGCCTGCGTCCCCCGGGCCGCGTAATCCATCGCCCGCAGGGACGAGGTCGGTGCCGATGAAGCGGTCGCGCCCGTCAGACATACGCGCACACCTCCCTGCGGCGCGGCCCGCGCTACTGCGGCCGCGGCTCCTCGGCGACCGTCATGCCCGTGACCCAGTACTCGGTCTCCCCGAAGCAGGAGGTGGGCACGAACTTGTGCTGCTCGTAGTGCAGCGTCATGCGCTTGCCGAGGTAGGTATTGAGCTGCTGCGCCACCTTGTCATCGCGCACCGTGAAGGCGAACTTCTCCGCCACCGTCCCGGGCATGGTCACCATCGCCATCTCGCCCTCCCAGGTCTTGCACACCCAGCCGCGGCGCGAGAACTTCTGCACGTAGCCGGCGCGCTCGCCGTCGGAGTACACCCAGCCCAGGGACACCCAGGTGATGAGCGCGCCGACGAGCACGATGACCAGGAGCGCGATGCCGAGGAACTTCTTCATGGCGCTACGCCTTTCACGGTTCTTGTGCCGCGAAGCATAGCGCGCCGGCGCGGCCGCGGCGGCTTCCGCTAAGATCGCCCCATGGACAGGGCGCCCCTCAGCGGACGTACCGTGGCGGTCCCGGAGACGCGCGAGCTCGAGGTGTTCGCCACGCTCCTGGAGCGGCGCGGCGCGCACGTGCTGCGCTGCCCGCTGGTGGCCATCCGCGACGCCCCCGACCCCGCGCCGGTGCTCGACTTCGCGGCCGCCCTCGCCGCCGGCGGCTTCGATGACCTGATTCTGACCACCGGCGAGGGGCTGCGCCGCATCCTCGGCCTCATCGAGCGCGAGCGGCCCGCGCTGCGCGCGGGCTTCCTCGGCGCACTCGCCGCGGTGCGCAAGATCACCCGCGGGCCCAAGCCCGCCCGCGCGCTGCGCGAGCTCGGGCTCGCGAGCGACCTCGCGGCGCGCGAGCCCACCACCGCCGGCATCATCGCCAGCCTCGAGCCGCTGCCCCTCGGCGGGCGGCGCATGGCGGTGCAGCTCTACGGCACCGAGCCGAACGCCCCGCTGGTGGGCTTCCTCGCCGCGCGCGGCGCCCGGGTGACGACCGTGGCGCCCTACGTGTACGCGGGCGCGGCCGACGAGGCGGCGGTGCGCGAGCTCCTCGGGCGCCTCGCCCAGGGCGAGGTCGATGCGATCGCCTTCACCAGCACCCCGCAGGTCGAGCGGCTGTTCGCACTCGCCCCGGAAGTGCAGGTGCGCGGCGCGCTGGCGCGCACGCTGGTCGCGGCCGTGGGTCCGGTGGTCGCGCAGGCGCTGCGCCGGCACGGCATCGAGCCGCAGCTCATGCCCGAGGAGTCCTTCTTCCTCAAGCCCCTGACGCAGGCCCTGGAAGGGGCGCTCGGCCCGCGCCCCTGAGGGAGGGGCGCGCCGCCCTCAGCGGCGCGCGTAGCGCTCGAAGCCGCGGTGGCCGATGAAGGCCGAGCCGATCCAGCCCACGATCCACACGAGGACCGCGGTCAGGAGCGCTGCGCGGAAGCTGCCGAGGTGAAAGCCGGGCAGCATCCAGGCGACCAGCGCCACCATGGCGGCGTTGAGCACGAACAGGAACAGCCCGAGCGTCACGAGGGTGATCGGCAGGGTGAGGATGAAGGCGATCGGGCGCACGATCGCGTTCACCACCCCGAGCAGCAGCCCCGCGAACAGCAGCGTCGCGGTCGAGTCCATCGTCACGCCCGCCACCCACTGGGTGGCGAGCCACAGCCCGGCGGCGGTGATCAGCGCGCGCAGTACGAATCCCATCATGTCGGAGCTCCCCTCTTGACCTGCTGTTCCACGAACACCTTGAGGCGCGTCATCGCCTGCTGCCAGCTGGTGCGCAGCCGCCAGTACTGGGTATCCCACTCCTGCGTGGCCGGCACGCCCGAGCCGAGCAGGCGCAGGATGGTGCCCCCGGGCACCGCATCGAGGATGAAGTCATCGATCATCACCGAGTCGGCGCGCGGCAGCTGCGGGGCGGGCAGGTAGATCAGCCGCAGCCGCCGCTGCGGCTCGAACACGTCGATGCGCGCCTCGAACTCGGTGACGCGGTCGACGCTGGCCCGAAAGCTGCCGCCCGGGCGCGCACGGATGTCCGCGCCCGGCGAGCACCAGCGCATCAGCTGCTCGTTGTCGGTGAGCGCCAGCCACACCGCGCGGGCGTCGGCCAGGATGTCGACGCGATGCGCGTAGCCACGCTCCTTGTCGCCCATGAGCCCATTGTGCCATCCTGCGCCGCCGCTGGGAGGGGGAGCCATGGCACTGGTCGACCTGGTGATCGCGCTCGCGCTGCTCGAGTTCCTGTTCTTCGGCTGGGCGGTGGGCCGGGCCCGCGGCCGCTACGGGGTGGCCGCCCCCGCCACCAGCGGGCACGAGATGTTCGAGCGCTACTTCCGTGTGCACATGAACACGCTCGAGCAGCTGGTGGTCTTCCTGCCCTCGATCCTGATCTTCTCGCGCTACTTCGATGCGCGCGTGGCGGCAGGCCTCGGGCTGCTGTTCGTCATCGGCCGCTACCTCTACTTCACCGGCTACGTGAAGGACCCGAAGAAGCGCGAGCTGGGGTTCCTCATCTCCTCGGTCCCGAACTCGATCCTGCTCATCGGCGCCATCGTGGGCGCGGTGCGGGTGCTGCTGCGGCGCTGAAGGCGCGCCGGCGCACCAGGGCAAGTCCGAGCGGCAGGAGCGAGGCCGCCACCAGGGCGAGCGTCACCAGGCCGAAGTTCGCGCGCACGAAGGGGATGTTGCCGAAGAGGTAGCCGCCCCAGACGAACAGCACCACCCACAGCAGGCCCCCGAAGAAGTTGAAGGCGAGGAAGCGCGCGTAGGGCATGCGCCCGACGCCGGCGACGAAGGGCGCGCAGGTGCGCACGATGGGCATGAAGCGCGATACCAGCACCGCCAGGCCGCCGTAGCGCAGGAAGAACTCCTCGGTGCGCCTGAGGTACTCGACCTTCAGCCAGCGGTAGCGCCCGGAGAAGGCCGGCGGCCCGATCCAGCGCCCGATGGCGTAGTTGGACAGGTTGCCGAGGATCGCCGCGGCCGCCAGCACCAGCGTGAGGAGCGGGGCGCTGAGGGTGCCGCTGTGGTCCACGGCCGCCAGCGCCCCGCAGGCAAAGAGCAGCGAGTCCCCGGGCAGGAACGGGGTCACGACCAGCCCGGTCTCGCAGAAGATCACCGCGAAGAGCAGCGGGTAGAGCCACAGGTCGAAGCGCGCGAGCAGCTCCACCAGGTGGCGGTCCAGGTGCAGTACGAGATCCACGAGCCAGGCGAGCATGCGTCAGGATACGCAACTTGCCGCGCGCGCCGCGCGCCAGGCGGACGGACGGTGCCTACCAGGGCACGAGCTGCCGGCGGCCCTGCGGCTCACCCGCATGCATGTGCCGGAGCACCTCGAGGCCTAGGCGCACGTCCTCGTCGCGCTCGCTGAGCGAGGTGCCCGCCGGCACGGTCAGCTCCGCGGGCGCGGAGCCTGCGCCCTCCTCGGGGATGTCGGGCGTGAGGCCGCGCGACTGGATCGAGACCCCCGCGGGGGTGAAGTAGCGCGAGGTGGTGAGCTTCACCGCCCCGCCGTGCTCGAGCGGCATCACGGTCTGCACCGAGCCCTTGCCGTAGGTGCGCCGCCCGACCAGGAGCGCGCGCGAGTGATCGTGCAGCGCCGCCGCCACGATCTCGGAGGCCGAGGCCGACCCGGCATTGATGAGCACCACGAGCGCGGCGCCGCCGCTCAGGTCCCCCGGGGTCGCGTCCATCTCGAAGCGCGCATCGAGCGTGCGCCCGTCGGCGGTGACGATGACGCCCGAGTCGAGGAAGGCGTCCGCCACGGCGACGCCGGACTCGAGCACGCCCCCGGGATTGTTCCGCAAATCGAGCACCAGACCGCGGATAGACCCGTTATTGTCTCGCTTGAGACGCAATAGGGCGTCCTTCAGGTCGGCGGGAGTCGTGTCGCTGAAGGTGCTGATGCGCACGTAGCCGTAGCCGGGCTCGAGGCTGGTTGCGGCCACCGAGTGCACCTGCACCTGCGCCCGGCGCACCACGAAGTCCATCGCGGCGAGGATGCCGTCCCGCCGCACCGACAGGCGCACCAGGCTCCCGGACGTGCCGCGCAGCGCCGCGATGGCGCCGGCGAGGTCGGCCCCGACCTCGGTGCCGTCGATGGCGAGGATGGCATCCCCGGCCTGAAGGCCGGCGGTGCGGGCGGGGGAGCCCTCGATGCACTTGAGCACGCGCACCACGCCGCCCGTGGCGGCGACCTCGATGCCGATGCCGGGGTAGGAGCCCATGGTGGAGAGGCGGATCTCGTTCAGCTCGTCGCGGTCGAGGTAGGCGGAGTGCGCATCGAGCGCGGCCACCATGCCGCGCACGGCCTTCTCCATGAGGGCGTGGTCGTCGACCTCGTCGACGTACTCCCGCTTGATGCGCTCGTAGACCTCGGCGAAGAAGGCCGCCTCGCCGTAAGGCAGCGCTGCCGCCTCGGAGGCGGCCTGCGGCGGGGCGCGGTCCGCCAGCACCCCGCCGGCGAGCGCGCCGGCGAATCCGAGGCCCGCGCCGGCGGCGAGTGCCAGCAGCGCGCGCGAGCGCCCCGGGACCAAGCTCGCGCTCATGCGCCGGCGCCGGCGTCCAGGTAGGGCTCGCCGGCCTCGTCCTCCGCCGCGCCGGCGTCCGCGGCGCGCGGCTCGCTCGGCAGCGGCAGCTCGGTGAGCAGGTCCTCGAGCGGGATGGGGCGGCCGATGGCGAAGCCCTGCCCGTAGTCGACGCCGAGCTCGGCGATCTTGATGCTGATGGCCTCGGTCTCGATGTACTCGGCCACGGTGGTGATCGACATGCTGCGCGCCAGCTGCGCGATGGCGCGCACCATCGACTCGGCGCGCGGGTCCTTGAGCACATCGCGCACGAAGCTGCCGTCGATCTTGAGCATAGTGACCGGCAGCTGGCGCAGGCAGGAGAGCGAGGACAGGCCGGTGCCGAAGTCATCGAGCGCCACGCCGCAGCCGAGCTGGCGCAGGCGGCGCATGAGCGCCTCGGCGCGCGCCAGGTTCGCAACCGTCGCGTTCTCGGTGAGCTCGAAGCACAAGAGCTCCGGGTCCAGGCCGCTGCTGGCGATGCGCTCGATCAGCATGTCGCCGAAGGAATCGTCGTTGAGCGACTGGCCGGAGAAATTGATGGCGAAGCCGAGCGCCCGGCCCTCGAGCACCCCAGCGCGCGGCTGCAGGGCGTCGATCACGGTGTTGACCACCCAGCGGTCGATGACCGGCATCAGCTGGTAGCGCGTCGCGGCCGAGAGGAAGGTGTCCGGGCCGACGAGCTTGCCCTGCTCGTCGGTCATGCGCAGCAGCAGCTCGTAGTGCGGGCGCGCGCTCTCGGCGGCGGCGAACGGCAGGATCAGCTGCGCGTCCAGGTGCAGGCGCTTCTGGTCGATCGCCTCGCGCAGCTTCTCGGCGATGCCGATGTCGGCGAAGCGGCGCACGATGCTGACGTCGGCGGACTCGTACACCTCGACGCGGTTGCGGCCGCGGTCCTTGGCGGCCTTGCAGGCCGTCTCGGCGGCGGCCAGCACGTGCGCCAGCTCGTCCGCGTTCGCATCCAGCAGCGCCACGCCGATCGACACCGACACCGGCGTGCGCGACTCGGTGTGCAGCAGCGACAGCCGCTCGGCGCCGGTGCGCAGCGACTCGGCGAAGCGCTCGGCATCGGCGGTCGCCGCCGGCAGCAGCACCACGAATCGGTCCCCGGAGATGCGCGCGCCGAAGGCCCCGGGCGGCAGGCGCTGGCGCACCAGCTCGCCGAGCTGCCCGAGCACGGCATCGCCGACGTGCATGCCGGACTTCTCGTTGATGGCGTGCAGCTGGTCGACGTCGATGTAGAGCGCACTCCAGGGCTGCCCCGGCTTGCGCTCCGCGCTGATGGCGGCGCGCACGCGGCGCTCGAAGGCGGCGCGCGTGTACAGGCCGCTCAGCGGGTCGTAGCTGGACTCGATGACGCCGATGGCCTTGCGCGCCAGGATCTCGGCGATGTGCGCGTCGCGCTCGCTGAAGGCCTCGGCCACCGCATCGCGCAGCAGCGTCAGCATCCCCATGGAGCGCCCGGCGCGCGAGCGCAGCGCGCAGCACATGACGCGGCAGGGGAAGGCGTCGGGGTTGTCGGCGGAAGCGGTCTCGTTCAGCACCAGCGGCTCGCGCTGCGCCTGCGCCTTGGCGAGCAGCATGCGGTGCGCGCGCATCAGGAACTGGGTGTCGGGCTTGCCGCCGGCGCCGGAGCGCACCAGCGTCACGCTCTTCTCCGGCACCAGCAGCGCCCCGGTGGTGGCGCGCAGGTGCTCGATGGTCTGCTGCAGCAGCTGCTGCAGCTCGTTGGCCCCGTCGGCGCTCACCGCCGGCGCCTCGCTCGCGCCCTGCGCGAGCAGCAGGTTCAGGTCCTTGTCCAGGTCGCCGACCGTCTGGTTGAGCTCCGCGATGGTGGCGTGCGCGACCAGGTCGCGGCGCATGCACTCGAGCACCGGGGCGATGAGCGAGTAGACGAAGCTGAAGTCGGGGATCTTGCGGTCCTGCACGTCCGCCGGGCGCGAGAGCACCGCGAGCAGCGCCAGCAGCTGCTGCGTGTCATCGCGCAGCGCGCACAGGTAGACCGGCAGGTTGCCGGCGAGCAGGCGCAGCTGCCCGGCGCCGCCCGGGTTGGCGGCCGCCGACAGCAGCGCATCGTCGACGATGTTCATCAGGTCCGGGCCGGTCATGGTGTCGGTCGACCACAAGAGCTCGCCCGAGGGACCGAACATGGCGATGCTGCCGGTGCGCGGCAGGAGCGAGCGCACCAGCCGCACGTACGGGTCGAAGCGGGCGCCCGGCTGCCCGGGCACGTACTCGGCGGGGGAGGGCTCGCTCATGCTCGCAGGCACGGGGATCCGGGGTGGTTTACGGCGCTTAACGATGCGCGCTTATGTCGCTTGGCTTCCTTGCGCGAGTTGGCGAAAACCGTGGCGCGGCCGGGCGCCGCGGGGGAAAACATTGAACCGGTTCACACCCTGGGCCGGGCGCGG
>Ga0335079_10001397_pt1 | contig 27392 bp, 21 predicted proteins | sample Lox_Sample_33_FD_206719 | JGI IMG/M metagenome (GOLD analysis project Ga0335079, IMG submission 206719) | Soil microbial communities from Loxahatchee National Wildlife Refuge, Florida, United States - Lox_Sample_3.3 | ecosystem: Environmental > Terrestrial > Soil > Wetlands | place: USA...
CTGTCCTCTATGTCAGAGTTGGGCGCGCACGTCTTTCAGGATCCCTCAATTTTTGCTTAGGGTTCTCTCCATTTTCCCTGTGCGGTACCTGTGCTAGGTTCGCCGTGGGGCTCGCGTGACGAGCGGAATGAGCTGTTGCGCTATCTGTTTGAGAATTGTGCACTCGACACGGATCGCCGTGAGTTAAGGCGGGGAACGAACCTTGTCGCTGTCGAGCCCCAGGTCTTCGACATTCTTGTTTACCTGATCCAGCACCGCGACCGCGTGGTCAGTAAGGACGATCTGCTGGCGTCGGTCTGGCATAAGCGTGCCATTTCCGAATCGGCATTGTTCAATCGTATCAATGCGGCTCGGAGCGCATTGGGCGATACCGGCGAACGGCAAAATCTGATCAGGACGCTGCCGCGCAAGGGTCTGCGCTTTGTCGGCCTCGTCCGCGAGGAGGTGTGTGCTCTCGCCGAGGCTGGTCCGCACAAGCCTCCGTCGGGGATGACCTACAAGCCATCGATCGCGGTATTGCCTTTCCTCAACCTTAGCGGCGATCCGGAACAGGAATACTTCATCGATGGGATCGTCGAGGACATCATCACGGCTTTGTCGCGCAACCGTGCTTTTTTCGTCATCGCCCGCAACTCGTCGTTCACGTACAAGGGAAAGCCGGTCGACACCAGTCAGGTCGCTCGCGAGCTGGGCGTGCGTTATGTCTTGGAAGGCAGCGTGCGCAGGTCGGGCAACCGCGTGCGCGTCACCGGACAGCTCATCGAAGCCGAGTCGGGTCGCCATCTGTGGGCGGATCGGTTTGACGGCGACTTGGTCGACATCTTCGATCTTCAAGATCAGCTCGTTACGAGCGTCGTCGGTGCGATCGCGCCGCAACTTGAGAAAGCGGAGATCGACCGTGCCAAGCTGGACCTGACCGGCGATCTGGCCGCATACGATTTCTACCTGCGAGGTCTCGCCAGCTGGAATCGATGGACCGGAAAAGACAATGCCAAAGCGCTGCAGTCGTTCAACGCGGCAATAGCAAAAGACCGCGACTTTTCGACCCCCTACGGGCTGGCCGCCTCGTGCCACCATTTTGCGAAGGCGAATGGCTGGGCCGCGAGCTTTGATGAAGAGGAAATCTCTCGCCTGGTAGAGCGCGCCGCCGATATCGGAACGGATGATGCGGTCGCGCTGTGCTGGGCAGGACACGTGCACGCATATTTCTTTCGCGAGCTTGACCGTGCCTTGCTGCTCATCGATCGGGCCCTTGAGCTCGACGCGAACCTCGCGGTCGCCTGGCAGCGCAGCGGCTGGGTGCGCGGCTACGCCGGCGATTCCGATGGAGCGATTGAAAGCCTCGACAAGGCGATGCGCCTCAATCCGCTCGACCCTCGCGTTTTCCTTACACAAAGTGCAATGGCTTTCGCGCATTTCATTGCCGGGCGCGATGAGGAAGCCGCGCGGTGGGCCGCAGTGGCGCTGCGGGTCAAGCCAAACTGGCTGCCGGCTCTGCGCATGGCGATTGCAGCCAACGCCATGCGCGGCCAGGCGGAACCGGCGAAGCGGGCGCTGAACGCATATCTGCGAATCGATCCGAAAGTCACCGTCCGCAAGCTATGCGGGTATTATCCGTTCCGCCGCGAGGCCGATCGAGAGAGACTGGTCGCCGCCATGCGCAAGGCAGACGTCCCCCAATGATGGTACGCGGGTGCGGGGGCGTCCGCGGAACAAGCCGGCCTGTGGCGCCGTTGTCGGGGAATGGTGTCACGACAAGGACTTCAGCCCATGCTTCGAGCGTCGATCGCGATTGCCCTCGTACTCGCATTGGCCGCATGCCACGTCGGCTTCGGCGTCGGCTGATCGCGCCCTCGCGCGGCCTTAGGGTCCCTCTTTCGGCAGGATCGCCGCCCATTTGGCGCGGATGCGGTCGTCGAGCGCTCGGCTCGAGCGGGCGATCTGCGGGAAAGTGTCGCGGCGCGCCCACGGCTTGCACGCGTCGATGACGACGCGCGCGTTGCGGCGGTCGGTGTCGGGGTCGTAGCACATCGGGTCGAGGTGCGAGCTCCAGCCGCCGCGCAGGAGCTCCATGCCTTCGCGCGGGTCAAAGCGCGTGCACATGGCCCAGATCACGTCGTTGATGTTGGTCGGATCGATGTCCTCGTCGACCACGACGACCCAGCGATTGGTATAAGCGCCGCCGTGGCATTGCGAGGCGATGAGCCCCGCCTGCTTCGAATGCCCGCCATACATCTGCTGGATCGCGATCGTGAGCCACATGCGGCTGCCGCCCGCCTCGTGCGCCCACACGCCCTTGATGCCGGGCACGCCCGCGGCCTCGAGCTGACTCCACACGGCGCCGCAGCGATAGGTGCCGAGATAGAACGTGTTGTCGTTGGGCGGCACGGCCGGGATCGCACCGAGGAGCACGGGATCATTCCGGTGCATGAGCGTCTCGATGCGGATCGCCGGCTGCGGGCGCCTGCCGCCGGCGTAGTAGCCGGTCCACTCGCCGAGCGGGCCTTCCTCGACCTTGTCGCCGGGATGGATCAGGCCCTCGAACGCGATCTCGGCATTGGCCGGGACCGGCAGCCCCGTCTTCGGCATGGCGATCGTTTCGACCGGCTCGCCGAGGAGACCGCCGATCGCGTCGTACTCGTCCCTGCCATAGGGGATCTCGAGCCCGCCGATCATCAGGAGCGCCGGGTGCATGCCGACGACGACCGCGACGGGGCAGGGCGCGCCGCGCGCGTGATATTTCTCCATGATGATGAGGCCGTGCTTGCCGGGCGACATCATGATCGAGGCGAGCCGGGCTTCGTGCGATTGGATGCGGTATGTGCCGCAATTGACCCAGCCCGTGTCCGGGTCGCGCATCACCACCATGCAGCCGGTACCGATATAGGGCCCGCCATCGTGCTCATGCCATTTCGGCGTCGGGATTTTTGTGATGTCGACCTCGGCGCCCGCGCGCACGGTTTCGAGCAGCGGCCCGCCATTGACGGCGACGGGCTTGAAAGATGGTGCCTCGCGCATGTAGTGGCGCCACCACTGCACCAGCTCCATCTCCGAGCCTTGCGGCGGCAAGCCGAGCGCGATGTTGATGCGCGGCACTGACGTCAGAATGTTCGCAAGGACGCGAAATCCCTTGGGGAAGCCCGGCACCTCGTCGAACATGACGGCAGGATTGCCCATGCGGCGCTGAAAGAGATCGACGATGCCGCCGATCTCCTCCTTGGGCTCGGCGCCGGTGATGGTCGTAAGCTCGCCCGCCGCCGCGACGCGCTCGAGCCAGGTCCTCAGATCCTTGTTCGCCAAAGACGCGTCTCCTGCTGCTCAGCCCGCTCTCAGCCGGCGCGCGGCGAGCTTCACCGCGGCGATGATCTCGGGATAGGCCGAGCAGCGGCAGAGATTGCCGGAAAGATAGTGCCGTATGTCGTCATCGCTCGGGTCGGGATTACGCTCGATGAGTTGCTTCGCCATCAGCACGAAGCCCGGCGTACAGAAGCCGCATTGAAAGGCGCCGGCCTCGATGAAGGCGTCCTGCACCGGATCGAGCTTATCCCCGGTCGCGAGCCCCTCGACCGTCTCGATCTTGGCGCCATCGGCAAACGCCGCGAGGTAAAGACAGCTCGAGACCGCGCGCCCATCGACGAGGACCGTGCAACACCCGCACAGGCCCTGGCCGCAGCTTTCGCGCGCGCCGAAGAGGCTGAACGTATCGCGCAGCACCTCGACGAGGCTGTGGTGCGGCTCGACCTCGGCGGAAACAGACGCGCCGTTGAGGGTAAAGCGGATGGTGCGGCGCATCTCGCTCATGTCATGCCTCCGGCAGCGCTTCGCCCGCGGCGGCCGCGAGCCCGCGGAAGACCGTCTCGGCCGTGAGCGGCAACTCGGTCATGTTGATCCCGACCGCGTCCTCGATCGCGTTGCCGACCGCGGGCGAGACCGTGAGCGTGCTGCATTCGCCCGCGCCCTTGGCGCCAAATGGCCCGTCGTGCTGTGCCGCCTCGACTGTCTCGTTGAGGAAATCGAGCGGCAGGTCGAGCATGTTCGGAATCTTGTAGTCGGCGAGCGAGCCGTTGGTGAGCTGGCCGTCGCGGAACAGCATCGTCTCGGAGAGCGTGAAGCCCAGCTGCATGATGGCGGCGCCCGAAAGCTGCGTGCGCACGATCCCCGGATTGAGCGGCCGCCCCACATCGGCGACGTTGATGAGGCGCGTCACGCGGAACTGCCCGGTCTCGGTGTCGACCTCGACCTCGGCGCCGCTGCCGGCGACGCCCCAGAACGGCGTCACCATTGGCGACTGACCAGCCGAGTCAGGCGACACGTAGTTCGGAATGAAGCTGCCGATGCCGACGATGTTGCCGGCCTGCATCCCGTATTTGCGGCGGAACAGTTCCGCGATTGGCAGGTTGCTGCCGGGCGGCACGCCAAGCTCGGCGGCGAGCGCCGCTATCTTGCTCTTCGCGTCTTCGGCGGCGAGCCGCACGGCGTTTCCCATGTGGTAGGTCGAGCGCATGCCGAGCGTGCCCATGTCGTAAGGCGTCACGTCCGTATCGGAATGGACGACGCGGACCTCCTCCGCGGCGATGTTGAGAACCTCGCCGGCGATCTGCGCCATCACCGTGTCCGAGCCTTGGCCCATATCGACGGTGCCGATATAAAGGCCGCAGCTTCCGTCGCCGTAGAGGTTGCAGATCGCGACCGACGTCGTGGGCGAGGTGATGCCCTTGAAGCCGAGGGCGATGCCCCGCCCGCGCCGCATGCGGCCGGTGCCGCGCTCGAACGGCTGCCGCCATGCCATGCGCTCGGCGAGTCGGTCGAGCACCGGCTCGAGCGCGGCGTCGCGCACGATCGTGCCGCTCGCCTGCGGGCGCCCGTTGCGCAGGAGGTTGCGGCGGCGGAACTCGATCGGGTCGAGCCGGAGAGCGCGCGCGATCAGGTCGGTATGGCGCTCGTGCGCCCAGCAGGTCTGCGGCACGCCGAAGCCGCGAAGCGCGCCGGCCGGCGGACGGTTGGTATAGGCGGCGTAGCTGTCGATCGCGACATGCTCGATGTCATAAGGGCCGGCCGAAGTGAAGCCCGCCTTCTGCGTCACGCGCGGCCCGATATCCGCATAGGCGCCGCCGTTCCACCAGATCTCGCAACGCCGCGCGGTGACGCGGCCCTCTTTCGTGACGGCGCTCTTCAAGACCACGGTGGCGGGGTGCCGCGTCACCATGAAGAACTGCTCCTCCATGGTGAGCGCGATCTTGACCGGCCGCCGTACGATGAGCGCGAGCGCGGTCACCAGCGCTTCGAGCTTGATGTAGAGCTTGCCGCCGAAGCCGCCGCCCAGATACGGAACCTTAACGCGCACCCGGTTCTCCGGCCAGCCGAGGATGCGCGCGATCTCGATGCGAACGAACGAGGGGTTCTGCGTCGCGCTGTAAAGCGTGATGCGGCGGTCGCCCGGCTCGGCCGCCGTCACGAACGGCTCCAAGGGCGTGTGCATCACCTGCTGCGTGCGGAACGTGTGCTCGAAGACGCGGTCGGCCGTGGCGAACGCCTTGTCCGGATCGCCGCGGCGCAGGTGATAGTCGAGCGCGATGTTGGTGCCTTGGCGGCCGTGAAGATGCTTCAGGTCGGGGAAGGTCGCCGCGGGCTTCAGCTCGTCATGCACGATGGCCCGCGAGTTCTGCGCCTCGCGCTCGTCGAAGACGGCCGGCAGCTCCTCGTATTCTGCGACGATGAGCCCTGCCGCGTGCTCGGCCACGTGCGCATCCTCGGCAAGTACGACAGCGACCGGCTCCCCGGCGAAACGCACCTTGCCATCGGCGAGGATCGGCTGATCGTGGAAGGCGGGGCCGTAATAGGGATTGGGGATGATGCTCCGCACATCATCGATCGTGACGACGCGGTGGACTCCTTCGACCGCGGCCGCCGCCCTCACGTCGAGGCGCTTGATCCGTCCGTGCGGGATGGTGCTGCGGAAGATCTTGCCGTGCAGCATGCCCGGCAGCCGCAGATTGTGCGTGTATTCGGCGCGCCCCGTGACCTTGGCGCGCGCCTCGAGCCGCGGCACCGCGCGTCCGACCTGGCCTCCGGGCATCGGCATGTCGTCCATCACGCCGGCTCCGCCGCAGCGGCGGCCTTGACCGCGCGCGCGAGATAGACGCGGAGAAGCTGCCGCTTGTAGGGCGCGGAGCCGTGCTGGTCGCCCTCGATCTCGGCCTCGGCGACCGCCGCCTCGCCCGCGCGCTTCAGCGCCGCATCGTCGATGCGCGCGCCCTTGAGGACGGCTTCGGCGTTGGCAAGCCGCGTCGGCGTTGCCGTCGCGCCGCAGATGACGAGGCGCGGGTCGGCGATCGCGCCGTCCGTCAGGGCGAACGAGACGGCGACACCGACCGAGGGCCAATCGTGCGCCGAGCGCGCGAGACATTTGAGGTAAGCTGCGCGCCGCGCACCCTGCGGCGGCACGATCAGCTCGGCAATGAGCTCGTCATGGCGGAGGGTCGTCTCGTAATAGCCCGCAAACAGCTCCTCGACCGGGATCGTGCGCTCTCCCTTCGCGCCGGCGATGGCGATGCGCGCGCCGAGCGCCACCCACACCGGCGGCAGGTCGAGATGCGGATCGGCGTGGGCAAGGTTGCCGCCGACCGTCGCGACGTTGCGGACGCGCACGTTTGCGACCTCGCGCATCATGCGAGTCATCACGGGCGCGTGGCGGCGGAGCTCGGGCGACCCTTCGAGGTCGGCGAACGTCGTCATCGCGCCGATGTGGAGCGAGCCATCACCGGCGGCCGTGATGGCGCGGTAGCGCGGCTCGATCTTGCGCAGGCTCACGAGGCGGATCGGCTTGAAGAACCCGGCCTTCATCATGAGCATGAGCGCCGTGCCGCCGGCGATCGGACGGATTGCGGGATCGTCGCGGTCGAGGAGCGCGATCGATTCACGCAAGCTTCGCGGTTCGGCAAGCTCAAAGGGAATCATTGTCGAAGGCCCGAGTTTCGTGCGGCGGCGAGTATATCGGTGCCGCGGTGCGAGGCAAAGGCGGCTGCTCCAGCGGGGCGGGGGCGAAGTAGGCAATGGCAAGCCGCGCGCCGAAACCCCATACTCGCGCGGGAACGAAGACGATGGCAGCCCTTATAGGATCGCGCGTCCTGCGCAGCGAAGATCCGCGCCTTTTGCGCGGCGGCGGGCGCTATCTCGACGACATTGAGCTTCCTGGTGCGCTGCACTGCGCCTTCGTGCGGAGCGCCAGCGCGCACGCGCTGATCCGCGGCATCGACGTCGGCGCCGCACGCGCGCTTCCTGGCGTCCATGCCGTGCTGACGCTCAACGATCTGCGCGCCGTGCTGACGGACGCGCGCCTGCCGCGCGGCGCCCGCGCGACGCGCCAGCCCGAAGGCAGCACGCCCTTTATCCTCGCGGGCGAGGAGGTCGCTTTCGTCGGCGAGCCCATCGCCATCGTCGTCGCCGAGAGCCGCTACATCGCGGAGGATGCAGCGGCGCTCGTCGCAGTCGAGTACGAGGAGCTGCCCGCGCTTGCCGATGCCCGGCAAGCCGTCGCATCCGGGGCGCCCAAGGTGCGCACAGAGATGCCGAACGTGCTCGCGAGCTTTCGCGTCGGCTATGGCGACGTCGAGGCGGCCTTCAAGGGCGCCGCGCGCCAATTCCGCCAGGAGCTGTTGCAGCATCGCGGCTCCGGCCATCCGCTCGAAGGGCGCGGCGTCGCCGTCGAGTATCGCGCGGGCGAGGATGCGCTCATCGTATGGGCTTCGACCCAGATGCCGAACGATCTCTACCACGCGCTCGCGACTTTGCTCGATCTCGACGAGACGCGCCTGCGCGTCCGCACGCCCGATGTCGGCGGCGGCTTCGGCCCGAAATACTGCGTCTATCCCGAAGATGTCGCGGTCGTAGCGGCGGCGAAGCTTCTCGGCCGCTCGCTGCGCTGGTCCGAAGACCGGCGCGAGCATTTTCTCGGCGCGATCCAGGAGCGGGACCAGTTCTGGACGCTCGAGATCGCGGTCGATGCCGAGGCGCGAATTCTAGGCATCCGCGGCTCGATGCTGCACGACCAAGGCGCCTATGCGCTGAAGGACGTGAACCTGTCCTACAATTCCGCGACTTCCGTCACCGGGCCTTATGTCGTGCCGGCCTATGCGATCGAGGTCGTGATCGCGACCACGAACAAGGCGCCCGCCTCTTCGGTCCGCGGCGCCGGTCATCCGCAATCGTGCTTCGCGATGGAGCGGATGATGGATCTCGTCGCGCGCGAGATGGGGTTGGACCGCGCCGAGGTGCGCCGCCGCAATCTCATCCCGGCCGAGCGCATGCCCTATGAGCTGCCGCTGAAGGCGCGCTCGGGTGCGCCCATCCGCTACGACAGCGGCGATTACGGCGCGTGCCAGGCGGAGGTGCTTGCCGCTGCCGGCTGGGACGATTTTCCGCGCCGTCAGAAAGAGGCGCTGGCCGAGGGTCGCTATATCGGCGCGGGCCTCGCCCACACGGTGAAGGGCACGGGGCGCGGGCCGTTCGAGACGGGCGCCGTTCGCATCGCGCCATCGGGCCGCGTCACGATCGCGACCGGTGCCGCCATGATGGGGCAGGGGCTCGCGACCTCCTTGCAGCAGATCTGCGCCGGCGAGCTCGGCATCGATGCGGCGGACGTGACCGTGATTTCCGGCGACACGGGCGTAGCGCCCATGGGGCTCGGCGGCTTCGCGAGCCGTCAGCTCGTCACCGCGGGCTCGACCGTACTGCTCGCATCGCGCGCGGTCGCGGCCAAAGCGAAGAAGCTCGCAAGCCATCTCCTCGAAGCAGCGGAAGAGGATTTGGAGCTCGCCGACGGCAGCGTTCGCGTCGTCGGCGTGCGCCAGCGCGCGATCGCGCTTGGCGATCTCGCCGGCATCCTGAAGGGCGCGCCCGGCTATTCCTTTCCGCCCGGCCTCACGCCGGGCCTCGACGACAACACCAATTTCATGAGCGACGGGCTCGCTTATGCCAATGGCTGCCATGTCGCCGAGGTCGAGGTCGATGCCGAGACCGGCGGCGTCCGCATCCTGCGCTATTTCGCGATCCAGGATTCCGGCCGCCTCATCAATCCGATGATCGTTGACGGCCAGGCGCATGGCGGCATCGCGCACGGCATCGGCAACGCGCTCTTCGAGTGGATGGGCTATGACGAGAGCGCGCAGCCCGTAACCATGAGCTTCGCCGACTATCTTCTGCCGAGTGCCACTGAGCTGCCGATGTTCCGCACGCTCTACAAGGAATCGCTGTCGCCGATGAATCCCTTGGGCGCCAAGGGCGCGGGCGAGGTCGGCACGACGCCGGCGGCGGCGGCGATCCTGTCGGCGGTCGAGGACGCGCTCCAACCCTTCGGCGTGCGCATCTCCGGATTGCCGCTCCGGCCGTCCGATCTCGTGGCGCTCATCGCCAAGGGCAAGGCGTCATTGCGAGAAGCGTGAGCGACGAAGCAATCTCCGGGGGATTGCTTCGGCTCGCGCTCGCAATGACAATGTTAGGAAAGCAGGGAGCACGGGGATTTGGCACAGCAGGATCTGAGGACATGGCTTGCCGCGCTCGAAAGGGCCGGCGAATTGCAATCCGTAAGCGGCGCCGAGCGCGAGAACGAGATCGGCGGCATCGTCGATCTCTATCAGCGCAAGTCCGGCCGCAAGGCGGTGCTGTTCGACGACATCCCGGGCTATCCCAAGGGCTATCGCGTCGTCGCCAACATTCTCACTTCGGCGCGGCGGATCGCGCTGACGCTGGGCCTGCCGGCGGACACGAGCGAGATCGAGCTGGTGCGATTCTGGCGCGATTATATGAAGTCGGCGAAGACGATCCCGCCGATCGCCGTCAACACCGGCACGCTGCTCGAGAACTCATATTTCGATGACGATATCGACCTGCTGAAGATTCCGGCACCGCGTTGGCACGAGCATGACGGCGGCCACTATATCGGCACCGGCTGCATGGTCGTGATGAAGGACCCGGACTCGGGCTGGATCAATTACGGCGCCTATCGCGTCCAAGTGCATGGGCGCAATCTCGCCTCGGTGATGACGTCGAAGGGCAAGCACGGCAACCTCATCATGCGCCGCTATCACGAGCGCGGCGAGCCGTGCCCGGTCGCCGTCGTCGTTGGCATGCATCCTGCGCTTTTCATGGTGGCGGGGCTCGAGATTCCTTACGGCAAGAACGAATACGACGCCGCGGGCGGCTTGATCGGCGAGCCCGTCCGCGTCATCGCCGGCCCCCGCACCGGCCTGCCGATCCCGGCCGAGGCCGAAATCGCGTTCGAGGGCACGGTCGCGCCCGGCGACCTCGTCGACGAAGGGCCGCTCGGCGAATGGACCGGCTATTACGCCGGCGGCAAGAAGCGCGAGCCCGCGATCCGCGTCTCGTCCTTCATGCACCGGAAGGATCCGATCCTCCTCGGCGCGGTTCCGGCCGTGCCGCCCAACGACGACACCTTTTATCGCGGGACGTATCGCGCCGGCGCCGTGTGGCACCAGCTCGAGGCCGCGGGCGTGCCGGAGGTGAAGGGCGTGTGGTCGCACGAGGCGGGCGGCAGCCGCATGTGGCTCACCGTCGCGATCAAGCAGATGTATGGCGGACATTCGAAGCAGGCCGGCCTCATCGCCTCGCAATGTCATGCCGGCGCCTATGCCAACCGTTGGGTCGTCGTCGTTGACGACGACATCAATCCCGCCGACATGAACGAGGTGATTTGGGCCATGTGCACGCGCTTCGAGCCGCGCGAGGGGATGGAGGTGCTGCGCGGCTGCTGGAGCACGGCGCTCGACCCGATGGCTTACGATCCCGCTGATCCCCGCAACGCGCGCGTCGTCATCGACGCGTGCAAGCCGTTCCGGCGCAAGGACGACTTTCCGCTCGTTGCGCGCTCGTCGAAGGTGCTCGACGATCGCATCCGCGCCAAATGGGGCTCGGTCCTGCCGAAGGATTAGGCGACATCGGCTCGAGTGGATCGGCTTTTCGTTTCGTCATGCCCGGCCTCGTGCCGGGCATCCACGTGTTTGCCACGACGTGAAAGAACCCGTGGATGGCCGGGACAAGCCCGGCCATGACGCCTCAACCAGCACGGTCCGCGGTGATACCGTTTCGGCCTAGGCGAAGCGCGGCAGGAGCGGCGCCGCGTTGGCGTCGATCGCGGCAAGCTCCTGGGCGCTGAAGATGCCGGCGGCCTTGAGGCCCGTGACGCATTCCTCCGAGCCACGCCACGGATAGTCCGTGCCGTAGCAGATGCGCGCGAGCGGGATGATCTGCTTCAGCGCGCCCAAGGGCGAGCCGTGCAGGATCTGCGCGGTGTCGTAATAGAATTTCGACGCCTCGGCGAGGAAGCCTTGCGGCATTAGGGGTGCAAAACGCGGCATCTTCTCCATGCGGATGAAGCGCTCGACCAGGAACGGCATGGTGCCGCCGCCATGCGACCAGATCACGCGGATGTGCGGGCAGCGCGCGGCCGTGCCGCTGAAGAGATAGTTGGTGAGCGCGCGCGTCGTGTCGGTGCCGAACTCGATGACGCTGTCGCGGATGTCGAGCTCGGCCAACGTATTGGCGCAGCAATTCGGCGCGTGCGGATGGGTGTAGATGACGGCGCGGCGCCGCTCGAGCTCGTCGAATATGGGCGCGAACACCTTGTCGCCGAGCCAGTTGTCGCCGTAGCTCGTCATCATGTGGACGCCGTCGGCCTTCAGCGTGTCGAAGGCGCGCGCGATCTCCGCAAGCGTCGCGTCGATGTCGGGGAGCGGCAGCGCCGCGAACATGCCGAAGCGTCCCTTATAGTCGGCCGCAAGCCTTGCCATGTAGTCGTTGTTCTCGCGGCAATATGCTGTCAGCGCTTCGCTTTTGAGGCTGCCGGGGATGGTCGGTGAGTTGACGGCAAGACTGACGCCGCCCTTGTCCATGTCGGCGATCGCGTCGTTCTCGTTCATGATCGAGGCGAGGTGCGGCGTCAAAACGCCCATGTCGCGCATCGAGGGCACGAATTTCGGCGCGACCAGGTGATGATGGACGTCGATGCGCTGTGCCATGGCGATCCCCTCAAATGCGAGCGGAGGCCATCATGGCACTGCTCGTGGATGCGGGATACCCGGAAGCGCGAGGGCTCGCTCAGTGTTGCGGCGGGGTCGAGCTGCCGACCGCCTCGACGTCGACGCCTTCCTGGCTCAGCCGCACCGGGAGCCTCCCGTCGTTCGTGACGACGGTGACCGGCCCCCATGATTTTGGCGGCTGCTCGATTACGAGATGCACCGGCTTCGCCTCGGTTGGGAAATAGCCCCAAGCGGGCCACCCCGGGCCGGCCGAGGAAGCCGCAGGCTGCGGGGCCGAGATGCCCGTGGTGCAGGCAGCCACAAAGAGGGCGACGCCGAGCGTCGTGATGAGCCTTTGGTTCCGCATGTGCGGCCAACGCCGCAGGCAGGCCCGGGTTCACGGCCGCGTAGACCCGAACCGATAGGTTGCGGCGGCCGCCGAAACGAACTCCGACAGGCGACCCGCGGTCGTGCCGGGAACCTAAATTCTTTCGGAACGGTTTTGCCCGGAAAGGAGAGTTGAACCGGAGGACCATGCCCATGACCGTCAGACCGGCCGGAGCAATACTCGCTTCTGCTCTTTGGGCGCTCAGTCTTTGCGCCTGCACGAGCAGCGGGCGCTTGAACGAATCCAGCGGAACGTCGGTGCAGCTCTCGCACGACAATTACGAGGTGCTCAAGGCCGGCGCCACGGGCAGCAGCAGCGGGTTCTGGTTCCTGTTCATTCCCATCGCCAGCCCCAACTATGCCGCCGCCAAAGCCGATCTCTACCGGTCCGTAAATGAGCCCTTGAACGGCAAGCCGATCGCGCTCGCCAACGAGACCGACGACCATTCATTCTTCACGCTGCTTCTCTTTTCCATCCCGACAATCAAGGTGACTGCCGACGTGGTTGAATTCACCGATCAACCCGCCTTGGTTCCGGGGCCGGCGACCAGTGAGGGTGGATCCGCGAATACGGAGATACCCCGTCGATGACCGTGCGATTAGAGGCTCGCGCCGGGTCATCGTTACCACTCGGTTCACGATCGCTTAATCCTGCTCAACCATAGTGTCGGTCGCGCCTGACACTCCTCGGGATGGTAAACTGTGCCCGGTAGAGACTCCTATCTGCGACCGATGCTGGAGGCCGGATCCTCCCGTGTTTTCAACTGCATCGAACGACATCGCAAGCTCCGCGCCGAGGGCGTGGTCGATGTGTCGTTCTTCAAGCACGAGCCGCTGCATAATCTCGTCATCATCAAGGAGGCCCACCCCGATAGCCGGGGCCTTGGGCGCGGCCGCGACCTGCAGACGAAATTGTACCTGCCTTACAATCAGGAAGACGTCTATGAAGGCGGCCGCTCGGTTTTCCTGCACGATCCGAAGCTGCTCACGGTCCTGAACGAACTCGTAGGGCTGCAGGGGCGGAAGCTCACCAAGGAGGAGATCCGCGGCGACCTGAAGATGCTTCAAGTGTTCGAAAGCCTGCCGTCGCTCGACGCTTTTCTCCTGCGCGACGCCTTGGAGCTCGAAGGCTTCAATCCCAATCCGCTCTACCTCGAGGTGTCGGACGCCGAGCGCGAGGCGATCTACATCTATATCCGCCAGAAGTTCGAGCCACTGGTCCGTGCGGCGCTTGGATCCGGCTCGTTTCAGTCGAGCAAGGTCGCCTACCTCGTCGACAAGATGTGGGAAGCGAGGGATCTTGATGCGCTCGACCCGCTCATCGAGGCGTGCCGCTTCCCCAAGGACGAGGCGCTTGCGATTTTCACCGGCTGGAAGGGCATCAATTTCTACACCTATGAATACGACCGCATCAAAGAGCGGATCGACGGCATGGCGGAGTGGCTCAGCCGGATCAAGCTTCCGCGCCTGGTCAGCCTGACGATGGACACCGATCACGTCGCCTTTCTAAAGGAGAACGCGATCGACCGGCTCAAGCGTCATGTGGCGGCGGTCGACGATATCGTTCGCGAGTACGAGAAACTTTACGAGCGCTTTGCCGTCAATCGCGAGGCGGTGACCGACTTCATCGATTTCCTGCATCGGTCGCGCGAGGTCTATTGGCGGCTCGGCGAAGCGTTGAGCGCGCTCAACCATGCGACCCATTGCTGGGATTTGAGCACCGGCAACTTCATCGGGCGGCGCCTGCCGTTCGAACAGCTCGAACACGTGCTCGATTGTCTGTTGCGCATCCTCGCCGACGAGCGGCGCGGCAATCACGCCGGTTCCGCGAAGGTCGCCGCCGTCTAAGCGTCAGGCAGCGAACCCGGTTGGGGCGAGCGTCGGCCGCCCGAACAGATAACCCTGTCCGAAGTCCACTCCGAGCTCGCGGAGCGTTCGCGCCTGCTCCTCGTGTTCGATCTTCTCGGCGATGGCGGCCACCTCGAGCTCTTTGCACATCGAGGCCATCGCGACCAGGATCGCCCGATCCTTGCGGCTCATCGCCATGCGATCGACATAGGCGCCGTCGATCTTGACGAAATCGACGGGAAGGGCCTGAAGATAAGGGAAGGATGACGAGCCGGCACCGAAATCGTCGAGACAGATGCCGTGCCCGGCCTCGCGCAGCTCCGTCAGAATCCGGCCTGCCCGCGCCAGGTCCTTGATCGCTGCGGATTCCGTGACCTCGAAGAGCAGGCGCTCGCGCAGCGCCGGATGCTGGCCGCAGAGGCCAATGAGCGACTGGACGAACATATCGCTTCCGAGCGACCGGGCAGAGATGTTGATGGCGAACGAGGCCTTGTTGCGCAACGACGCAAGGATCGAAATTCCACGCTGGCAAATGAAGAGATCGATGTCCTCGATCAGTCCGATCTGCTCGGCGAAATTGATGAGTTCGTAAGGCGAGGCACCGGCCTCGAAGCGCGCCAGCATCTCGTAATGGTGAATGGCGCGACCCTCGAGCGCGACGATCGGCTGGAAGGCGACGTCGATCTTCTTCGCGAGGACGACGCTCTTGATCTGCGAGATGCGCGAGACGGCGTCAGCGACCTGCGCGCGAAATCCATCGACGAGCGTCGGAAGCGAGAATTCGCCCGAGTCCGACACGAACCGGCCGAGCGTGTAAGCAAGCGCTCTGGCGACATCGGCGGAGGTCAGCGTGCCGGTGTCGAGCTGCACGTCCTGTTCGTGAACCTTGACCGTCTTGCCTTGCGGATCGAGCGGGCGCACGAGGCGCTCTATCTCGGGCTTGAGCGCGGTATCGCCCGGAAGCGTCGCACGAACGACACCGAACTTGTCGCCGGCAAGACGGCCGGCCGCCGTGCCATCGACGGCGTTGAGCCGCAGGAGCGCACCGATCTCGCGCAAGAGCGCGTCGACCGCGTCGTCGCCCGAACGCGTGCGCAAATCCGTCAGTCCCTGCAACCGCACCAGGGCGAGCGAGAGATTGTCCGGCCGGTCTTCCGATCGGAGCAGGGCCTTGGCGGCCTGCGCGAAAGACTGCTGGTCGAGCAGCCCCGTTTCGGTATCGTGCTTTTCGTCGAAACGGGCCGCCGCCGGAAACGTGCCGACCCGATTGATGACGAGATAGAGAGATTCGTCTTTGCCCGGAAGCTGCCGCCCGGTCAGCACGACGCGAACGGCATCGCCCGGCGCGCGCTCGATCGTGAGCGTGATCGGCTCGAGCCGTCCCCGGCGTTTGGCTTGCTGCAGGGCTTGATCGAGGAGCCGCAACTCCGGCGCCGCGAACAGGCTGCCGATGGCGCGCCCGACGATCGCCGGCGGATCGCCGCCGGTGATGGATTTGACGGCGCCGGCCGCATACATGATGCGGCGATCGGGCGCGACCTCGAGCAGCAGCTCGCCGCCGGCAAAGGCGAAGCCGACGAACCGGTCCCGGTCGGCGCGCAAGTGACGCAGATCTTCGACCGAGGGATCAAGAGGGGACGCGTGGCCCGCTGCGCCATCCACGAGAGATGCTCCGAACAGGAGCCCGAAAGCTTAAGGAAAATTTGTTAACAACTTGGTCCGTTACGGCCTCTCACGTGCTGCGCCGCTTCAGCTCGGCCAGCACCTCCTCGAGAACCTTGATCGCTTCGGAGCTCACCTGCTTCGTCAGGTCAACGAGAACCCGCAAGCCATCGCGCTCCTGTAGCACCACTCTGCCGTCATCGACAAGCTCCTGGTAGGTGCCGAGGACCTTGTACACGTTGATAGGCCGCACAAAGCCTTTCACGGTCATCGGCGGGTATTCTTCGGTGAGGACTATTCCCTGCACCAGCGCATTCGTCTCGTAGGAGAGCAGGATACCGCCGGGCTCGGCCGCTGACTGAAGCCGCGCCGCGAGGTTCACCTGGTTGCCGTAGATCGTGTAGTCCATGCGATCGCGGCTGCCGAAATTGCCAACGGTCGCGAAGCCGGTGCTGATGCCGATCCTCATCCGGAACGGCCGCTCGAGCCCGCGCGCCCGCCATTCCTGTTCGAGTTCGCGCATGCGGCGTTGCATGGCGATCGCCATCATCACGCACGCCTTGGCGTCCTCCTGCATGCCCTTGGTTTCCGGGTCGCCGAAGAATAGCAGCATTGCGTCGCCAATGAATTTATCGATGGTGGCGCCGTGCGCGAGCGCAATCTTCGACATCTCGGTCAGGTACTGGTTCAAGACATCCGTCAGCTCCTCCGCTTCCAGCTGGTCGGTGGTCTCCGTGAAGCCTGCGATGTCGGAAAAGAATACGGTGAGCTTCTTGCGCTTGGCGGATATCTCGACCGTCTGCGCCCCGCTGAAGATCGACTCGTAAACCTGCGGCGACAGGTACTTCGACAGCTTCGAGGAAAGCGCCTCGAGCATCCGGTTCTTCTCGGTGACGCTTGCGTTTGCCTCTTCCAGGCGCCGCTTGGCCTCGATGAGCGCCTGCTCGGCGAGCTTCTGGTCGGTGACGTCCATCATAGCCGTGATCGTACCGCCAGCGTCTGCCCTGCGACGGTTGACTCGATAACTTCGGCCGTCCGGCGTCACGTCTTCGAAGCTATTGCCGGTCGGATGGCGCAAGCTTTCCACCCGCCGCGCGACCTGAGCCTCCACGTCGCCCTTGCCGTAGTAGCCTTGGGTCGCAAGGTAACGCAGGAATTCAGGATAGGGTCGGCCTGGGCGGAGCAAGTCGGCAGGAACCCGATACATCTCGCGGAAGCGATCGTTGCAAAAGACGATGTTCAAGTCGTCATCCGTGTAGATGAGCGCCCCTGGCATGTTGTCGAGTGCGACGTGAAGCTCGGCTTCCTTGTTTGCCAGTTCCTCTTCGGCCCGCTTCTGCTCCGTGACATCGATCATCACGGTCACCGTACCGCCAGCGGCCGCCCGGCGACGTTGGACTTGATAGCATCGGCCGTCCGGCGTGACGTCTTCGAAGCTCTTGCCGGTGGGATGGCGCAGACTTTCCAGGCGCCGCGCGACCAAAGCCTCCACGTCGCCCTTGCCGTAATAGCCGTGGGTCGCAAGGTAGCGCAGGAATTCGCGATAGGGCCGGCCGGGCCGGAGCAAGTCGGCGGGGACCGGATACATCTCCCTGAAGCGATCGTTGCAGAAGACGATGTTCAGATCCTGATCGGTGTAGACGAGTGCCCCAGGCATGTGGTCGAGCGCGACCTGCAGGTGGTCGTCAGCGACGGCAGGTGTCTCGGCCACGCTTTGCAGAGGTTCATCCATAAGGTTCAGCACCCGCCCGATGATCAAAGAAACTATCGGCGAACAGCCCCTTCAACCGCTGGCCATCCAGCACCTGGATCGGCGAGCCGCCCGGCGACCAGCACAGATGTCGATCGGATATCGCAGCCCCCGCACGACCCTATCCCATGCCGGAGAGACGGCAAACAGGAAAGCATATCCGGGCCGCGCGGCGCTGCGTTCGGCGCCTTCGTCCGTCACCCCACGACGCCGAACATGGTCCAGAACGCGTCCTTGCCGGTCGCGCCCATCAGCGCGCGGCCGCATTCCATGACGATTTCGTCGGCGAGCAAGAGGTGCTGCGTTCCGGCATGGGCATCGCGGTAGCAGCGCTGCAGCTTGCCACTGCGCAGCGACGCGCCGCGCACGGAGCGATGGGCGAAGGTGGTGACCTCGGAGAGCGCGTCGTGGAGCTGCCGCATGCCGAGGCGGATGAGCGCGATCTGCTTGACGCTTGGACTGCCACCGGCGGCGATCGTGTCGGAGAGCGACGCCCAGCTCTCGCGCACCAGCGCGCTCGCGCCGCGGAAGCGCCCTTCCGCGTCGGCGTAGGATCGCTTGAAGGTGGCGCTGTCGGCAAGCTTGCCCCACAGGTCGCCGCGCTCGCACGCGAGCCGTGCCAGTTCGTCGAGCGCGCGGCGGCCGACGCCCAGGGCCCATGAGCTGTGGCCCCAGGTCGTGAAGCCGACAAGGCCCAATCCATATTCCGGGCCGCCGCGCTGCAGCGTCGCGCCGTCGAATGGGAAGCACAGGGAGTCCGGAACGAAAAGCTCGGGCTCTTTTAAAGTGTAGTCGTAACTTCCCGTGCCTCTGAGCCCCAGCACGTCCCAATTGCCTTTGAGCTCGATGCTCGCCTTCGGATGATGCGTCAGCACGATCTTGGGGGCGCCGTTTTCGTGCGTCGCCGGCTTGCCGTCCTCGCCGGTCACGAAGCAGCCGGAATGAATCCATTCCGCATGGTAGATGCCGCTGCCATAAGCCCAATGGCCGCGGATCATGTAGCCGCCCTTGACCGGCCGCGCATAGCCGCGCGGCACGCCGTTGCCGGCCATCGTAACATCGTTGCCGCGGGCATAGACGGTGCGCGCGCCGTCCGCGGTGGCGAAGGCGCCAAAGGACGCGCTCATCACCCCGTTCACCATCGTGCACCAACCGGTCGAGGCATCGGCCCAGGAAAGCCGCGCTATCACCTCCATGGCGTCGGCAAAAGGAAGCTCGCCGCCGCCCAGCTCTTTCGGCAGGAGCATGGCATAGAGCCCCGATCGCCTGAGCGCCTCCACCACGCCATCGGTCAGATGGTATTGCCGTTCCGCGGCGTCGGCCTCGGCTTCGATGAGCGGAAAGAGCGCCTCGGCCGCCCGCAGCGCGTTTTCGCCGGCCTTCGTCCTCATCGCCCGATCCTCCCTTTCGCTCAACGCCGCGGCGCACGGGATTATCGCACGTTGGCGGCGCCTCGCACGTGCCAAAGATCCGCGTGCCAGCGCATGGCGATCGCGAGCGTAAAGACAATGCCGGTGATGCAGTAAATCGTTTCCATCGCCGTGAAGCCGAACCGGTCGATGAGCGCGCCGGCGGCCAGCAGTCCCACCGGCAGCCCGTAAACCGCGAGCATCCTTACCCCCATGACGCGGCCGCGAAATCGATCTTCCGAGGTACGAAGCAGAATGACCGACATCGGCACCATGCCGAGGCTTTGAACAAAGCCGGCGAGGAGAAGAAGCAGCATGGCGCTGCCCGGGCGCGGCAGAGCGGTGAACACGATGAGCAGCGCGTACCAGAGCACGATCGAGACCAGCATCATGCGGCCCGGCCGGATCGAGCGTCCGCCGACCGTCAAGACGAGCGAGCCGATAAGACTGCCACAGGCGAAGCTCGCCACGAGGAAGCCCAGGCCCTGCTGATCGATCCGATAAATCTCCCGCGCGACGTAGGGGAGCAATCCGTTCGAGAGCGGAAACGCCGTCAGGTTCACGAGAAAGGCGAGCGCCATCGCCGAGACCGCGCTCGGCGTCGTCCACACATAGGCGATCCCCTCGCTCAGATCGCGCCAGGGCGAGGCCTTCACGACACCTTGGCGGGTCGGACCGCGATAGACCCCGAGCGTCAGGCAGAAGCTCAAGGCGTAGAGGGTCGCGATGATGAGATATGCCTTGCCCATGCCGAGCGCCGCGAACAAGCCGGCGCCGGCGAGCGCGCCGGCGATGCGCGCGCTGTCCATCGTGGTGCGCGCGACGCTCGCGGCGCTAACGAGCGCTGCCGGCGGCATCGATGCGCCGATGAGCGAATTGCGCATGACGAGGTCCGACGGCCGCACCATGCCCATCAAGCCGGCGACGATGAGGACGTAGGCGGGCCTGATCACGCCGGAAAAGGCGAGAATCATGATCGTGGATGAGAACAGGAAATAAGCGGCGCGCATGGCGCAGAGCAGATTGCGGTGGCCGATCCGGTCGCCCATGACACCGAACATCGGCGCCACGAGCGTGCCAATATATTGCAGGGATCCGAACAAGGTGAGGAGGAACACGGATCCGGTCTCGGCAATGATGTACCAGCCGAGGATGATCCCCTCCATTTCGATCGCCCAGGACGTGAGCAGGTCGGCCGGCCACTGGAAGCGGAAGCTCCGCACCGCAAAGGGCCCGAGCGCGTACGACAATCTGCTCTTCATGGGAATGTGCCGGCCATCCGTACTCAGCGCCGTCCGCGATCAAGGGCGCGCGCGCCGGTGCGAGCCGGTGGGGAGTTCACCGATCTTGGCCAGAATCACGCGCATCAGCGCGGGTGAGACTACGGCCTCTGATGCGCAGGGCCAAGCCGCGTGTCGGCAGCGCTCGTGCCGCGGGCGGCATGGACGCGGTGAGCCTCCAGCCGCGTTAGAACCACGATAATGAGCGCCCACAAAGGCAGAGCGACGCCGCACAAAAACAGCACCGCGCCAAGGACGACAATGAACCAGTGAAGAGCGAACTGCATGATCACGATCTAACGGCAAGATCGCACCGCCCGCGTTGATCCACCGCAAACCTGCTTACGTACCCGGTCACATACCCGACCCGCGCCAGAACGCGGGCTGCGTCAGTGCCATTATTTTGATTCGTTCCTTCCCCCGAATCTCAGGGCAAGGATCGGCAGCTACATGTGAGTCTGCGGGTGGCGTGGGAGAACTCGTGATGGGGTCAAATCCGCAGACGCTACTTTCGACTGTGATTCTCATTCTTCTTGCGGCACAAATCGGCGTGCTCCAGCCGCACGTGGCCATCGTCGTGCCGCACGTGCCCCTTGATCTTGGCATGGTAATGCTGACCGCCGAATGCACCGAGATACAGACCGAATTCTGCATCGGACTTGCCGAGCCCTCGGCCAACTGATTTCGCTGGTATCCCGTGCACGAGCTGCCACACGTGCGCGCTTGGCCGGAAAATCCGGAAGGTGTGATGGCGTGGCTTACCGACACCTTCGGGCCCTATGGCCATGGACGATGGCGCTTCGCTCGCAAGCTCAACCTCCCTGTCGTCGTCTTCCGTGACGAGGCAGACGCAAGCGCTTATGAGCGCCGCTGGGTGGCTCAGCAGAATGCGTAGGCGTCCCGGCCCTCCTGCCAGAGCCCGCCTTGCGCCAAGACTGACCACAGCCGAGAAATTCCACGATCGGGACGACCGCATGGCGAAGCGGCCGCGCCCCTTTACGGGATTATGACAAATTCCGCCCAAGCTATCCCGCGAGGAGTGTCGCCGCGAACCGGTTATGGTGAACAATTCGTTGATCAATACTTTCGCTCGAACGCTCTCCGCCCTGACGGCGGCCGCGCGAGAGACGGGGCGCCGTATCGCGAAGGCCGCGAACGCACTCGCGCGGGGCCGGACCGAAAGTCCGTTCATTGATCTTTTCAAGCACAACCCCGTGCCGATGTTCATTTATGAGCGCGCGGGCCTGCGCATCATCGAAGGTAACGACGCCGCGGCGATGCAATATGGATACACGCACGCCCAGTTCGTGAGCATGTCCATCCACGATCTCGTACCCGCCGAGGATGTATGGCGGCTCCAGCCCGGGCATATCACCCCGCATAATGGCGGGTTGGCGAACGTGGGGCTGCGGCGGCACAAGAAATCCGACGGCACGCTCATCTATGTCGATGTCCTGCGTCGCGACTTGTCGTTCCGGGGAAGGGACGCATCACTCGTCACCACGATTGACGTGACCGAGCGCATCAATGCGCAGCGCGGCTTGCAGGACAAGGCCGCCCGGCTGCAAAAAAGCCAGGACCACCTGGCGCACGCACAGCGCCTCATGCATGTGGGAAGCGATGACCGCGATGTGTTGACCGATCACCGCGAGTGGTCGGAAGAGACATTTCGCATATTCGGAGTCTCTCCCGAGACATTCGTGCCGACGACGGAGAATTTCCTTGCTCTCGTGCATCCCGACGACCGCCCGATCGTGACGCGCGTTCGCGACGACATTACCGTGGGCACGACGCCTGAGCCGCACGAATACCGGATCATTCGGCCCGATGGGGCGGTGCGGACCATCTACCGGGTGAACGAAGTATTCTATGACGAGGCTGGCAACCCGATCCGCGTCCTTGGCACGCTGCGGGACGTTACCGAAAAGCGCGCCGTCGAGGCCCGCGAACGGCAGCAGGACCAGCATATTCGCGCCCTGACCGACGAGCTCCGCAAAAGCCAGGAACATCTCTTGCTGGCCCAGGGTATCGCGCAGGTCGGGAGCTTCGAGCGCGATCTGCAAAAGGGATCCGTGATCTGGTCGGAACAGCTCTATCGGCTTCTCGGCCGGGACAGAGCCTCGCCTCCGGTATCGAGGGATGAGTTCCTTTCGATCGTTCATCCTGCTGACCGGGACGCCTACGAAGCGAACATGACGATGTCGGAGACCGGCGTAAATGCCTCGCCCGGCGAATTCCGCATCATTCGACCGGACGGCGCCGTGCGATGGCTACTCATGCTGACGAACACGGTCTGCGACGAGCAAGGCAAGCCGTGGCGTCGTATTGGTACCGCGCAGGACGTGACCGAAAGGCACGAAGCCGAAGAGCGGCGGCGCGAACTGGAGCGGTCCCTGCGCACGGCCAAGGAGGCCGCGGAGACGGCAAAGCAAGGGGTCGAAGCGGCGAACCTCGTTCTGGAGCAGCGGGTCGAAGAAAGGACCGCACAGCTGCACTTGGCCCAGGCGGAACTGCTCACGAAAGAGCGGCTCTCGGCGATCGGGCAGTTGACGGCGACCGTGGCGCATGAGTTGCGGAATCCGATCAGCGCAATCCGCAACACGATCTACGCTGTGAAGCAACTCGCCGGCAGCGAGGACGCAAAACTGGACCGCCCGCTTGCACGCATGGAAAGGGGCATCGCCCGGTGCGAAGCCATCATCGCGGACCTGCTCGATTTCACGAAATTGCGACAGCTCAGCCGGAGGCGCGTGAACCTCGATGAGTGGATTGCGGAGGTTCTCGACGAGCAGCGTATTCCCGAGAACATCGTGCTGGAACGGAAGTTCGGCGCGCCCGAGACCCTCGTGTCGCTAGACGACGATCGCTTCCGCCGCGTCGTGATCAATCTCATCGAAAACGCGACGCACGCCCTCAATGGTGCGAACTTTAGTGATCGCAGGATCACGGTCGCGACCAGCGGAGGGGCGGTCCCCGAGATAACGGTCGAAGATACCGGGCCCGGCATCGCCGCGGACGTTCTGCCGAAGGTGTTCGAGCCGCTCTTCAGCACGAAGAGCTTCGGCACCGGGCTCGGTCTTCCCACCGTCAAGCAGATCGTCGAGCAGCATGGTGGAACGGTGTCGATCGAAAGCGAAGTCGGACAGGGAACGCTCGTGCGCGTCCGGCTTGGCGAAGGGTCGTTCCTGGCGAGCGCTGCTTAGCGGGCAGCTTCCCGGGCACCTTGCGCGATAAAGAAACCCGGGAATGTGTGAGCCGCCTCACATGCTCCGAGCCCAGTCCAAAGTACCGTTAACCAAGAGCCAAATGGTTCGGATCTCTTGGGGACCGAGATGACATATACGAACATCGTAAGTTTCGCGGGGCGGGGCGAGGCTAAGACCCGTTCCCCCAGAGCGCGGGCCTCGCTTCTTCAGCGTGGACTTCACTTGTTTAATGTCTGGCGCAAGCGTATGCGCGACCGGACTGCGCTCGCGCGCATGAGCGAGGCGGGCCTGCGCGACATAGGCGCGGACCAGGCGACCGCTGAACTGGAAGCCCGGCGCTTTTTCTGGCAGGCGTATCTCCCCAATTGGGACCGGGCGGCCAAAGCGCGCCATTAGTTTGCCGGCGTGCCCCTGAGGGCCCTGGCCTCCAGCCTCCGGCTGGGCGCGAGTCGGCACGTCTTTGGGCGAGGTGAAGACGGCCGCGCCTGATCAGACTGAGACAGCGCCTCAGTCGAGTTGAACCTCCGCTTGCGTCATTGACCTTTGGAACCTGCCCGGCGGCTTTGCGGCCGGCGCTCTTCCGCGCCCGTGTTGGCCACTCAGGCGGCGCGGCGCGCCTTTCCGCGCGCGTACCATGTGAAGCGGAACAAAATTAGCCTGTGCTCCGGAATTTCCTTGTGACAATGTCTCGAATCTTTAGTATCAGGAAACTGAACGTCGGTGCTGATCAGGCGCAAATAAACCTCTGGTATCCCTGCAAATCCTGGCGCGCCGATCCTAACCAACGAACCCAGTCTGTGGGGGGAAGCAATGTCCAGGTCTATATCGACGATCCGTCGCCGCACAATCCTCAAGGCCGCAGCCGCGGCCGGCGTCGCGCAAGTCGCCGCGCCATTCGTGTGGACGGCGCGCGCGGCCGACACCGTGAAGATCGGCCTCGACAACCCGCTTACCGGCACATACGCCGCGCTCGGCAAGAACGAACTGATCGGTGCGCAGCTTGCGCTCGACCAGATCAACGCCAAGGGCGGTATCCTCGACCGAAAGGTCGAGCTCCTGGTCGAGGATTCGACCAGCGCCGACACCGCGACCGCCGTGCAGAAGGCCAACAAGCTGATCGAGCGCGACCAGGTCAATTTCCTGATCGGCAACATTAATTCGGGCCTCGCCCAGGCGATCGCGAACGTCGCCTTCGAGAAGGGCGTGTTCCACATCGTTCCCGGCGGCCACACTGACTCCGTCACCGGCAGTCAGTGCCACTGGAACGTGTTCCGCGTCTGCAACACGACGCGCATGGAAACGAATTCGGTCTCGAAGCTGCTTTTGGATAAGTACGGGAAGAAGTGGTACTTCATCACCACCGACTACGCTTTCGGCCATTCGCTGCAGGAAGGTTTCGAGGCGAGTCTCAAGGTTGCCGGCGGCACGGAGGTGGGCGCCGACGCGGTGCCGCTGCAATCAACCGACTTCTCCGCCTACCTCATCAAGGCACAATCGACGAATCCGGACGCGATCATTCTGTTGCTTGCCGGCGACGACATGATCAACTGCCTGAAGCAGGCGGTGCAGTTCGGTCTCGACAAGAAATTCCACATTGCCGGCGCGCAGCAGGAGCTCGAGGTCAATCTCGGCCTGCCGCCCGAAGCGCTCTTCGGTGATTGGGTCTTCGAGTGGTATTGGAAGCAGCCGGGCGTGCCGCATGTCGAGGAGTTCGTGGCCGAGATCAGGAAGCGCAGCGGCGGCCACGTGCCGACCGCGCGCACATGGTTCGGCTTTGCGTCGATTTGGAGCTGTAAGCTCGCGGCCGACAAGGCGAAGTCGCTCGAGGCGGTGAAGCTCGCGAAGGCGATGCAAGGCCTCGTTCTTCCGCCCGAAGTTGCGCTGATGCCGAACAATCCGTTCTACCGCGAGGGCGACAATCAGCTGATGCCGACCCTCTTCGTCGGCCATTCGCAGCCGGCGCCGAAGGGCGGCGACCCCGAGGACCTGTTCGCCGTCACGCAGGAGGTGAAGGGCGTCGACGCCGCGCTGTCGGTCGGTGACACCGGCTGCAAGATGGTTTGGCCGTCGTAGCCGAAGTAACCAGCTCCGCTCCTTTCGGGACGAGGTAGGCGTCGTGGCACCGATCAGGACCCTTGTCCCGAATCGAGAGTTGGTCCCATGGAGCCGAAGGACGCGGCGCCATGTTGCGTTCCTTTCGCTCTCCGGGTCTGCTCAATGAGCACGCTGCTGCTTTTCAACGTCTTCAACGGCCTCATCATCGGCGCCTTCTATGCGATGATGGCCTTGGGCCTGTCGCTCATCCTCAACCTTTCCGGGGTCATCAATTTCGCGCATGGCGGCTTCCTCGCGATCGGTGGCTATCTCGCCTATACGCTGGTCCCGTTCCTGGGATTCTGGGGCGCTCTCATCGTTGCGCCTTTCCTCACCGCTATCGTCGGCGTGGCGATCGAGCGCGTGCTGATCCGGCCGCTCTATGGGCGCGATCCGCTTTACAGCCTGCTTTTGACCTTCGGCCTCGCCTTCCTCATCGAAGACGGCACACGGTTCATCTGGGGCGCGCAAAGCCTGCCCTACCGCATTCCGGAAGCGCTCAACAGCCCCTTGAGCACCGAGTTCTTCTTCCTCACCGGCTATCGCGTGTTCATGGTGGCGCTCGTCGCGCTCGTGGTCCTCGGGCTCTTTCTCATCCTCACGCGTACGCGTTTGGGCTTGCGCATCCGCGCCGGAACGCTCGACCTTGAAACGGTCTCCGTGCTCGGCGTCAACGTACGGGTGCTGCGAAATCTCAATTTCGGCCTCGGTATCTATCTCGCGGGGCTCGCGGGCGTGCTTGCGGTCGGCATGCTCGGCCTCACGCCGACGATCGGCGATTCGCTCATCATGCCGAGCTTCATCACCATCATCGTGGGCGGGCTCGGGAGCCTTCCGGGCACGCTCTTGGGCGGGCTCCTCATCGGTGTCGCTTCGGGATTGACGAGCGTCTTCTATCCCTCGGCGAGCGAGGCGGTGATCTACGTGATCATGGCCGCGGTGCTGATCGTCCGCCCGCGCGGGCTCCTCGGCGAGGAGGGCCGCTTCTGATGCCGAGGCTCGACAAGCGCGCGGCCAATGCGCTCGTCTGGCTGCTGCTTTTGGCCGCACCGTACTGGCTGCCGATGATCGGCGGATATGTCGAGCTCGGAAGCCGCATCGTCATCATGGCGCTCGCGGCGATGGCGCTCAATTTCCTGCTCGGTTTCACGGGCGTGCTTTCGTTCGGCCATGCCGCCTATTTCGGGCTCGCTGCTTACGGCACCGCGGCGACCATGAAGTATCTCTACCCGAGCACGCCGCTCGCCATGCTGATCGGCATCGTCATCGCCACCGCGGCCGCGGCGCTCGTCGGGCCGCTGATCGTGCGGCTGCGCGGCGTCTATTTCGCCATGTGCACGATCGCCTTCGGGCAGGTGTTCTATTTCATCGCCTTCCGTTGGCGCACCTTCACTGGCGGCGATGACGGGCTCACTGCGTGGCATCGCACTCCGATCGATCTCGGCTTCGTCAATCTCGATATCCTCACGAGCAACAAGGCGTTCTACTACTGGGTCCTCATCATCTTTGCGGTCGCCACCGGCGTCATGGCGTTCCTGCTGCACTCGCCGTTCGGCCGCACGCTTCTTGCCATTCGCGAGAACGAGCGCCGGGCACGGTTTCTCGGCATCCCGGTCGACCGCCACATCTGGGTCTCGTGGGTGATCTCCTGCTTCTTCGTGAGCGTTGCCGGCTCGCTTTATGCGCTCCTCAACGATTTCGTCGATCCGCGCGCGGTGCGCTGG
>Ga0335079_10001399_pt1 | contig 27383 bp, 26 predicted proteins | sample Lox_Sample_33_FD_206719 | JGI IMG/M metagenome (GOLD analysis project Ga0335079, IMG submission 206719) | Soil microbial communities from Loxahatchee National Wildlife Refuge, Florida, United States - Lox_Sample_3.3 | ecosystem: Environmental > Terrestrial > Soil > Wetlands | place: USA...
CGACCAGGAACGCCTCGACGCCCGCGCCGCGCATCCGCGCCACGTCGGCCGGGACGAGGATGCCGCTCTCGGTCACGACGATCCGATCCCGGGGGATCTTCGGGAGGAGCGCGAGCGTGGTGTCCAGGCTGACTGCGAAGCTTCGTAGGTTGCGATTGTTCACCCCGACGAGCGGGGTGGAGAGCTTGAGCGCCCGGTCGAGCTCGGCGGCGTCGTGCACCTCCACGAGCGTGGCCATGCCCAGCGAGGCGGCGCAGGCTTCGAGCGCGGCGAGCCGCGCATCTTCGAGCGCGGCGACGATGAGCAGGATGCAGTCGGCGCCGCAGGCGCGCGCCTCGAAGACCTGGTAGTCGTCGACGAAGAAGTCCTTGCGCAGCGTGGGGAGCGTGCAGGCCGCGCGCGCCGCCGCCAGATGCTCGGGGGCCCCCTGGAAGTACTCCCGATCGGTGAGCACCGAGATGCACGTCGCGCCTCCCGCCTCGTAGCGCGTGGCGATGCCCGCCGGATCGAAGATCGGCCGCAGCACTCCGCGGCTCGGGCTCGCCTTCTTGATCTCGGCGATCACCGCCGTGCCGCCGGAGCCGATGCGCGCGCGCAGCGCGCCGACGAAATCGCGCACCGGCGGCGCGGCGCCCGCTTCCTCCCGCACGGCAGCGAGTGGCCTCGCCGCACGGGCCGCCGCGACCTCCTTCGCCTTGGTGGCGAGGATCGGGATGAGGACGTCGGCGTCCGGTCTTTCGCTCACGGGGCCGGCCTGCCGAGCTTCCGGGTCGTCGCGACGAAGGCGTCGAGCTTCCGCTTGGCGGCCCCCGATGCCACCGCCTCCCGCGCCCGCGCGATGCCTTCCGCGATCGACGGGGCGCCGCCCGCAGTGTAGATCGCGGTACCGGCGTTGAGCACGACGATCTCTCGCGGCGTGCCCTCGACGTTGGAGAGCGCCTCGAGCACCATCTCCTTCGATTGCGCGGCGTCGGAGACCTTCAGCCCGCGGTTCGACTTCATGTGCAGGCCGAAATCCTCCGGATGGATCTCGTACTCGCGCACCTCGCCGTCCTTCAGCTCTCCGACCATCGTCGCGGCCCCGAGCGAGACCTCGTCCATGCCGTCCTTGCCGTAGACCACCAGCACATGCCGGCCGCCGAGCCGTTGCAGCACGCGCACGTGAATGCCGACGAGATCGGGATGGAACACGCCGACCAGCTGGTTGGCCGCGCCCGCCGGATTGGTGAGCGGGCCGAGGATGTTGAAGATGGTGCGCACGCCGAGCTCCTTGCGCACCGGGGCGGCGTGCTTCATCGCGCCGTGGTGGTTCGGGGCGAACATGAAGCCCACGCCGGTCTCGGCGATGCACTGAGCGACCTGGGCCGGAGACAGCATGATGTTCGCGCCGAGCGCCTCGAGGACGTCGGCGCTGCCCGAGCGGGAGGACACCGAGCGATTGCCGTGCTTGGCGACCCGCGCTCCCGCGGCCGCCGCGACGAACATGGCGGCGGTCGAGATGTTGAACGTCTGCGCCGCGTCGCCCCCCGTGCCCACGACGTCGAGCAGCGTCTCGCGGTCGGGCACGTCGACCTTCGTCGCGAACTCGCGCATCACCTGCGCCGCGGCGGCGATCTCGCCCACCGTTTCCTTCTTCACGCGCAGGCCCACCGTGAGCGCGGCGATCATCACCGGCGTGGCCTCGCCGCTCATGATCTTGCGCATGAGCGCGAGCATCTCGTCGTGGAAGATCTCGCGGTGCTCGATGGTGCGCTGGAGCGCTTCCTGCATCGTGATCGACATGACGGTCTCGCTCTATCGGGCTTCGACGAAATTGGCGAGCAGCTCGCGCCCCTGCTCGGTCAGGATGGCTTCCGGGTGGAACTGCACGCCCTCGACGGCCAGCTCGCGGTGGCGCACGCCCATGATCTCGCCGTCCTCGCTCTCGGCGGTCACCTCGAGGCACGACGGCAGGCTCGCGCGCTCGATCACCAGCGAATGATAGCGTGTCGCGGTCAGGGGATTCGCGAGCCCCCGGAAGACGCCTTCGCCGCGATGCGCCACGCTCGAGAGCTTGCCGTGCATCACGCGGCCGGCTCTCACGATCCTGCCTCCGAACGCCTGGCCGATCGCCTGATGGCCCAGACAGACGCCGAGGATCGGTATTTCGCCGGCGAAGCGCTGGATCAGCGCCACGCAGATCCCCGCTTCGGACGGCGTGCACGGCCCGGGCGAAAGGACGATCTTCTCCGGCTTCCAGGCGGCGATTTCCGGGAGCGTCAATGCGTCGTTGCGATACACCCGCACGTCCTCGCCGAGCTCGCCCAGGTACTGCACGAGGTTGTAGGTGAAGCTGTCGTAGTTGTCGATCATCAGCAGCATGGCCTCACCTCAGCCTTCGTCGTCGAGGCCGGACTGCGCCATTTCGGCCGCGCGCAGGACCGCGCGGGCCTTGGAGATCGTCTCGCGCCACTCGGTCTCCGGCACCGAGTCGTGAACGATCCCCGCGCCCACCTGGGCGTAGAGCATCCCTTCCCTGACCACCGCCGTGCGGATCGCGATGGCGAGGTCCATGTCGCCGTGGAAGGAGATGTAGCCGACCGCGCCGGCGTAGATGCCGCGGCGTGAGGGCTCCAGCTCGTCGATGATCTCCATCGCGCGCACCTTCGGCGCCCCGCTCACGGTGCCCGCCGGAAACGACGCCCGCAGCACGTCGAGCGCGGTCAGCCCCGGCTTGAGGCGCCCTTCGACGTTCGACACCATGTGCATCACGTGCGAATAGCGCTCGACCGCCATCCGCTCGGTCACCTTGACGGTGCCGATCGAGGCGACGCGCCCGACGTCGTTGCGGCCGAGGTCCAGCAGCATCACGTGCTCGGCGATCTCCTTCGGATCGGCGAGCATCTCGGCGGCGAGCGCTTCGTCCGCGTCGCGGCTCGCCCCCCGCGCGCGCGTCCCGGCGATCGGCCGGAGGGTGACGACGCCGCCCTCCTTGCGCACGAGGATCTCCGGCGACGCTCCGACGACGTGGAGGTCGCCGAAGTCGTAGTAGAACATGTAGGGCGAAGGGTTGAGCGAGCGCAGCGCCCGGTAGAGCGAAAGCGGCGACGCCGCGAACGGCATCGCCATGCGCTGCGAGAGCACGACCTGCATGATGTCGCCGGCCGCGATGTACTCGCGCGCCCGCGCCACCGCCGCCTGGAAAGCCTCGACGCCGAACTCGCTCGTCGCCTCGCTCGCCTTCGTGGCCGTCTGGAAGGGAATGTCCACCGGCTCGCGCAGCCTGCGCCTAAGGGCCTGCAACCGCTCGAGCGCGTCCTCGTACGAGCGCGGCCACGCCGGGTCGGCGTAGACGATGAGCGAAATCTTCCCCGAGAGGTTATCGACGACCGCGAGCTCCTCGGTGAGCAGCAGCAGGATATCGGGCACCGCGGCGAGCGCAGGCGTCGCCGGCGGGGCCGAGGCGGCGAGCTTGGGCTCGATGTAGCGCACGGTGTCGTAGGAGAAGCAGCCCGCGAGGCCGCCGCAGAAGCGGGGGCCGCCGGGCACCGGGGCCGCGCGGTAGCGGCGCTGGAACCGGGCCAGGAAATCGAGGGGATCGCCGCGGTGACGCTCGGCGACGGCGGCACCCTCGAATACTTCGAGCTGGTCGCCGCGCGCCGCGATGCGCGTCGTCGCCGGCAGGCCGATGAAGGAGTAGCGCCCGAAGCGCTCCCCGCCGACCACGGACTCGAGCAGGAACGAGAATGGGCGGTTGGCGAGCTTGACGTAGAGCGAGAGCGGCGTGTCGAGGTCGGCGAACGACTCGAGGATGAGCGGGATGCGGTTAAATCCTTGCGCGGCAAGCGCGCGGAATTCGGCTTCGGTCATGACGCGTCAACGGCTTTCTCGACGTGCTGCAGCGGATTACGGGGAGCGTCGCTTGAACGCGCGCGACGCGAGCGCGGCGGCTAGCTGGGGCGCCAGCGGCGCCAGCGATTCGCAGGCGCCCGGGGAACCGGGGCCCGCTCGTTGCGGTCGAGAAGGTCGAAGCTCATTCGCGCGATTGAAGGCGTGCCGAGCGGATCGAAGCTTGGTGACTATAGCACCGCGCCGCGGCCTTGCCCAGCGCGATCGGCCTCAGGCGCTGCCTCACGTCGAACGCACTACCCGGCGTCAGCCGGTGGTCCCGGACCCGTACCGAGCGCGTCAACCCGGACTTCCGCCCGCAACCGCACAGGCCGCGGTGCGCATCGCTGCGATGGTCGCGGCGTAGTCCGGTGAACCGAAGATCGCCGAACCGGCGACGAAAGTATCCGCGCCCGCCTTGGCGATGGTGGCGATATTGTCGACCTTGACCCCGCCGTCGATCTCCAGCCGGATTTCGCGGCCCGTGCGTGCGCGAACCGCGTCGATGCGCGTCCGCGCGAGCTTCAATTTCGCGAGCGCCTCGCTGATGAACGACTGGCCGCCGAAGCCCGGATTGACCGACATGATGAGCACCAGATCGAGCTTGTCGAGCACGTGCTCGAGCCACACGAGCGGCGTGGCGGGATTGAACGCGAGCCCCGCCTTGCAGCCGCAGTCGTGGATCAGTCCGATCGTCCGGTCGATGTGCTCCGAGGCTTCGGGATGAAAGCTGATGATCGATGCGCCGGCTTTCGCGAAGTCGGGCACGATGCGGTCGACCGGCTTGACCATCAGGTGGACGTCGATCGGAACGCTGGTATGCGGCTTGACGGCCTGGCAGACCGACGGCCCGACGGTGAGGTTCGGAACGTAATGATTGTCCATCACGTCGAAGTGGATGAGATCCGCGCCGGCGGCGACGACCGCGCGGATCTCCTCGCCGAGCCGCGAGAAGTCGGCCGAGAGAATGGACGGGGCGATGTAGCAGGAGGCCACGGGCTATAATTGCTGGAGTGGGTCCAGGCAGGATCTAGGAATGACGGAAGGCGCGCGCTACGAGATCACCGTGGTGCCCAAGGCGAGCTTCGTCGAGGACCAGTCCGACCCCTCGAAGAACCAGTACGTCTTCGCCTACACCATCACGATTAGCAACACGGGCACCGTTCCCGCGCAGCTCCTGAGCCGGCACTGGATCATCACCGACTCGAACGGCAAGGTGATCGAAGTGAAGGGCTCGGGCGTCGTCGGCGAGCAGCCCCTGCTCAAGCCCGGTGAGAGCTACGAGTACACGAGCGGGACGCACCTCGAGACGGCGGTGGGGACGATGCGCGGCACCTACCAGATGGTGGCCGAGGACGGGAGGCACTTCGACGCGCCGATCCCGTCGTTCACGCTCTCGGTGCCGCGCGTGCTGCACTAGTGCTCGTCCCGGTCGTCGGCACCCGGCGGCGGCCTGCGCCGGCCGCCCATGGTGAACCAGACGATGAAGATGGCGAGCGCGAGCGCGACGCCGGCTTCGATGAAAAACCACACCATGGCCTATTCTTCCACCGCTTCTCCCTGGCGGTGCTCACCGCGGGCGTGGCGGCCTGTGCCGCCGTTCCACCCGCCCCCCCGCCCCAGCCACCCCCGCAGCCTCCGCGCACGCTCTTCCAGCCCGTCGCCTTCGCGCAGCTCCCCGGCTGGGCGGACGATGCCCTCGCCGAGGCCTGGCCCGCGTTCATAGCCGGCTGCGCGGCGCTCCTCGCCCGACCGCAGACCGCCGCGATCTGGCGCGAGCCCTGCGACGCTGCCCGCAGCGCCGGTTCAGCAGATTCGCGAACGCTGCGGGCGTTGTTCGAGCGATATCTTAACGCATACCGGGCGCTCGGCCCGGACGGCGCAACGACGGGCCTGGTCACGGGCTATTACGAGCCCCTGCTCGACGGCAGCCGCAATCGCAGCGAGCTGCATCGCTATCCGCTGTATGCGCCTCCGGACGACCTGCTGAGCGTCGAGCTCGCGGGGCTCTACCCCGAGCTCGAGGGCAAGCGCGTGCGCGGGCGCCTCGAGGGCAAGCGCGTCGTGCCCTACTGGTCGCGCGCCGACATCGAAGGCGGCAAGGCGGCGGTTGCGGGCAAGGAGCTCGTGTTCGTCGACGACGCGCTGGAAGCGTTCCTCCTGCAGGTCCAGGGCTCGGGCCGGATCCGGCTTGCCGAGGGCGGGACGCTGCGCGTGGGCTACGCCGATCAGAACGGGCAGCCGTATCGGTCCCTCGGTCGGATCCTGGTCGAGCGCGGCGCGCTCGCGCCGGAAGAGGTCTCGCTGCAGGCAATCGGAGCCTGGGCCCGGCAGCATCCCCGGGAGCTGCCGGCGTTGCTCGACGAAAATCCGAGCTACGTGTTCTTCCGCGAACTCACGCCCGATCCGACGGCGCTGGTCGACGGGCCGATCGGCGCGCTCGGCGTTGCGCTCGCCGCCGGCCGCACGATCGCGGTCGATCCCCGGTCGATTCCCCTCGGTGCGCCGGTATTCATCGCGACGACTTGGCCGCTCTCCGGAGCGCCGCTCGATCGCCTCGTATTCGCCCAGGACACGGGCGGTGCGATCCGCGGCGCGTTGCGGGCCGACTTCTTCTGGGGCTTCGGCGACGACGCCGCGCGCCAGGCGGGTGCGATGAGGGGACAGGGGCGGATGTGGCTGCTGTGGCCGAAGGCCGCGGCGGCGCCGTAGCCCGGGCCGGCGCGACTTACCGCGCGCGCCGCGGTCAGCCCGTTGCGCGCTCCGCTGCTTCGGCCTGCCGGTCCGCGTGATACGACGAGCGCACGAGCGCGCCGACCGCCGCGTGGCGGAATCCCAGCGAATAAGCCTCGCGCTCGAACATCGCGAACGCATCGGGATGCACGTAGCGCTCGACCGGCAGGTGCCCGGCGCTCGGCTGCAGGTACTGACCCAGCGTGAGCATGTCGATCGAATGGGCGCGCATGTCGCGCATGACCGCGAGAATCTCGTCGTCGCGCTCGCCCAGTCCCACCATCAGGCCAGATTTGGTGGGCACGTCGGGGAAGCGGCGTTTGAATTGCGCGAGCAGCGCGAGCGAGTGCGCGTAGTCCGACCCCGGACGAGCCTGCCGGTAGAGACGGGGAACGGTCTCGAGGTTGTGGTTCATCACGTCCGGCGGCGCTTCGGCAAGCACGTCGAGCGCGCGCTCCATGCGTCCGCGGAAATCCGGGACCAGGATCTCGATGCGCGTTTGCGGCGAGACCTCGCGAAGCTTCCCGATGCAGTCGCGGAAATGGCCGGCGCCGCCGTCGCGCAGGTCGTCCCGATCGACGCTCGTGACGACCACGTACGACAGTCCGAGCGCCGCGACTGTGCGCGCGAGGTTGAGCGGCTCCTCCGGATCGAGAGGCAGCGGCCGCCCGTGCGCGACGTCGCAGAACGGGCAGCGCCGTGTGCAGATATCGCCCATGATCATGAACGTTGCGGTGCCCTTGCCGAAGCATTCGCCGATGTTCGGACACGAGGCTTCCTCGCATACCGTGTGCAGCCTGTGCTCGCGCAGGATCCTCTTGATCTCGTAGAAGCGGGGGCTCGAGGGCGCCCGCACGCGGATCCACGGCGGCTTGGGCAGGCGCTCGGTGCTCACCACCTTGATCGGGTATTTCGCGAATACGCGCGCGGTCTTCGACGCACCCTTCTGCTTCGCGCCGCCGAGCTCGACCGGGGGCCGCGTGTCGCTCACGGCGCATCCTCCGGCGCCAGGCGGCGGCGCAGAATCGGGGCGAGCTCCGACCCGGCCTCCTCCACCGTGCGCGCCACGCCGAGGTCGGCTAGCTGAGTGACCGCGAGCCCCGGGTAGCCGCAGGGGTCGATGTCTGCAAACGGCGAGAGATCCATGGCAATGTTCACGGCGAGACCGTGGTAGGTACAGCCGTTGCGCACGCGCAGGCCCAGCGCGGCGATCTTGGCCCCGGCCGCCGACTCCACGTATACGCCGGGAGCCGACGCTTTGGCGTAGGCCGAGATGCCGAGCGAAACGAGCCATTCTATCACCGCAGTCTCGATGCGCCGGACCATGTCGCGGATGCCGATACGCGTGCGGCGCAGATCGAGCAGCACGTAGACGACGAGCTGTCCCGGTCCGTGATAGGTCGCCTGGCCGCCGCGATCGAGCTCGAGCACCGGGATGGCGTTGGCGCGCAGCAGGTGCTCGCGCCTGCCTGCGAGCCCGAGCGTGTAGACAGGTTCGTGCTCGGTGAGCCAAAGCTCGTCGGGCGTGCTCGCGGCGCGGTCGGCGGTGAACTCCCGCATGGCGCGCCAGGTCGCGGCGCAGTCGGTTCGGCCGAGGCGCCGGACGATCCACGACGAGGCGTCGGCGCGGTGCGGCGGGTGCAGCGAGACGGCGGCGTCGCCCTTCGTGAGCGCCTCTAGAGCACCATCGTGACCATCGGGTGGCCGGAGAGCTCGCGGTACAGCCCGTCGAGCTGCTCGCGCGAGGTCGCGTTCACCGTGCAGGTGAGCGACAGATAGCGGCCCTCGCGCGAAGCGCGCATCTCCATCGATGCGCTGTCGAAGTCGGGCGCGTGGCGCAGCACGACCTCGAGCACGGACTGGGCGAAGCCGTCCTCGGTGCGCCCGACGATCTTCATCGGGAACGCGCAAGGGAATTCGAGCAGGGTTTCGGCGGCCATGGCTAAGCACCAATATGCGGCCGGCCCCGCGTTTTCGCAAGCCTTCAGCGCGGATACATGTATTCCCGCGTCGCCGGGTGCGGCAGGCTGCCGTCGGGCAGGGGCTTCCCGGCGAGCAGCTGGAAAATCGAAAGCCAGCCGCGATCGAAGGCGTGCGCGGAGCCGGCGAGATAGATGCGCCAGACGCGGAAGCGCTCTTCGCCGACCTCGCGTCGCGCAGCCTCGGAGTTCCTCTCGAGGCGGTCGACCCAGTGCCACAGGGTGCGCGCGTAGTGCTCGCGCAGCGCCTCGCCGTCGATCAGCTCGAGCCCTTCGGTCGCGAGCCCCAGGATCACGCGCGAGACGTGCGCGAGCTGGCCGCCCGGAAACACGTACTGCTCGATGAAATCGCCGATGCCGCTGCCGAGGCTCGCGGCGCCCGGCCAGTTGTGGGTGATGCCGTGGTTGAGCACCAGGCCGCCGGGCTTGAGCACGCGCCGTATCTTCCCGAAGTAGCGGGGATAGTTGCGCACGCCCACGTGCTCGAACATGCCGATGCTCGCGATCTTGTCGTAGTGCACACCCTCGGGAAGGTCGAGGTAGTCGCGGAGCTCCACGCGCACGCGCTTTTCGAGTCCCTCCTGAGCGATCCTCGCCTTGACGAGGTCGTGCTGATTCCGCGACAGCGTGATCCCGGTCGCGTTCACGCCGTAGTTCTTCGCGGCATGAAGCGCGAGCGCGCCCCAGCCGCAGCCGATGTCGAGGAAGTCCTCGCCGGGGCGAAGCATCAGCTTGCGGCAGATGTGGTCGAGCTTCTGCGCCTGCGCCTGGTCGATCGAATCGGTCGCGGTGCGGAAGTAGGCGCAGGAGTAGACCATCCGCTCGTCGAGCCAGAGCCGGTAGAACGCATTGGATACGTCGTAGTGGTGCTGGATATTCGCCTTGTTGTCGCGCCGGCGGTGCAGCCATTGCCGCGCTCGCGCCGCGACTCGCTCGCGCCCGTGGCTGACGCCGCCCACGAGCGACTCCGCGATGCTCAGGATGCGCCGCGCGCCTCCCGTGAAATCGAGGTCGTTGTGCACGTAGGCGCGAGCGAGCGAACCGAGCTCCGGCGAGGCGAGCGCCCGCAGGCCCTGCCAGTTGCGCGCGTACACGTCGACCTCGGGCTGCTCCGAGAGCTGAACCCGTCCGCCGTCGGGCAGCACGAGCGCGATGGGAATGTTGCGGCCGCGGTAGCGGCTCGCGATGATCTTGGTGAGGGGCGGAGCCATGCTTGGAGAAGACTCGAAGGAGAGGCGAATTTTAGCAGCCCCCGGGTTCCGGGCGGCCGTTTTGACAGGCCGCGGGCTTGGCCCCTAAGATGCTGCGGCGCTTCCCGGCCTCGGCGACGCGCGAACGAGCGATGACGATCCGAAAGCGCCAGGAGGGGCCCATCACCGCGGAGCGCCAGTTTCGCAACGCGCTCGCGCAGTTCGCGACGGGCGTCACGATCATCACCGCCCGCGCCATTCACGGTTTCGTGGGCTTCACGGGCAACTCGTTCAACTCGGTGTCGCTCGACCCGCCGCTCGTGATCTGGAGCCTCGCGCGCCAGTCGCGCAGCCTCGCCGCATTCCAGGCCGCGGAGCGCTACGCCGTCAACGTGCTTGCGAGCGATCAGGTCGCGCTGGCGCGTCGGTTCTCGCGGCCGCACCTGGACCGATTCGCCGGTGTGGCCTTCCGGCTCGACGAGAGCGGAGCGCCGCTGATCGAGGGCTGCACGGCGTGGCTCGAGTGCCGCCACCATGCGCTCCATCCCACCGGCGATCACATGCTCTTCATCGGCGAGGTCGTCGCCGCGTCGTACCGCAGCGTGCCGCCGCTGCTCTGGCACGGCGGCGCGTTTCGCATCGGAAGCTCGGCCGCCGCGAAGCGCCGGCGTTGACGCCGGCTGCGGCGGCTCGTCAGGCGGCGATCCGCGCCGTCGGCTTGCTCGCCTGGAAGAGCCGGTACATCTCGCGGAAGACCGGACCCGGCTTGCCGCCCGCGTAGAGCTTGCCGTCCAGCGTCGTGACCGCAAGCACTTCCTTCGTCGAAGACGACAGCCACATCTCGTCCGCCGACAGCGCGTCGGCGCGGGTAACGGGGCGCACGTCGAGCGCGAGACCGCCCGCCCGCGCGAGGTCCCACGTCGCGTCGTAGGTGATCCCCGGAAGAATCAGGTTGTCCTTCGGCGGTGCGACGATGCGGCCGCCGGTGACGATCAGCACGTTGGAGGCGGAAGCCTCGGTCAGGTAGCCGTTGCGGAACAGGATCGTCTCCGCCGCTCCGCGATCGACGGCCAACTGCCGGGCCAGCACGTTGCCGAGCAGCGAGATCGTCTTCAGGTCGCAGTGCAGCCAGCGCTCGTCTTCGGCGGTGACGACGGCGACCCCGTTCTCGACCTGCTCCGCCGTGGGCAGCGGCAGCGGGTTCGCCATCATGAACACGGTCGGCGGCGTGTCCCTCGGGAAGGCGTGGTCGCGCTTGGCCGCGCCGCGAGTCACCTGGAAATACACACCCTGATCGTCGAAGGGCTGGCGCGCGACAAGCTCGCGGATGATCGCTTCCCATTCGGCGTCGCGATGCGGATTGGCGAGCCGGATGCCGTCGAGGCTCCTCTGCAGCCGCGCGAGATGCTGTTTCAGGCGGTACGGCTCGCGCCCGTACACGGGAATCACCTCGTAGACTCCGTCGCCGTAGATGAAACCGCGGTCAAGCACCGAAACCTTCGCCTCGGCGATCGGGAGAAAGGAGCCGTTGAGATAGACCGTCATCGCCGCGTCGTCCTTGAGAATCGCGCCGTCACCGGAACCACAGCCGCACGGTGCCCCACATCCGCCCGAAGAAGCCCGCGGGCTCGACCGCCGCGAGCGCCATCAGAGGATACTCCCCGACTGCCTGGTCTTCGAGCGTCACCTTCACCATGCCGACCCGCTGCCCCTGGGTCACGGGCGCGATCAGCGGCTCGACCGCTTCCATCGTCAGCTTGAGCTTCCCCGCCTGGCCCTTGGGGAGCGTGATGTACTGATCGGCCACGAATCCCGCGGGCACCGAATCGGTGGCACCCTTCCAGACTTTCAGCGTGCTCACCGGCTGGCCGGTCTGGTAGAGCTGGACCGTATCGTAGAACTGGAATCCGTAGTTCAGGAGCTTCTGCGATTCGATCGCGCGCGCCGCGTCGGAGCCCGTGCCGAGGACCACCGAGATGAGCCGACGCGGCCCGCGCCGCGCGGAAGCCACGAGGCAGTAGCCCGCCGCGTCGGTGAAGCCCGTCTTCATGCCGTCGACGAAGGGGTCCGTCCACAGCAGGCGATTGCGGTTCGGCTGGGTGATGTTGTTGTAGCGGTACTCCTTGAGCGAGTACAGCGGGTAGTACTCGGGAAAGTCGCGGACGATCGCGGCGGCGACGCGGGCAAGGTCCGCCGCGGTCGATACGTGCTGCGCGGACGGCAGGCCGGTCGCGTTGACGAAGTGCGTGTTCTTCATCCCGAGGCGCGCCGCTTCCTTGTTCATGCGCTCCACGAACGCCGCCTCCGAGCCCGAGACGGCTTCGGCAAGGGCGATCGCGGCGTCGTTGCCCGACTGCACGATCTCGCCGTGCAGCAGCTCGTCGACGGAGACCGCCTTGCGCGGCTCGATGAACATCCGGGAGCCTTCCGCGCGCCACGCCTTCTGCGACACGTTCACCATCTGCGAGGGCGTGACCTCCTTGTCCTTGAGCGCCGCGAACACGACGTAGGCGGTCATGAGCTTGGTGAGCGAGGCCGGTTCACGCGGCTCGTCGGGGTTCAGCGCGGCGAGGGTCTGGCCGCTCAAAGCATCAACGAGCACGTAGGCCTTGGCGGCGATCGGCGGCGGCGGCACCGCGGCGGGAGCCACCGCCTGGCCGAGCGCCGCCGGCGCGAGCGCGAACGCCGCAACGATCAGAAACCGATAGGAGAGCAAACGGAACATCGGAAGGCCTGCAGGCCGCGAATTATACCCGTGTCCCTGCGCGGCGCCGCAGCGCGCGAGCGCCCGGCGCAGGGCGAGCTATCGAAGAAGCAGGCTCGCAAGATCGGGCGCGCGGCCCGACACGATCTCCGTGAGCGCCTTGCCCGAGCCGGCGGCCATCGTCCATCCGAGCGTCCCGTGTCCCGTGTCGAGATACAGGTTCGGATAGCGTGTCGGCCCGATCAGGGGCACGTTGGACGGCGTCGCCGGACGCAGGCCCGCCCAGTATCGGGCGCGCTCGGCATCGACCGCGTCGCCGAACCATTCCGCTGCGCGACGCGTCAGCGCTTCGCAGCGCGCCGTGTCGAGCGCGAGATCGTAGCCGGCGAGCTCCGCCGTGCCCGCGACACGCAACCGATCGCCCAGCCGCGTGAAAACGATCTTCTTCCCGTCGTCGCTGATGCTGATGCCGGGAACCTTCGCGGGATCCAGGATCGGCAGCGTCGCCGAATACCCCTTCAAGGGATAGATCGACGTGCGCACGCCGATCGGCTCGAGGAGCTTCGGCGTTTCGCTCGCGAGGCAGATCACGTACGCGTCGGCCGCGAGCACCTCCTTGCGATCGGCTTCGTTGACGGCGCGCACTCCGCGCACCGCGCCGTCCGCGACCGCGATCGACTCGACCGTGACCCCGTACCGGAAGACGATCCCGCGCTCGGCGCCTAGCGCCGCCAGGGCGCGGGTGAACTTGTGAGCGTCGCCGCTTTCGTCGGTGGGGGCGTAGACGCCGCCCGCGATCCAGTCCCGGCGCGGCGCCAGCGCCGGCTCGAGCGCGATGCACTCCTCGGCGCTGCGCAGCTGGCGGTCGATGCCGCGGCGACGGACGAGCTCCGCCGAGCGCGCCGCCGCGTCGAAGTCCTCGCGGCGCGTGTAGAGCTTGAGGATGCCGCGCTGCGAAGCGTCGTAGGCGATGCCGGTCGCCGTGCGCAGCTCGGCGAGTGCTCTGCCCGAATAGGCGCTGAGCGCCACGATCTCGAGCATGTTCCGCCGGGTGCGCGCGGGGAGGCATTCGATCAGGAACTGCGCAGCCCAGCGCCACTGCCGCGCATCGGCGCGCGGGCGAAGCAGGATCGGCGCGTCGGGGCGGCCGAGCCAGCTCAGGATCTTGCGCGGCATGCCCGGATTGGCCCACGGCTCGGCGTGGGAGACCACGATCTGGCCGCCGTTCGCAAAGGAGGTCTCCTGCCCGGGCGCGGCCCGCCGCTCGAGGACCGTCACCTCGTGCCCCGCGGCGCGAAGGTACCAGGCCGCGGTTGTGCCGATGACGCCTGCGCCGAGAACGAGCAGCCTCACGCGTATTCGGCGACAGGCACACAACTGCAGAAGAGGTTGCGATCCCCGTAGACGTTATCGGCGCGGCCGACCGGTGGCCAGTACTTGCCGGCCTTGGCGGCCGGCATCGGGTACGCCGCGACCTCGCGACTGTAGCCGTGCGTCCATTCCGCCGCCATCAGCACCGCGGCGGTGTGAGGCGCGTTCCTGAGCGGGTTGTCCGCGGCGTCCATCCGGCCGTCCTCGATGGCGCGGATCTCCTCGCGAATCGCGATCATCGCGGCGATGAAGCGGTCGAGCTCGAACTTCGATTCGCTTTCGGTCGGCTCGATCATCAGCGTCCCGGCCACTGGGAAACTCATCGTTGGGGCATGGAAGCCGTAGTCGATGAGGCGCTTGGCGACGTCGTCGACCGTGACGCCGCTCGACTCCTTGAGCGGCCGCAGGTCCAGGATGCACTCGTGGGCGACGAGCCCGCTCGCGCCGGTATAGAGCACGGGATAGTGCGGCGCGAGGCGCTGCGCGATGTAGTTCGCCGCCAGGATCGCCGACTCGGTGGCCGCGGTGAGCCCTTCGCCGCCCATCATCGTGATGTACATCCAGGAGATCGGGAGGATGCTCGCGCTCCCGTAGGGCGCGGCGGAAACCGCCCCGATCGCCTCGCCCCGAGCGGCGAGCTCGCGGTGGCCGGGAAGGAACTTCGCGAGGTGCGCTCCGACGGCGACCGGCCCCACGCCGGGGCCGCCGCCGCCGTGCGGAATGCAGAAGGTCTTGTGAAGGTTCAGGTGCGATACGTCCGCGCCGAACCGGCCCGGTGCCGCGAGGCCGAGCAGCGCGTTCAAGTTCGCGCCGTCGACGTACACCTGTCCGCCGTGAGCGTGCACGATGTCGCAGATCTCGCGAATGCCCGTCTCGAATACGCCGTGGGTCGACGGGTAGGTCACCATGATCGCCGCGAGGCGTTCGCGATGCTCGGAGGCCTTGGCGCGAAGATCGGCGAGATCGACGTTGCCGCGATCGTCGCAGCCCACCACGACCACGCGCATCCCGGCCATCTGTGCGGAGGCCGGGTTGGTGCCGTGCGCGGAGGCCGGGATGAGGCAGACGTCGCGGCGCGCCTCGCCCCGGCTCGCGTGGTACGCGCGGATGACGAGGAGCCCCGCGTACTCGCCCTGCGAGCCCGCGTTGGGCTGCAGCGACACCGCCGCATAGCCAGTGACGGCGCAGAGCATCCGCTCGAGCTCCTCGATCATCTGCCGATAGCCGGCGGTCTGATCGGCCGGGGCGAAGGGGTGCAGGTGCGCGAATTCCCGCCATGTGACCGGGATCATCTCCGCGGTCGCGTTGAGCTTCATCGTGCACGAGCCAAGCGGGATCATCGCCCGGTCGAGCGCGATGTCGCGATCGGCGAGCCTGCGCAGATAGCGCAACATCTCGGTCTCGGAGTGGTGGCTGTTGAACGTCGGGTGCTGCAGGAACGCGGAGCTGCGCCGCAGGGCGGCCGGGTAGGCGTCGTCGACGGCGGCTTCGACCTCCCCGAAATCCGGGGTGGACATGGCGTCCGGGGCAAGGAGCTTCCAGAGGTGCTGGACATCGGCCCGCGTGGTCGTCTCGTCGAGCGAGATGCCGAGGTGCGTGGCGTCGATGCGCCGCAGGTTCGCCTCGCCCGACGCGTTCGCGAGGATCTCCGCGGTGCGCTCGCCGGTCGCTACGGTCAGCGTGTCGAAGAAACTCGCGTTGACGACGGCGAGTCCCATGCGCTCGAGCCCGCAGGCGAGCGCACCCGCGAGCCGGTGCACGCGCGCGGCGATCGTCGCGAGCCCCTGCGGCCCGTGGTACACCGCGTACATCGAGGCGATGACGGCGAGGAGCACCTGCGCAGTGCAGATGTTCGACGTGGCCTTCTCGCGCCGGATGTGCTGCTCGCGCGTCTGGAGCGCGAGCCGGTATGCGGGCTGCCCGTTGCTGTCGAGCGTCACGCCGACCAGCCGTCCCGGAAGGCTGCGCTTGAACTCGTCGCGGGTGGCGAGGAACGCGGCGTGCGGCCCGCCGAAGCCCATCGGCACGCCGAAGCGCTGGCTCGAGCCCACCACGACATCGGCGCCCCATTCGCCGGGCGGGACGAGCAGCGTGAGCGCGAGAAGATCGCTCGCGACCAGCACCAGCGAGCCGCGCGCGTGCAGCACATCGGCGAGCGCGCGATAGTCGCGCACGTCGCCGCCCGCACCGGGGTACTGCAGGAGCGCGGCGAAGCAGTCGGAGCTCGCCGCCCGCTCCGCGGGGCCCACGATCACGGCGATCCCGAGCGGAGCGGCGCGCGTGCGCACCACGTCCAGCGTCTGCGGGAATACATCGTCCGCGACGAATATCGTCTTGCTGCCGCTCTTGCCGACGCGCTGGGCGAGGGTCATCGCCTCGGCCGCCGCGGTCGCCTCGTCGAGCATCGAGGCATTGGCGATGGCCATCGCGGTCAGGTCGCACACCATCGTCTGGAAGTTGACGAGCGCCTCGAGCCGGCCCTGCGAGATCTCCGGCTGGTACGGGGTATAGGCGGTGTACCAGGCGGGGTTCTCGAGCACGTTGCGCAGGATGACGCCCGGCGTGAGCGTTCCGTAGTAGCCCTGGCCGATGTAGGACTTGACCACGCGGTTGCGGCGGGCCACCGCCTTCAGGAGATCCAGCGCTTCCTGTTCGCTCCGGGCCGCCGGCAGATCCAAAGCCTCCCGCGTGCGGATCGACGCCGGCACGACCGCGTCGATCAGCGCGGCGCGCGTCGCGTAGCCGAGGCTTGCGAGCATCTGCGTCTGGTCGTCGGGGCTCGTCCCGATGTGGCGGCCGGCGAAACCGCCATGCTGCTCCAGCTCCGAGAGCGGGCGCCGGCGCGCGGCGAGCGGGGAGTTGAGCTCGTTCATCTTCATCGCTTGCTTCCCCCTCAGGAGGCCGCGACGAGCTTCGCGTACGCCGTCGCGTCGAGAAGCTTCGCGGCTTCGCCGGCGCTCGCGGGCTTGAGCCTGTACAGCCAGTGCGCGTAGGCGTCCGCGTTGACCGTCTCCGGCGCGTCGACCACGTCGGCATTGACCGCGACAACTTCCCCTGCCACGGGCGCGTAGATGTCGGAGGCGGCCTTGACCGACTCGACGACCGCGATCGCTTCGCCCGCTTTCGCGGTCCGGCCGACCGCGGGCAGCTCGATGAACACGAGGTCGCCGAGCGATTCCTGCGCATGATCGGTGATGCCCACGGTGAGCGTCCCGTCCGCTTCGGTGCGGATCCACTCGTGGCTTTCGGTGTACTTGAGCTCGCCAGGCACGTTCATCGTCGCGTCTCCATGGTGTCGATGCATCAATCCGCGATCAGCACTGCGCCGTTGCGCACGAAAGGCGGCTTGACGACGCGTGCCGCGAGGTGCTTCTCCCGTACCTCCACCGCGACCGTTTCACCGGGAACGGTGCCTGCCGGCACGCGCGCCAGGGCGATCGATTTCCCGATCGTGGGTGAGAACGTCCCGCTGGTGATTTCGCCGTCACCACCTTGCGCGGCGATCCTCTGGTGGGTTCGCAGGATTCCGCCTTTGTCGAGGAGCACGAGACCGACCTGTACCCGCGCGGGCCGCGCGGCGCGAAGCGCCGCCTTGCCAACGAAGTCGCGCTCGCTCGCGAGGTCGAGCGTCCAGGCGAGGCCGGACTCGAGCGGCGTCTCGCGCTCGGTCATGTCCTGTCCGTAGAGATTCATGCCCGCTTCGAGGCGCAGCGTGTCGCGCGCGCCGAGCCCGCAGGGGCGCACGCCCGCCGCGGCGAGCGCGCGCCACAGTTCCGCGGCGCGCTCGGCCGGCAGTGTGATCTCGAAGCCGTCCTCGCCGGTGTAACCTGTGCGGGCAACGAAGTCCTCGCCTGCCTGCGCCGCGAAGAACGGCTTGAGCGGCTCGGAGGCCGGGCGGCTGCCCGGCAGCGCCGCCCAGGTCTTCTCGCGCGCCCGCGGGCCCTGCACGGCGATCATGGCGAGATCGCGCCGCGGCGCGAGCGCCACGCCGCCGCCGCGCTCTGCGGCCTTCGCTCGAAGCCACGCGAGATCCTTCTCCGCGGTCGCCGCGTTGACGACGATGCGAAACGCATCCTCGCGCAGGAAATAGACGATCAGGTCATCGAGCACGCCGCCGCCGGGATTGAGCAGGCACGAGTACAGCGCCTTGCCGGGCAGCGTGAGCTTGTCGACGTTGTTCGCAAGCGCGTAGCGCAGGAACGCTCGCGCCTGCGCGCCCGAGACATCCACGGCGAGCATGTGCGAGACGTCGAACATGCCCGCGTCGCGCCGCACCGCGTGGTGCTCCTCGAGCTGAGAGCCGTAGGAGAGAGGCATCTCCCAGCCGCCGAAGTCGACCATCTTCGCACCGGCGGCGCGATGCTCGGCGTTGAGCGGAGTCGTTCGGAGCAAAGTTTCTCCGGTCGAAGAAAAAAGGGGCGAACCGCCGATCGGTTCGCCCCATCTGTCCTTGGACCTGAGAGATTACGGCGCCTCGCGCCGGATGCCCCTTCGGTGGGTCGCAGGTTCTCCGGCGACCGCTCTCCAGATTGGTTGCTGCGCCCGCGCAGTCCGTGGTGCCTGAGCGATTGTGGGAGTTACGCCTTCGGCGGCGGCCCGGGCTTGCGCGGGGACCGCTCTCTCCTGCGCGGGAAGTAAAGGTTACCCACGCCAGCGGCCAATGTCAAAGCCCCGCGCCGCAGTTAACCGGAGCGGCATGCGTCGCGTTCCGCGCTGCATGGCTACTTCTTCAGCGTCAGGATCCAGTCGACGAGGCTCTTGATGTCGGCATCCGATGCCTGCGCATTCGGCGGCATCGGAATCTGGCCCCAGACGCCGACGCCGCCCTTCTTCACCTTATCGGCAAGTTTGGCGGCGGCACCGGCATCGCCCTTGTACTTCGCCGCCACATCCTGGTAGGCCGGGCCGACGATCTTCTTGTCGATCGCGTGGCAGGCGGCGCAACCGTCCTTGTTCATCAGAGCCTCGGCGGCCTTGTTGTCGAGCGCGGCGTTCGCACCGCTCGCGACGAGCAGGCCGGCGGCAAGCAGCATGCCGTGGCTTTTCATTCGTGTCTCCAGTTTTTGTGCGGGGAGAAAAGCGCTGGCATGCTACTCCAAGCATCGAGCCGGCGCCAGATTGTCAGCGTGCGGCGAGCGCTTCCTCAAGCGCATCGCCGGAGTGAATCGGCGGCAGGCACATCGTTCCGCTGCAAACCCAGGCGGTCGCTTCGGCGGCGCCGGCGGCATGCGGGCGCGCGAGCGCGCCCGGGAGTTCGCCTGCCCGCGAAAGGTCCAGCACCTGCACGCGAGGCCGATAGCCGCGTTCGAGACGCCGATGCCAGGCCGCGCAGGCCGCCGGCTCGCCTCGCAGCACGACCGTCGTCGGCGGCGCCAGCGCATCTTCGAGCGCGAAGACGAGCGAGGCCATGCCCGCCGGACGCTCCGCGAGCTCGCGCGCGAAGGCGTGCAGCGCCCGATCGGCCGCGCCCAGGTAACGCGGCTCCCCGAGCCAGTGTCCGAGGACGACGAGCGCTCGCGCGGCGACTCCGTTCCCCGCCGGCGTAGCGTTGTCGTGGCCCGGCTTCGGGCGATGGATGAGTGGCTCGTGGTCGTGGCTGGTGAAGAAGAACCCGCCGTTCGCGGGATCCTCGAAGCGCTCGATCAGCGTGTCGGCGATCGCGATCGCCCAGTCGAGGTCCTGGCGTCGAAACTGCGTCTGCATGAGCTCGACCAGCGCCGCGAGCAGGTAAGCGTGGTCGTCCAGATATGCATTGAGATGCGCGCGGCCGTCCTTGCAGGTGGCGAGGAGTCGGCCGGCGTTCCAGAGCCTCGCCCTCATGAAGTCGACGGCGCCGCGAGCGGCTTCCAGCCATCCCGGCTCGGCGAACGCCCGCGCGGCGCGCGCCAGCGCGCGCGCCATGAGCGCGTTCCAGCTCGCGAGCAGCTTGTCGTCGCGGCCCGGGTGGACGCGAAGCTCGCGGGCGGCGAAGAGCTTGCCGCGGGCGCTTTCGAGGCGCGCTGCGGCATCCGGCAGCTCGAGGCGCAGCTCCTGCGCGACGGTCTCGAGCGGCGTCGAGATGCGAATGTGCCACGCCGCGTGTTCGAAGTTCGGCGGCCCGTCGAGGCCCCAGTGGCGGCGCGCCACGGGCCATTCGTCGCGATCGAGCAGCGCCTGCACCGCGTCGGGCGTCCAGACGTAGAACTTGCCTTCCTCGTGCTCGCTGTCGGCATCGAGGCTCGAATAGAATGCTCCTTCCGGCGAGCGCATGTCGCGCAGCACCCAGCTCGCGATCCCGCGTGCCGCGCGCTCGAAGGCCCCTTCGCCGGTCGCGCGCCAGCCGTCAGCGTAGAGCGCGAGCAGCGCCGCGTTGTCGTAGAGCATCTTCTCGAAATGCGGGATCGTCCACTCGCCGTCGACGCTGTAGCGGCAGAAGCCTCCGCCGAGCTGATCCTGGATTCCCCCGGCGGCCATGCGCTCCAGGCTCGTCGTCGCGATCGCCAGCGCCTGGCCGTCGGCACGCGCGGCGTAGCGGCGAAGGCAGAGTTCGAGCTCGGGGGCGTGGGGGAATTTCGGCGCGGCTCCGAATCCTCCGTGAACGGGATCGAACGATGCCGCGAGCGCTGCATACGCCGCCTCCGCCGCGCCGGCCGGAAGCTCGGTGCCCAGCTCGGGTGGGTCGGGGTTGGTCAGGGCGAGCGCGGCCTTGAGCCGCTGGTTCTGATCGGCGATTGCGCTGCCCTGCTCCCGATACGCCGCGGAGACGCGCTGCAGAAGGTCGACGAAGCCGATCAAGCCGTAACGCGAGTCCCTGGGAAAGTACGTGCCTCCGAAGAACGGCGCCTGGTCGGGCGTGAGGAACATCGTGAGCGGCCAGCCGCCGCTGCGCTGCGTGAGCATCGCCTGCGCGGCCTGGTAGATCTGGTCGAGGTCCGGGCGCTCCTCGCGGTCGACCTTGATGTTCACGAACTGCGCGTTCATCAGTGCGGCGACGCGAGCGTCCTCGAACGACTCGTGCGCCATGACGTGGCACCAGTGACACGCCGAATAGCCGATCGAGAGCAGGATCGGCTTGTTCTCGGCCCGCGCACGGGCGAGCGCTTCCTCACCCCAGGGATACCAGTCGACAGGATTATCGGCGTGCTGCAGCAGGTAGGGGCTCGTTTCCCCTGCCAGGCGATTCGACATCGGGACGAGGCTTCGGGCGCGTTACGCCGGCGTTTCCTCGAAGGCGACCCGCTCGAAGTCCGCGCCTCGCTGCGAGAGGCGGGTCAGGCGGAAGCGCCGCTCGGGAGAATCGAGCGTACGCAGCATGCGGCCGGGGTTGAAAGTGCGCGGCGGCGTGATGAACGTCGGTTTCTCGTCCGGCGTCGGTCCGATCAGGATGCCGGGGAACGGCGGCTCTTCGGACAGGATCGTCGTGTACGGGCGCACCACCAATGCGGTCGGCGCGCCGGCCCAGAGCCTCACGGTCACCGAAAGATCGCCGTGACCATCGAGCGCCACGCGGGTCACGTAGCCGCAGCGCACGCGCTCCTCGTCGCGCAGGACGACCAGCTGCTCGAGGTGCCAGCGGTGACCCGCGCCGCGGATCCGGCGGACGACCGCTTCCTCGCCGTCGTAGGTTCCCTGCCAGTGCTCCCAGCCCCAGCTCTTCTCGGCCTCTTCCTTGTTGCGGTCGTAGTCGGTCAGCGCGCCGAGCGTCGCGAGGTGCTGCGTGCCGTGGTAGGAGAGCCTGCCGACGGGGTCCTGGCGATCGAAGGTGCGCCCGGAGACGCGAAAGTAGGCGGCCCCGAGCCCACCGACGCAGAGGTCCAGGCGCGTTTGGGTCGCGTCGCTTTTCTTCGGCGGCGAATACCACCGCGCATCGACGTGGCTGAGCAGCGCCGCGCAGGCCTCGCTCGAGCAATCGTGGCCGAGCTGCAGCTCGGCCGGGCTCGCACCGGAGGCGAGGCGCTTCAACCGCCCGCGCACGCTGGTGGCGAGCTTCGCGGGATAGCCGAAGCGCACGCTCTCGCCGGCTTGCCTGGGCGGCACCTGCGCCAGCGTCGCCCCGCTGGCCGAATCGAGGTCGATCATCAGCACGGGCCCTTCGGTCTCGCGCTGCTGCGGATAGGGGAAGACCTTGCGCGCCCACTGCGAGAGCCAGCGGTCGACGAGCTCGATCTGCCGCACGGTGAGCGCGCAGGGATCGGCGAGCTGCAGAAGCAGCGCGTGGGCGTAGGTCGAATAGCAGGACACGCCGACGGCGTTCGGCATGAGGTCGTCGGAAACCGCGCTGACCGTGCACTCCAGGATCTCGGCGAGGCGGTAGTACGCATGCAGCTCCTGCCACACGGCCGGAAGCGGCAGCCGGCGCGCCAAGCCGTGGACCAGCACGAGCTGCTTGCCGACCCAGAGCCCGCGCTGCAGCACCTTGGCCTTCACCCCCTGGAGGTCCGGATCGCCCTCGAGCAGAGGCTTCAGGCACGCCGAGTACTGGCTCCACAACGCCTGCCACAGGGCCAGCGCGTGCTCGGCGGCTTCCTGCTCGCGCTCGGTCGCCGGCTGAGGCTTGCCTGCGTAGCGCCGCGCGAGCTCGGTGTGCAGATACAGCACCGCTTCCCGCATCACCTCGGCGATGCGGGCGCGCTCGCGCGGGGTCAGCTCGGAGTCGGAAAGGAGTTTGAGCTGGCCGTGAATTGCCTCGAAGTGCTTCGGGATGTTGGACAGCGGCAGGCCGCGCAGCCACCGCGCGCAACCGTCCGCGTCGGTGAACGCCAGCGCCATGGGGTCGGCACTGGTCTGCGTGAGCGTGAATTCGTTGGTCACGGTAGCTTCCGTTGCCCGAGCGCTCACCAGCCCTGCTTTCGGTTCCGATCGAGCCGGCTCGCGGGGTCCGAACGAAACTTATAGCACAAACGCCCGCGGCGCCGTCGCCCGCCGGGAGGCTCCAGCCTGCCGGACACGCTGGAGCGCGAATATTCGACAGTTTGGGGACGCAATACGCCACCGCGCGCGCGGGCCCCCGAGACGACACTGTGCAACATGAACACGACATCGACATGGATCGTTCCCGCAGATGCTTCGCGCCGTTCCTTCGGGACCCGCCGAGCCCCTGATTTCACGCGTCCCGCCGAGCGCGGGGTCGAACTGCCCGACCACCCCTTGCCTCCAACCCGCGCTGCGCGTCCGCCGCGCAGTCGCGGGGTTTTTTTGGCAGCGAGCGCCCACTCGCGCCTCGTGCACTGGATCGTCAATGCCCTGTGCATCGCCTTGGCCGCGGTGTCGGTGGTTGCGGGCGCCGAGTTTGCCGGGCCGGTGCTCGACGGGAAGTTCGTGAGCAGCAATGCCGGCCCGGGACTGGTGGCCTCGACGATGCGTGCACCCGTCTTCCCGGGCTCGAAGCGCCGCTAGACTCGAAGCACCACTACTGCCTGGCGCTGCGCTCGAAGCCGGAGGGCGGCGGCTCGAAGTTGCTGCGAAACGGATTGATGTCGACGCCGCCGCGGCGCAGAAAGCGCGCATAGACGCTGAGCTTCGAGGTCGCGCAGCGCTCGCTCAGTTCGACGAACATCCGCTCCACGCAAGCCTCGTGGAACGCGGCGTGGCGCCGGTAGGAAACCAGGTAGCGCAGCAGGCCGGTGCGGTCGATGCGCGGACCTCGGTAGCGGATCATCACGTCGGCGTAGTCGGGCTGCCCGGTCACCGGACAGCGCGACCGGAAGAGCGCCGAATGCAGCGTCTCCTCTACGCTTGCGCCTCCCGCGACAAGAAAGGCCGGCTCCGGCACGTAGACCTCGACGCTCGAGGCGATTTCGTCGAGCGACTCGCCGGGCGCTGAATCGACACGGTAGCCGGTGACCTCCTCGACGGGGAGCAAGCGCACGCCAACCGCCGCGCCGCAGGCGCGTTCGAGATCGGCTGCGATCCTGGCCGCCGCCTCGTCGCGCCCCGCAAGAGGCTCCTGCGCGAACGAGCCGAGGTAGAGCTTGAGCGATTTCGACTCGACGAGGCACGGTGAATCGGCGGGCACGCGAAAGTAGCCGACCGCTAAGGCTGGCTTGCCGCCGGGCTCGAGCCAGGTGATCTCGTAGGCCGTCCACAAGTCCGCGCCGTCGAACGGCAGCACATCGCCGAGCCCGAGGCTCGCCCGCTGCGCGGCGCGCGGGATCGCGAAAAGGAGCGAAGGATCGTAGCGATCCGGGTAATCGGTCGGCTTGCCCAGAGGCGATTCGTCGGCGGCCATGAGCGCTGGTGATGCGCGGGCGCAGCTAGTCGAGTAGGAACTCGAGCGCCTCGTCGGCGACCTCGATCCGGTCGCGGTGCTCGAGCGCTCGCGCTTCGGTGCCGATCGGCTGACCGTTGACGCGCGGCCGTCTTCGTCCTTCGACGTGGGTGATGAAATATCCCCCGGGCCGGCGCGTGATCACTGCGACTTGCTCGCCGGGCCGGCCGAACGTGGCGATCACCCTGTCCAGGGCAATCGTCTGTCCCGCGCGGCGACCGGCGATGGCGCGGACCTGCCCGCTGGGCAGGTGGACGTTGGTCCGCCGCGCCGACCGGACCCGGGAAATATCGGATGAGCCGGGGCTTCGCGCGGTGTCCAGACCGGGCAGCCCCGAGATGAGCATCGTGCGCTCGAGGTCCTCCGCCGCGGCGCGCGGATTGAGATAGCGCAGGTAGAACGATCCGAGCTGGATCACATCGCCGTGCTGGAGGATGTGGCGCGAGATCTTGGTTCCGTTGACCAGCGTGCCGCTGCCGCTCTGCAGGTCCTCGAGGATGTGATCGTTGCCGACCGGGACGACGCTTGCGTGCCGCGCATCGACGACCGGATCATCGACCACCAGAGCGTTGTCGGGGTCGCTGCCAATGGCCACCACCTCCTTGTCGACGAGGCATTGCCGCAGCATGGTTCCGCCCGAGCTCAATACCAGCTTGGCCATCCTTCTAGCTGTCCCTTCAGCGCAGCCAGTCGAGCCAGCGCAGCGGCCAGGGGAGCCGACGCGCCCCGGGAACCGAGGGCTCGACCTTGGCGAGGATCACCGAGACGTTGTCGTAGCCGCCGTTGTCCTTGGCGGTCTGAATCAGGTGATTCGCCGCAAGCGGCAGGTTGGCCTGAAGACCGCCGACGATGAGCTCGATGTCGGCGTCGTCGACGAGGTCGTTCAAACCGTCGGAGCAGAGCAGGTAGACATCACCGGGGCGCGTCTCGTCCTCGACGAGATGCGCGCGGACCGCTTGCTCGATCCCCAGCGCGCGAGTCACGAGGCTGCGGTTGTGAGACTCCCCGGCGTCCGCGGCCGAGATCAGCCCGGCATCGACCTCGTCGCGGAGCAGCGAGTCGTCGCGCGTCATGAGTTCGAGCACGCCGTCGCGCAGCCGATAGACCCGCGAGTCGCCGATGTGGCCCAGAGCGACCCGATGGTCGTAGAAGAGCGTGACGGCGAGGGTCGTTCCCATGCCGCGATAATCCGGACGTGCCTGCGAGGCCTCGAATACCGCCTGGTTGGCTTGATTTATGCTTTCGTGCAAAGCTTGGAGTGGCGCATGCCCGGCGATATCGGACCTCAACCCGGCGGCACGGTGCCGCAGTCGATCGAAGACGATCCGCGTGGCCATGCGGCTCGCGACCTCCCCTGCACGATGGCCGCCCATGCCGTCGGCGAGGACCGCGATGCCCAGCTCCGGATCGGCCTCGATGCAGTCCTCGTTGAATTGACGCACGCTACCGGCATCGGTGAGCGCGGCTATTTCGATGAATCGATGCGGCATCGTACGCGGTAAACCCCATCGCCTGCGAAGCGAGCGCGCGGTGAGCGCGTGCAGCCTCCCGCCTGCGCGAGATGCGAAGTATCACATGCTGGCCGCGGGTCGCGGACGCGGCGGCCCGGATCGCTGAGCGGCGGCCATGGGGCACCAACAGCTCGGGCGGTACGAGATCATCGAGGAGCTCGGTCGCGGGTCGATGGGCGTGGTCTACAGGGCGCGCGACCCGATGCTCGACCGGGTCGTGGCGCTCAAGACCGTGGGCCTCGATCTGTCGCGGGAAATGGCCGAGGCGTTCGAGCAGCGCTTCTACCGGGAGGCCAAGTCCGCAGGACGGCTCAATCATCCGAACATCGTCACCATCCACGACGTGGGCAAGAGCGATTCTGTCGCCTACATCGCCATGGAATTCCTGCAGGGACAATCCCTGCGCGCGATTCTGGACTCCGGGGTCGTCCTTCCCGCCGACCGGATCGTCGACATCGCCGCGCAGGTCGCGGACGGGCTTGCCTTCGCGCACGCGAGCGGCATCGTGCACCGCGACATCAAGCCTCCGAACATCATGGTTCTGGACAACGGCTCGGTCAAGATCACCGATTTCGGCATCGCGCTGCTGCCGTCCGGCTCGCGCACGCTCGGCGGCACGGTTTTCGGCTCGCCCAAATACATGGCGCCGGAGCAGGTGGTGGGCCGCCAGGTCGACGGGCGGGCCGACGTGTTCTCGCTCGGCGCGGTGCTCTACGAAATGCTCACCGGCTTCGCGCCATTCTTCGGCGGCGACCTGGAGGCGGTGCTCTATCAAGTGATCAACGAGACGCCCGCGCCGCCGTCGAGCCGCAACCGGGCTCTGCCGGTCGTGTTCGACTACATCGTCACCAGGGCCCTCGCCAAGCATCCGCAGGATCGGTACGGCGACGCGCGCGCGCTGGCCGCGGACCTGCGGAATTTCCGCGACCTGCGGCCTCCCGCCGTGACGCCGCCCGAGCACCAGCCGCTCGAGCGTCGCGCGTTGCGGCGTCGCAAAGGCGAGATTCCGGTCGCGTTGTCCGCGCCCCAGTCGCCCGAGGAGCGCGCCGCCGCCGCGAAGATTGCCGAAGCCGTGCCGCCGGTCGCCGAGACGGCCGCTTCGGTCCTCGTCGCAGCCGATGCAGCCGCGCCCCGGCGGCGCAAGATCCTCTTCGTCGGCGCGTCCGCCGCAGTGCTCGTTCTCGCGGCCGTGTTCGCGCTCCGGTCGCCGGGCGCGAAGCGCACCGCCTCGGAGGGGCGCGTGCTCGAGGCGACGGCAGCGCCGGCTCAGCCGAGCGATGCGCCCGCCGAGCGCACCACGCCGCGCGAGGCGGAGCCGGTGGCTCAGGCCGTCGCGCCGCCCGCGGCGCCCGCGGTCTCGAGCTCGACACCGGTCGAGCAGCGTCGCGCGCCACAAACAGCGGTTGCCTCCAAGCCTTTCGGACGGCTCGCTCTCGCGATATCGCCGTGGGGCGAGGTCTACGTCGACGGAAAGAGGAAAGGCATCTCCCCGCCGATGACCGAGTTGAAGCTCGCCCCGGGCAAGCACCGGATCGAGATCCGCAACGCGAAATTCCCGCCGCACAGCGAGACGTTGAATGTGCGCCCCGGCGGCTACGCCAAGATCAGGCACAAGTTCGGGTGAAGCGCGCGTGATCGCGCCCTGCATACGGTGGCTCTTCGGAGCATCGCTCCTCGCAGCTTGCGCAGGCTGCGCGGCGCCCGAAGCGCCGAAACAGGCTCCGGTTTCGAAGCCAGTAGCCGCGCAGGCACCCGTCCCGCAAATCGCAGCGCCCGCGCCCC
>Ga0335079_10001400_pt1 | contig 27383 bp, 21 predicted proteins | sample Lox_Sample_33_FD_206719 | JGI IMG/M metagenome (GOLD analysis project Ga0335079, IMG submission 206719) | Soil microbial communities from Loxahatchee National Wildlife Refuge, Florida, United States - Lox_Sample_3.3 | ecosystem: Environmental > Terrestrial > Soil > Wetlands | place: USA...
CGGCGTCGACTTGCACTACGCCATCGGAGCCACGCTGGTCTCGGTGATCGCCACCTCTTCAGGAGCGGCGGCCGCCTATGTCCGCGAAGGCTTCTCGAACATCCGCATCGGAATGTTCCTCGAGATCGCCACCACCGTGGGCGCGGTGTGCGGGGCCTTCGCCGCCGCGAAAATTCCAGCCTCCCAATTGGGCACGGTGTTCGGCGTCGTGCTGCTCTACTCGGCCTGGCTCTCGACGCTCAGTCCCGGCGCCCCGCGGCCGGACCAGCCGCCCGATCGGCTTGCCATCCGTTTGCGCTTGGCCGGCAGCTACCCAGCGCAGCAGGGTCCGAAATCGTACAACGTCACCCACGTCAAGACCGGCTTCGGAATCATGTTTGTGGCCGGCGCGCTTTCGGGCCTGCTCGGCATCGGCTCCGGCGCCTTGAAAGTAATTGCCATGGACCGGGCCATGCGCATTCCCTTCAAAGTCTCTACCACCACCAGCAACTTCATGATCGGCGTCACCGCCGCGGCCAGCGCCGGCGTCTATCTGAACCGCGGATACATCGATCCCGGATTGACGATGCCGGTCGTGCTCGGCGTGCTTGCCGGGTCCATGCTGGGCGCGCGGCTGCTGGCAGGCGCTCCCACAAAGAAGCTGCGCCTTCTCTTCGGCCTGGTGGTCGGCGTGCTCGCTATAGAGATGATTTACAGTGGGGTAACGGGGAAGCTGTGATGCCTGCGGAATTCGAGCGCACGCATATGACCGACAAGAAGGTGGACGAGATTATCGGCACGCTGCTGCGTGCCGGCGTGATGTTATCGGCGGCGGTGGTGGCCGCAGGCGGCCTCTGGTATCTCGTCCGGTATGGAACCACCGCCCCCACCTATCACGTGTTTCGCGGCGAGCCCGCCAACCTCCGCAACCTGCGTGGCATCGCCGGCGGGATTCGCGGCTTCCACTCCCGCGCCATCATCCAGTTCGGACTCGTGCTGCTGATCGCCACCCCGGTCGCGCGCGTGGCCTTCTCCGTCGTGGCGTTTTTTCTCCAGCGCGACCGGGCGTACGTCGTGATTACCTTGCTTGTATTGGGCGTGCTGCTGTTCAGTTTATTGGGAGAACACTAAGCTCAATCCGCGGGCACGCGCTCCGGCTTGGGGAATTGCCGCCAGCGCCACGCCCCGAAATAGGCCGCCGCGCTTTTCCGATACGTCTTGCCTGCCGCCAACAGAAGCATCAGGGCGATCACCACGCACGACGCCAGCGCGGTCTGCGCCACATCCAGGTTGTTCTTGCAGAAAGGCAGCCACCGCCCGTACACCAGCTCGATGTGCACCCAGTAGACCAGCAGCGACGTGGTGCCGAACTGCCGCACCCAGCTCCAACCCGGCGCCGCCGCATATTGCGTCCAAAGATAGGCCAACGCCAGCATCGCCAGCGTGACGCCCAGCTTGATCAGCACCTGCGCCGGGCTGTCCAGCCAGAATTCGGACTTGGGATAGATGGAAAAAGGCAGATTGGCGAAATAGCGCGCGGCCACCACAATCGCGATTCCGAACAGAGCGCTCCACTGCATCGCGCGATCCAGATGCTCGGGTTTCAAAAGGCGCAACAGGCTGCCCGCGCTCATCCCGAACGCCAGGTATGCGGCCCACGGGAACAGGCTGAAGTAGTTGTAATCCGGAGCGAGATAGGCTTTCACGATCCACGGTACGCCCGTCCAGCCGATCTGCGAGACCAGCGGGGAGACGCCCGCGATCAGCAGACCCAAGGCGGCGCCGATCCGCGCCCTCTGCGCGGTGGTAAACAGCGCCATCACCGACAGCAGCGCGATGCCCACGCCCATGCAGTTCAGGATGTCTACCTTGAGCAGATTGGTCCACGGACTGGGCCAACTGAAGAGCCAGAGCTGCACCCGGAATAAGCAGGCGATGCCGAACAGGTAGCCGGCGCGGCGGAGCGTGCCCGTGAGGCGCCTGCCGCGCGACAGACCCTTTCGCTCCAGGCTGTGCATCAGAAACGCCAGCGTGATGCCGGTCAAAAACAGGAAGATGGCGGGCGGCATGCCTCCGAGGAACTGCGAGAACATGTAGGCCGCGCCGCCGCGCAATTCCGGTTTCAAGAAAGACTGGAACACGTGGCCTTGCAGCATGATGATCCCCGCCACGCCGCGCAGCCAGTCCAGATACAACAGCCGGTTTCGGTTTGAAGTCGCTTCCATGCGCCTGGTCTTCGCCTGGCAAAATCACTTTTGCGGGTATTCCCGCTTCACGTTCTTAGGGAGCTGCAATTTCAGGGCCGCATCGGGTAAGTCCGGGTTGATCTTCATATCCGAATACGTCACAACCATGTAGTCCCCTCCGGGCAGGTAAAATTTCTGCTGAATGGGATAGCCGGCCGCTGAAATCCAAAGCTCAAGTTTGTTTAGATGCTGCCGGACCTCTTTAGATTTCGGGATTAGTTCCAGACGGTCGGCTTTTTGGCCCGCGATGGGATCCGGTCCAGCCAGGACAATATCATAAGCATCCACGAGATCCGCGCGCGAAGTGCCGAAGCCCAGAAGGAAGAATTGATCCAACAGTTCCCGGCGCTTCCCGACATCGTACTCATCCACGACTTGCATCTTTGGGTAATAGATCTCCAGCTTTCGGCCCTGCAGCGCGACCGTCTTGGGGTCGGGCTGCGTCAGATCGACCAGCATGCGTATATCCCGCGGATGGGAACGCTTGAGCAGCATAGTGCCGGAATCCACGTTGTCTTCGTTGATGACATCTGTATGCGACAGCCGGCGCGCGTGCGCGGACATACCTCGGAAAGTGGCGCTGGCCTTGTCGATACGGGCCAGCACGGCGTCCAGATCGCCCGCCGGTTTGGACCAGAGGGCCAGAGTCAGGGCGATTCCCGGTATGGCAATAGCGCGAAGATGCATGCAGGTCGCCGCTCAGGGTTTGGCAAAGACCATGTAGCCCTTGGTCTCGCCGTCGGAGTCCGCTATGGGTTCAACCCTTGTCACGGTCACTTGTTTCTGGTGCGTGAACTTCTTCAGCACTTCGGATAGTTTCTGCGGGAGGCCGTCAGCGCCCTGTTGCGCGGAGAGGCTGGAAACCAACTCCGGTTCGACCCAATAGACGCTGCTGCCGTGCTCGCCGGGCAGGACGGCGATAGAACTGACGCGTGGGGTACGCGGTTGGTCGCGGAACCAGCCGCGCGGAGTGAGCATGACGAAGATCACGATAATGCCGACCATCACGTCGTACTGCCAGCTTGCGCGCGGATAATCCCAGAGAATGAAACGCTTGAGCATCTCAGGCTCAGTCTAGCAGGAACGGATCGGGGTTGCGGCGCATGGCGCGCCGAGTGGAAGAGCCGGGCGCTGGGGGACTCGGGCTGAGGCGCGGACGGGTGGCGCGGGTCAACACTGCGGGCCGGGGCGCCAGATTTTGGGGCGGGATCGTGGCGCGCTGGTTCGAAGCGCGGCGTTGAACCGCAGGCTCATGAGCGCTGGCTGGTCGCGCGCAGGCGCGTGCCCCATGGCGAGCTCCAGGTGCGCGGCAGGCAGTGAAAGCTATCATGGCCATATGAAGCTCCCGCTCTGCCTTGTGCTGGCAGCCACCGCGTGCGCACAAACCTTCCCGGGTTCTCCGCTGCTCGATCAAGCCGTCGAGCAGGCGATTGCGGACGGGCGCATCCCCGGCGCCGTGCTGCTGGTGGGGCACAAAGGGCAAATCGTTCATCGCAAGGCTTATGGCAAACGAGCGCTGGTCCCCGCGCCCGAGGACATGACCGTGGACACGATTTTCGATCTGGCCTCGCTGACCAAGGTAGTCGCCACGACCACCTCGCTGATGAAGCTCTTCGACGAGGGCAAGTTCCGGCTGAACGATCGCGTCACGCAATATATGCCCGAATTCCAGGGCGGCAAGAGCGACATTACCATCCGCAACCTGTTCACTCATTTTTCCGGCGAGCCGCCGGACCTGGTACTGGATCCGCCATGGAGCGGCTATCAGACCGGCATCCACAAAGCGATGATCGAGAAGCCCACCGCTCCGCCCGGCACGCATTTCGTCTACAGCGACATCAACTTCATCCTGCTGGGCGAACTGGTGCACCGGCTGAGCGGGCAAACGCTTTCCGACTACGCACGGCAGCAGATCTTTCTGCCGCTGGGAATGAAGGAGACCATGTTTCAGCCGCCGGCTTCGCTCGCGCCACGCATCGCTCCCACCGAGCGAATCCACCCCAACGGCCCGCCGTTGCGCGGCATGGTGCACGACGAAACCTCGCGCTACATGGGCGGAGCCGCCGGCCATGCGGGCGTCTTTTCCACGGCCGGCGACTTGGCGCGCTTTTGTGAAATGATGCTCGGCAAGGGCGAACTGGAGGGTAAGCGCCTTTTCAGCCCGCTCACCGTTGAGAAGTTCACGACGCCTCAAAGTCCGCCGGACCAGCCCATTCTGCGCGGCCTAGGCTGGGACATCGATTCGCCGTTTTCCGGCAATCGCGGCGAGTTGTTTCCCATTGGATCTTACGGCCACACGGGATTCACGGGCACGTCGATCTGGATCGATCCCGTGACGGGTACTTACGTGGTGCTGCTGGCGAACAGCGTGCATCCGTTCCGCCGGCCGGCGCTCACGGCGCTGCGCGGAAAGATCGCCACGATTACGGCCGCGGCTCTCGGGGTGGACGCTCCCGGCGTTGCCCTCACCGGCTACAACGAAACCTTCGCCGGGCCCGGATTGCGCCGCGAAGTGGAGCGGAACGCGCACACGCTGACCGGTCTGGAGGTGCTGGCCGCCGGAGATTTCAAGCCGTTCGCGCACCTGCGCATCGGTCTGATCACGAATCATACGGGAGTGGATCGCGCGGGCCGGCGCAATATCGACCTCATGCGGGCGGCCGGGGTGAACATTGCCGCGCTGTTCTCGCCCGAGCACGGCGCCGGCGGCGTCGAGGACCGCGAGGGCCTCGGCGATTCAAAGGATCCGGCTACCGGCATCCACGTCTTCAGCCTGTACGGCAAGACGGTGCGGCCCACTCCGGAGATGCTGCGCGGCATCGACGCGCTGGTGTTCGATATCCAGGACGTCGGCGCGCGCTTCTATACGTACGAAACCACCATGGCCTATGCCATGGAGGCGGCCGCCAAAGCGGGAATCGCCTATTATGTTTTGGACCGGCCCAACCCGGTCACCGGCGTGCACGTGGAAGGGCCGCTCCTCGATCGCGACCTGCTTTCGTTTGTCGGTTATTTCCCATTGCCGCCGCGGCACGGCATGACCATCGGGGAGTTGGCGGAGATGTTCAACGGCGAAAATCGGATCGGCGCCAGACTCACCGTGATCCCGATGAAGGATTGGCAGCGCGGCGACTGGTTCGACGCGAGCGGCCTGCCGTGGATCGATCCGTCGCCGAATATGCGCAGTCTGAACGCGGCGCTGCTGTACCCCGGCCTGGCTTTGCTCGAATATTCGCAGAACTACTCAGTGGGGCGCGGTACGGAGGCGCCGTTCGAGCAGGTCGGCGCGGATTTCATCCATGGACCGGAACTGGCCGCCTATCTGGACCGGCGCCAGGTTCCCGGCGTGCGCGCGTATGCCACCCGGTTCCAGCCGGCGTCCTCGAACTTAGCCGGCAAGACCGTGGAAGGCGTGCGCTTTGTGATCACCAATCGTGATGCATTCGATTCCGCGCGCCTGGGGCTGGAAGTTGCCGCCGCTTTGCAGAAACTCTACCCTGGCAAGATCAATTTGGAAGCCGACAAGAAGCTGATCGGCAGCGCGGAGGTCATTCGCGAATTGGCGGCGGGCGACGATCCGCGCGACATTCAGCAGAAGCTCACCGACGGCGTGCCGGCGTTTCTGAAGCTGCGGGAGAAGTACCTGCTGTACCGTTGAAGGGGCGCGCCTTGCGGACCCTGTTATTCCAATAACTCCACGCGATACTCTTCAATCACCGGGTTCGCCAGGACTTCATGGGCGACGGTTTCCATTTCCTTGCGCAGTTGCTCCCGATCCATTCCGTCCGCGACGGTGATATCGAAGAATTTCCCCTGGCGCACATCGGAAATGGCGGCGTGCCCCAATCCCCCCAACGCCGCGCGGACCGCCTGGCCTTGCGGATCGAGCACCGTGGTCTTGAACGATACATAAACGCGAACTTTCATGAGAATACGATTATACGCGGTACTTCCGCGCGGCGTCCCAATCCACTTCTGTGCCCAACCCGCCGACTGCGAGATATCCATCTCGCGCGTTGGAGGCGCTCCCAGTGGAGATCCTGGCGGGACCGGCGCGCGTATCACGCGACCGCATGCCGGCGAGCGCCTCTCGAAAGGAGCAGCAGAACCCCGGCCGCCAGTGGTGGCGCGGGCATGATGGCGAAGAGAATCAAGATCTGCGCCGCATGAAAGTGGCGCATCCACCCCGGGGCGAACAGGGCGATCGCCGCAACGCCGTCCAGCAGGAAGAGCGCTCCGCCAATCGCCGGCCATTTCCAGGCGATCGCCACCACGCCGAACATCACTACAAAGAAGAGAATCGCCTGCCCGAACTGGCGGTCGCCGATCGCCTCAGCCGTTTCGAAGAACACCCACCAGCAGGCCCACGCCAGGCCCAGGGCAAGCGCTACGTATCGCATTCGTTTGGCCGCCATATACGGACCTTCCTTCTCGTATTCATTATAAACAGGTCCGTTGATCCTGTCATCGGGAGTCCGTGCCCGGGATCCGCATCGCATCGAAGACCGCCGCATTTTCGCGCAGTACGCGTTCCGTGGTGGCAGGGTCGACTTCCGGGTCCCATACGCCCGTGTCGTGACTGCCCCCGAGCAGAATGCCGTCGCGGCGCGGGAACATGTAGATGTCGCCGGGACCGATGGTCATGTACTGCACCTCCGGCTGCGGCAACAGGAACGAGAGTTGCCCGCGTATGGGGATCAGCTCGTCGTCGTGGAACAGCGTCCGAGCGCCTAGGCCGGTGCAATTGAACAGGAGCGTCTCGCGCAAGGACATCAGCTCGCGCGCATCCCCGAATTCGCGCACCACGATCTCACCTCGCGCGACCAGAAAATCTCGCACCAGCGCGTTCAGATAGACGGACGGTTCGATCAGCATCGAGTAGCAGCGATGCACGTACGGCGCCTCGAAACAGTGCTCCGCGCGCTCGAGCTGCTTCGCGCCCGGATAGAGCGGCTCGATTTCGCTGTACGGACTGTCGGGCGGCGGCCGCCGGTGGGGCGCATCGCGCGACAGCTCGTATAACGGCAGCCAGCGCACGCCATACTCTTCGCCGGCCATCGATTGATACCGGCGGAATGCGATCCGCCCCGCCTCGCAGAACTGGCGGCGAAACTCCGGCGTGACCCGCGCGTGATCGTAGACCGTAACCGGTTTCCACAATCCGCCGGCGACATTCGACGTGGTATCGGGCGGCATCGCCTTGGTGTAGATCGTTACCGCATATCCGCGCTGCTGGAGCAGCCGCGCCGTCGAGAGTCCCACAACGCCGCAACCGATCACTCCCGCCTGGCGCGTCTCGATTCCCGCTGCCTCCGCGACCGCGAGTTGCGCCGTGCCCCAGGACAGCGTGATACCCGCGCCTCCGTGGCCGTAATTGTGGACGATCGCCTTTTCGTCCAGCTTTTCGGTTCGGACCACGAAGCCCGACGAGCGGTACGGACGTAAACCGACGGTCGTCCGGATCACGCGTTCCGGCGTCACCCGAACCCGGGCCAGCGGCACGGAAGTGGGAGGCGCGATCGTGTTGCGCCGCGCCGCGCAGCCCGCCAGCCACAGCGGCGCCGCCGCCAGCCATTCGCGACGTGAAAGCGGCATCTGCTTATGGTATCGCCGCCCGGTCTGGCGCGGGGCAGCCAGCGGCGATGGGTTACGTTCGGGGAGCCTGTCGCCCGTCGAGCGCCCTGCGGATCGCCAACGCCAGGTCCGAACGTGAGAACGGCTTCTTGACCTGCTCCACAAACTCCATGGCCTTGGCTTGTTCCGGCGAGAGCAAATCGTCATGGAAGCCGGAGATGAGAATCGCAGGGATATCCGGCCGCGTCTCCCGTAACGCGGCAATGAGTTCTCCGCCGGTCATCTTAGGCATGGCAAAGTCGGAAATCACCAAATCGAATGCCTGCGGATCCGCTTGAAACAGTTGCAGCGCCGCTAGGCTGCTGGTTTTCGCGGTGACCCTGTAGCCCAAGCCCCGCAGCATACGCGAACCCAGCTTGGCGATATCCTCCTCATCGTCGACAAACAGCACATGCTCGGCGCCGCGCGGCGAGAGTCCGGGGGCTTGAGCTGTAGCGTGCGGGTCTGCGGTCACCCGCGGCAAATAGACATAGAACGAAGTGCCTTTGCCGGGCACGCTTTCAAAGGTGGCGGCGCCTCCGCACCTGCTCACTACGCCGTGCACGACCGCAAGCCCCAAACCGGTGCCTTGACCGACATCCTTGGTCGTGAAAAACGGCTCGAAGATGCGGTCCGCAATCTTCGCCGGAATGCCTGGACCCGTGTCGCTCACAATCAGTTCCACATATGGTCCGCCGGGAAGCCTGACGCGCGCCGTGGAGCGCGGGTCTATCTCCATCGGAGACAAAGTCACCTCCAGGCAGCCGATCGAACCCTGCATGGCCTGGTAGGCGTTGGTGCAGAGATTCATTACCACCTGATGGATCAACGTGGGATCCGCGAGCACATAGCCGCAGTTTGGATCGATCTCCTGCCGGAAATCGATGCTCGAAGGAATCGACGCCCGTAACAGTTGCAGCGTCTCCACGACCACCGGCCCGATTTCCACCGGCTTGGTGGCTTCGTCTCCTTTGCGGCTGAACACGAGCAGCCGGCGCACCAGGTCGGCGGCGCGTTCCCCGGCCTTCACTACCTGTTCGAGATGGTCCTGCACCGGCAGATCCGGCGGCAGATCGTCTTTGGCCAGCCGGGTAAAGCCGATGATCGCCGTCAGGATGTTGTTGAAGTCGTGCGCGACACCCCTTGCCAGAATTCCGATGGCTTCCAGCTTCTGGGCATTCTGCAAGTGCGATTCGATGCGCGCCCGTTCCCGTTCGGCGCGCTTTCGCTCGGCAACTTCCTCGCGCAATTTGGCGACCGCATCCCGCAGCTTCGCGGTACGTTCCTGCACGCGGCTCTCGAGCACCTCGTGTGACTGTCTCAGCACATCTTCCGTTCTCCTGTGCTCCGTCACGTCCCGGTGCGTCCCCGTAATCCGGAGAGGACGGTTTTGGGTGTCCCGTGCTACAACTTTGCCCCGCGACAAAACCCATTTCCACTCGCCGCTCTTCGTGCGGATGCGGTGTTCGCTTTCATAAAACGCCTGCCGGCCGGCCAGATGCTCCTGGAGGGCCCGCTGTCTGCGCTGCCGGTCGTCCGGATGAATCAACTGCTCCCAGGCCGGCATCGAAGGCTGAAGCTCTTTCAAGTTGTATCCCAGCATGGCTGCCCACTGCCGGTCCCAAAAGACCTCGCCCGTTTGGATATTCCAATCCCAAAGACCGAGGTCCGCGCCAAACAGCGCCAGCTCCAGCCGTCTTTCGCTCTTTTCCACCGCCTCGGCGGAGTGCTTACGCTCGGCCGCCTCGGCTCTCAGTTTGTCGTTCAGTTCCTCGGCGTGTTGATTTGACCCTCGCAGAGTGACCAGAAGATCCTGATTCTCAAACCGCAGCTTGAGCGCGGAGATAATCGTCAAGTGCACCTGCCAGGCCGTGATCAGAGTGGCCACCGTGTACAGCGCGGCCAACAGTCCCATGGCGACGTGCACATTGTCGGCCTGCAGGATCATACGGGCGGCCGCCGGAAGTCCGGTTAAGGCGATGAAGACCGCAAAATCGGCGACCCGCGCGGCCAACACCGAGGCCGCCCCCACCATCATTCCCCCGAGCACAAAGGCCAGGAAGATTTGGTTCGTCAACTGGTCTTTGGGGTAGAGCGCGACCGCCGCGGCGCCCCATCCGGCGGCAGAGAACGCGGTGCCCACGAAGAACTGAATGCCCCATGCGTGCATCGTCTGCCGGTTATTAGAATTCCGATAAAATTGCCAGATCCCCAACCGCGCCAGCGAAACAAAAATCATGTAAACCAGCCAAACTATGACAATTCGATGAGGAATTACGCTCCACTGGAGATAGCCGAGGACGGAAGCCACCGCGATCGTAACAAAGACGCTCAGCGTGATGTTCTTATACAACAGGCTGATCTGTTCGCAGCGAACTTGTAGATCGCACGCCTGGTTACGGGCCGGATCGGGAGCGGGAGCACTGGTGGGCATCGGCGCGTCGATACTACCCGTAAGCGTAACTCCTCCCGGAGCGTCTGGCAACTACAGACCGGAAACTACCGAAACAGGGCCCGCAAAACGATCCACGATTTCTCCCGCCCGGAAAGCGAAACGCGGCGGGAAAAAACATCGTAATTCGTGCCCTCAATCCGATCGAGCAGCCGGGAATAGATCGCGATCAGGGCCCGCAGCGAAGCCCGGCCGCGCTTGTGGACGAGGTGAACCAGCGCCTGCGATTGCCTGTAGTACTCCCGCGCGCGGGCGGCTTCGAAATCCATCAGTTCGATGAACTCGGGCGTGCGCACGCCGGCATGGATGTCCTGCGCGGTGACGCCGGAGCGGGCGAGGTCCTCGGCCGGCAGGTAGATGCGGCCGCGTCCGGCATCTTCGCGGATGTCGCGCAGAATATTGGTGAGCTGAAAAGCGATGCCGCATTTCTCGGCGAGCGGCAAAGCCTCCGCGGAGTCGAATCCCAGGACGTGAATCGTGGCCAAACCGGCTGTGGAGGCCACCTGGTAGCAGTAGCGATACAGTTGATCGAAGGTGGCGAAGAGCCGGGGTTCCATGTCGGACGCCACGCCATCGATCATTTCATGGAAATAGCGCGCCGGGATCCGGTAACGATCCACGGTATCGTGGAAGGCTGGCAGCACCGGATGCGCCGCGCAGCGGCCCTGGAGCGCATCGTCGAGCGCCTTGCGCCATTCGTCGAGATCCGCCGGATTGGCGCCGGGTTCGTCGCTCAAATCGTCGCAATGGCGCATGAACGCATAAACGGCGCTCATGGCGTCGCGCTGCCGTTGGGAGAGCAGCGCAAACGAGTAGTAGAAGTTGCGAGCGCGGGTGCGCGCCACCCGCCGGCAATGGGCGTAGGATGCTTCGAGCGCGGTCATCACGCCGCCCGCGGCATGCTGCGCCAAAGCGCCAGGCGGGCCAGCGAACCGAGCAGCAGCACGGCGCGCTCAGCCTTCGAAATCGCCGGCCGCCGCGCGAGTACGTCGTAATTCTGTTCCGCGATCTTGTCCAGCACGCGCAGGCCGCCGCGGCTGAACAGATCGATATCCAGCGCAAGGCGCCGGTCCACCAGGGAGGGCAGCGGCAGGCCCTGGAGGAAAAACTCGCGCGCGCGCGCCACGCATTCGCGCATCACTTCGCGGAAAGCCGGCGCCGTGCGCCGCGCGCCAAGATCGTCGAGCGTATAGCCGTGCCGCGCGAGCGCTTCGAGCGGAATATAGACGCGATCCTTTAACAGATCCACGGTTACGTCCTGCCAGAAATTGGCGAGTTGCAGACCGGTGCAGGTGGCGTCGGCCAGGCGCTGCCGTTCCGCATCGGAATAACCGCAAAGGTACAGCACCAGCCGGCCGACCGGATTAGCGGAGTAACGGCAATAGCCATAGAGATCCCGCCAGGTGGGATAGCGTGTAACCGTCTGGTCCTGCTCGAAGGCCCGAATAAGATCCGCGAACGGCTCCCGCGGGACCGAGTGGCGAGCCACCGTTCCGCTCAACGCGACAAATACCGGATGCGCCGCCGCCCCCGCGTACATGCCGTCCAGTTGCTCGCGCCACCAGGAAAGCAGGCGGAGGCTCTCCTCTCCGCCGCCCATTTCGTCGCCCAGATCGTCGGCCCAACGGCAATACGCGTACACGTTATAAAAATCCTGGTGCAGGCGCTTGGGCAACAGGAAACTCACCACGTGGAAATTCTCGTAGTGCCGGGTGGCCAGCCAGCGCGTGTAAGCTTCGGCTTGCCCGACGCTGTAGGGCTCCGCGAGCGCGGCGGGCGAACGCACGAAATCCCTGGGTGAGAGGAACACGGCTAACCAGCCGGCGCGGAAACGCGGCGGCGCAGGGACAGCGAAACCCCGGGTCCGCGCAGCCGGCCGTCACACGCAAGGGCGAGCCTCATCAGGGTATGATGGCCGTCTTCAAATGGCCGTTGTGGCTCATCAGATGGCGCATCACTTCGAGTAAATTGGCCAGCGGCTCCTCGCTGTTGACGAAAGCGTTGGAAGTAATATCGCCGCGGGTTACCAGATCCAGCGCCTTGCGAATGTAATGCGGCGTGTGATGGAAACTGGCTTTGCAGGTGATTTCCGAATAGTGCAGCAGGTTTGTATCGAGCATCACCCGGCTGTCGTTCGGACAGCCTCCGAAGAAGTTGACCGTGCCGCCGCGCCGGACCATGTCCACTGCCCAGTGCCAGGTTTCCGGCTTGCCCACCGCCTCGATCGCGATGTCGGCGCCGTGTCCGCCGGTGAGCTCGCGCACGGCCTGTACGGTGTTGGCGTGCTGGTCCGCGCGAACCAGTTCGTGCGCGCCCATGGCGGCGGCGCGATCCAGTTGCGTCCGGCGTCTGCCGATGGCCACCACCCGGCACCCGTAGAGACTCGCGAGCCGCACGAACATCAGCCCGATAGGCCCCAGACCGAGAATCGCGATGGTATCGCCCGGCCGGGGCGCGGTCTCTTCAAAACCCTTCAGCACGCAAGCCAGCGGCTCGACCAGCGCGGCATCGTGATAACTGACGTGCTCGGGGATCCGATAGGTGTTCCGTTCCACGATGCGCGCCGGAATGCGGATGTACTCGGCATACGCGCCGTTGTTGAACAGCAGGTCCTGGCAAAGGTTCTGCAAGCCCCGCCGGCAGAAGAAGCACTCCTCGCACGGAGCCGAATTCGCGGCCACCACCCGCTGGCCCACCGCGACATCCCGAACGTGCTTTCCCACCGCCACGACATCTCCCGCCAACTCGTGCCCGAACACGGCGGGCGGCACGATCATCCGCGCATGGTACCCGCGGCGGAAAACCTTGACGTCGGTGCCGCAAGTCAGAGCGACGCGAACGCGGACCAGGATGTCTCCATCATCGATCTTCGGTATGCCTACCGGCTCCACCTGCAAGTGTTCCTTGCCATAGAGCACGGCAGCCATCATCTGCGTTTTCACAGTGACCACCTCTGTGGCTGAACGATAATTTTCAATGATTCAGGACCTGGATGCAACGCTAAATCGAATCCTGAACGGATTTTAACAAGCGGCAGCCGGTGGGAGATGAGATTCTCCACAGGCAATGCGCCACTGAAGACCAGTTCCGCCGACTCCTTCTGCAAATCGACGGAAGCGCTGTAGCACCCGAACAGCGTCCGTTCGCCCACGCAAATCGACGCCCCGGAAACATCCACGCGCTCCGTATCGGAGGTCTGCGCGAACAATAGAATGCGCGCCCCCGGACGCGAAATCCGGATCGCTTGCTCCACAATCCCCGAAGCCGAAGCCGCCACAATCACCAGATCGGCGCCCCGCTGCCCGGTGAGACGCCGCACTTCGGCCGTCACGTCGCTGGCAAGCGGGTCCCAGGACTCCAGGGCGCCGCATTGGCGCGAAAGATCGCGGCGCGCCGGAATGGTATCGGTCGTCACAATGGCCGCGCCCGTACGCCGCAGCAGCATCGTAAACAGGAGTCCGATGGGGCCCTGGCCGATTACCACGGCAACCTCGTCCGGTTGCGCCGCGCACTCGACGACCGCTTTCAAACAAGTGTTGACCGGCTCGACGAAACTGGCGCGCTCGAAGGAAACGTCCTCCGGAATCTTCTCGACGCCGCGCTCCACAATCCAGTCCATCGCCTTCACATACTGCGAGAAACCGCCGCCGGCCGGCTCAAATCCCGCGGTCACACCCACCTTCTTGTAGACGGGACACTGCGCATAGAGTTTCCGATGGCAATAAAAACAGTTTCCACACGGAATGTGATGAAAGACCACAACGCGGTCGCCGGGGACGAATCGCACGCCGCGGCCTGCCTGCACGACAATCCCGGCCGTCTCGTGGCCGTAGATCCGGGGAGGCGCGAGCAGGTTGTGCGCGATCTTTTTCAGATCCGTGTGACAAATCCCACAAGCTTCGACGCGCACCAGGATCTCGCCGGGGCCGACTTCCGGAGTGGGCACCTGCTCCACCAACACCACACTCTGGCCTTTGTAAACAGCCGCGTGCATGGTGGAGGGCACGGTCCAGTCAGAATCGGCAAACGGCAATGAATTCTCCTAATGTGCGCGAAGCGATGCGGCAGAAACTGCGTAACCGGAGCAACTCCGGAAACGCTTTTCCAGGATTCCCGAATGCAGACGTTAGAATTCTAATTGTATCGAAATGCCCGTCGGAACGCAGTGCCCGGTTGAAATCCGTGACGAAGCTCTCGCCGGCGGTGTCGGTGACTGCGCGAATACAATACAGCGGGATCCCGTCTTCGGCGGCGCGCTGGGCGACCCCGCCGGCTTCCATTTCCACGGCGGAAGCGCCGGCGGTCCAGAGAGCGTTCTTCTCAGCGGTGGTTTGTGCCACGTGGTCGATGGACGCGAGCACGCCGGTAGCATGTTGCGGCAGGGCGCCGGTCTCGCCGGCTCGCGGCATCGACACCTCGAACCTGCGGCCTGCCGACTCGACGGCCGTGGCCACAAAAACATCGCCGATATGCAACGCCGGGTCCAGCGCTCCGCAGAATCCCATACTGACAATCGCCTCGGGCCGGCACTCCGGCCGGGCGGCCGCAACGGCTCTGCCGGCATGCACCGGACCCGCGCCGTTGGCCACCATCCACAATTGCCTTCCGCCGCACTCCCCGTACCGCGACCAGTAGACCGGCCAGCCCGGCTTCCGTACGCCGGAACAAAACAGCAGCAACCCGTCGAACTCGCGGGGTTCGGCCGCCACTAGCAGTATCCGTTGGCTCGAAACCATTCCACCGATCGGGCCAGCGCGCCTTCCGCGGGTCCTGGATCGTACCCCAACTCGCGCGCCGCCTTCGCATGCGAAACGAACATCTTCTTGCGCGCCATGCGGACGGCGTCGAGCGGCGCCCGCGGAGGTTTCCCGCTCACGCGCGCCCACGCCGTGGTCGCGATTCCCACCGCATAGGCGGCGGCATACGGCAACTTCATCGCCGGCGCCGGGCGGCCCGTAATCGCCGCCAGCTTTTGCAGGATTTCGGCCAGCGACAGGTTCTCCGCTCCCAGAATGTAGCGCTCGCCTGGGATACCCCGCTCGCAGGCCAGCAGTTGCCCCAGCGCCACGTCGCGCGCGTCTACCACGTTCAGGCCCGTGTCGATAAAGGCCGGCATGTCTCCTTTCAAGAAATCCAGAACGATCCGGCCGGTCGGCGTCGGCTTAATATCATGATCCCCGACCGGCGCCGTCGGATTCACAATTACGACGGGCAGCCCGGAGGCCGCATATTCCAGTGCGACCCGCTCGGCCAGGAACTTCGAGCGCTTATAGGCGCCCGCCATGTCTTGGAGCGCCACCGGGCAGTTCTCGTCGCCCTCGCCGCCGGGCGGCACTCCAATGCAGCCAACCGTACTGGTATAGACAACGCGGTCTACGCCGGCCGCGCGGGCGGCTTGCAATATGTTTCGTGTCCCATCCACATTGGAGCGATAGAGTTCGCTCTCGTCCGCGGCCCACAGCCGGTAATCGGCCGCCACGTGGAAGACCAGCCCGCAACCCGCGGCGGCGCGTTCCAGAGCCGCCGGATCGCGCAGATTGCCAGTGACCGGCTCGACGTCCAGCTCGCGAATCTTGCTGGAAGGGCGGACCAGGGCCCTCACGGAATGCCCGCGCTCAACCAGGAGCCGGGCTACGTGCCAGCCAAGAAATCCTGACGCGCCCGTGACCAGGGTGGGTTTCACGTAAGGCGGCGCATGGAGGCTCTAGCGAAACGCCCAGGTCAACATCTTGAAGCTGTCGGCCAGGCGCGCGTTGATACCCAGCGCGGCCGATGGCTCATAACCGCAGTGCACCATGCAATGTTCGCACCGGGGATCCCGGCCGCGCCCGTAGTCCTCCCAGGGAGTCTGCGTCATCAGGTCTTCGAACGTCTTATAGTGGGCGTCCGTAATCAAGTAACAGGGCCCTTTCCAGCCTTTCACGTTGTAAGTCGGGTTGCCCCATGCGGTGCAGGGCAGGTCCCGGTCGCCCTTCAAGAACTCCAGATACATGGGTGTTTGGTTCAGCCGGAAGCGCTGGAAGAGCGTATCGACGTTTTGAAACTTCTGGTGGATGTCGTCGCGCGTCATGAAGATTTCGCGGTCGTTGACGGCGGAATATCCGTAAGCCGGGGAAAGCTGGTGGCCGTCCACGTCGAGCGGCGCGAGGTACTCAAACAGCGCCTCGATCTCTTTCATGTCGGTTTCTTTGTAAATCGTCGTGTTGGTGCACACCATGAAACCGGCCGCCTTGGCTGCCTTGATGCCCGCGATCGCTTCGCGGAAAACGCCCTCCCGTTCCACGCAAATGTCGTGGGTCTTCTCCAGTCCGTCGAGGTGCACATTGAAGAAGAACCGCCGGTCCGGTGTGAACTCGTGCAGGCGCTTCACGATGAACATCCCGTTGGTGCACAGGTAAATGTGCTTGTTCCGTTCCAGGATGCCCGCCACCAGCGCGCCGATCTGCGGGTACATCATGGGCTCGCCGCCGCAGATAGAGACCATGGGTGCTCCGCACTCGTCCACGGCCGTCAGGCATTCTTCGAGCGGCACGCGCTCGGTGATGGTGGACTCATACTCCCGGATCCGGCCGCAGCCCGTGCAGGTGAGATTGCAGGCGTGCAGCGGTTCGAGCATCAGCACGATCGGGAAGCGCTTGCGGATCATGGGATGCGGCTCGCGATGGGCGCGGTCCGCGGGCATGCCGCTCAGAATGCGAAACGGGTTCGCAGTGTCGCGCGCGGGGGCGACATCCTTCTGCCACTCCGGCCGCGGACGCATCTTGTTCTTGAAAATGTATCCGGCCATGCCGGCCGTCATGGAGAGGGGAAATCTCATAATTGGTCCTCGGGCCGTGGCGCACGCTTCAGCGTGGTCCGGCGAACCTCAGTTCGCCGTACGGGGGCGCCCTCCGGTTGACTCGCAGCCGCGACCGGGACGGAGTTGTCCCGGCTCTTCACGAACTCGGCAAGCGCGATCAGCGGGAAGTACAGCCGGTAGTAATGGTAGTTCAGATAAAAGACCTTGGGGAATCCGGTGCCGGTCGCGAGTTCTTCCCGCCAGGTCCCATCGGCTCGCTGCGTCTCCAGCAGATAAGCGATGCCGTGGTTGACGCTGCGGCTGTTGGTGTCGCCGCCGGCGATCAAGCCCATGAGGGCCCAAGCCGTTTGGGACGGCGTGCTTTCGGTGGGCACGAAGCCACCCTGATCGTAGCTGGAACACTGTTCCCCCCAGCCGCCATCGGCGTTCTGAATGGAGCGGAGCCATTCGCCCGCGCGCAGGACCGCAGCTTCCCGATCGCCGTATCCCGCCGCGCGCAGCCCGCGTAGCGCGAAACACGTGCCATAAATGTACGCCACGCCCCAACGGCCGTACCAACTCCCGTCCGGCTCCTGGTTCCGCAACAGAAAATCCACGCCGCGGCGCATGGCGGGATGCTCCTGGCCCAAACCGTGAGATCCCAAAGCCTCCAGCACCCGGCCGGTGATATCCGGACACGTGGGATCCAGCATGGCGTTGTGATCCGCGAACGGCACCGCGCTGAGGAATTCCCAGTTGTTGTCCACATCGAAGGCCGCCCAGCCGCCATCGCTGCCCTGCATATCGAGGATCCAGTTCAGCGCGCGCGCCTGGCAGGCCTTTTGCGCCGCGGTATTCGCGCCGCGCGCCTGGCTCAAGGCCAGCATGACCATGGCAGTATCGTCGATATCCGGATAATGATCGTTGCGGAAAAAAAACGCCCAGCCCGAAGGCTCCGTCTTGGGCCGCTTCACGGACCAGTCGCCCTGGCTGCGAATCTCCTTCGAAAGCAACCAGCCGGCGGCGCGCCGTAGACCTTGCGCGGCGAAAGCGTCTCTGTTGAGCGACTGCGCCTGGCCTACGGCGTAAGCCGCCAAACCCGTATCCCAGATCGGCGAAAAGCACGGCTGGAAAAAGAACCGCCGTCCGTCGTCGACCATCAGGCGGTCGAACTGCCGGCACGCCTCTATGCTGGCAGGATGATCCGGCCCGTACCCAAGCACATTCAGCGCCATGATGGCATACATCATCGGCGGATAGATCGCGCCCAGCCCGTCGGAGCGCTCAAAGCGCGCCAGCATCCATTCTTCGGCCGCTCGAATGGCCTTGCGCCGCAACGTTCGCGAGCCGTGCCTCTCCCACAACTTCAGGAGCCGATCCACGTTTAGAAAAAAGTTGCGCCAGGCCGCTGGGGCGCCGTCGCGCCGGAACTCCAGGCTCACGCCCGGCTTGTAAATCTCGTCCAGGTTGAATCCAGCCGGCACCGGCCGCCGCGGATTGCTCGCATGTACGATGGCCAGCGCCACCACGATGGCGCGGGTCCACGCCGACATCTGGTAAAGGAAATTGCCCGGCAACAGCATGATCTCCGGCGGTATGGAGGGACAATACTGCCGCGGATAAAGATCGAACAGGCTGAGGTTGATCTTCACGTAGCTGTTGGCTGCCTGTATGCCGCCCAGATCCAGGATGCGCTCGCGCGCGCGCGCCAGCCGCGAATCGCCGGCCGGGAGTCCCGCCAGCTTCAGCGCCACGTACGCTTTCACCGTCGCGCTGATCTCCGCGGGCCCCTTCGCGTAAATCGGGAACCCGCCGTCCGCCAGTTGCCGGTCCAGAATCGAGCTCACAGCTTTGGCGATCAAATCCCGCGTCGGCGGATTCCAAACCCCGCCTTCCGGTGGATGCATCCACAGTTGCAGGAGGATGTAGTCGCTCTCCAGCGTGGAATCGGCCGTTAGTTCGGCGCACCAATAGCCGTCCGGGTTTTGCAGCGTCAAAAGGTGATCCGCCGCGCGCCGGGCAGCCTGCGAGGCCGCCGAGGCCAGGGTTTCCTGTTGTAGAGCGGTGGTTCTCATTGTGCGGAAATAGTTGTCAGGGGGGCGGACAGCGCCAGCTCCGCCGGCAGCGAGAACCGCACGTCTTCATCCACCAGTTCCACTTCCTCCAAATGGTGGAACCCGTGGTCTTTTAAAAATTCGACCAACTCCTCCACGAGATGTTCCGGCGCGGATGCTCCGGCCGTGACCGCCACGTTCCGGACTCCGTCCAGCCACGCCGTATCCACCTCCCGTTCATCGTTGACCAGGAACGCGCGCACTCCGGCGTTCTCGCTGACCTCCACCAGCCGCTTGGAATTGGAACTGTTCTGCGACCCCACCACCAGCAGCAAATCGCAATGCGCCGCCACGGCTTTGACCGCCATCTGGCGGTTCTCGGTGGCGTAGCAAATATCCTGCGCGGGTGGACCCTCGATCAGGGGAAAGCGCTCCTTGAGGCGCGTGATCACCTCGCGCGTTTCATCCAGGCTGAGTGTCGTCTGCGTGAGATAGCGTACCCGCGCCGCATCCGGCAGTTCGAGTTTATCCACTTCCTCCACGGTTTCCACCAGGTAGCTGCGGTCCGGCACTTCGCCCAAAGTTCCGATGACTTCGTCGTGGTGTTTGTGGCCGATCAGCACAATGCTATACCCGTCGCGCGCAAAACGCACGGCTTCCAGATGCACCTTCGTGACCAGCGGGCACGTGGCGTCAATGACCTCCAATTGCCGCGCGCTGGCTTCCCGCCGCACTTCGGGCGCCACACCATGCGCGCTGAAAATAGCGCGCGCACCCCGCGGTATCTCGTCGATCTCCTCGACGAAAATGGCCCCGGCTTCGCGTAATTCGTCCACCACGTGCTTGTTGTGAACGATTTCTTTGCGCACATAGACCGGCGGACCGTATAGCCCCAAAGCGATCTTGACCACGTCGATCGCCCGCACCACACCGGCGCAAAATCCGCGCGGCTTGAGCAGATAAACTATCTTCTCCGCGCCGTGGTTCACGGCGATAGGCTTGACCGGCATGTCTCGTCTCTGAATGCTGAACTATTAGATTACAACAGGTGAGGATTGGGTGCACAGCAATAGCCGCCAACTCGCCTCCAGCTCGGCTAGACTGTGATCATGCTGGCATGGCGCCGCTTCGAGGTCCCGGACAGCTTCGCCTGCCGGGTGGTGGCCTCCGATGCCGGCATCCGGGCCATCGAGTTGAACCCGGCTGCCTCAGTGGCCGGGACCGAGTGCGAATCCCACCCCCTTCTGCGCCAGGCGGCCGCGCAGTTGGCCGCTTACTTCGCCGGCAAATTGCACGCCTTCGATCTCCCGCTGGATATGCATGGCACCGAATTTCAAAAGCGCGTTTGGCGGCAATTGTGCGACATCCCCTACGGCGAGACCCGCAGCTATAGTTTCGTGGCCAACGCCATAGGAGCTTCCAAAGCCGTGCGCGCCGTCGGCGCGGCGAACGGACGCAATCCAATTCCGATTGTCGTGCCCTGCCATCGCGTGATCGGGGCCGGCGGCGCCCTGGTCGGATATGGCGGCGGGTTGCCGATGAAACGCTTTCTGCTGGATCTGGAAGCCCGCCACTCCCACCTGTTCCGGGAGACATGATGTTGCGCCGGCGATTCCCCGCAGGCGCCACGCCTCAGGAAGGCGAGTTCCAGCTCGCCGGCGGCGCCTGATCGGTTGACTACGCTCGCCGTTGGACCTACAATTCGCGCATGTGCACACGTATGGCATCCCTGGGCCTCTTCACTTGCGCGATGCTATTCGCGCAAAAGGATACCGGCGCAATCGTGGGAACCGTCCTCGACTCCAGCGGCGCCTCCGTCCCCGGCGCGCAGGTCACGGCGGTCGATACCGCCACCAACTTCATCCATCACGCCACCACCGATGCCGCGGGCCAGTACGTGATGAGCCCCGTGCGCGTGGGCGCCTACCGGATTTCGGTGAGCGCCAGAGGATTCAAGACCGAGGTCGCCGAATCCATCACCCTGGAAATCCAGCAGCGCGCCCGTGTGAATTTCACGTTGCAGCCCGGCGAGGTCAAGGAGACCATCGAGGTCACCGGCCAAGCGCCCGTCCTCGAAACGGACAACTCCGAGCGAGGCCAGGTAATCAACAGCCGTTACATGCAGGAGCTGCCGCTGAACGGCCGCAATCCGGTGCAGCTCGCGCAGCTCACCGCGGGTGTGGTCTTCAGCGAGCCGGGAGCGCGCGACGAGCAGGGTTACGGCTTTTCGGCCAACGGCGCCCGTTCGCTCCAGAATAATTTTCTGCTCGACGGCATCGACGACAACTCCAATCTCCCGGACCTGCTGAACGAAACCAATTATGTCGTCATGCCCTCGGTCGACGCTCTCGAGGAGTTCAAGGTCGAGACGGACACTTACTCCGCCGAGCTCGGCCGCGCCAACGGCGCCGTGGTGAACGCCACGCTGAAATCGGGCGCCAACGAGTTTCATGGCGTGCTGTACGAATTTCTGCGCAACGACAAAGTGGATGCGCGCAACTTTTTCGATCCTTCCCTGCCGCCCTACAAGCAGAACCAGTTCGGCGCCACCCTTGGCGGGCGCATCGTCCGCGACAAGCTGTTCTTCTTCGGCGACTATGAGGGACTCCGCGTACGCCAGGGCCAGACCTTTACATCGGTGGTGCCGACTCCCGCGCAAGCCGGCGGCGATTTCAGCTCCCAGCTCGATCTGACTTCCCCCACCGGCGTCCCCGACTGTAATGGCGTGCCGACCTTCGCCGGCGAGTTGTTCGATACGCGGCTCACCCAGGCCAGCGCCTCGTCGCCCACCGGCTACTGCGGCGTGCCGTTCAGCTACAGCGCGAACGGAATGCCCTCCAACGTCATTCCGGCCTCCCGCCAGGACCCGCTCGGCCAGAAGCTGATCGCCCTGTTCCCGGCGCCCAACGCCAGCGGCAACGGCTACAACTACGTTTCCAATCCCGTGCTGCAGCAGGACCGCAACCAGGGCGATGTGCGTGTCGACCAGGTCTTCTCCGGCCGCGACAACGCCTTCTACCGCTTCAGCATCTCGCGGTCGCCCACCATCATCCCCTCGCCGCTGCCCGGACTGGCCGATGGCGGCGGGTTCTTCGCGGGCATCCAGGATTTCGACGGCTACAACGCGGCCATCAGCGAGACGCATGTCTTCAGCCCGACGCGCGTGAACGAGCTCCGTATCGGCTACAACCGTTTGCGCGCCAGCCGCTTCCAGCAGAACTACAGCACGGATGTTTCGGGCCAGATCGGATTTCCCGGTGTACCTTTCTCGCAGGGCACCGATAACGGAGGCCTGCCGCAGCTCACCTTCAGCGATGCCTCAAACCTGGGCAGCCCGACTTACCTTCCCTCGCTTGAAATCCAGAATACCTACTCGCTCGCCGATACCGTCACCCTGATTCGCGGCGGGATGACCTGGAAAATCGGCGGCGATTTCCGCCCCGAGGAGTTCACCATTTTTCAACCCGCCGCTCCCCGCGGCCAGTTGGATTTCGGCCCCGTGTACACCGACAATCCGGCCCAACCGGGAACCGGCGGCGGCGGGCTGGCGTCCCTGCTCGCGGGGCAGGCCGATGGCGGCGGCATCAACAACCTGCACAACGTCGATTACACGCGCAAGAATTATGCCGCGTTCGTGCAGAACGACTGGCGCGTCAGCCACAAACTCACCGTGAATCTCGGCCTGCGCTACGAGTTCTTCGGCGTCGTCAAGGAACGCTTCGACTCGCAAGCCAACTTCAACCCGATCACCGGCATGCTCGATATTCCCACGGGGAGCAACGTCAGCCTGACCCCCACCTTCGCCCAGTTGTTGCCGGTCAATCACGGCGCGCCCGCCGGCCTGGTGCATTCCGATTTCAATAACGTCGCCCCGCGCGTGGGTTTCGCCTATCAGGCCGCATCGAGGTTGGTAATCCGCAGCGCTTTCGGCGTCTTCTACAACGCGTCGGAGAACGGCCCCTACTCCAATCCCAGTCCCGGCTTCAATCCGCCGTACTTCGTCGGCCAGACCTTCGCCGCGCCTTGCGGACTGCCGTCGGCCAGCGCCGCTCTGGATTGCTCCGTGCAAGGCCTGGGCTTTTTGTCCCAAGGTTTCCCGGCCAACTCGCTGGTCGATCCCAACACGCCGACGCTGTTCTCGATGGATCCCTACATGCGCACGCCTTACGTGTTGCAATGGCACTTCACGGCGCAATACCAGGTCGGCCCCAACTCGCTGCTGGAGGTTGCCTATGTGGGCTCGAAAGGAACCAAGCTCTACACCTTCGGCAACGTCAACCAGGCTGCGCCGACGGCCGATCCCAGCGCGCCTTACGCGCCGCGGCGTCCGTTCCCGTCGGTCGACACCAGCATCGCGTATCTGAATACCGCGGGCAACTCCGAGTACGATGCGCTGCAGACGAAGTTTCAGCACCGCTTTTCGGGCGGGCTCAGCCTGCTGGCCAATTTCACCTGGAGCCATGCCCTCGGCAATGCCTCCAACGCCAATCTGGGCGCGCAGAACAACGACAGCTTCCGCTGGTGGGAGCATCCCGAGTGGGAGCACGGCAACCTGGATTTCGATATCCGGCGCCGCCTGGTGTTCAATTACATCTGGGAACTGCCTTACGGCCGCGGAAGACACTTCGGGTCCGCCGCCCCAAAATTCGCCGACGCCGTGCTCGGCGAATGGGAATTCTCCGGCGTCACCACGATTTCGGACGGCACCTGGTACACCGTGACCGATGCCAACGCCAACTTCGCCAACTCCGACGGCCAGCAACGGCCGGATCGAGTGGCGGGACAATCGCCCAACGCCACGCCGTGCGTCCCCGGGACTTTCTTCAACACCTGCGCGTTCGCCGATCCGGCCTACGGCTCCTTCGGCAACGTAGGACAGAACACGGTGCGCGGACCGGGTCTCCAGGAGTGGGATATGTCATTCCAAAAGAACTTCCGGCTGGGCGAACACAAGCGCTTCGAATTCCGGGCGGAGATGTTCAACATCTTCAATCATCCCAACTTCCTGTTCGCGCAGCCCGGACCGCAGAATTCCAATAACGCGACCGTATTCGGCACGCCTTCTTTCGGATATGTCACGGCCGCGCGAGCCCCGCGCCAGGTGCAGTTCGGCTTGAAATTCTATTACTGAGCCGCGCGCGGTTCCCATACTTGCGCGGGCGCATCGCCCGGCATCGACCGATCCTGCCGGTGTGGGCGCGCCCAGCCGGCCGACCGCCAGCTATAATCTCCCCATGCCATTCGTCCTGTCCCTCGACGAGGGAACCACCAGCGCCCGCGCCGCGCTCTATGACGAGCAGGGACGCAATGTCGCCATGGAATCCGCGCCCGTGCATTGCCGGTATCCGCATCCGGGCTGGGTGGAGCAGGACGCCGATGAAATCTGGAATGCGCAGCTCTACGTTGCCCGCCTCCTGCTGGATCACGCGGGCGTGCCGGCCTCGGAGATCGTCGCAACCGGGATCACCAACCAGCGCGAGACCACCGTGGTTTGGGACCGCGCGACCGGACGCCCTATCGCGCCCGCCATCGTCTGGCAGTGCCGCCGTACCGCGCCCTATTGCGCCGAACTGGCGCAAAGCTCGCGCGCTTCGGAGATCACGCGCCGCACAGGACTGGTGATCGACGCCTATTTCTCCGCCAGCAAAATCGCCTGGATCCTCGAAAACGCGCCTGGAGCCCGGCAGAAGGCGCGCGACGGCGAACTGCTCTTCGGCACCGTGGACACCTGGCTGGTTTGGAAGCTGACCAACGGCGCATCGCACGTCACCGACCCCTCGAACGCTTCCCGCACCATGCTCATGAACCTGGAGACGGGCGAATGGGACGACGAAATGCTGCGCATCTTCAGCGTGCCGCGCGGCATGTTGCCGCGTATCGCCCCCTCCAGCGCCGTGGCCGGCGCGATCGCCGCGGAGCACTTCGGCGCCGAAATCCCCATCGCCGGCATCGCCGGGGATCAGCAGGCCGCCCTGGCGGGTCAAGCCTGCTTCCGCGCGGGACTTTCCAAAAACACTTATGGCACCGGATGTTTCGCGCTCCTGCATACCGGCGGCCACCTGCCGGTATCGCACAACCGCCTGCTCGCGACGCGCGCCGCCGCCACCGCCAACCGGCCGGAATTCGCCATCGAGGGCAGCGTGTTCGTAGCCGGAGCCGCCGTACAGTGGCTGCGCGACAAACTCGGCCTGATTCAGACCGCGGCCGATTCCGAAGCGCTGGCGGCCTCGGTGCCCGACACCGGCGGCGTCTACCTGGTGCCCGCCTTCGTTGGCTTGGGCGCTCCGCACTGGGATGCGGACGCGCGCGGCATACTCTGCGGCCTGACCCGATCGAGCGACCGCGCGCACATCGTGCGCGCCGCGCTGGAAAGCATCGCCTACCAGACCCGTGAACTGATCGACGCCATGCAGGCCGATTCCGGCGAGCGCATCGCGGAGTTGCGCGTGGATGGCGGCGCCGCCGTCAACAACTTCCTCATGCAATTCCAGGCCGATATCTTGGGCTGCCCCATCGTCCGGCCCGTCGATGTGGAAACGACGGCCTTGGGCGCGGCCTATCTGGCGGGTCTGGCAACCGGTTTTTGGAAGTCCGCGGCCGAGGTCGAAAACTTCTGGCGCGCCGAGCGCCGCTTCGAGCCCGCCATGTACGAACCAACGCGCGACCGTCTGTTCTCCGGTTGGAAAGACGCGGTGGCGCGCTGCCGAAGATAGAATCAGCCGGAGGTCTCCCGGTGTATACTCGGCTGAGTTGGAGTCCGCCCGGCAGCGGGTAACTCAGTCCATTTGGAGGATCATATGATGAAGCTTCAAGATGTGTGGCGACAGGCGACCCGGCTCGCGGCCATGGCCGCTTCTGTCTGCGTCGCGTGCGCCGGCACTGCGCTGGCGGCCCAGAGCTGCGAGAGCCTCGCAAAGCTGAACTTACCGTCCACATCGATCTCGCGTGCGGACTCCGTGCCCGCGGGGACCTTCACGCCGCCGGCCGGGAAAGCCATCCCCGATATGCCCGCCTTCTGCCGCGTTGCCGGCGTCATCCAGCCATCCAGCGACTCGCACATCGAGTTTGAAGTCTGGATGCCGAACTCCGGCTGGAACGGCAAGTTTCAGGGCCTGGGCAACGGCGGCTTTGCCGGCTCGATCAGCTACGAGCAATTGGGAGGTGTCGTGGCTCACGGCTACGCCGCGGCCTCCACGGATACCGGCCATCACGCAGGTGGAACCGATGCCTCCTGGGCGCTGCACCACCCCGAAAAGATCGCCGATTTCGGCTACCGAGCGATTCACGAAACGGCGGTAAAAGCGAAGACCATCCTCGCTGCGTTTTACGGCGAGAATCCCAAGCGGTCTTATTTCAGCTCCTGCTCCAACGGAGGCCGCCAGGCGCTGATGGAAGCGCAACGCTACCCCGAGGACTACGACGGCATCGTCGCCGGTGCTCCGGCCAACTACTGGACGCACCTGCTGGCCAACGCCAACTGGAATCTGCTGGCCCTGTTGGGAGACAAAGACAGCTACATCCCGCCGAAAAAACTGCCCGCCATTCAGGCCGCGGCCCTCGCCGCATGCGACGCGCTCGACGGCGTGAAGGATAAGGTCATCGAAGATCCGTCACGCTGCCATTTCGATCCCGGCGTGTTGTTGTGCCACGAGGCCGAAACCGACGGCTGCCTCACCGCGCCGCAAGTTACGGCGCTGAGGAAACTCTACGCGGGCGGACGCACGTCAAACGGCGAGCCGATCTTTCCCGGCTACGCTCCTGGCGGCGAGGCCGAGCCGGGCGGCTGGCTGCCATGGATCACCGGAGCGTCCCCGGAGCATAGCCTCATGTTCGCCTTCGGCACCCAGTTTTACAAGAACATGGTGTTCGACAATCCAGCTTGGGATTATCACAAGTTCGACCCCGACCGCGATACCCGGACCGCGGACGAGAAAGCAGCCTCGTTGTTGAACGCGACCGATCCGGACCTGACCAAGTTCCGCGCGCGCGGTGGGAAGCTGATCCTGTACCACGGCTGGAGCGATGCGGCCATCGCCCCGCAGAATGCCATTAACTATTACGATAGCGTCGTCGCGAAGATGGGGGCCGCCGGGGCCGGCACGTTTGTGCGTCTTTTCATGGCGCCGGGAATGCAACATTGCGGCGGCGGCGCGGGTCCCAGCGTCTTCGGCCAGTTCAATGCGGGAGGCGATCCGGAGCATAACATCAATGCCGCGGTGGAGCGCTGGGTGGAACAAGGAGTCGCGCCCGAACGGATCATC
>Ga0335079_10001401_pt1 | contig 27377 bp, 24 predicted proteins | sample Lox_Sample_33_FD_206719 | JGI IMG/M metagenome (GOLD analysis project Ga0335079, IMG submission 206719) | Soil microbial communities from Loxahatchee National Wildlife Refuge, Florida, United States - Lox_Sample_3.3 | ecosystem: Environmental > Terrestrial > Soil > Wetlands | place: USA...
TCCGAGTGCGGCCGCTGGCAACCCACAGCCAGGCAACGTTTCCGGTCATGGGCGGGCGTTCCGATAATGAAAATGATTATCACTTTCAATGGACGGCGTCAAGGTTCCCGCCGGTCGTGGGCGCCGCGCCGTCGCACCGGTCGCTTGGGATCGCGCTGGTGATCAACGGCTATGTCCACGAGAGCTCCAGATCAACGACGGGAGCCTCGGACTTGACCCGGACCCAGTGGCAGACGACCTGGCTCAAGGGCGGATCCGAGCCGGGAGTCCTGACCTCTGCCTACATGGCCACTACCCGGACCGGGCACAGCTACGTCGTCGCGGTTCTCGCCCGGAACCCGTCCGCCCCGATAGACAAGGCCACGGCGACACCGGCCGTGCTCTCGGCCGTCAAAGGAGCGTTCACGCTGGCCGCACGCCGCGGATCGTCGCCACGTGGCTAGCCGCCGCCAGGCTTCGATCCGAGTCCGTTCCTGGCCGTCATCTCGATGAGGCGCCCGAAGACCGGACCTGATACGCGCCGCACAACCAGAAGCCATCTGCCTGGCCAGCCAAACCCACTAAACTAAACAATCTTGGTTACCTACAAAATTGACGCGCACCCATCGGGGGTCGGCCCTGCCCATAGTGTCAGTGCCGTCGGGCACAATGCGAGAGTGCTGCTCGACGACCTGGTACAGACATCCGTCGCAGTGGCGGCGACCTCGTCCCGCCGCGCCAAGATTGAGGCGATCGCGAACCTGCTGCGCCGCGCGGAACCTGCGGAGGTGCCAGCGGCGGTCGCATTCCTTTCCGGGGAACTTCGCCAGCGCCAGATCGGCATCGGCTACGCCGCGCTGCGGGACATCGCAGGCGGCTCGTGGCCCGGTGAAGGTACTGCCACCCGGCCAGACACTTCCGTCCAGGCAGATCCCGTCCAGGCAGGACCGGGCCAGGCAGGACCGGGCCAGGCAGGACCGGGCCAGGCAGGACCGGGCCAGGCAGGACCGGGCCAGGCAGTAGACGCGTTCGCCGTCCAGGCGGGCACCGTCCAGGCGGGCGCTGCGGGCGTGCCGGACGGCACGTCGCCGCCACCCGCACTCACCCTCACCGAGGTTGACGAGGCGTTCGCGCGAATCGGCGCGGCCGCAGGCGTGGGATCGCAGGCGGAACGGCGTCGGCTCCTCGCCGCCCTGTACCGGGGCGCGAACGACGCCGAGCGGTCCTTCCTGACCCGGCTTCTAGCCGGCGACCTGCGCCAGGGTGCGCTCGAGGGTGTCATGGTCGAGGCAATCGCGGCGGCCGCGGACGTCCCCGCCGGCGAGGTGCGGCGAGCGCACATGCTTGGCGGGTCACTGCTCGCGGTCGCCTCGGCAGCACTCGCCATGGGCCCCAGCCCCACCGCGGATGACGGCGCGGGCCCAGCGGCCGAGACCATCACGCCAGACGCGGCGCTCAGGGCACTGCGCAGCTTCAGGCTGCGGGTTGGGCGCCCGCTCCAGCCGATGCTGGCCGGTTCCGCGGACAACGTCCAGGCGGCGTTCGAACGTGTCTGCCCGGCCGCGGTGGAGTGGAAGATCGACGGGATCAGGGTCCAAGTCCACAAGGACGGCGGCGACGTTGCGGTCTTCACCCGCACTCTCGACGACATCACCGCCCGGGTACCAGAGGTGGTCACGGCGGTGGCTGCGCTGCCAGCCCGATCCGTGGTGCTGGACGGCGAGATCATCGCACTCGGCGCCGACGGGCGCCCCCGCCCCTTCCAGGTGACGGCCGGGCGCGCGGGAAACCGCAGTGACGTCGCAAGGCTGGCCGCTGAGGTTCCGCTCACCGCTTTCTTCTTTGACCTGCTGCACCTGGACGGTGCGGACCTGGTCGACACGCCCGGCGCGCAGCGGTATGCACACCTTGCAGCCACCATTCCCAGCGATCTCGTCATCCCCCGCATCGTCACGGACACGGCGACGGAGGCGACGGGGTTCTTCGACGACGCGATCGCGCGCGGTCACGAGGGAGTGCTCGTCAAGTCTCTCGGGGCGCCCTATGCGGCGGGGCGCCGCGGCCCCGGATGGATCAAGGTTAAGCCTCGGCATACGCTCGATCTCGTGGTAATCGCCGCCGAGTGGGGTCACGGCAGGCGCCGCGGCAGGCTGTCGAATCTGCACCTCGCCGCGCGTGATCCTGCCACCGGCGGGCACGTGATGCTGGGCAAGACGTTCAAGGGGCTGACGGACGAGACTCTGACGTGGCAGACGGAGCGACTGCTCGAGCTAGCCAATCCGCCTGGCAGTTCTGGACCGGCCGGCAACGCCGACTGGGTCGTCCGGGTCCGGCCCGAGTTGGTCGTTGAGATCGCCTTCGACGGCGTGCAGAGCAGCCCACGATATCCCGGCGGCCTCGCGCTTCGGTTCGCTCGCGTCATCAGGTACCGTCCGGACAAGCGCGGCGCAGATGCCGACACGATCGACACCGTCAGGCAGATCGCCGGGGCGGCAGGCGTTCGGGCGCCGATCAAGGCAACTGACCGAAGTAACCTCCGCCGTGACTGGCCCTCATGAAGGCACGGGCCATCGGGGTGGCACGGGCGGCCCGGGCTCGAGGCCAGGTTCTGACCGTCGTCAGGCATGGGCGACCGCGACTAGCTAGGGCGGCCGCTGGTGCGGCGGATTACTCGGGCTGCAGGCCGAGGCGGAAGGTCACGCCCTGATCGTCGACCTCCGCGTCGAGCGACTTGTCATCGAGCACGACGGCGGCGTCTGATTGCACGAACACGCGCACGCCTTCTGATTCGATGACCTCGTCGCCGATCTGCGGTCCATCGGAGACGGCCAGCGTCAGCGATCCCCCGTCGCCGCCGTCCGGAGCGATACGCAACCCCGTTTCGGTGGGCAGCCCGGGCTGGGTGGTAAGGGTGCGGATGGCCTCAAGTGCGGGGCGCGTTAGCGTAAGCACGACAGCTCCTCACGTCGATTGCAGTTGTCGTCCAGCGCGCGGCGACCCCGGCGGGCCCCTCTGGCCTGCACTAGGACGGCCACGGCCGCGCGCTCCGCCCCTCCCTACCCAGTCGCGAGCAAACAAACCTGGACGGTCCTCTGACAGGCCACTGCCTGCCGCCCACGGCCGGACCTCCGGTTTGCTCGACCTGGCGCAAGCGCTTCAGCTGGGCTCGCTCGCGGCCCGCGAGCGCTGCTCGCAGCATCCTGGAGGTCCTGGCCGGCGAGAAATCGTTCGCTCGGGAGCTATGTCTGCGTCAAGCACTGATTCGCGGGCCTACGAGCGTCCCCGTCGATGTGGATCTTGGTATCGACGACCAGTACTGACCATGATGCAAGTGACAGGTGGCGCGGCCGTTAAGGCTAAAACTGTATTGTCCCGGGGCGACAGCCCCCGGGATCCCCGCAGACTGTAGCGGCCCCGCGCACTGCTCGATGAGAATCCGCCAATTCACGTATCAGCCCTGGTATCGCTGCGCTCGACGCTGTAATCGGGGGTTAGTCCGGCCTTACTTCAGGTGGCTGGCTCGCGACTTGAGGTAGCGCCGCTCGGGAATGCTGGTAGTGCGCCGCGCGGCGCGGTCGTACAGCGCGCGGGAGGTGCCGCGGCCGAGGCGATACGGCCTCCTCGGCGCACCGATCCGCTCGGCGAATCGCGCCTGCCGGGACTCGGGCGCCGTGCCGGGATCCTGGCCGTTCTCGCGGTCGGCGGCTGAGCTGTGACCCTACTGGCCGAGCATGCCACGTAGGGTGCGTGCGTTACGCACGGCATTGGCCTGGCCGTCGTTGTTGAAGTACACGAAGACGTCTTTGCCCATCCGTTCCCATTCTCGTATCCGGTCGGCCCACCACATCAGGTTGCCGTCGCTGTACGAACCGCCGTACAGATGATGGTCATCCGGGCCGTGCATACGGACGTAGGCAAAGGCTGCCGTCGTTCGCAGAACGCACGGCAGGTGCGCGCCGCTCATGACGCAGTAAGCAGCGCCATGCTCTGCGAGCAGCGCGAAGACATCTTCCTGTTGCCAGCTGGGATGACGAAACTCCACCGCGACTCGCATCCACTCGGGAAGCACCTGCAGGAAATAGGCCAGCCGGGAGTCGTCCCGCTGGTGGGCAGGTCCGAGCTGGACAAGCAGAACGGCGCGCCTTTCCCCTAGCTCGTGCCAGCCGGCCGCGATGCGTTGTGCCCATGCCTCGGGTGCGTGCAGCCGCTTGCCGTGCGTAAGACCGCGCGCGGCCTTGACCGACAGGCGAAAGCCGTCAGGCAGCATGCGCTGCCAGCCACGGAAGACCGAAGGCCTGGGCCAGCGGTAGAAGCTACTGTTGAGCTCCACAGTCGAGAACGTCGCTGCGTAACGGGCAAGCCGATCCCGCGCAGGAAGACCGGGTGGGTAAAGCTCCGGCTCCCAATGGTCATAACTCCAGCCGGACGTGCCGATGCTCGTCACCATGGTTGGGACCGACACGGGCGTCAGCCAGGCGACCCCTGCGCCTCCCGGTGCGCGTGATGCCCGTGGCGGTGCTCATGTACTGCGCGCATCATTCGGGCTGGAACCTAGGCTGCCGCCGCCGCCCAAAGACGAAGTAGGAGATAGGCGCGCCCCCGAAGGAGTTGACGACTACCACGACCGTCGCCCATATCCACTTCGAGCCTCGGATCTGACTAGCTGGCCGACGCTTGATGTCGATGAGCGCCGCCGTCTTGAGGCAGCCTTCGGCAACTGCCGCGGCGATGAGTAGGCTGCGGTTGCGCTTGCTGAGATCGCTCCACTGTTTCATAGCAGCCATGACATCCTCCGCATACATTGGCAGGGATCCCTGATGGCCCGCACTTTACATCGGTTAGGCAGCCCCCGCTGCATGGCCATCCTTTCGACGGGCGCGGCCCGACCGCACCGCTTGGGCAATCTCGCGACAAGCTGATGTCCGCCGGTGGCTGCTGGGCTCGGCCACCCGCCGGGCGCCGCACTCGGCCGGCGCCGGAGCGGCCAGAGGCGCCGCGTTTAGCGCTGGGATCACCGGCCGTCACCAGGGCTGGCACGGCGAGTGTCCACCCTTTTCGAGCATGCGGGTGCTGCTCGCGAGGTTGTGGCCCGGCGGGCCGTGGCCTGTTCCCGGCGGTGGCTCTGCCCCTGGTTTGCCACGACCGACCCCATGAGTTTGGGTGCGGCCGGCCGTCTCGACAAGGGTCAACTAATTGATCTCGGCGGAGGTAGATCATGGGCAAGATGCTCTATTCGGCCACCATGTCACTGGACGGGTTCATCGCCGGCCCAGGTGGTGATATGTCCTGGTTGACCGAGCACCTCGGGCCCAACCCGACGGTGGACGAGGTCATCGGTAAGATCGGCGCGCTTCCCGTCGGCAACCGCACCTTCCGCGGTGACGATCCGCACAAGGGCGCGGCCAAGGAAGGCAAGCCCTTCGGCGGAGGGTGGACAGGCCCACAGTTCGTGCTTGCCCACCACGCCCCGGACACCCCGGTGCCTGGTATCACCTTCGTCGGTGACCTGGGCAGCGGCGTCGCCGCGGCCAAGGCCGCCGCTACGTCAACATCCTCGGCGCCAGCACTGCTCGGCAGTGCCTCGAGGCGGGCGTGCGCGACGAGATCCTCGTGTGCATCGCGCCCGTCCTGCTCGGCGACGGCGGCTGTTCGAATCCCGGGGCCGGACCAACGTCAAGCTCGAACGCGTCAGCCTGACCCACGCGCAACGAGCGACGAACCTCTGGCTGCGTGTCGTCCGATGAGCTCGTCGTGTTTATCGGACACGGGCGTTCTCCGGTCAGGGCGGCTCACCGAGCACGAGGCAGGCGAAATCTGACCGCGAGCCACCGTCTCCGACGCGCGTCTACCGCCCTTGGAGCCAGCTCATGACGGCTAAGTCCCGCGGCATGGCTAGCCCGGCAGCATGGCTAGCCCGGCAGCATGGCTAGCCCGGCAGGACTGCCAGCCGCAGCCGTCGCAGCCGGTCGGGATCGGCTATCACCTCGATGGCGGTGATCCGGTGCGCGGCGCTGACCCTCAGGGCCAGTACGACCTGCAGCCGGCCGGCGGGCGCGAATACGATGCCCACGGACCCGTCCACCACGGCCAGCCGGGAATGCCCGGCCCGGCCGGACGACGCGAGCGCGCCCCTGGCGACCTTGTGCGCGCCCCGGAGCAAAACCGGCTTGCCGGACGGGGCGGCGACGGCATCGGCTGTCAGCGTGACATCGGAGTCCAGCAGCGCGACGAGGGCCGAGAGGTCACCGCCGCGGGATGCGGCGAGGAACGCGGCGGCCACCTCCCGCTGGCGGGCGAGGTCGGCGGCGCGATCCGGGCTGGGCGCACCGCTGACCCGGCGCCGGGCCCGGCTGGCGAGCTGCCGCGTTGCATCCGTCGAGCGCCCGAGCACGGCCGCAACGTCGGTGAACGGCATGGCAAACATGTCGTGCAGCACGAACGCGAGCCGCTCGGCCGGCGTGAGCGTGTCGAGCACAACCAGCAGGGCGAGGCCGACCGAGTCTGCGAGCACAGCCTCGTCCTCCGGATCACCCGCCCAGCCGGCCGCGCCAGCCCGGCCTGGCCCGGCTACCGCGCCGGCTCTGGCCGCGCCCTCCGCGGCACCTGGCCACGAATCACCGACCGGTTCCTCCCGCCGGTACCGGCGGGACCGGAGCATGTTGAGGGACATCCGCGCGACGACTGTTGTCAGCCAGCCGCCGAGATTCTCGACCTCGCTGGCATCCGTGCCAGTCAGCCGCAGCCAGGAGTCCTGGACCGCATCATCGGCGTCAGTCATCGAGCCGAGCAGGCGGTAGGCCACCGCCCGCAGGTGATCGCGGTGCTCCTCGAAGGCGGCTGCCAGCCAGTCACTGTCGGCCATCTGTCACATTCTCTCGTTGCCGGGTCCCACCACACTGACACCCCGCACTCCGCGGAGGTGACATGCGGCGCGCACGGCGCATGTACCAAAGCGAGGAAGGTGAGCCATGGCACGCGTTGCGCAGATTACCGCCCGGCACCGCAGGTTCCGGGTGAAGCGCGAGCTGCGACCCAGCGCGGCCCGGCCAAACGCGCGTCGGCGCTGGCCATGATGGTGTTCTGCATCGGGCCGGGCTGTGGCCGGGCGAGCTGGTGGCGCTGCGCGGCAACGACATCTCCCGCCGCGGCCGCCGGGTGGTGGCCGACGTCGCCGCGACGGCCACCGCCCGGGTGGTGCCTGTCACCGCGAGTTTACGCCGGCCGGGCGGCGGAGCTGGCCGCCATGAGGGCGGCTGGTTCGTGTTCCGGCCCGGCCCGGCGGGACCGCGGCTAAAAGAATTTCGTCACTGGGTTCGCCGTGAGCCCGGTAGCTGACCCGGCCGCGCCGCGGCTGATGGTGAGCCGGTGCCAGGCCAGTGGAAGTTGTACGTGGCAGTTGACGGCGGTGACTCGGTCTCGGCAACAAGGATTTGGGCGTATGACGCAGGTGTGCCGCCTCTCGGCGCCAAGCCGGTTGCCCGCCTACTGGCTACGCCGGTAGTCCACCATTTGCTCCGGCGGCGGGAAGCCTTGCGCGAGGTCGATGCCGTGGACGTCACGGATCAGCTCGCGGAACCACTGGTCGAACGGTTCCTGAGAGGAGCCAAGCCCAGCGAAGGCCGCCTGCAGGTCGTCGGCCTCCAGATAGACCACGGCCATATCGCCGCCGGGGGTCTGTTGAAGCCACACGGCCTCCCTGCTGATGCCGTGCCGCTCCCGCGACGACTCATGCGCCGCCTTCCGCTCACCCTCGGTGCACGATCGCATCGCGTCGCGGTCGGTCTGGGTCTTTCCCGGAAGTACGGGCGTGGCAAAGGCTATGCACTGCATCTGGACCCCCTAGCCGTAACACGCTAATTGCGCGTGGCAAAAACATAGATCACTACCGGTCGGCCCACAACCGTGCGGTCGGCTGGCCCCGCCTTCCGCACTGGGCATAGATCAACTCCCGGGGTCCGCGCGGAGATCGCCTGGCGATCACTTGTCAGCCCGGCCAATCGCGGGCCGGCGTTGTGCCTGGCCTGTCAAAGTCGCCTGCTGTGGCATCGTGCCCGGCGCCTCCGAGATCAGCTGAACATGCGGCGGGTAACTGGCGGGATTCCGGGCGTGGCCTCATGGACCCGCGATCTGACGATACGGCCGACGTCACGCGCTGAGACGGCCCGGTTCGATCAGCTGCTGGAGGCCCGTCACTGGCGCTCGGCGCGCGCCTGTTCGAGCCGGTGGTGTGGCACGTCGCGGTGCTGGACGGCGCCTGGGCGGCGCGCTGGCCAGTGGTGGGCGCTGTGGACCAGCGCCGTCCGTCACGTAGGCTGGCTCATCGCTGGGCAGCAGCCGCTCGTACGGCCAGCACCGCTGCACCTAGCCGCAGGTGGCCGCGATCAGGTTGCCCCGGTGCCGGCCCGGACTTACCGCGGCGGCCCGGCTGTCCCTGGTGGTCACCCCTCGCTCCCTTCCCCGCCGCGGCCGTTCGGCTGGAAACTGCGCCCGGACAGCGCGGCCAGCATTTCGTGGTCCACGGCCTCCAGGTCCTTCCTGACTCCGGGCAGGCGCACGGTCGCCCCGGCGATGAAGACCGCCACCACCAGCAGGTAGACCACGAAGTTTGCGCGGGTCACTAGCAGCCGGCCGCTGCTCGCTGGCCGTCTGGGCCCGGTTGCTGTACCTTTCCACGCTCACCAAATTGTTTGAATTATACTTCTGAACTGTGGAGCTAAGGGGACTCGAACCCCTGACCCCCTGCTTGCAAAGCGACGTATACGCCTGATCTGGCGGCGCTGACCTGGCCAGGCGGTTGTCCGTGAGTGACCGTGAGATACCGCTGCCGACCCCTGCTAATGGCACGTTAATGGCACGGCGATCTTGGTGCGTCTGCGCCTCGATCCCGTCTGGTCAACAGCAGTCTGCGCCGCGTCAGGACCGACTTTCCGCCCAGGCCGATCAGGTGGCAATGCCTTCGCGTAGTTTTGGGGCCGTGGATCTCGTCGCGAAGCCGCTGGATGTGAAGACTTGGCCGACGCGGCCGGTGAGCGGGCTGGCGGCCGGGCTGTCGTTGGCGGGCCGCAGGGAGCTGTTCGCGGCGGGCGGCTGCTCCCGGATGCTGGCGGGCTGACATGCGCTCGCTGCCGCCCTGGCTTAGCGCCTGGCTGGAGCGGCTGGCCGAGCGGGAGGGCCGACCGGCTCCGGATCTGGCGATGCTGCGGATGGTACAGCCCCAGGTGCTGCCCGCGACGCCGGAGGGTGATAGCGCGTCCACCGTGCTCTTCGCGCTCAGCCTGGACCTTGTGCTGGTGGCGGGAAAGGCGGTCGCGGCGGCGCTGACCGGCTCGGCGGCGTTGTTCGCTGAGACCTTGCACACCGCGGCCGATGCCACCAACGGGCTGATGCTGTACCGGGCGGTCAGGCGCAGCAGACGCCCGCCGGATCTGGCCCATCCGTACGGGTATGGGCTGGAACTGTACTACTGGGCCCTGCTGGCCGCTGTGATCGTGTTTACGACCGGTGGGGCGCTGTCGGTCTGGGAGGGGGTCAGCCAGGTGCGCCACCCGGGCCAGATCTCTGACTTCCGGCTCGGGGCCGTGGTGCTGGCGGTTGGGTTCGTCTTTGACGTGACATCGTTTATCAGCTCCCGTCGGCAGGTGCGCCGCGAAGCTGCCGAGCGGGAGATCAAGGTCAGCCAGCATATCGCCACCACCACCGATACCACCGCGCCGGCCGTCTACCTCCAGGACCTGTCCTCCATCATCGGCGGGCTGCTGGCGCTGGCCGGGCTGATCGCCGGACACCTGATCGGCTCCGCGGTCCCCGACGGCCTGGCCGCCATCGCGGTCGGCCTGCTGCTGGCAAGCGTCGCGGTCAGGCTAGCCCGCCGCAATCAGGACCTGCTCACGCTGCGCGCCGACTCCCCTGACGTGCTGCGCCGCATCTACCAGGCCCTGACCAGCGATCCCGGCGTGGCGGGCGTCGGCCGGGTCACCGCCATCTACATCGGCCCGCACCGGTTGCTGGTGCTGGCCGAGATCCAGCCCGCCGCCGGCCTGACCGCTGAGCGGCTGGGCGAACTCATCAATACATTGCGCCCCCGGGTGCAAGCCGAGATCCCTCGCGTCGCCGCCTGCTTCTTGATGCCGGTCAGCGACCTGCCCGACCAGATCGACTGGTCCACCTCGGACCAGGAGTACTGGGCGCTCAGGTTCCACGGACCCGACCAGGCATGACCGGCCGACCCCGAAGCGGGCGACGGGAATCGAACCCGCACTATCAGCTTGGGCAGCGGTACAGTCCAGGGCGGAAGCGGCACCCACCACCGCTAAGCTGGGAAGAGCGGTCCACCGGGTTCTTCAGGAGCTCGGTGCGATGTGGGTTCGCGGCCCGTTCCATTGTCACCACCGATGGAGCATGAGCAGGGCTGCGGGAAAGTGCTTCAGCCCGTTGGCCGCCCAGGTGCCTGGATCGCCCCAAGCTGCTGTAGCAGGCCGAACGTGTCCTCTTGGACGAAGTCCTCCACGATCCGGCCGTTCGCGATTCGGAACAGGCCGATCCCCGAGCCCACGACGGCTTTGCCAGTCGGGGGGATGCCCAGGAACGGCCCCTGTTGGGTGCCACCCCAAGTCCAGCGAACCGCCACCTCATCCCCCTCTGCTGCGAGAAGGTCCTCCACCGTGACCGCGAGGTCGGGAAAGGCGGAGCGCAGCGCGCCCAGGAACTGCAGGAAGCCGTCGCGGTCCATCGGGGGGTTGCCGGCGTAGTGGACGGTGTAGCCTGGCGCGAGCAGCTCGTCGGCGAGCGCGAAGTCGCCGGTGCCCACGAGCCCTTCCCAGAACCGCCGAACCAGTGCCTTGCTGTCTGCTGGGGACATCGACTCACCCTCGCCTGACTCCGCCTGACCGAAAGCGCCTCCTGGCCAACCTGCGTCTTCATACTGTACCGACTGCCCCGGCCGGAACCATTCAAGGCTGCTTCGGCGCTGATCGCTTGGTGGTGTTTTGCCTGGTGGAGCTAGGGGGACTCGAACCCCCGACCCCCTGCGTGCAAAGCAGGTGCTCTTCCAGCTGAGCTATAGCCCCGCGTGACGTTCTCCAAGGGTATCTACGGCGCGCCCGGATTGCCTCCGGCCCGCTTACGGCGCAAGCGTAATCAGATCAGGCAGGTCCGCGATGCCGCCGATGAGATGCGTGGCACCCGCACGCCTCAGTTTCTCCGCGCTGTGCGCGCCGGTCCGCAAGCCGGCAACCACCTGCGCGCCAGAACGGCAGCCACTGAGGACCGCGCTTTCTGTGCCACCGGCCACCGCTACCCCGCGCACATCGGTGATCCCGAGGCGCAGCACGGCGGTCAGCACGAGGTCGGGCCATGGGCAGCCGCGTGCAACGTCGTCGGGGCCGAGGGCGAGGTCGATACGGTCCCACCAGCCAAGCGTGTCGAGAACCCGGCCGAGGAGCCCCCGTCCGATGCCGCCGAACAGGCAGACCCGAACGCCCGAGCCGGCCAGTTTGTCGATCGTCGCCTCGACCCCAGGCATAGCGGACAGGCCCAGCCGGTCGATGGCAGCCTTAAAAGACCGCTCGAACGCGAGATTTGTCACCTGTGCGGCGGCTTCGTTGCCAGGGAACATCTGGCGGCAGACGTCGATTGTCGCCACGCCCCTCCCCCGGTGCACCTGCACCATGCAGCGCGCGTACGCCGCCGTCCCGGTGACGATTCCCTGCGTTCCGATGGCCTCAGCGAAGGCCCGGTCCACGATGCCCTCGTCAGCGACCGTTGTACCGAAAAGGTCAGCGCACACCATCGTCACCGGTGGCGCGCGGCTCACCCGGTCGTCTCCCTGACCCTGCGGCATCGTGATCTTGATCTTCGCCGTGCTGGACGGGCTCTCATGTCGGCCGCTCCTGGCCGGAGGTTCCGGCGGCGCGGCAAGCTGAGCAGCCCGCAGGGGGTCAGCTATCGTCGCCAGTCGTGGCTTCTGACCACAGATCCAGCTCGGCACGATCGGACTGGACCTTCTTCCACACAGCGAACGCGCCGAGACCGACCAGCGCAAGGACGAGCAACTTCTTCACGTCGTGGATCCCTCCACCTCGAAAATTACAGAGTGTGCCCGGACTGAGCCGCGGGCGGCACGACGGGCTGTCTGCAGCCTAGCAAGCTCAGCGCCAGTTCTTGGCCCTTGCGCGGCTGGACCTCAGCTCGGCGTGCGCGGGACTTCTGCCCGATGGGGCGGGACTTCAGCGCGATCGGCGCGACGCTCAGCACGTGCGGGACATCCGAGCCTCGGTCCAAACCGGTTCATCAGCCTCGTAGAGGGACATATCACCGCCAAAGACGAGGAAGCGGTCGAAGGCACGAGCAAACCACCGGTCGTGGGTCACCGCGACGACCGTCCCCTGGTAAGACTCCAGGCCTCGGTGCAGCGCCTCGGCGCTTGCCAGGTCGAGATTGTCTGTCGGCTCGTCGAGCAGGAACAGCGTCGAGCCGGCGAGTTCGAGCAGCAGGATCTGCAGCCTCGCCTGCTGGCCGCCCGACAAGGTCCCGAACGGCTGCCGGGCGCAATCTTGCAGCTCGTAACGCGCGAGCGCGGACATGGCTTCGCTCATCAGCAGCGCGTGCTCAGTGGCCAGGATCTCCACCAGGTGCCGCTCGGCAAGATCGGGCTGGGCATGTGTCTGTGCGAACAGGCCGGCGACGACCCGGGCGCCAAGCCGCGCGGCGCGGGCTCCCGCACGGCCGGGCTCACGGGAGACAGTGGAGATCAACTTCTGACGAGGACGGCTTTGCCCGTCACCTCGTGCCTTCGCATCGCCTGAACCACCTCCGGTGTCGCGGCCCACCCCCGTGGCGCGCCAATCTGCGGTATCAGCTTGCCCTCCGCCACCAGCAGCGCCAGGGCCGCAAGGTCCTCGCCGAACGTTTCCTCACCGGTCCGGTAGACGAAGAAGCCCTCCAGGCGCGCGCCGGGCGCGCCCTCGGCAAAGTCGTGGAAGGCGATGTCGCTGCGCTGGCCGCTGGCGACACCATAGGCGGTGGCGACGCCGCCGCTGGCAAGCCGGCGCACCGCCGCAGTGAGGACCTGGCCGCCGACACCGTCGAGCACGAGGTGGAACGGACCCAGGTCAGCTCCGACGTCGGTGATCACCTCGCCGGCACCCAGCGCGCTAACCGCTGCGACCCGGGCCTGCCCGCTGACCTGTGCGGTCACTATCGCGCCCGCGGTGCGCGCGAGTTGCACGGCGAACGTGCCCACGCCGCCGCTCGCGCCCGTAATCAGGACCTGGCGGCGAAGCAGGGACCCGCCCGTCCGCAGCCCGCGCAGGGCCGTCAGACCGGCGACAGGCAAGGCGGCAGCCTCCCAAAACGCGACAGAATCAGGAAGCGCTGCCACGCGATGTGTCGGCACGGCCACACGCTCGCTCCACCCGCCCTGGTCGGCCAGACCCACGACGCGGGTACCGACGGCGGGCCCGGTGCCGTCCACTGCGGGCGCCGCGACTACGCCGGCCACATCTTGGCCCGGTGTCCAGCCGTCGGGCCGCGATTCGATCAGGGCAAGCTCGCCACGGTTGATCGAGTATGCGGCTACCTCCACCACCAGGTCGTGCTGGCCGGGCTGGGGCTCAGGCAGCTCGCGCCTGACGATCCCAGCGGCACCGGCCGGGTCGGTCACGTAACCCTGCATGTCAGGTCTCCAATTACTCCCCAGCGCGGTCAGCGCCGGTCGACGTTCGCAAGGTACTGGCTCGGCTGACCCTGAGCGGGCTTTCCCGGCCGCGAATCGGTTGGTTCGCGGCACCAGCTGGATGCGTCCGCCAGCGACCTGGCCACCTCCGTACCTACCTGCGCCCTGGCCGTGGGCGGCTACGGCTGCTGCCCGGAAGAGGGCTCGCGGGTCATGCCGCCGCTTTGCGGCCAGATCCATTCGAATCCCAGCTGATGCGCGGCAAAGCACATGCTCAGCTTGAAGGCCCGCGCCGCGTCCACCGCCGGGTCACCGAGCGCGATCTGGATAGCGAAGCCGTCGAGCATCGCGGACAGCGAGTCGGCGAAGTCCAGGGAATCCAGCACATGGAACTCACCGGACTCCTGCCCAGCGAGCACGAGGGACTGGATCGTCTCCCGCCACCGTTGGTCGGACTTTTGCCGCACGCTGGCGACCTCGACGTGCCTGGCTGCCCGTGCCCAGAAGTCCAGCCATATCAACCGGGACCCGGCAGGCCCGGTATCGGCTTCCGGCAAGCAGGTCATGGCGATGATCTCCTCGAGCTTGCCTGCCGCAGTCGGAACCGCCGCCATCCGCCGTTGTCCCTCGGCGTACCAGCTGTCCTCTGAGTAGCGGATCGCCTCCGTCAGCAACTGATCCTTGGTCTTGAAGTAATAGATCACAAGCGCAGCACTGGTGCCCGCACGCTGGGCCACGTCCGCGATGCGGGTCTCCGCGAAGCCGCGCGCCACGATGACATCGAGCGCCGCGCGGACCATTTGGGCCCTGCGCTGGTCAGCCGTACCGCTGGTCACGTCAGCCTGCCCATCCATAGCGACATCCTTGTGCATTCCGAACCTCGGGAGGCACCAGCCTGAGGCGGGTCAGCGGTTATCGGCGCGGCGGTGAACCGACGTCCTTGTTCCGAAGGTATCAAATTCCTAGACTGAACATTCAGTCAACTCGGAGGGATTCGGGACTTATGGCCGGATCGTATGACACTACCGTCGTGGGCGGAGGTCACAACGGGCTGGTCGCGTCCGCTTACCTGGCACGCGCGGGCGCACCGACAGCGGGCGCACCGACAGCGGGCGCACCGACAGCGGGCGCACCGACAGCGGGCGCACCGACAGTCGTGCTCGAAGGAAGGCATCAGCTAGGCGCGGCAGCCACGACCGAGGCACCCTGGCCGGACGCCCATGAGTTCCGCGTGACCAGGTCTCCTGCCCACCGACTTGAAGCCGTTATGACCGTGTTGAGGGCTGAATTTTGCCGCCATCCACGGTTATTAACCCAAGGGCGGCGGGTATCGCCCGGATAACGGCCCTTAGGGTTGAAGTGACGTCGTTGAGAAGGCCAATCACCGGCTGCCAAGCTCCGCCTTCACGTGGGGGATTGCCGAGGAACGGATACCCGCCGGCGGGAAGGGCGGGCGACACCCGGGGATATGGCTTTCTCCGCGCGCACGAGCTGATGGGATTTCGTGCCGGGCCTTAGCGGCAGGCAATCGCCGCCACGACGGGCCCGGCCAGCAGCGGGGAGGATCATAGGTGCAGAACAACGGCGGGATGGACTCGGGCTGGCGAAGCGCTCTCGCTACCCGCCGCCAGCGGCTGATAGTCACGGCATTACTCGCGGCCCTGGGCCTGCTCGTTGCGGCCTGCTCCGCGGAGAGCCACCGAGTGGCCATCCCCGCGGCGCAACTGACGATAACGCCAGCGAACGGCACCGACAACGCGCAGCCGAACCAGGGCGTGACGGTTACTGCCTCGCATGGCGTGATCAAGAACGTCACGGTCACCGAGGGCGCCGACCCTCTGAGCGGCAGTTTCAATGCGAGCGGGACAACCTGGCAGAGCGTGTGGGCGCTGCAGCCGTCGAGCGAGTACGTCGCGACGGCGACCGCGGTGAGCTCGTCGGGCAAGACCGTGACCGAGACGAGTTCGTTCCGCACCCTCACCCCGTCCGCGACCGTCCAGGCCCAGACCGTCCTCGGCGATGGCCAGGACTACGGCGTCGGCATGCCGATTGCCATCACGTTCAGCCGTCCGGTCACGAACAAGGTGGCGGTGGAGCGATCTTTGCAGCTGACGACCTCCAGGCCCGTTACCGGCGCATGGTACTGGGATGGCGACGAAACCGTCGCGTTCCGGACCAGGACCTACTGGCCCGAGCACACCCGCGTGAGTTTCGTCGCGCACCTGGACGGCGTGGAAGCGGCCCCCGGCGTGTACGGCACGGCGAACCTGAGCCAATCCTTTGAGATCGGCAACTCACTTATCGCCGTGGTGAGCACGACCAGCCACTACGCCAAGATCTACTACCGCGACAAGCTCTTCGGCGTCTGGCCGGTCAGCACCGGGTCCCCGGGCGACGACACCGCCAACGGCACCTACCTCACCATCGAGGAGGCCAACCCGACGCTGATGAGCGGGCCGGGGTATACGAACTTCCCGGTGCCGTTCGCGGTGCGGTTCACCTGGAGCGGCAACTACATGCACGACGCGTACTGGTCGGTCGGCGAGCAAGGCTACACGAACGTCAGCCACGGCTGCGTGAACCTGTCTCCCGAAAACGCCGAGACCTACTACAACCTGGCCGTCCCCGGAGACCCGGTGACGATCACGGGCAGCCCGGTCGCAGGCATGTGGGACGACGGGTACACCGAGTGGTTCCTGACCTGGAACCAGCTGCTGCACGGCAGCGCCACCCACGAGGCCGTCCAGGCCGGGCCGTCGGGCAGTTCCTTCGTCGACCCGGCCACGCTCCCCCCATCCACCGCGACATCACCCCTCGGCACATCGCGCCCGCGCAACCACCTTGCTGGGTAACCACTGGAGCGCCCAGCACACACGCGGCAGCGCCCGGCGCCGGCTGAGGCAGTGACCTTCGCCCCTGGAGGCGCGTTCCCGATGGTCGTGTCATCGCAGCAACAGGCCCTCGGGAAGGATGTTCCCATGCGAGGGCGCCGTAGCCGCCATGCTCGCGGGCCCTCGTCGGCGCCATGCTCGTCATCCACGACCACATCTTCTATCCCCTCCTGATCGTCGCTGGGTCCTCTTGCCGGCGTGGTGGGTCTACGTCGTTTCGTCGGGCGCAGGGGGAAGCCGGCGCAGGAACGGGTCGGCCAGGTGGTGGCTGGTGATGCGGATGCGCGCGTCCACGGCGATGACACCGTCCGGGCGGGCGATCACGGGGTTGAGGTCAAGCTCGGCGACCTGTGGCAAATGGTCGGCGAGCCTGGACACCCTGAGCAGGGTGCCGCGCAGCGCTTGGAGGTCCGCCGCGGGCTGGCCGCCGTGGCCGAGCAGCAGCGGCGCCGCGCGGATCGAGCGGATCAGGTCGTCGGCGTCAGCGCCGGCGAGGGGCGCGAGCCGGGCCGCATGGTCACCGAGCACGTCCGTGGCGACCCCGCCGAGTCCGAACACCACAACGGGGCCGAACACCGGTTCCTGCACGACGCCGACGATCGTCTCGACACCACCCGTGATCATTGGCTCGACGAACACCCCGGACAGCCGTCCACCGAACCGGTCCTGCAAACGGCGCATCGCCTTCCGCACCTCATCGGGCCCGCGCAGGTCCAGTTCGACTGCGCCCGCCTCGGTCTTGTGGAGCAAGCCGGGCACATCAGCCTTGATAACCACATGACCGCCCAGGCCGGCCGCCGCATCGACGGCCGCATTGGCGTCATCCGCCCGGCGGAACTCCACCGTCCGGATCTCGTAGCAGCGCAGCAGGTCGTCGGCCTCGCGAGCGGACAGCCAGCCGCCGCCCGGCATCCGCGCGAGGAAGGAACCGACGATTGAGCGCGCGTCCGCCACCCGGAGGTTCTCAATCTCCGGCACTGTGCCGGCTGGCCGGGATCGCCACGAGCCATAGCGGATGGCCCGGCTCAGCGCGCGGGCGGCCGCTTCGGGGTAGGCGTACGCGGGCACGGGCGGGCCTGCGCCGCCATCATGCAGCAGCCGGACCGCCTCGGGCTGGTCCAGCACGACCGCCACGACTGGGACCGGCAGCCGCGCGGCGGTGAGCACCGGAATCAGGTCGGCCGCACCAGTCGTGATCACGAGCGCGATCAGGGCGTCCACGCCGTCCTCGCTGGCAGCGATTTGCAGGGCCTTGCCGAATGCCTCCGGGCTGACCGCCGCGGTGGTTTCTACCGGGCCGCCAAGGGCGGAGCCGGCCGGCAGCACATCCCGCAGGCTGCTGCGGGTGTCGCGGCCCGGCGATGCAACCGCCAGGCCGACCGCTACGCATGCGTCGGCAACCAGCACACCCGTGCCGCCGGCATTGGACACGATGCAGACGCGGCTGCCCGCCGGTACCGGTTGCGACGCGAGCAGCGCAGCCGCGTCGAGCAGTTCGCCGAAGCTGGTGGTGGCGATAATCCCCGCCTGATCGAACAGCGCCTGCCGGGCGATGAGCGGCGCGGCCGCGGCCGCCGTGTGCGAGGCGGCGGCACGCTGGCCCGGGACCGACCGCCCAGCGTGGACGGTGAGGATGGGGACCCTCGTGCTCACCCGGCGCGCGGTCCGGGCGAACTTGCGCGGGTTGCCGACGGATTCCAGGTGCAACACGGCAAGTTCAGTGGTGCTGTCCGCCTCCCACCACATCAGCATGTCATTGCCCGAGACATCCAGCTTGTCGCCGACCGAGGCGAACGAGGAGATCCCTATACCCAGGCGGGAGAAGTGCTCCAGCAGCGCCACGCCGACCCCTCCGGATTGGACCACGACGCCGGACTTGCCCGCCGGAGGGTGGTGCACGGCGAATGTGGCGTCCAGCCCGATCCCCGGCACCGCGACGCCGAAGCAGTTCGGGCCCACCAGGCGCATGCCCCCCCGTCGGCTGGCCTCGAGCAAGCTGGATTCCTGCGCTGCCGTCAGGCCCAAGGTAATAACCACCAGCGATCCGGCTCCGCGCATCCCGCACTCCTGCGCCACGTCCACGACGCCCGCCGCTGGCACAGCCACCACCACGAGGTCAGGGGCCTCGGGCAGCGCGGCGACCGACGGGACGCACGGGATGCCCTCGATGTCGCTGGCGTGCGGGTTAACAGCGTACAAGGCGCCGGAGAAACCGGCGTCACGGACATTGAGCAGGATCATCCGGCCGATCGACCCTGGGCGGTGGCCAGCGCCGACTACTGCAACCGACCGGGGAGCCAGCAGGGATTCCAGGCTAGCCACATCCGCGTGTGTCTCCCGGCCGGCCACCGCGTCCAGGTACACACTGGCCTCGCTGAGGGCCGCGCTTTGCGGGATCAACATGGACAGCTCAACCACACCCTTGTCGAACCTGCGCTGTACAGCCAGCCCCGCGTCGCCGACCAGGCGCAGCGCAGCGCTGTTCGACGGCAGCGCCTGAGCGGTGAAAACCTGCACACCCCGGGCACGCGCCAGGGAGACCAGATGCTCAAGCAGCAAGGTGGCGATGCCGCGCCCATGCATGCCGTCGGCGACCGCCAAGGCGATCTCCGCGGCCCGCGGGCCGGCGGCGGCCTCGTAGCTGGCCACGCCGACCAGCTCATCGCCCAGCAAGCCAAGAAGCGCCCTGTGGTCCGGGCCGGCCTCGCGGCACACGCGACGAGCCTCGCGCTCGGCGGCCGCCCGGCTCATGCTGAAGAAGCGGAAGTAGAGATTGCCCGGCGACATAGCCTCGTGCAGTCGCCTCACAGGCCCGTAGTCCGCAGGACCCGCGGGCCGGATGGTGATGGTGGTGCCGTCGGCCAGCAGCGCATACGACCACCCGGCCCGCGCGAGCGCCGTCAACCGATCACCTCCAGTGCCTGCGGGCGCAGGCTGGTGCTGCGCAATACTGTTCTGAGCATGTGCTGGTGTGGCATGCATGGTGCACGCATGCTTCGCCCGTCCCCCCTCCGATCCTTACATCCTTCTGCAGACCCGGGCGTTCCTGCTGCCGCTTCGCTCCTTGCGTGCGTCGAAGATCTCCAACCCGGATCGCCGGGCCGGAAGGGGTTCCTCGCCTCGGTCCGCTGGCCGGAACCTCGACGCCGCTTGCCTCGAGATCCTCTGCAGATTCCGCGCCACCTGCCGGTCTGCCGGCTACGACGGGTTCATGCCGCGGCAGTTGTCTTGACCACCTGGGGCTGCGACCGGGCGCGACGCGCGCAGCCGCGGCGGGGTTCTTCGGTGCTCGACGAGGCGAGCTTAGCTCGGTGGCACCTGATGACTCGTACAGGGGCTGGTCGTGTTCAGCCACGCGCTGCGATGCGGTTATGCGCTTTGCTTTGCTTGCCCTTCGGCTTTGACCATCTGTGCCCGTAGCTCGCCGACGAGGTAGGCATCCACCGTGGCGCCCTGGCCGTCGAGCGATGTGGACGCATAAAACCGCCCGGTGCTGCTCTGAAAGACATCCCAATTCGGGAATTCAGCGCAGACGGTCCATAGATTACCGGTTATGTCCACGATTGACTGGCCGAGTGCCACGATCGACTCACTGATGAGCGGCCAGTCGAGTCCGCAGTAGTCGGCCGGCTCCGCGCCGTGGTGGGTGATCACCCGCACGACGGCCGTGGAACGGCAGTACGGGCATGCGCAGGTGGCACCGGGAGGCGGGGCGGAGGCCTGACATGTGGGACCAGGGGGCATAGATCTTGACCGTTCGGTGCGCATTTGTCCTCTTTGCGACTCATATCCTGCGCGACCGATCTAGGGTTGACACCGTGCACAGCCACGAAACCGGATCCTCTAAGAATGGCCCACGCCGGCTAAGGATGCGCCGAGAGTGGTAAGAGAGGTGATACGCAGCGTGAACAATGACCCGAGTAGCAGCCCCCTGGCGTTCTTCGCGGCCGAGGTCAAGCGGCTGCGCGGCATCGCTGGCATGACCCAGGAGCAGCTAGCCGAGGCAGTGAACTACAGTCCCGCGACCGTGGCGGCCATTGAGACCTGCCGGGTCATACCGTCCAAAGAATTCGCGGGAAATGCTGACAAAGCATTCGAGTCGGATGGGCATTTCGCGCGCTTGCAGCACCTGGTTGAGCAGACATCAATGCTACCATGGTTCCGTGACCGCTTCGAGGTGGAGCGCAAAGCCACGGAAATTCAAGAGTACGAGTCGTACGTCATCCCAGGCTTGGTACAGACCGAGAACTATGCCCGGTGCTGTGTCAGTGCTACCCGCCCCGCGCTAACCGCCGACGCGATAAACCGCGCCGTGGCGTTGCGGATGACGAGGCAGGAAATTCTAGATCAGGATGAGCCGCCCCGATTGTGGCTCATAATAGACGAGGCCGCGCTGCACCGCATTAATGGTAGCGCGGAAGTCATGGCCGAGCAGTTGAAACATCTACTCAGGATGAGCGAGCGGCCGAATATCGTCGTGCAGGTGATCCCCGACAGTGAGGGATCGACCGCCGCAGGAGGACGACCGTTTACTATCCTCTCATTCGTGTCTGAGCGGACGGTGGTATATATCGAAGACCTGAAAAGCGCAAGGTACGCGCGTAGGCCAGACGAGGTATCGGTGTATGCACTGACGTTTGACCACCTACGGTCAAGCGCCCTGACCGACAAGAAATCACGCACACTCATACAAGAGGCGATGAGGCGTTATGCAAAGTAAACTCCGCTGGCACAAGTCCAGCCATTCCTCGAATCAGGGTAACTGTGTCGAGGTGGCCGCGGTCCCCGATGGAGGACGCGCCGTCCGCGACAGCAAGGACCGCGGCGGCCCGGTCCTCACCTTCACCGACGGTGCGTGGGCGGCCTTCGTCTCGCGCGTGAAGGCCAGCTAGTCAAGCAGTCGGCACGGGCACCGGCAACCCCAAGCCAGGGACGCGGCGCGGACCTAGCAGGGCGATACAGCAGGCGGCGAAGCCCGCGCCAGTGGGCACGTCGGCACCAGGTCGAACGGGCGCGGGTCGAGCGTGGTCTTAACGATGCCCAAGATGGCGCGGACGGCAGCGATCGCATGCCGGATCTCCCCGCCACAATCACCGCGGTCTTCAGCCTGCTGACCAGCTCGCGGTGCGCATCTCCGGGTGCGGTTCGTCCGGTTAGGGTAGGTCGAGCCGATCGCCATCATCATCTCCTCAGCGGTCCATGCCCTGGGGAACGCGGCACGTTCCAATTCGATGACAGAGGGCGGCTCGAACCAGGTGATCGGGCTCCGCAGCTCGCTTGTCAAGGAAGGACGGCCGGGTGGCCGGCAGCGCCGCCGCCAAGAAGACGCCAGCCGCCGCAGCGCCCTCGCGGATCCCGCTGCCCCCACCGTGCTCGTGCATTGTTCGTTCCCACCTCGCTGCCTCGGATGTAACCCTCATTCAGGCTCCCTGGCCGCAGTCCTCGCGGTCCTCACCCGTCATAGGTGAAGCCCGGTCACGCCGGTGGTTTGCGGGCCGCGAGGATGAGAGTCCTGCGCGTTCGTACCGCGGCCACGGAGGCGTTCGTGTCCCGAGTTGTGTGTTTGGTGGATCTGCGCGAGGTGATATTGCAGTCGGGCGTGCCGGAACTGGTACACCCCGCCCGATTGGCGTAGCACGCCGCGACGGTGCGCATCGGTTAGAAACGCCATCAGCCGCCACGGGAGGTGGCCTCGCAGGGCGGGCCATGTCCGGTTGACCGTATAGGCGGTCCATGCCCTGGGGAGCATCGTTACGGCCCCAACACCGCATCCGAACGTGATTCCGTACGTGAGAGCGCGGCCGGGGCCGGTCACGTGCGCGGGACCATCGGCCAGAGCACCGGCAATCATCATCGCAAGTGCATAGGAGATCGCGCCCGCTCGCCCGTACGAGAGGCCCCCGATCAGCGTGCCGGCCGCCAAGCTCATAAGGGCAGCGACGACGATGGCTGCGGGTCCGCTGGGAATGCGGAATGCGGGATCACCCCCGTACCCGACGGTGAGTCCACCAACCGTCCCTAAGGCGAGCGCAACCGCAAGCCCGAAGGCGAGGGTCGCCGTCCGATCCTGGCTGACTACATCCTTTGGACTGGGCGCGGTAGCGATGAAGGTCGGTCTGTGCAGCCAAACGTATGATCCGAGGGCCAGCCCACATGCGAGCCCGGACAGGACTATGCCGCCCCGCCCCAGCCCCACGGCGAGGGCGAAGGCGGCACCGACGACAAAGCCCCCGGCGAGTCGGCGAAGATAGGGGGACGCCGCCCCTCGAAATCGGATCTGTGCGTGCGAGGGTTCCCTCCGCGAGCCCAGCCCGAAGGAAAGGCCGCCGGCTAGGCCGAACACAAGCCCGTTGATGAGTGCGTAGGTGAGCGCGTAGCGGGATCCGGTTGCTGAGCCGCCGCCGCTCAGCCACCCCGCGAGTCCGAACACAAGGACGCTGCCGAACCCGGCAATGAGCCCGCGGGTGAGCCGGGATGTGGTACCCAGTTGCCACACGGCCAGGTCGTGCGTGCCGAGTCTGTCCAGATGCCAGGCGATGCAGCCCAGCCAGTGTTGAGCTTGAGCGGGGTCCCACTGCCGCAATCGGCGGCCGGGATAGTCCCCGAGCGGGTCCTGGTAAGCGGCAGGGATGAAAGCGTCGAGGAGGTGATCTTGCAGGCCCGCAACGGTGTCGAACCTGTCGGTCTTGAGCAGGTCGACGGGGTTATGGTCGGGCGTGTCGCTGTAGACGGCGCGGGCCAGGCTGACCATCAGCGGGGTCGACAGGACCTTTCGCAGTGTCTTGGACGAACGGTCGGCTGGGTGGTCGCGGAGGTGGGCCAAGACCGGATCCCACAGGGTGGTCATCCGGCCGTCGGCGAGAGCTGGCCGGGTGGTACGGGGAAGATAATCGGTCAGGTCGGCCAGGCTGAGATCGTCGAGTTCGATGCCCGCCGCGGCGGACAGCACATCGGTGCTCGTGACGGCGGCGACGTATTCCCCGGGTCGGCTTGTCAGCAGCAAGGCCGTCGTAGTGGCGTTGAGCGCGTGTAACGCAGCGCCGTGTAGGCCGTCGGCGATTTCGTCGAACCCATCCAAGACAGGCAGGATGCGGCCGCCGCCGACCAGAGCAGCGGCCAGGCTCGACTCAGCCTGGCCGCGCGCGGCCAGGGCGGGGTAGTCGCGCTCCAACTGGTGCGTGAGCCAACTGCGCAGTGAGGCAGTTGTCGGGTTCCATGTCGCCACACTGAAGAGGACCGGTACCGGGTCTGTACTGCCGCGGGTGGCGATCAAGTTCAGGACGAAACGCAAGGCCACGATCGTCTTGCCGGCTCCAGCCTGTCCCAGCACGACCAGCCGCCCGGACGGTATCTGCCGGTAGACATCGGCGATCCGCTCCAATCGGCCTGTCACCGCCAGCGGGCCAGGGCTTGCTCCGGCCGGGGCTCGGCGGATGTTTGCCCAATGATCCACTAGTTGCGGCGCCAGGGGATGCCAGTGCACCGGTAGCGGGAACGGGTCATGTATCCGCCGTCGCTCCTCCTCCTCGTGCCACTGCGCACCTACCGCCACAGCGAGCTGGGCGGCCGCCTGATCCAGCTCGACATTGCCATCCAGGGATTCACGGGTGCTGTTGGCGCGGTGGCCGACGTTGCCGCGGACCATGCGCGGCTGATCTGTCTGCCCGATGCTGTGTGCAGCTTGTTCGTGGTCGGAGGGCCATTGGAAGACCCCGTCGTCCGCTGGTGGGATTGTTGTCCCGCGGTCGGCCGACGCGCCAAGGGCATCGCTGGACACGGATGTTCTTGAGGTGATCCTGGCCGAGATGGCCGGTAGTGGCCAGGCGTTGCCGGTGCTGGGCCCGCTCAGCTGGGCGAGGATGTCGCCGAGGCTCGGCCTGTCGGCGGAGTGCTTGACCAGGCAAGCGCTGATCAGGCCCCGGAACCCGCGCCCCTCGGGTACCTCGCGCAAATCGGGTTGTTCACTGGTGATTCGGTGCACGATCGTGGCGATCGATCCGGCATCGAAGGGGCTGTGGCCGGTAGCGGCGAAGGCCAGCACACAGCCGAGGGAGAACACATCACTCGCGGGCGAGATCGGCTGTCCGCGGACCTGTTCGGGGGACATGTAGGCGTAGGTGCCGAGGACGGCACCGGCTTCCGTCATGGCGCTGGCGTCCGGGCTGGCGTCCAGCTTGCGGGCGAGGCCGAAGTCGATAATCCGAGGCCCATCGGAGGCCAGGATCACATTGCCGGGTTTCAGGTCACGGTGCGCCAGCCCGCACATGTGGATGGCGGACAGTCCTTCGGCAAGCCCGGCACCCAGGGCGCGCGCCCGGTCGACAGCGAGGGGGCCGTGGTCGGTGATAGCGTCGCGCAGGGACGGGCCAGGGATGTAGGCGGTGACCATCCACGGCGGGTCGGCATCAGGGTCGGCGTCGACGACCAGTGCCGTGTGGAAGCCGCTTACCCGCTTGGCAGCCTCCACCTCCCGAGCGAACCGGCTGCGGAACTGCCCGCTATCAGCATGCTCGGGGCGGATAAGTTTTACCGCGACCGGACGACCGCCGGGAGAACGGCCCAGGAACACCTGACCCATCCCGCCCGCTCCCAGTCGGCCGTGTAACCGGTAGCCTCCGACCTCGCCCGGATCACCAGGCCAGAGAGGATCCATCGGACGCTCACCCGTCCTTGAAAGGGAACCAAAGTACCAGCAGCGGGCCAGGATCCAACACCCCAGATCGCCGTGACGGATGTGGTGCGGAGGTGCGGCTGGGTCCACATGGCCAGGCCGCACCCGGCCATGCACGCCACCGCGGCGGCGGAGAACCCCGGACGGATTTCGGGCCGCTGAAGCTGCCAAGGAAGGCGAAGTTGGGCCGACGCAGGGACGTCCATGGGCGCGGGGCGAGCAAGGCCCGGCCGGGAATTAGCAGTAAGCTACCAGCCATTTTCTCTCCTGGCCTGCTCATGCAGGACGTAGCCGCAACATCCGAGTCCAACAGCGAGGACCCAACCATGGACCGGTGGGCATCGGTCCATGCTGCGACAACCGGTGCCGACCTCGTCAGGCTCCGCGCGGCGCCCTGGTGCGAGGTCACACAGCGTGCGGTCATGGTCGCCGCCGGGCACCAGCCGCATAGCGACGATTATGCGCCGTGCCCGCAGGACTCTGGTACCCGAACCAGCGAGGTCCAGGTGTGAATCACGCCACCCGGCAGCGTCACCTGCCGAGCAGGCCCCTGGGTTGGATGGACTGATGCGCCAGCCGCGCGCGTGCGCCTGATGCGTGTTACGACGTTCGCCTTCCGCCACCGTCCGGACCGTGCTGTGCAGCCTACATCGGCACGTCGATCTGCCATAATGCCGCTAAGTGCGCCGAAACGACCTCTGCTGCGGATACCTCGCGCCCGAAGAGCCCCGAGCAGCTCGCCTTCCTGTCGCCTCGGGCACGTCACGGCGCATCACTGCGGTAGTCCCTGGCCCTGACGGTTAGCGTTGGATTCTTTTGGATCGCATGGCTGGGCCCAGCGGGTGGGCTGCCTGTCGTCCACACTCCGCTCGGTGTGATCTCGCTACCCCTTGGGCGCGATGAGCGGCAGCCCACGCCGTCTGGCAGCTATCTAGCAGCCGTCGTACGGTCCCCAGTTGGACTCGCCACCTTGCGCGATGGCGTTGGCGAACACCTGGTCCTGCTCGGCCGCGCTGGCGTTCCCGAAGTCGGCAGGGTTGCCGCCGTACGCTGCCCATGTGCTGGCGCTGAACTGGTACGCGCCGTAGTAGCCACCCGCGTTCGTCGCCTGGTAGTTGCCACCAGACTCACGGGACCGCACGCATGCGCCGAACGAACCGCCCGGTGCGGTGCCCTGAGACGCCGCAGGAGCCTGGGGCGCTTCCGCGGGCGCGGTGACTGGCACGGTAGTGACCGGCTGAGTCGCCGCTGCCGCCTGCTGGACCGGAATCGGCTGGATGGCCGCAGGCGACGGCGCCGGGATCGCCTTGCCGGTCTTGCCGCGGGTCGCGAGCCTCACCGAGAGTCGCTCACCTGGAGTGATCCGGTCGGGGTAAGCGCCGACGACCTTCACGTTGGCGGCGTAGAACCTCGGCCAGAGGTCAGGGTGACCGAAAAACCGGCCCGTGATGGCCGACAGCGAGTCGCCCGGCTTGACGGTATAGGCGGCGGGCCGCTTATCGAACCGCCCGTGTGTATCCGAGGACCTCGCCTGGTCGTTATGAACCACCGCGATGGGCTGGACAGATACGAGCGCGCCCGAGTGGCGCGCGGCGGCGGTGGTCGCAGCCTGCCCGGTTGCGTGGGCCACCGTGGTCGCGCCGGCCGCTGCACCCGAGGCGACGGCGGCCACGGCGACGGCGCTGCCTGCTGCTACGGTGAGTGTGGAGAAATTGCGTTTGGGTGTCCTCTTGCTGGACAAGATGACCCTTCGGTCGTGCACGTACTTCCCGTACCGTGCTCGGCTTCCACCCATGGACACACGCCCGCCACCAAGTGGCGGCTAAGGCATCGGCGTACGCACGTGTCGCGGGTCAGGGCGACGGGTCACGTTGGCGACCTCGCGCACGCTGGGTGCTGGCAAACCGCCACTCTGCCCAAAAATCAACCCAAAAGATACCAAAAAGCAGAATAAGATGCTGTGACGAACATCGTATTGTTTTTGGCTGGTTGCCTGGATTCGGTTCCCTACCAGCGTGTTTGCAGCCCCAGAGCCGGCCACGCCCGCCGGATGTTACGTATATCACAATATGACAGAATCGGCCAAATATGCGTACTCTGTGTAGCAATTTGGTGGTACGTACCCCGTGATGGAACAGTCACATGAGGACTCCCAAGGTCGAGC
>Ga0335079_10001402_pt1 | contig 27375 bp, 13 predicted proteins | sample Lox_Sample_33_FD_206719 | JGI IMG/M metagenome (GOLD analysis project Ga0335079, IMG submission 206719) | Soil microbial communities from Loxahatchee National Wildlife Refuge, Florida, United States - Lox_Sample_3.3 | ecosystem: Environmental > Terrestrial > Soil > Wetlands | place: USA...
GAACGTAATCGCCGCCGCCTGAGCGGCCGGTCCAGTAATCGTGTTCTGGTCGAAACGGCCCGGCAGCGGCAGCGCGTTGGGGTACAGCAGTTGTGCGTCGGGAAGATTGCCCTTGCTCGACCATTCCGTGCTCGTGAAAAGCTGCGCCACGCTGTTCGCAAGTCGGGTCTTGAAGATCCCGTATCCGCCCCGGATCACCGTGTGCCCCCCGATCCGGTACGCAAACCCCGCGCGCGGCTGGAAACCAGTCCAGTCCACGCCGCTGTGATATTGCGCCGGCCAGGCTTCGAAATCGTCGCGAATCCCGTAGGTCAGGCTCAGTTTCCCAAGCGTCCACGCATCCTGCAGGAAGAAGCCGTACATGTCGTGCGTCATCTGCCAGTTCGTGGCGCTCTGCCATCCCGGCGGAACTGCCTGCTTCCAGGTCGTGTCCGCCGGAGGCGCCGAGGTCGCGCCCTTCAAACTCGGAAACCAGAACAGCACCGGCGACATCGTGCTGAAAGCCGCCAGGTTCGGAAAGACAATGCGCGCCGGGAAGAAAAGCGGGTAGATCGTGGAGTCGTCAAGATTGCTGAAGTCGAACCCCGCCTTGATTTCGTGCGCGCGCCAGGCGTGTGTCAGGTTGTCCGTAAACTGCCGCCGCGTCTCGCCATAAAAACTGGGATCGGAGGTGCTCTTGCCCATCGCGATCAGGTTGGAGATCTCCAGGTTCGGTTCATTCACTACCGGCTCATAGTGGTAGGAGCGCCGCGCCCACTGGAAGCGGGCCTCGTTCACCGTGGTCCCGCTGAGCACCGACGTCGGGCTCACTACCAGCGTCTGGTCCTGCAGGTCCGTATTCCGCGCTGCGCTCGAGGTCGGCGCGCCCCGTCCGAATAACCCCGGGAATCGCAGCGCCTCCGCCGTCTGATAGTTGTAGCGCGCCATCAGCGAGTTCGCCTGGTTGATCTGGTAATCCACCTTGAACATCGCCAGGTCGTAGTCGCTGGTGCGCTTCTGGTCGTTGGTCTCCGGCGAAAGGCCGTAGTGCGTACGCACCTGGTTGATCATCGCCAGGTTGTCCTGCACCACCTGCGGAACGGCGTTCGATTGCAACCGCCGCTGCCCTTCCCAGTTCGCAAAGAAGAATGCTTTCTCTCTCTTCAGAGGTCCGCTGGCCGTGACGCCATACTGGTTCTGCCTCAGCGTGCTCGCCTCGGGAGTATTCAGAGCCGGCCGCGCAGCCAGCAGGTCGTTCATGCCGTAGTAGTAAACCGATCCATGAAATGCGTTCTCGCCCGACTTGGTCACGATGTTCACGAAGCCGGCCAGCGCGCCTCCGTACTGCGGCAGGTACGGGGTCGAAAGCACGCGGAACTCGCCCGCCGCTTCCTGCGACGGCGTGGCCCGCGGCAGGCCGGTCATCGTCTGAATGTTGTCGGCGCCGTCCACTTGTAATACGGTGTTCAATTCCGATTGGCCCGCGAATGACAATCGCGGGACCGCCGATGCGCCAACCCCCGTGTCCGGCTCCTTGAACGGACCGCCGCCCACATTCTCCCGGCCCTGAACCGCCTCGCCGGTCAGTTTTACGAAGTCCACGAAGTTGCGGCCCCGGTTCGGCAGCAAGTCGATTTCCTGTCGCCGCACAATCCGGCTCCGGTCGCCGCTCGTATCGTCGATCAGCGGTTGATGGTAGGCGACCACCGACTGCGTTTCCCCGGCCATCGACACGCCCAGTACCGTCGTTCCGCCTACGCTCAGCACGATCGCTTCCACCGTCACTGGAGAATAGCCGTCCGCCGTGCCACGCAGAAAGTACTCGCCTGGGTCCAGATTCGAGATCACGTAATTACCCGACTTGTCCGTGGTCACGCTGCGCGATACCCCGGTAGCCGTGGCCGTCACCGTCACGGATGCTCCCGCAAGCGGCGTTCCTTCCGGATTGCTCACCACCCCCGAAATCGTACTCTTGGCGGTCTGTGCGTTCATAATTCCGCCGAACATGGCCAGGAACGTAATCAGGCTCAGTATCGGGAAAGGACGCCGCGAAAACTGCGGCATCGACTTGGAATTCATACGACGTCTCCTTGTGCGCCGCCAGGAGCCCACGGCCTTGTGCGCCGGGCTCCGGAAACGGTGCGTGATCTGCGACAGGTTCGGACCCGGCGGCCGGCCCTTCACAATCGTTTGCGATTCAAATCGTCAGACAAAATTCTAAGAGGAATGCGGAGAAGCACAAAGTCTCGTCAGTACCGGGCGTTAGGAAAACCCGTTTACTTTCGCTAAGTCGTTGTTACATGTGGATGGAAAGTTAGTAATAGGACAGCCGCAATGTCGCGTAACGTGGCAGTATTTACGCTCGTCGTGTCGCGAATATCGTCATGCGACGGCGGCCTGCCACTCAGAGGTCGTGCACGAGTCGATCGATAGCATCGTCCATGGTGGACTTGCCTTCGAGGTAAGGCTGCCAGTAGAGGCCAAGCAGCTCGCGGTAGCGCGTCCAGCCGCGGTTCCATACGCCATAGTGATCGGGGTACGGAACACGACCCGGAATCAGAGCCCTCACCGTATCGGCGACGGTATAGAAGAGAATGGTGTGGGAAACGTCTCGCGAGAGCTCTTTGCCGGCGGTCTTGGCACGGGATCTCAGGGCTGTATCCACCGTGTGCATCATCAGGTGGGAGCATTCGTGGAAGAGTTGCTCCAGCCCATCCACGCCCTGGTGCTCCGGGTTTAGGCTGGACATGGTGATTAGAGGAGGATCTGCCGTCGTGTAGCCTCCCCGCGGGTCGGCGTACGCGACCGCCTCCACCCGCAGCGGAAGCGTGGGCCAGGAAGCGCGGAACACCGTCGCGAGCCGCTCCTTGATGCGCGGACCGTAGCGCTCCACCTGCGGTGTGAGTTGCTGGGTACGTTGAGACGAGCCGCTGGACTTCCCCGAGCGGACCGTCGGCGACTCGTACAAAGTGATGAGCGCGTTAGCAAGATAGGTCCTGATAGGTCGGCATCGCGCCGCCCAGAACGCAGAAGCGGATTCTCGGATTGTTTGACGACCCGCAAGTAGGATTGCGGGGAGCTTGTGCGGCGCTTTCATCCCCAAAATGTGCTAGCATGTTGTAAATTTCGATCTCAAGGAAGGCCCTATGACTATAGTTCCTGTGGGCATACCCAAGAAGACGCCGAAGAAGAAGGCTGCGCCCAAGAAGAAGCGATAAGTATCGGGCCGGCCGTCCCGCAATAGAATCAGTCTACGTTGGCACCTCGTTATGCCTGACCCTTCGCCCCCAGAGCCGAGCATCCCATCGAAGGAGGCCGGCACATGGGAACGCATTCTAAACTCAAGCACGGTAACTGCCCTAGCGACCGTCCTGGTCACTGGGATCTTCAGCAACCTAGTTATCGGTTGGACGCAGCAACGAAACAAAGAACGCGAAGTCGCGCTGCTCGGATACAAGGAGTATCTATCCGCTCAACTGAAGAGTGTCGAGCAGGTTTACGATCTCGTAGGACGCCTGCGGGCTGCGGCCGAGGACCTGATTACCATCACAAGCCCGAACTTCGAACCTGCCCGGTTCGAAGGAAAAGACCGGGCGGAACTTCGTCGAGAGGCTATCGATGTCCAGAAGAACTTCAATGCCGTCGAGCAAGAGTGGCGCAGGAGACGGGAATCCCTCGGCTTTCTGATGGTCTACTATCATCAGGCGCAGCCAGGAACCGTTGACGCGTGGGTGAAGATGGAAAAGGTTCTGAACGCTTACTCGGCGTGTGCGGAGAAGTGGCACAATGAGCACGTCGGCGAACACGATTCAGACGTTACGTCTACGCCTTGTCGAACCGAACAGGCCGCAACAAGTTCCAGCCTTGCCGAGCTGACGAAGCAATTGGCTAAGGCTCAGTATGCGCCCGGTGTCGGAGCATCCTCCGCTACACGCTCAAGGCTGTTGACGGCGCATCGATAGTCGAAGATTACGCGACACAGGAAGGTTGTTTATCGCCGACAAGGATCGAGCGGCGATAGCCTGAACGATCCGGCGTTCCCCCTTTTCACTCTGATCGCTAATGCAATGGAACAAGCAGCGGGCAATCACCCTCACCGGATCATCTAGCGCCGCGCGCCTGCAAAGACTTGAACCAGCCACTTGAGCCGGATAAGTCCCGCCAAGTCGGCCAGCATCCGGCCACCGCACTCCACTGCCACTTGGCTGGAAAAACTCGCGACGCTCTTTTTTTTAGCTGAGCAGGGCGGGTTCCCCACTCCGGGTTGACTACACGGCCAAGGGGATTGCTTCCAGGAGGCTGGCGATCCGAAACCTATCACCCTCAAGTGCGTCTCAGTCATGGTGAATGTTCGAATGGCTTCTACTCGCAGACGCTTTCTGGGCTTCACCGGATTGCGGATCGGCCCGGTCATGGCGAAGAGCAGGCGACCCGCGAAGCTTGCGCCCAACTGGGAACAGCCCTGCTGCAAAACGGACAGGAACTGGGTCGGAAATATCTCTGGATGGCGGTTCAATACGGGCAGGTATGGGTTCGAAGAATGAATCCCTGGAGAGTCTCGTCGCAAAAATGCACCGTTGATCGATGGCTCGGTTCATACCCCCACCTCGCTCGGAATCGGGCAAGTCTTGAGGTCCGCGTACATAAGATCGCTTGTTGCCATTGATGCGCAACCGCAGCCGGGCTGGAGGTCAAGTTGGCGAGAAACACCCGATGCACCGCGCCGGCGTCTACCACCGCAATTCCAGACTGCGCTATCCTAAATACCAGAGCGGGCGTTCGCACACTCGCGATGCTGTTCTGGGGAAAATTCTCGCCACACCACAACTCGGTCCACGCGCGGCCGGACTGTCGAATTCCACATCACCCCCTCCCGCCCCCAAATATCCCTGCATCACGTGCCCGACCGAACGAACCCAACATGTCGCTGAAAAAAAAGAACGAGTCCCAAAAAATAGCCCGGCCGGGAACCCACCGAAACCCACCCGAACCCAAGATTTCGCCCTCTCCGGCCCTCCCTGCGCTCAATCCGGTAATCCCCCGCGTTGTGTGTCAGACTGGTCCTGAAACCGGAGGACGCACGATGAGCCGCACGCTGCCCATCACATTGGGTATCTGCCTTGCCGCGCTGGCGCACGCACAGACCGCGGAGGAGCTGGTCCAGAAGAACCTTCTCGCCCACGGCGGGATCGACAAAATCAAATCCATCAAGTCCCTGCGCATGACGGGCCGGCTCCAGTCGGGAAGTTTCATGGCGCAGGTGGGCCGCGACTCGCTGGCTCCCGACATGATCCGCGAAACCTTCACCGTCCAGGGCATGACCCAGATCGAAGCCTACGACGGCGTCACCGGCTGGAAGATCTCGCCCTTCGAAGGCCGCAAGGATCCCGAGCTGCTCGGCGAGGACGACCTGCGCCCCCTCGTCGAAGAAGCCGATTTCTACGGCCCGCTCGTCGATTACCAGGCCAAGGGAAACAAGGTCGAGTACCTCGGCCACGACACCGTCGATGGCGACGATGCGTTCAAGCTCAAAGTCACCCTCAAGAACGGCGACATCGTCTATTACTACCTCGATCCCGAAACCTACCTCGAGATCCGCGTGGAGTATGTCCGGTTCATTCGCGGTTCGGTGCAGGAGTCGTTTCGCGAGGTCGGATCGTACAAGCTGGTGGGCGGTGTGTACTACCCGTTCTCCATGCAGGAAGGCAGCAAGCAGCATCCCGGGGACTCCGCGAAGGTGGGGTTCGACAAGATCGAAGTGAACGTCCCCATGGACAAAAGCCTCTTCCAGATGCCGGGCACGGCGAAAGGAGGGCGCTGACATGAGGACCCTCGGTCTCTTCGCGGTCGCTCTCTCCCTGTCGGCTCAGGCGCCGGTCCGCTATGACGCCGGCACCATCTCGGGACTGCCCGCCCGCAATATCGGGTCGGCTACCATGAGCGGGCGCATCGCGGCCGTCGCCGCCGCGAAGGAAAACGGACGCATCACCGTGTTCGCGGGCTCGGCCAGCGGCGGCGTCTGGAAGTCCGTCAACGGCGGCACCACCTTCAAGCCCGTCTTCGACCTGGCCAACGTGCAGTCCATCGGCGCCGTGGCCGTCGATCCCGGCAATCCGAAGAACGTGTGGGTGGGGACCGGCGAGAGCTGGGTGCGCAACAGCGTCTCCATCGGCGATGGCGTCTACAAATCCACCGACGGAGGCGAGAACTGGACCAACGTCGGCCTCAGGGACTCCGAGCACATCGCCAAAATCCTCGTGGACCCGCGCAACGGCAACTCCGTGCTCGCCTGCGCCACCGGCCACCTGTGGAACGATACTGATGCGGGCGGCGTCTACAAGACCGGCGACGGCGGCAAGACCTGGCGCAGGGTGCTGGCCGGCGCCAACCGTTCCACCGGCTGCGCCATGCTCGCCATGAGCGCCCAACAGCCCGCCACCATCTACGCCTCCCTCTGGGATTTCCGGCGCGAGGCGTGGACCTTCCGCTCCGGCGGTCCCGGCAGCGGCATCTTCAAATCCACCGACGGCGGCGATCACTGGACCGAGTTCACGCCGACCAACGCCAAGGGCTTGCCAGCGAAGCCGTACGGGCGGATCGCGCTCGCCGTGGCGCCGGTAAAGCCGCAAGTGGTCTACGCGATGATCGAATCGGCCAAAAGCGCGCTGTTTCGTTCCGATGACGGCGGCGCCAACTGGACGAAACTCGACGCCAGCCAATACATGGTCTGGCGCCCGTTCTACTTCGGCAACCTGATCGTCGATCCCAAGGACTCCGAAAAGCTCTTCAAGGTCGATGGACCACTGCTGTTGAGCGTGAACGGCGGCAAAAGCTTCAGCGTGGTCTCGGGCGGCGCGCACGGTGACTTCCATGACGTGTGGATCGACCCCGACGACACCAACACCATCTACACCGGCGACGACGGCGGCCTGTGGCGCAGCCTGGACGGCGGCACGCGCTGGGAACACATGATGAACCTCCCGGTCTCGCAGTTCTATCACGTAAGCGTGGACATGGCCGATCCATATCACGTTTACGGCGGCTTGCAGGACAACAGCTCGTGGGTCGGAGATTCGTCGTACCCCGGCGGCATCACCAATTCGCGCTGGGAAAACATGTTCGGCGGCGACGGCTTTTGGACCTGGGAAGATCCCTCCGACCCCGCGTACATCTACGCCGAAGCGCAGGGCGGCGAGGTCGGGCGCGTCAACCGCTACACCCACGAATCGCGCGCCGTCAAGCCCTATCCGCAGTACGGCGAGAAGAAGCTGCGCTTCAACTGGAACACGCCCATCCAGATGAGCCCCAACGAAAAGGGCACTATCTACATGGGTGCTCAATTCCTCTTCCGCTCGCGCAATCACGGCCAGTCCTGGGACCGCATCTCGCCCGACCTGACCACCAACAATCCCGACAAGCAGAAGCAGGAGGAATCCGGCGGCGTGACGGTCGATAACTCGTCCGCCGAGATGAACAACAGCATCTACTCGATCGCCGAATCGCCGCGCAACGGCCAGGTAATTTGGGTAGGCACCGACGACGGCAACGTGCAGCTCACGCGCGACGGCGGCAAGACCTGGACTAACGTCGGCCTCGCGATCCCCGGCCGCGGCCAGGACCCCTGGGTCTCCTGGGTCGAAGCCGGCCACTTCGACGAAGCCACGGCGTATGTCACCCTCGACCGCCACATGTACGGCGACATGACCCCCCACGTCTACCGCACCGCCGACTTCGGCAAAACGTGGACCGATCTGCCGCTGGACGGAGGCGGAGTCCGCGGCTATGCCCACGTAATCAAGGAAGACCTCGTCAACCCCAACCTCCTCTTCATCGGCACTGAATTCGGCCTCTGGATCACTACCGACGGCGGCCGGCGTTGGGCGCAATACAAAGGCAGCGGCTTCCCGCAGGTCGCCGTTCGTGACATGGTCGTCCACCCGCGCACCAGCGACCTGATTCTGGCGACCCACGGCCGCGGCATCTGGATCATCGACGATATTTCCCCCCTGCGCGCCCTGACCCCGGAGATGCTCAGCACCGACGCCGGGTTCCTCCCCGTGCCCGCCGCTCCCCAATGGATGGAGGTCAACGGCGGCTGGCCCGAGGGCGACGGCACCTTCACCGGACCGAGTAAGCCCACCGACGCCATGATCCCGTATTACCAGCGGACGCGGCACATCTACGGCGATCTCAAGATCGAGATCCTCGACGAGCAGGGCAAGCTGGTGGACACCGTATCCACCAGCGAGCATCGCGGCGTGAATCGGGCCACCTGGTCGATGCACCTCAAGCCCCCGATCGTGCCGCCGGCGGCCAGCGCCGCTTTCTCCGCGGCATTCGGCCCGCGCGTCCTGCCCGGGCTCTACACCGTGAAGATGACCCGCGGCGACAAGGTGTATACCACGCAGTTGAACATCGTGCTCGACCCGCGCGCCAAATTCACCGTCGAAGACCGCCGCGCGCAATTCGAGTTGGTGAACAAGCTCGTGTCCCAGCTCAATCATATGAGCTGGGCGGTGGATGCGATCGTTGCCGTGCGCGACGAGGCGTCGCAAAAGAAGATGACCGCGCTCGCCGAAGCGATAGACAAGATTCGCGGCAAGATCGTGGCCACCAAAGAGGGCGGCGCGATCACCGGCGAGGAGCGCTTGCGCGAATTTCTTACCGGCCTCTACGGCGACGTCAACGGCTACGAAGGCCGCCCCACCGACCAGCAATTCGCTCGCGCCGACGTCTTGGCCCGCGAGCTGGAGGATGTCATCCACGAATTCCAGGCCTTGGTCGCCAAGAGCGGCAACGGCATCAAGATCCAGAGCGAAGACGAGTGGAGGAAGGCCCACCAGTAATATGTTCCGAACTATTACGGCCCTTTTTATATGTAGTGCCCTGCACGCGGCAGACTACACGGCGCTCGACCGCTACGTTGGCGCGCCGGACAGCTCCTACAGTTACACGCTCGCGCGCACGGTGAACTCGCCGGGCATCACCGCCTGGCAGCTCGATATGATCTCGCAGACCTGGCTGACCACGGCGGAGGTGGACCGCCCGGTCTGGCATCACTGGGTGACCATTGTCAAGCCCGACCAGGTGACCACGTCCACCGTTGTGCTCTTCATCGATGGCGGCAGCAACACCCCCACGCCTCCTTCGCCCGACCCGCTGATGATGATCCTGGCCGCGAGCACCGGTGCCGTCGTGGTGGACCTCGGCCAGGTGCCGAACGAGCCGCTGACCTTCGCCGGCGAGAGCCAGCCGCGCACGGAAGATGCCATCATCGCCTACACCTGGGATCGCTACCTGCGAACCGGCGATGAACGCTGGCCGGCGCGCCTGCCGATGACCAAGGCGGCCGTGCGCGCCATGGACATGGTCACGTCGTTTCTTGCGAACCTCCCCGGCGGCGGCATGGCCGTGAAGAACTTCGTGGTGGCCGGCGCTTCGAAGCGCGGATGGACCACCTGGTCCACGGCGGTCGTGGATCCCCGCGTGGTGGCCATCGCGCCCATCGTGATCGACACGCTGAACATGCCGCAGGTATGGGAGCACACCTATGCGGCCTACGGCTTCTGGCCGCCGGCCGTCCAGGACTACGTTGACGAGGGCATCATGAACTGGTTCGGCACGCCCCAGATGGACGCGCTCATGCAGATCGAAGATCCCTACCAGTATCGCGACCGCCTGGCCATGCCGACCTACGCCGTCTGCTCCACCGGCGACCAGTTCTTCGTCCCCGATTCGCCGCGCTATTACTTCGCCGACATGCCGGGTGAGAAATACCTGCGCTTCATTCCCAATACGGACCACTCGATGCAATCGCCGGAAGCCCCCGTGGACTTGGTAGGCTGGTTCCGCGCCGTCACGCAGAATACTCCGCGGCCGCGGTTCTATTGGCACGTGGATCGCGGGGCGGGCACCATCACCGTCCGCGTGGTGGACCCGCCCTCGCAGGTGATGATGTGGCAGGCGTCCAATCCCAACGCCCGCGACTTCCGGCTGGAGACCATTGGCGCGGTATGGACCAGCACCCCGGTCTCGGGAACCAACGGCATCTACACGGCCAGCATCCTTCCCCCGGCGCAGGGCTACACCGCGTTCTTCGTCGAGCTGACCTATCCGGGAATCACCGACACGCCGCTGGTGTTCACCTCCGAGGTCGTCGTGACGCCGGATGTGTACCCGTTCGCCAATCAGGCGCCGCCGTCGCTGCGGCGTGTCCACGTCACGGCGGCACGTTGATGGACGTCGCGGAGTTGATCGGCGAGGCGCGGCGGTTCGGCGAGCGCCTGCGCGCGGTGAAACAAGGGCTCGGCGATACCGGCTTCGAGTGGTATCCGTACGATACACTCTCGGCCTTTCAACATCTGGAGAAACTGCTGACCGGCGCGAACCGCGGCCTGTTCACCGGCAGCGGGCGCGTGCTCGACGTGGGCGCGCAGGATGGCGAGCTGGCGTTCTTCCTGGAGAGCCTCGGGTACCAGGTTGTGGCGGCGGACCATCCGGCGTACAACCACAACGGCATGCGCGGCATTCGCGCGCTGAAGGCAGCGCTCGGGTCGTGCGTCGAGGTGCACGAGATCGATATCGATCGCCCGTTCGCGCTGCCCCACGATGCTTACGATCTGGTCGTGATGCTGGGCGTGCTGTACCACTTGCGCAATCCGTTCTACGTGCTGGAGGAGCTCGCGCGCCACACGACTCATTGCCTGCTCAGCACGCGGGTGGCGCGGCGCTATCCGGAAGGGTCCGCGATGCCGGCGGGCGTGGCGCTGGCCTATCTGCTGGCGGAGAACGAGCTCAACCGGGACAACAGCAATTACTTCATCTTCAACGAGGCAGGGCTGCGCGTGATGCTCGCGCGGGCGCACTGGGACGTCCTGGATTACGTGAGCCTGGGCGACACGGCGCTCTCGGATCCGGTCCGCCTGGACCGCGACGAGCGCGCCTTCTGCCTGCTGCGCAGCCGCTACGACCGCCTGGCGAACGTCGAGCTCTTGCACGGCTGGCACGAGAGCGAGGAGACGGGCTGGCGGTGGACCGAGCGCGAATTCGCCGTGCGGGTGCGTGCGGCGCGCGTGCTCGAGATGCAACTCTGGCTGGCCGAAGAATCGGTGCGGCGGCTGGGAGCCATCACGCTGCGCGCGTCGGTGAACGGCCGGGAGTTGGAGCCGGCGGTCTATGACACGCCCGGCCTGGCGGCCTACACACGCGCGCTCGGGGAAATCGGCGGCGAGGTCGAGGTGCGATTCCGGCTTGACAAGTCCCTGCCGCCGGATGCTGAGGACACACGCGAGCGCGGCCTGATTGTGGCCCGGATCGGGGTGGAGTAACCTGAACCACATGCATCTTCGAGTCTGTGCTTTGGTGATGTGCGCCGCCGCGGCGGTCGGTCAAACCAGGTTTACTGCGGCGGATTATCAGCGCGCCGAAAAGTTCATGGGGTACAACACCAATCCCCTCGTGCTGCACAGTGGCCTGCGCGCGAACTGGCTGCCGGATGACCGGTTCTGGTACCGCGTCACGACCGCCGAAGGCAGCGAGTTCCTGCTGGTGGATCCCGCGAAGGGGACGCGCGCGCCGGCGTTCGACCACGCCAAAGTCGCAGCGGCGCTCGGCGCGGCATCCGGACGAACCATTGACGCGCGCAATCTGCCCTTCCAGGAGATCGAGTTCTCCGAGGACGGCCATTCGATCACCGTGCAGTCCGGCGGGCGCTGGTCGTGCGACGTCATGGGCCTGCGGTGTACCGCCGTCGCGGGCGGCCCTCCCGCGGGAGGACGCGGAGGCCGGGGCGGACGCGGTGGACGGGGCGGCGGGCCGGATGCCGTGCCGGAAGCCCTCTCGCCGGACAAGAAGCACGCGGCCTTCATCCGCGACTGGAATCTCTGGGTGCGCGACGCGGCGACCGGAAAAGAAACCCAGATGACCACCGACGGCGTGAAGGACTTCGGCTACGCCACCGACAACGCCGGCTGGTCCACCAGCAACCGCCCGATCCTGCTCTGGTCGCCGGATTCCAAGCGGATCGCCACGTTCCAGCAGGATCAGCGCAACGTCGGCGAGATGTACCTGGTCGAGACCAAGGTGGGCCATCCCTCGTTGCGCGCGTGGAAGTATCCCCTGCCCGGCGATGACGTGGTGCCGACGATTTCGCGTGTGGTGATGGATCTCGACGGGCCGCGCGTCACGCGCTTGCAGATGCCGCCCGATCAGCATCGCTCCACGCTGTGCGATCACGTGGCCTGCCGCGGCGGCGAATGGGCCGACGTCGAGTGGAGCCCGGATGGCGCAATGCTGGCCTTCGTCTCCACCTCGCGCGACCATCGCCGGGAAGTGCTGCGCATCGCCAATGCCACCACCGGAGAAGTGCGCGACGTGCTGAAGGAAGATGTCTCCACCTTCTTCGAATCCGGCAACGGACGCGTGAACTGGCACTACCTCGACGGAAGCCATGAAGTCATCTGGTTCAGCGAGCGCGATAACTGGGGGCACTTGTACCTCTACGATTCCGACACTGGCAAACTCAAGAACCAGATCACCAGCGGCGAGGGCAATGTCACGCAGGTGCTCCGCGTGGACGAGAAGAACCGCCTGATCTACTTCCTCGGCGTGGGGCGCGAGAAAGGACGTGATCCGTACTTCATTCACTTGTACCGGGTGGGCTTCGACGGTCGCGGCCTCGCCCTGCTCACGCCCGAGGACGCCAGCCACGACGTGTCGCTGTCGCCTTCGGGGAGGTACTTCACCGACAGCTACTCCAAGCCCGACGTGGCACCGGTAGCAGTGGCGCGCGACAACACGGGGAAGCTGATCGCCACGCTGGAGAGGGCCGACATCTCAAAGCTCACTGCGGCGGGATGGAAGCCGCCCCTTTCGTTCACGGTGAAGGCCCGCGACGGAGTCACGGATCTCTACGGCCTGATGTTCCGGCCCACCAACTTCGACGCCTCGAAGAAGTATCCGATCGTGAACCACATCTATCCCGGGCCGCAGACAGGGAGTGTCGGCAGCCGCAACTTCTCGGCGGCGCGCGGCGACTGCCAGGCTCTGGCGGAACTGGGGTTCATCGTGGTCGAGATCGACGGCATGGGCACGCCGTGGCGCAGCAAGAAATTCCACGAGGCGTACTTCGGCGACATGGGAGACAACACGCTGCCCGACCAGGTGGCCGGAATGAAACAGCTCGCGGCGAAGTATCCCTGGATCGACCTGGAGCGCGCCGGCATCTACGGGCATTCGGGCGGCGGATTCGCCACCGCCGACGCCATGTTCCGCTATCCCGACTTCTTCAAAGTGGGGATCAGCGAGGCGGGAAATCACGATAATCGCGAGTACGAAGACGATTGGGCCGAGAAGTGGCAGGGGCTGCTGAAGACGAACTCGGACGGCACCACGAACTACGATAACCAGGCGAACCAGCTTCAGGCCAAGAACCTCAAGGGCAAGCTGCTCCTGGCGCACGGCACCATGGACAACAACGTGCCGCCATACAACACACTCCTCGTGGTCGATGAGCTGATCAAGGCCAACAAGGATTTCGACCTGCTCATGCTGCCCAACCGCAATCACGGCTTCGGCAACGAGGCGTACATGGTGCGGCGGCGATGGGACTACTTCGTGCGGTGGCTGGCGGGCGCCGAGCCGCCGGCCGGATATCAGCTCCGGACTCCGCCGGGAGGAGGTGGACGCGGCGGCGCGCAGTAGCTACCAGCGCAGGGGCAGATTCACCTGCCAGCGGTCGGTGGAGGCGAGCATCTCGTCCCAGGTGATCAGGCGCTGCTCGTAAGCGGCGCTGCGGCCCAGGATCGCGGTCAGGTTGCTCTCGACGGCGGTGGGCGCGTTGTTGATCGGCTTCCCGTTGCGGATGCTGTCGACGAATGTCTGGATGTTCGTGACACATCCGCCGCGGAACGTGTCGTCCTGATCGGTCCCCTTCCACGGATTCTCGCCGACGATGCGGACCAGGCCGCCGTAGTGCGTGTCGGCGGTACCCTTGACACCGACGCAACGGACGCAGAGATCGCTGAAAGCGCCGTTGAGCTGGTGGGAGCTGAAGCTGGCGTGTACGTCGTTGGGGTACCAGTAGGTCACAGTGAAGTGGTCGTAGGCATCGCCGGTGTTGTTCTGCGTGCCGGACCAGTCGGTGCGGCCGCCGGACCCGGTCGCCTTCAGCGGGTGTGCGCCGAGATACCAGTTGGCCATGTCGATGACGTGGATGTTCTGCTCGACGATGATGTCGCCGCTGAGGGCACGGTCGCCGAACCAGGTGACCATGCGGCGCAGGCTCGCGTCCATGTCGGGGGCAGGGTCCTTCCAGGGACGGCCGGCATAGTAGAAGACCTGGGCGAGTGCCGGCTTGCCGATATCGCCGCGGCGGATGCGCTGCACCAGTTCCTGGAAGACAGGCCGGGCGCGGCTCTGAAAGTCGACCCAGAAGCTGAGGCCCTTGGATTGGGCGCGCTGGCCGGCGGCAAGAAAGTCCTTGCTGGAGGGCACGTCCCCCGCGATGGGCTTGGCGCAGTAGACGTGCTTGCCGGCTTCCACGGCCCCGGCGGCGTGCGTAGGGTGATAGTAAGTGGGAGTCTCGATCACGACGGCATCCACGGCGGAGTGGGCCAGCTCGCGGTAGGCGTCGGGGCCGTAGTAGGCGCGCGAGGGAGCCACGTTCAACTTGTCGCGCGTGGAATCGAGCTTGGCGCGGACAACGTCCGCAACGGCCACCCAGCGGGTGGGAGCGTACTCCGTGAACAGCGGGGCGATCCAGTTGCCGCGTCCGCCGCAGCCGACGAGGCCGAGTTCGATAGTCGAGTTGGCCTGCGAGCCGAAGACGGTTGCGGGACTCAACAAAAGCGGGGCGGATTGCAGGATGGTACGGCGGTTCATGGCTGGCATTGTAGCGCGCGTACAATGTCTGGCATGGAGACACGCCGCGACTTCCTGAAAACCGCCGCGCTCGCCGCGCTTGCTACCTCCGCCGAGGATGCGCCCGCCGCCGAGCCCGATCCGCTCTTCGACCGGCCGATGCGTTGGGCACAGCTCACGCTGGTGGAGAACGATCCGGGGAGCTACGACCTCGGGTTCTGGCTCGATTACTTCAAGCGCACGCACTCGGACGCCGCCTGCCTGAGCGCCGGCGGCTGCGTGGCCTACTACCCGACCAGGATCCCGCTGCACTATCGCAGCGCCTGGATGAAAGACACAGACCCCTTCGGCGACCTGGTGCGCGGATGCCGCAAGCTCGGGATGACCGTGCTGGCCCGCACCGATCCCCACGCCGTGCACCAGGACGTCTACGATGCGCACCCGGATTGGATCGCGGTGGACGTCGAGGAGCGCAAGCGCCGGCACTGGTCGATGCCGGAGCTGTGGGTGACGTGCGCGCTGGGCCCGTACAACTTCGAGTTCATGACCGGGGTGACGCGCGAGATCGTCACGCTGTACCAGGTGGATGGCGTGTTCAGCAATCGCTGGGCAGGCAGCGGGATGTGCTACTGCGAGCACTGCACACGCAACTTCAAGCAGGCCACCGGCCTGGATTTGCCGCGCACGCTCGATCCGCAGAACTCGAGCCGGCGGGCATACATTGCCTGGCACGAGCAGCGGCTGTTCGAGCTCTGGGACGTGTGGGACAAGGCGATCCGCGAGGCCAACCCGAAGGCGCGCTTCGTGGCCAACTCGGGCGGCGGGGCCCTCAGCGAGCTCAATATGAAGACCGTCGGCGAGAAAGCGTCCATCCTGTTCGCCGACCGTCAGGCGCGCAGCGGGCTTATGCCTTCGTGGGCCAACGGGAAGAACGGCAAAGAGTATCGCGCCGGGTTGGGCAACAAGCCGATCGGCGGAATCTTCAGCGTCGGCGTCGAAGAGGCGTATCGCTGGAAGGACTCGGTGCAGAGCGAGCCCGAGATCCGGCTGTGGGCGCTGGACGGCATCGCCAACGGTCTGCGGCCGTGGTTCACCAAGTTCGGCGGCGTGCTGCGCGACAAGCGCTGGCTGCCGGTCGTCGAGGACGTGTACACGTGGCACTGGCGCAACGAGCGGTACCTGCGCAATACGGCACCGCTGGCGCGCGTCGGCATGGTCTTCTCGCAGCAGACGGCGCATTACTACGGCGGCGATCGCGCGCGGGCAAAGGTGGAGGATCACACGCTCGGCTACTACCAGGCCCTGATCGAGGCGCGGATTCCGTTCGAGATGGTGCACGACGAGCTGCTGGAAGCGGACCGTATCGCTGGGTTGAAGGTGCTCGTACTGCCGAATATCGCGGCGATGAGCACCCGCCAGTGCGGGCAGATCCGGGATTTCGTGAAGCGCGGCGGCGGAGTGGTGGCTACCTTCGAAACGTCGCTGTACGATGAGCGCGGCGTGCGGCGCGAGAACTTCGGATTGAGCGATCTGTTCGGGGCGTCGTACGCAGGCGGGATGGATGCGCACATGATGAACTCGTACCTGCGGCTGGAAACGCGCCACCCGCTGCTCCGTGGACTGGAGAACGCCGACCGCATCATCAATGGCGTCTCACGCGTCCACACGAAGCCGAACGCTCCGTACCCGAATCCGCCGCTGACCCTGATTCCGTCATATCCCGACCTGCCGATGGAGGAGGTGTTCCCCCGGGTCGATCACACGGACCAGCCCGAGGCCTACGCCCGCGAAACCGGCGGCGGTCGCGTGGTGTATTTTCCCTGGGACATCGACCGCACGTTCTGGGAGGTGCTTGCGGTAGATCACAGCAAGCTGCTGCGCAACGCCGTGGATTGGGCGGCGAACGAAGCGCGTCCGGTGACGGTGACCGGGCCGGGAGTGCTCGACGTCACGCTGTGGCGGCAGAAGGATTCGATGACGGTTCACCTGGTGAATCTGACCAATCCGATGATGATGAAGGGTCCGCTGCGCGAGTTCATCCCGCTGCCGGCGCAGGAGGTCGCGGTGCGATTTCCGGAAGGGAAAAAGCCACGCGCGGTGAAGCTGCTGGTCGCAGGCACCACGCCTCGGGTGCGCGAGACTGCCGGCGAGGTGCGGGTGACCGTGCCGTCAGTTCTGGACCACGAAGTGGTAGCAATCGAGTTGTAGGGCCTGCGTTACAGAACGAAGATGTTCTTCTTCTGGCAGATGTCCTTCAGGATTTTCGGCCAGACGCTGACCGTGACTTCGCCCAGGTGAGCTTTGCGCAGGAGCAGCATCTGGGTGCGCGCCTGTCCGATGCCGCCGCCGATGGAGAGCGGCAACTCGTGGTTCGCGATCGCCTGGTGATAGGGGTAGTTCAGGAAGTGCATCTGGTCGGTGAGGCGAAGCTGCTTCTTGAGCGCTTCGGCATTCACGCGGATGCCCATGGAGCTGAGTTCGTGGCGGCGCTTCGTCACGTGGTTCCAGACCAGGATGTCGCCGTTGAGGCCGTGACAGGGGCGGCCGTCGATGGAACGTGTCTCGGTGGACCAGTCGTCGTAGTCGGCGGCGCGCATCTCGTGCGGATAGCCGTCGTTCAGCGTCCAGCCGATGCCGATGATGAAGACAGCGGGGCATTCCTGGAGGAGCATGGTCTCGCGTTGTTTGCGCGGCAGGTCGGGGTACATGTCCAGGACGTCTTCGGCGTGCAGGAAGGTGAGCTTCTTGGGCAGGTTCGGGTAGCGCGGGTCCTTGAGCGCGGGGAAGCGGTCCTGTAGGACTTCTTCCGTGTCGGTGAGGACTCTCCAGATGGCATTGACGGTCTGCTTGAGGAAGTCGAGGTCGTGCTCGTAGAAGTGGATGATGCGCTCCCAGTCCCATTGGTCGACATAGACGCTGTGATCGTGATCCAGGAAGTAGTCTTTACGGACGGCGCGCATGTCGGTGCAGATGCCTTCGCCGGGCTGCATGCCGAACTGGCGCAGCGCGACCCGCTTCCACTTGGTGGCGGCCTGCACGATCTGGGCGTCGATGGGGTGCTTTTCGCGGTCGTTGGAGATGTGGAACTGAATGGGGGTGCGCGAGCCGTCGCGGTCGAGCAGATCGTTGACGCCGCTGTCCACGTCGACGATCAGCGGGACGGTCACCATCATCAGGTTGAGGGCCTTGCAGAGGTTTTCCTCGATGAACTGTTTGGCAAAGAAGATGGCTTTTTGGGTATCTCTGAGGGAGAGCAGAGAGGAGTAATCCTGTGGCAGGATTTTCTCTAATTCCGCGTAGTCGCCGATGCCGGGACCCGCGAGGTCAGCTTTCTTGTCGACCATGATATGAGAGTTTCACCTCCGGTTATACTATACGCCCTTTCGCGGCAGACACCAACGGGGAGGTGGTGCTCATCAGCGGCGCGGCGGCTGGGATACTGGGAGAGTGATGGTCGAAAGACGCAAGCCGGAGGTGATGAGCCCTGCCGGGTACTGGCCGCAGTTGCGCGCGGCGATCGAGGCCGGGGCGGACGCGGTTTACTTCGGCCTCAAGCACTTCACGGCGCGCGCGAAGGTCGGCTTCTCGCTGGGGGAGCTTCCGGAGGTGATGCGCACCCTGCACCGCCGCGGCGTGCGCGGGTACGTCACGTTCAACACGCTGGTGTTTAATCACGAACTGCAAGAGGCGGAGCGGGCGCTGGGCGATATCGTGGAGGCGGGTGCGGACGCGATCATCGTGCAGGATCTGGGCGTGTTGAAAATGGCGCGCGAGATCGCGCCGGACCTGGAGCTGCACGCTAGCACGCAGATGTCGGTGACCAACGCCGACGGCGTGCGCCTGGCGCAGCGCATGGGCGCCAGCCGGGTGACGCTGGCGCGCGAGTTGTCGCTGGCCGAGATACGAGCGGTGCGCGCCTCGGTGGATTGCGAGCTCGAGATCTTCGTACACGGCGCGCTGTGCGTGGCCTACTCGGGGCAGTGCCTGTCGTCGGAGGCGTGGGGTGGGCGCAGCGCCAATCGCGGGCAGTGCGCCCAGGCGTGCCGGCTCCCATACGAGCTGCTGGTGGATGATAAGGTGCGGCCGCTGGGTGACTCACGATACCTGCTCTCGCCGGGTGACCTTTTCGCGTTGCACCAGGTGCCCGAGATCGTCGAGATCGGGATTTCGACGCTGAAGATCGAAGGGCGGTACAAGGACGCGGATTACGTCGCGCTCACCACGGCGGCCTATCGCAAAGCGGTGGACGATGCATGGGCCGGCCGGCCGGCGGAGATCTCGCCGGCGGAGGCACTTCGGCTGGAGCAGGTCTATTCGCGCGGCCTGGGCCCGTTTTTCCTGACCGGCACGGACCATCAGGCGGTGGTGCGCGGGCGCGCACCGCGGCATCGCGGCGTTCTCGTGGGCCGAGTGTTGCGGGTGACGGAGCGGGGAATCGTGATCGAACCTTCGGAGGCGAGCCGGGTCGCTCCGCTCAAACCGGGCGACGGCGTGGTCTTCGACGCGGCGGACTGGCGAAGTCCGGAGGAGCCGGAAGAGGGCGGGCGGATTTTCGAGATGGTGGGAACAGAAATGCGGTTCGGGAACGGTGCGATCCACCCGGAGCGCATCCGGCGCGGCGACCTGGTGTGGAGGACGCACGATCCGGACGTGAACAAGGCGGTTCGTGTTTACACAGCGGCTGCCGTGCCGGTTCGAAGGCAACCGGTTCGTGTGCGCGTTCGGGCGCGCGAGGGAGAGCGGCTGCATAGCGAGTGGTCGGTCGGCGGCGTGACGGTCACGGTGGAGAGCAGGGAGGTGCTGGGCGGGGCGCGGCATCGGCCGGTTGACGTAGGGTATCTGCGGGAGCAGTTGGGACGAATGGGGAATACGGCGTACGAACTCGGGCAAGTCGAGGCGGAGATCGCGGGGGCGCCGTTTGCGCCAACCTCGATGCTGAACGCGATACGTCGCCAGGCGGTGGAGAAGCTGCAGGAGCGGCAGGCAACCTGCGCTCGCCGGAACCGGCTGAAGCCTAGTCCGGTAACGGCTGCGCCCAGTGAAGTGAAGTCGCGGGAGACGGAACTGCATCTGCTGGTGCGGACGGCAGAACAACTCACAGCAGCGATCGAGCTGCGGCCGGCTTCGATCACGCTCGACTATTTGGATTTGTACGGCTTGAAGCCTTCGATCGAGCAGGTGCGGGGCGCGGGAATCGCGGTGCGTGTCGCGGCGCCGCGCGTGCTCAAACCGGGAGAAGAGAAGATCGCGGATTTTCTGGTGGGATGCGATTGCCCGATCCTGGTGCGATCCGCGGGACTGCTGGAAGTGCTCCGCGAGAGGGTGCACGGCGAGCTGATCGGGGATTTCAGCCTGAATGCGGCGAACACAATCACCGCACGGGAATTGCTGGGAATGGGTCTGGCCGTCCTCACGCCGGCGCACGATTTGAATGCAGCGCAGGTGGTGGATCTCGCCGAACAGGCGGGTGCTGATCGCATCGAGGCGGTCGCGTATCAGCACTTGCCAGTATTTCACACCGAGCATTGCGTTTTCGCACGGTTTCTTTCGGACGGCCGGAGCTACCTGGATTGCGGGCGGCCTTGCGAGGAACACCGGGTGGCGCTCCGCGACGTGGCGGGACGGGCACATCCCGTGCTGGCCGACGTCGGGTGCCGCAATACGGTGTTCGGGGCTGAGGCGCAGGAAGCAGCCTTGCACCTGGACAACTGGCGCAGAGCTGGGATCTCCCGATTCCGGCTGGAATTCGCGCATGAATCGTCGCAGCAGGTGGTGCGAGTCACTCGCGCTTTCGAGGACGCGCTGGCCGGCTTCCTGAACGGTCGCGAGCTCACGGAGCGGCTGCAGAAACTGACGCCGCAGGGCGTGACCGAAGGCAGCCTGTTTGTTCCGGCGGACTATTTGACGCTGCCGGTGCTGGGGTAGCGGAAGGCGGGCGGGCCGGAAGGTCCGCGTTACTCGCAACGCAAGGCGTCGAGGGGGTCCGAGGTCGAGCCGCGGTGGGCGGGGCCGATCATAGCGATCACGGCGGCGATGCCCAGCAGTGCGATCGCCGAACCATAGACCAGCGGGTCGGTCGAGTCGATGCGCAGGATCGAGCCCTTCAGGTTCTCGCGCAAGCTGGCGGCCATGGCGACGCTCAGCCACGCGCCAATCACCAGGCCGCGCACTACCGGCTTGCCGCCCATCACGAGCACTTCGCGCACGATGGTGGCGCGCGTGGCGCCCAGCGCGACGCGGATGCCGAGATCGCGCATGCGCTGATTGACCGCAAAGCTGACTGCGCCGTAGATGCCGCTGGTAGCCAGAGCCGTGGCGACCATGCCGAGGATGACAATCAGGGTGACCATGTTCCACATCTGGTCGGTGACCAGGTCGATCCAGCTTTGCAGGTTGCGCGAGATCACCACCAGGTTGGGCTCGACTTCGCGGATGGCGGCGCGGATGCTGGAGGGAGTAGCCAGGGCCGGGCTTGCGAAACGCACGCTGAGGAAAACGCGGGTGGGGTGCGTAATGCCGGTGCGCCAGGCGGGCGGATTGTCGCTGCCGCCGATGCGCAAGGGCGCCACGTCGCGCGCCACGCCGACGATGGTGATGGGCACACCGCGGAAATCGAGCGTCTTGCCGATGGGGTCCTGGCGACGGAAAAAGGTGCGCGCCAGGCTCTCCGAGATGACGATGGCGAACAGGTCGGTGGGTAGGAAATCGCGGCCGCGTACGAGCGGCACACCGAGCGTGCCCATGAAGCCGGCAGAAGCCGAGTAGACATCCACAGCCTGAACCGCGTCGGGGCGCGCCGGCGGCCGAACCTGCACGGTGTAGTGGTCAATCATCGGCGCGTCGTCGGACACAGTGACGGAGCGGACGCCCGGGACGGCGCGCAGGCGGTCGGCGATGCGGTTGTACCGAACTTCCGCGGCTGCCGGTGTGGTGTTATCGGGGAAGCGCAATGGAGCCACCACCACGTGCCGCGGCATGTAGCCGGGGTCGGCGTGCAGATTGTGGTTTTCAGACTGGCCGAAGAGAGCGGCTTCCACCAACAGCACCAGGCTCATCGCCACCTGCGCGGTCACCAGCCATCCGCGGATGCGGCTTCCCCCCGCCGATCCGCCCAGCATGCCGCCGGCGCCTTTCATCGAGGCGGCGAGGTCGACTTTCACGGATTCCAGGGCGGGGGCGAGCCCGCTGGCCAGGCCGGTGAGGAGCACGATTACGGCGACGTAGGCGAACACGCTCCAATCGGGCGGCATGGGGATGTCGGGAGACCGCGGCGCGATGTAGCGGAAGAGCGGACGCGGCACGTGGTAGAGCAGGTAGACGCTGATGCCGCCGGCCAGTGCGGACAGCAGCACACTTTCGGTGACCAGCATGCGCACAAGCCGGATGCGCGGCGCACCGAGCGAGAGGCGCACGGCGATCTCACGGCGCCGCGCGGCGGCGCGTGAAAGCAACAGGGTCGCGACATTGGCGCACGCGATGAACAGCACTAGATAGAACGCGCCGAAAAAGAACGACACGAGAAAGAGCTCGCGGCCTCCGGCAATCAACTCGAACGTCTCGATCCAGGAGCCGTCGGTGGTTTCGACGGCGGTGCGGCGGCCGGGCGCGAGCACGTCGAGCTGGCGCTCCAGGCCGTTAAATTCGGCCTCGGCCTGCGCGCGGTTGTACCCGGGCGCGAGGCGGCCGGCGAGGAAGAGCCAGAGGAATGCGTCGTCCTGGAAGAAATTGCGGTCGACGTCAAAATAGGGCTGCACCGTGTAGGGCACCCAGACGCCTACCGGCTGCACCCAGAGCGAGGTCCGGTCCGAGACGACTCCGACGATCGGGATGGTGCGGTTATTGATTCGGGCGCTGCGGCCAATAATGTGAGGGTCCGAGTGGAAGCGAGTATGCCAGACGTTTTCGCTGATCAACGCGACCGGCGCCTGACCGGGAGCGCGGCAATCGTTGGCATCGATCAGGCGGCCGAGCAGCGGGCGGTCGAGCCCCTCGACAAGAAAGAAGTTGCAGGAGACGGCAAGCCCGGGGCTGCCGACGGTGTCGTCGTCGCCGATCAACGCGGGAAAGACGCGGAGGGCGGCAAGCTGGCGCACGGTGCGGGTGCGGTCGCGCAAGGCGATGTATTCGGAGTAGGACACGGGCCGGTCGTGGCCGGTGCGCTGGTTCTCGGGGAAGAAGCGCAGGAAGCTGGCGGGGTCGCGATTGACAAGGGGCTTCAGCGCGACGCGCTCGACAACGGTGAAAACGCTGGCGTTAATGCCGATTCCGACCGTCAGCGTGAGCACCACCACGGCCGAGAGCAGGGGATTGCGGCGGATGAGGCGCACGCCATAGCGGATGTCTTCCCACGCGGTCTCCCAGAGAGCGCGGCTGCGGCGGTCCTCGTCGATCTCCTCGCGCCAGGCTTGCGGCAGGAGTCCGCGCGAAGCAACCAGGGTGCTGCCGAACTCCGGAACCGTGGGGCGGATAGGACCGACCGAAAGCGGCGCATCGTCGTCCTTGGCGCGCTGCAGGTCGATGGCTTCGACAGCACCCGCAGGCACTTCGTCCCAGAGCGTGTCGGCCCCGGCCCACTGGCGGCGCCTCCTGGCGCGCCAACGCCACCAGAGCGCGGCTAGGGCGGTGGACAGGGCGACGAAGGAAGTGACTTCGGCGGAGGCCCAAAGCAGGAGTTGCGCGATCGGCACGAGAAATGTGGAGCCGACGGCGAAGCGCGTGATCAAAAGCCAGACGGGCTGCTTGCCGGGAAGATAGGAACAGGTGAAAGGCAGCTTGCGCCAATCGCGGAAATATCGCTCAAAGAAGATCAAAGCGGTGGTCAGGCCGAGCGTGGCAGTGGCGAGGCCGCGTAGCGGGTCGAGCACCGCGATGGTAGCAGGCAGGCTGGCGGCGAACACAGGCAGGATGCCTATGCAGATGACGAAACGCTCGATGGCGGCGTGCCAGGCGGGGCGGTCCTCTGATTCGACCGCCTGGAAGACCCAGTTGGCGCGCAGCATCACGGGCAGAGTGAAGAGGTAGCGGAGACCGACTGTGATCAGGATGGCGACAGCGACGGGGGCGAGCACGACAGTGAGGCCGTAGAGCCCTTCGTCGCGCAGGTTGACGGGCGGCGCATCGAGCAGGCCCTTGGTTATCCAGCCGAGCGCGGCGCCGGCATACGCGAGGAGGAAGAGGCGATGGCTGCGGCTGCGGAAGAGCGTTTTCCAGATGAAAGCGAACGCGGCCTGTTCGCGAGGATCGGCGATCCAACGCTCGAGCAAGCGCGATGCCAGCCCGGTCCGGCGTGCCGAGACGTGGCCGGTACGCGCTTCCAGCAGCACGCGGCGATAGCGGTGGTAACTGAGCAGGTATGCGAGGATCGAGACGGCGGCGGGGATTGCGACGGCAAGCAGGGCGTTGCGGGCAAGCAGCGCCGGGCCGATAATCATCGATTCCCAGAGATGGACGAACCATAGGGGTGGCCACCAGAGGGCGGTCGCGGGCTGGCGGCCCATGAGCGGGATAGCGCCGACGGTAACGATGAAGAGCACTGCCTGTACGGCGAGCGAAACGCGCGCGAAGATGTGCGGGGGAAACAGGTGCAGCAGAATCCCTTGAACCGCTACCAGGGTGAAGAAGACGAAGAGGCACCCTCCCGCCAGGGCGGCGAAGTTCGCGGCGACGTAGATGAGGATGCCCGGGTTCTCCTGCCAACGTCCGGTCACCAGGTAGGTGAACAGGATGGCGGGCATCCCGGTCATGGAGGTTACGAACGCGGTGAACACTACCATCAGGGCGGCGAATTTGGCGAGGAAGATTTCGCGCGGGCGGACGGGCAGTCCGGCGAGGGCCAGGCAGTCGCGCAGGCTGGGGAAGAGGCTCTGCCATTGCAGAATGGTGAGCAGCGCGGTCACGGCCATGGTGATCGCGATAAAGGAGATCAGGTCGTCGCGGACGCCTTGATGATATTCGGAGAATGGTGCCGACTCGAAGTGTTTATAGCGGTCGCGGTAGATGCCGAGGAGGGCGAGCCCGACGGAGACGAGGGAAGCGAAGATACCGACAGCGACCTTCTGCCATTCGCCGGGAATGGTGATCATGTCGTTGTCGAAGAAGCGCAGGAGGAAATGGCGAACTAGCTCCCAGGCGGAGCCGTGGGTTTCGTTGAGCCACCCGCGCACGCGGCGTTTCATGCCGTCACCACGTCGAGGATGCGGCGCGCGACGGCCTTGGTGTCCTCGGGCTGCGTCAACTGGGCGAAGACACCTTCGAGGGAGGATTTCTCCATCATGCCGCGCAGGTGGGCGACCGAATCGTGCGCCACCACCTGGCCCTTGCGCAGGATGAGGACGGTGTTGCAGACCTTCTCGACCACCTCCAGCACGTGCGAGCTGTAGAGCACCATTTTTCCGCGCGCGGCGAGGGAATCGAGCAGGCCGCGGAGAATCATGGAGGCATTGACGTCGAGGCCGGAGAAGGGCTCGTCCAGAATCAGCAGCTCGGGATCGTGGAGCAGCGAGGCCATGAGCAGGATCTTCTGCCGCATGCCCTTCGAGTACGAAGCGAGCGGCGAGTGGCGGTCTTCCCAGAGGCCTACCAGGCGGAGCAACTCGTCCATTTTCGGGTCTAGCGTGAGTCGCGGCATGCCGCGAAGGCGTCCGACCAATTGGAGATACTCCCGTCCGCTGAGATGGGGATAGAGGTGCGGCTCTTCCGGCACGTAGCCGACGCGGCGCTGGTAAGCCTTGAGGTCGCGGCGAATGTCCTGGCCGTGAAACTCGATGTGTCCGGAAGTGGGCTCCAGCAGGCCGATCAACATCTTTACGGTGGTGCTCTTGCCCGCTCCGTTGGGCCCCAGATAGCCGAGAATTTCGCCGGGGCGAATCGTGAAGCTGACGCGATCCACGGCAGGGATGCCGTTATAGAGCTTCGTGAGCTGGCGAACTTCGAGCATGCCAGTTGGACACCGTTCACAGGCAAGGGGTTCCCGTGCGTGTGCTACGATGCGGGTTTCATGAAGCCCTCCCTTCGCGCCCCGTGGACGTTTGTCATCGCGGGGGTGCTGCTGGCGATCCTTTTCTGCGAGCTCCTGTTCGCGAGCCGGGCCAAATCGCCCGCCTGGGATGAACCGGGGCATATCGCGTCGGGCGTGGCGTACGTGCAGCTCGGCTCTTTGGCGGTGAATCCGCAGCATCCGCCGCTGTTGAAGGCTCTCAGCGGGTTGGGGCTCACGCTAGGCGGCGCAAAATGGCAGGACGTTCCACAGGCGCGCGATCTGCTGCGCGGGGTGGAGCAGTGGCAGTGGGACATCGGCAGCCTGATTCTGATCAAGAGCGGGCTTGAGGGGGCGCTGATGTGGGCGCGCCTGCCGATGATGCTGGTGGGGATAATGGGCGGGCTGGTGTTGTACTTATGGGGACGGCAGCTTGCGGGGGAACTCGCGGGGCTGTGCGCGCTGTTCCTGTACGTGCTCGATCCGACGATCGTGGGGCATTCCTTTCTGGTCACGCTCGACGTGGGGCTCGGGGCCTTCTCGCTGCTGTTTCTGTTCTGCTTGTGGAACTATGTGCGCGCTCCGGGAAGGCTGGGGCTGGCTTTTTGCGGGATCACGCTGGGATTGGCGCTGTGCACCAAGTTCTCGTCGGTGGTGCTGGTGCCGGTTGCGGCGGTGCTGTGGTTCTGTGGGACGCGTTTCCGGCCCGCTCCGAAGAAGGGCAAGCCGGAAAGCCACCCTTCGGCTCTGCCGCTGCTCTGGATCTACGGCGTCGCGGGCGTAGTCGTACTGGCGATCTATCGTTTTCAGGGTCCGGGCGCTTATCTTGCCGGAGTGACCAAGGTCAATGCGGATCACGCGGCCAACTACATGGTCTACATGGCCGGCGACCTGGCATCGAACTTCACCAGCTATTTCGCCGTGGCCTACCTGCTGAAAGAACCGCTAGCGGCGATCCTGCTGGCGGCCGGCGGAGTGATTCTGGTTCTGCGCGGCAGGCAATTCGCGCTTCGCGAAAAGTCGTTCCTGCTGCTGCCTCCGGTCGCGATATTCCTGCTGCACGTGTGGAAGGCGGACAACCTGGGAATCCGCTACATTATCCCGTGCCTGCTGTTTGCACACCTGCTTGGCGGCATCGCGCTGGCGGATTGGCTTCGCGCACCCGCAAAGGGGAAGCGCATCGCCGCCCTGCTTCTATCCGCATGGGTGGTGCTGGCGGCGGCCGGCATATACCCGGACGGATTGAGCTACTTCAACGAATCGGCGTGCCTGTTGGACGACCCCGGCAAGCTGGGAATTGACGGCGGCAGCCGCTGTGGCGCCGCCTGGCTGGATGACAGCAACGTGGATTGGGGTGAAGGGCTGAAGCAGCTTCGGGCCTGGCTCGAAAGCAATGCCAAGGGGCGCACGGCGCGGATCGCTTATTTCGGAAGCTTCCCGGTGGGTGCGTACGAGATGCCGGCGGAGCCGATGGATGATTCGCAGATGTGGTTTCAGCCGCCGTCGGGTCTATATGCCGTAAGCGCCCACCTGGTGGCGCACGAGAGCGCACTAGTCCGGCG
>Ga0335079_10001406_pt1 | contig 27311 bp, 22 predicted proteins | sample Lox_Sample_33_FD_206719 | JGI IMG/M metagenome (GOLD analysis project Ga0335079, IMG submission 206719) | Soil microbial communities from Loxahatchee National Wildlife Refuge, Florida, United States - Lox_Sample_3.3 | ecosystem: Environmental > Terrestrial > Soil > Wetlands | place: USA...
GTAAGGGGTTCGGCTTCGATCGAGTAGAGCCCTTTGTATCCAACCTCCTTCGAAATCTGAATCGCCCTGGCCGAGTCGAACAGATTCGGCATGTACTTAAAATGGCTGCTTGTGGCCATCGCATACATGACGCGCAAACCTGCCTCCCGCGCCGCGTTGTCCGGGAATGAGGCGACGTCGGGGTTGGCCCAAACCCCGGCGGCCCTGATCAAACGGACCTCGTCCTCCCAAGTATGCTCAGGCGGACGCGCAGGTGGCGCGGCTGCGGCGCTGTTTGGAGCTCCGCCCGCTGCACTATTCGGAGCGCCGTCACGGCCGCCCCCGTTGCGCACCGTCGATGACACGTATCCTGGCGGGTCGTCGCGATTCTCCACGGTCACCATGACCTTCTTCGTATCCGCGTACGCCTTAATCGTCTTCAAGGTCTCGGCCGCAGTGGTACGCACATCCGGTGCGAGCGTGCCCTGGTTGATCATCACACGCGCAGCGGAGAGGAACACCGCACGGTCGATCCACTGGTTCGTCAGCTCGATCGTTTCCGACCGAACCGCCGGATCCGTGGTCGAAATGTTGTGCTCTCCGAGCTCCAGGACCAGTTGAGTCACCCGCGATTGGGCTTTCGTCAGCCGGTTCTTAAACTCTCCCAGGTAGTCGAGCTCGGTCGAGCGGAAGTGCGCTTGCTGGATCTCCAGATTATGGATTCCGTAGCGCTGCGCCATCTCGTCGGGAAAATCAAGGATATCGAGCGTTCTCTGCGGATCGTCCGGACCCGCAGCGCTCTTCATAATCAGATCGAAACTATAGCTCATGACCGCGACGCGATCCATTTTGGCTCGGCCCGCAGTCTGCCCCCACGCTCTGGCCGCTCCGGCGGCGACGGCCGAACTGATAAGAAACTCTCGACGTTTGATCATTTGCCCCTCTCACAACGAGATTGGCGATTGGGTAGTGCAATCGATCCGGTAGTTCCTGGATACGAATACTTCCAGAAAACCGGCCTTCAGACCCCACGGCATCGACAGCCGTTAGCCGGAAGGCCTTGCCTATTCTACCGTCAGCGCCGCATCATACACATTCGTCACGCCCGAGCGGCAACCATCACAAGTGCTAAACCCAGATAAGCCGGATCGCGCCGGTCGTCGATACGCGCGAAGACCCGCCCCACCTCGCCCGGCTAAACAAGCGGGCAATGGTGTATGCTCTCGGGGCTGCCGGTCCCGTGGCTGGTGGACCTGCCCTCCGTAAAAGTTTGGCTGGTGCCGTCAGTGGTTGAGGGCCCCTCCGTCTCCGAAAAGGACTCGCCGTGCGTTTCACTCGCGCTACGATAGTTAGCGAAAAGCCCAAGTATCAAGCAAACGCGGTCTGACTCCCAAAACGGGATGGAAATCCCTTAAGTCGGCTTGCGGACCCTGATTCCGCTGCTTTGGCCGTATCACGCGCCACTCGTACAATGCTCCGAGCCGGTCGGTGCCGCCCTGACCCCGGGACGGCGTATGCTTTCCTGAAACGCCACCACAGAAATCCACTTGAGCGCGTAGTGTCAAACCGGACTTGTGCCGCTGGCCAGGCACGGGCATCTGGGAAATTTCGCCGTCCACGAATGATGATGCGGAGAAGGAAGCGTTATCCACCATTAACGTACGCTATCGCCTTGCGAACCGCCTCCCGCTGCAGGCTGTTCAGTCGGCCTCATGGCAAGTGCAATTGCTCGGCGTAGAAAAGCCCGAAGTTCGCGATCATTAGCGATTCGGCGGCGGATCTGTTCGCCAGTCAACCCCTTGAGTTCAGATAGGCGCCGCCGATCAGCAGGCTCCATCTGGTCCAGCGCCGCGCCGACCAACATCACGGGAATCTTTGTTTCGACAGGCCGAACGAGTCGTCTTTCAACGCCCAGCGGCCGCCGTTCAAGATTTCTCAAGCCAGGCACGTTGAATTCCGCCGAACCGCTGAGGTTGAGCCGGATTCCATTCCGACCTTCTCGGGGTAGCCGGAAGCATCAAGCCGAACACTCTGCTTCCCGAGTTCTTCAATCAGCCAGGGGGGCAGCAGAGATTTGCGCGGCTCGGTGGAGTCCGGTGATTTTGCCTCAAGGGCTTTCAGTCGCTGCTGCAGTCCGGATCGCGTCATCCCATCCGGCCGGGCTTCGATGCTTCTGCTGCTTGCTCCAGTTGTGTCACACGCACTTCGATGTCTTCGATCTCGATAGCCTTGGCCGCGTGGCCCAGCACACATTCGGCCGCCCGTACCCGGACCGACGCTGGCGTATTGGGGTCAATCATCGTCTTCAGCAGAGTAGTGGCTGCCGCGGAAGCTCCCTGTTGTAGCCGGGCGACGGCCTGCCCGAACGCCGCCCGCCGGGCAATTCGATATGCAGCATCGAACTCAGGCTCCTTCATCCAGCGCAGGAGTGTTTTCGGAGAAATGCCAATGGCGCGGGCGGCGTCTTCGAGATTTCGTTGGACCAGCAGCGCCGCCACTGCCTCTTCTTTCTTGCGCCCGAATTTTGCGCCGTGGCCGGTCATCTGAGGACATCTGAGGACATCTGCGCGAACTCCGGGGCCTTGAGCCAGCGCACAAGCGTCTTCGGTGCAATGCCAGCTACACGGGCCGCATCCTCCTGGCTACGCTGAGAAAGCAACGCCGCGATGGTTTCCTCCTGCTTGCGGCCGATTTTTGACCCGTGTCCCGTCATCTAATCTCACCTGCCAGCATGCCGTCACCTTCGTTAGTGCCCTCCAAATTCTTGCGTGACTGCTTAACCAAGAAACCGCACCAGCTCACTTGGCCATCGCACAGAGGGCATCGGGCAAAGTAAATGGTCTGCTCTTGCTCTGGCTGCCGTGCTCGTCGGACTGGAAGCTCGTATCCGCAATCCTCGCACTCGTACCAAGAGTCCAGATCCGGGTTCGATATATAGATCATGGCCAGCTCCGCTGGAATGACAAGCGGTGTCCCTTTCTCCAAGTGACGCTTTACGATCTTGAAGGCAGCAAACAACAGGCTGCTGATTTCAAAGCGGATTCCTCGATGTCGCGCGCCAGCCCACAGTTTCAGCTCGCCCTTGAGCAAGTTGGCGTGGTCAGGATCCATCTTTCTAAGCAGAGACTCAAATGCGTCCCAGCATTGAACGTCCGCGTCGCTTAGCGGACGCCGCACGGGCCTGCGCGGGAGACATGCCTCGATTCTGGTCAGCCTGCTTGCAATGGATCTCATGCTTCCGGTGTTCCGCGCTGAGTTCTATGAACCGTCCCTATGTGTGTCAGCAACTTTCCATCGCCATTCCTTCGCTATCGCCCTGTTTCCGCACAAATCGCTTGCTTCTCCTGCACACCGGAGTGATTCATGTCGTGATCGCGGTAATCAACCGCAAAGGAGAATCCACAATGACGACGGAAGAAACGGAAGAACAAGAATCGACCCAGGCCACAGCCACGGCTAAGGAGCCGGAAGCGCCCAAAAAGGCCGGTGTTGCGCCACGTCGCGCCCACGTTGCGTCCTCGAAGGGCAAGTCGGGGAAGAAGCCAACCTCGCCGAAGAAGAGCACCAAGGCGCCCAAGAAAGCCAAGTCGCCGAAGGCTGCCGGTGCCCGCCAGGGAAGCAAAACGGAAAAGGTTTTGGACCTGCTGAAACGATCCGGCGGAGCCAGCCTGAAGGAGATCATGAAAGCTACCGGCTGGCAGCCGCATTCGGTGCGCGGCTTTCTCTCGGGAACAATCGGCAAGAAGATGGGGCTGGCCGTGATCTCCAGCAAGGCCGAGGACGGCGAGCGCAGCTACTCCGTCAAAGCCTGAACGGCCCCTATTTCGATTCCAGCCGCCGCCGCCGGGGGTCCTCCTCGGCGGCTTCCCTTTGTTTGGTCGGCGAGCAGCAGTCAACAAAGCTCGATTCACACAGCCTCAGTAACCCGTTCCTCCGCGATCTCGTCGAACGTCCGCCCGTCGGCATCCAGCACAGCCTGCTTGCCTGTGTACTCCTGATAGCGCCGAACGATACAGTCTGCGTATTTAGGATCGATCTCTGCTAGCCGCGCCTTGCGGCCTCTGCGCTCGCACGCGATCATCGTGCTGCCGGCTCCCCCGAACAGGTCCGCCACAATGTCGCCCGCCTTGCTGCTGTTCATGAGGGCGCGCTCGACCAGTTCCACGGGCTTCATTGTCGGATGTAGCCGGTTTGCCGCAGGCTTATTTTCCTGCCAGAGCGTCGATTGCGATTTGTCGCCATACCAGGGATCCTTCTGACCCGCCACATGACAGTAGAACAGCGGCTCGTGCTGAAACTTGTAGCGACCAAACCCCCACGCGAACGTGTTCTTTGCCCAGACGATCTGGCAACGGACTTCGAAGCCCACGGCCTCGAGTGCGTTCTGGAACTCGCGTTGCCAGGAGGACGAGTGGCAAACATACATCGAGGCGCCTAGCTTCACAACAGTGCGGAAGGAGCGAAACGAATCTTCCAGGAACTGTTTAAACTCGGCAGGGGACATGCGGTCGCCTTGGATCGTTAGCCGGTCTTCCGTATAACCTTCGTATGAAACGTTGTAAGGCAAATCTGTGAACACCAGATCCGCGGCTTCGCCGGCCATGAGCCTGTCGACATCGGCTTGGTTTGTCGCGTCTCCGACAAGCAGTTTGTGGTTGCCGAGGATCCAAACGTCCGCAGTCACGCAGACTGGCGTTTTGGGGAGTTCCGGGACCGCATCTTCGTCCGTGAGTCCGGCGGTTGCATCCTGGTCGGCCAGCAGTCGCGCGAGTTCCTCGTCCTCGAAGCCTGTAATGGTGAGATCAAAGTCTGCCTCTTTCAGTTCCTGCAACTCCAGGGCGAGCAAATCTTCGTCCCAGTCGGCCCAGGTCACAGATCGATTAACCATCAGCCGGAAAGCCTTCACCTGAGCATCAGTCCACTCGTCGCAAAGGATTACGGGGATGCAGGTTGTGTCGCCGCCGGGCCACGATCCCAACTTGCGCGCAGCCTTGATTCGGAGGTGGCCGTCCACGACGGTTCCGTCGCTGCGGGCAAGCACTGGAATTTTGAATCCAAATTCGCGGATCGACGAGCACATGCGATCCACGACCGCATCATTCTTGCGCGGGTTGCGGACGTAGAAAATGAGTTTGTCGATTGGCCACAGCTCGATATTCTGGGCCAGGGGCTGCGTGAGCATACCTCTCCTTCCGAGTACCTAATGGAGGGATCTTTCGGAGGGTGCGCTTTGCGCTGGCCTGGCGAACCGAGCCTCTATCTGTTATTTTACCCCAGCGATGAGCTTTTGTACCAGCCAGTAATGAGCACCATTCTCAACACCGACCAGTGCGGTTGCCCAGACGCACGTCCGAGCCGGCGAGATAGTGCGTCTTGCTACGGATTGCTATATAGGCTCATCGCGCCGGCCGCGCTCAGCGCCTGATCAAAAATCTGAATTTCGTCGAGACTTCCTTCGAAGGGCACGAATGCGGAGGTCTCCATACCCAGCTTCACCGGTACGGCGGCTTGGCAGAGTAATCCGCCGGGAGATGCGTTGGAGCTGTCAAGAACACCGTTCAGATAGAGCTTCTCGACTGTGCCGTCGTAGGTGAACCCAATATGGTTCCATGCATTCGGCGCAAGGTGGCCGGTGCTGTTGCCTGCGAACCTTGTCACACAATCGGCTCCCCAGGCTGCATAGCGGATCTGCATGGTGTTGGGCACGATGTATAGACCATAGTTCCGATCGTGCCCGTCGGAGTCTTCCTTGACCACCAGCGGTTGGTAATCCGTTCCTACCTTCTTCGGGAATACCCAAAGTGCGATCGTGAACTGATTCAACCGCAGAGACGGGGAATCCGGAATGACGATCTGGTTATTCACCCCGTTGAATTCTGCTGCCGTTCCGATCTCCCCCGGAACCCCCATAGTGGGGCAGGAAGATCCACAGTAACCGGTATTGCCGTTGGATGGCGCGTCGTCGAATATTGTGGCGCCGGAACCCTCATCCAATTTCCAATAAGCGACTGGAGGATGGTACAGACGCAAGACCGCGGATCCGCTTAACGCTTGACTGTAAATCTGAACGTCATCGAGCCCTCCGCTGAAGGGAAGGAATGCGGAGGTCTCCATGCCCAGTTTCACGGGCACAGCGGCTTGGCAGAGCGACGGCGACGCGGCTGCATTGGAGCTGTCCAGCACTCCGTTCAAATAGACTTTCTCGGTTACGCCGTCATAGGTGAAGGCCACCTGGTTCCAGGCATTCAGGGTAAGTTGGCTGGCAGTATTCGCAGCGAACCTGGTCATGCAATCGCCTGCCCAGGCCGCATAGCGGATCCGCATGCTGTTCGGCACGATGTACAGTCCATAGTTCCGGTTGTGGCCTATGGAATCTTCTTTCGCCATCAGCAGCTGATAATCGGCCTTTTGTTGCGTTGGATAAACCCACAGCACCATCGTGAATTGGTTCAGGCGCAGCGAGGCAGAGTCGGGATCTATAATCTGATTGCCGACCCCGTCGAACTCCGAAGCAGTGCCCACTTCTCCCCTAATCTCCAGCGTCGGGCAGGCAGAGCCGAAACAGGTACCGGTATTGTCATTACCAGAGGCATCAATAAACGATGTTGTACCGACAGCTTCATCGAGTTCCCAATGGGCCGCGAGAGCGTTGTATGCACCGATCACACCGACTCCGTCCAGCGCCACATTGAAAACCTGAACCTCGTCGAGCATTCCGCTGAAAGGCTCGAACGCCGAGGTTTCCATGCCCAGTTTCACCGGCGCCGAAGTCTGGCAAAGATAACCCCAGCCGCCAACATTGAAACTGTCCAGTACGCCGTTTAAGTAAAGCTTTTCCCTGATGCCGTCATACGTGAACGCAATATGATTCCATCTGTTCAGCGCAAGGCGGCCCGAGCTATTCGCTGCGAACCTAGTTGCACAATCGGATCCCCACACCGCATAGCGGATCTGCATGGTGGTGGGCACGATGTATAGACCATAGTTCCGATCGTGCCCGTCGGAGTCTTCCTTGACCACCAGCGGTTGGTAATCCGTTCCTACCTTCCTCGGGAATACCCAAAGCGCGATTGTGAACTGATTCAACCGCAGAGCGGCTGAATCCGGAATGATGATCTGGTTATCGAGTCCGTTGAACTCCGCGGCCGTCGCCACTTTTCCCTGCGCTCCCATCGTGGGACACCCCGAACCGGAGCAAGCTCCGGTATTCCCATTGCCCGAGGAGTCAACAAATGATATAGCGCCGGAACCCTCGTTAAGTTTCCAGTAGGCAACGACATTGGGACGATCGGCACAGCTGGAGGCCGCGCCAAGAGTGTATTCCTGTGGTGGTTGCCAGCCACTGCTCATATGCGTCCAGAGTCGCACGTAGATCGTGCTTCCGTCGCATGGAAGTGAATTTACCAACAGATAACTGTCTCCCGTCACAACGGTAAAATAATCGCCTAGGCCTGCTGCGCTGCCGACATCCAGCCGGTATTGATCAGCTCCTGTAATCGACGTCCAGTAAAACGAGTGCGATGATGACGACAAGACCGAGCCGGGAATCGGGTAGTCCAACGCGGCGACCCCGGTGATAATGTTGGTGACGTCACTTGCAGTTGCGGTTGGCGAACCACCTCCAGACACCCTTGGCTGATTGGTCACTTGGGACGGGCCAGACGGACTTATCTGCATGGTTACTGTAATTGGGGGATAGCTAGATCCGGGATTCAGCTGGTCTTCACGCGAGCACACGGACGCAACACAGGACCAGCCTGATCCGGTAATCGCGGCGGGATACAAAGGATCCACTGGGTTGTCTACCACGATCACTGTACCGGAGGTCGCAACCCCGGAAGGCGCATTGCTTACCGTCAATGTGTAAATCCCGTATCCTCCGCTTACGAAATCGTGTGCGTGGGTGGACGTAATACTTAAATTTGAAGTGATGCCGTGTGACGCAGAGGTTGTGTTGAGCAACACGTTGGCTCCGGAGGTCATATCAACACTTACCAAATCTGGTTTCTGGTCACCATTAAAGTCACCCGTTGCCGCATAATTTGACGTAAGAACGGGCAAGTCGATTTGTGTGCCAAAGGTCCCGCCTCCGGTCCCTGGTAATACTGATACCGCGGCACCGAAAGTGCCGACAGAGACGATGATATCGGGCAGCCCATCCAGAGTGACATCGCTGATCGCCAGAGACCATAGGCCTCCGGAAACCATGTAGGAGTGGGCGAGTGTGAGAGTGCCGTCCCCATTTCCAAGAAAAACGGCGACCCCATCGATGTGATTACCAGTCTCGCTCACAACGACATCCGGCCTTCCGTCGCCGTTCAAATCGCCGACCGCAAAGCCGTAGTAAGGCGCAGCGTTCTGGTCAACCGCGTAGTGGGTGGCTGGCTGAAAGGAACCGTCACCGTTACCCAGCAGAACAGCGAGGTCTCCATTCGGGTCAACGTTTACGACCACTAAATCCAGTTTTCCGTCACCGTTCAGATCGGTCGCTGCAATCGGACTGGCGCCCGCTCCTGCTGCGTACGGCACGGGCGGAGCGAAGCCTCCATGCCCGTCACCGAGAAACACTAACACTGCCCCGCCTAAGAAATCGGTGGCAGCAAAATCAACATTGCCGTCTCGGTTGAAGTCGCCGGTAGCATAACCGCCTATAGGTCCATACCCGTTGATGACCGATGGCGAGCCAAAGGTTCCATCACCATTTCCGAGCAGGATTTGAACACTGGTGTCATTGCTGTTGGATACGATATCCAGCTTGCCGTCACCGTTAAAATCTGCAAAAGCAATAGACCTCGGAGATTCAAGGGGCGTGGTCACGGGTCCGGTAAAAGTTCCGTCGCCTTTGCCTAGGAAAATGTCTATCGAGCCGCCGGCCCATTGCTTGAAACACGCGAAGTCACGTTTGCCATCATTGTTGAAGTCCGCAACGATCACCTGCACGATCCCCAGGCTGTCGCTGTAGGTTTGCGGTTGTGAAAATGAAATAACCTGCCCAAACGCTCCAGTGGCAGCCAGGAAGACAGCGCAAAAAACCAAAGGCAAAGCAGAGTAAACGCTCGTACGCATAATCGGAAGGGCGCTAGCAGCTGCCATTCGATTTGGCGAGAACCCTGGAAGGCCTAATGACAGACGGCATCTCGCTCGCCCCTCATCCCCGCGCGGAGGCGACTGGCCAGCGTCGTTTTGATCACCTCGGCAGTTGCGATCAAGTGGCGCGCCTCCATTGACCGATCTTCTTACTGAACCAATTGTACCGTTCCCGCGCTCGCCGTGCCAAAGGGGAGACTTTGCGAAGCATCATCCGGCCCGGCGGCGCCATCATCACCCACAACAGGCCGTCATACTTGGAGCAGTTCGTGGCTCAACATTTGCGAACCACTGGGGGGGAAACTGGGGGTACCCTGGGGGACAAAGATAAGGAAATTCGGGTAAGGACGGGTAAATTTACGTTGATGTGCATGACTTGGGCTCGGTGCGGTAAGTGGCGTAACGTCTATTCGTTGTGTTGGAAATAAAGAACTTGTTTTTGGCTCCTCAGGTAGGACTCGAACCTACAACCCTTCGGTTAACAGCCGAATGCTCTACCATTGAGCTACTGAGGAGCAAGGCTGAGCAAGTTTCTTTATTAGATCAAAGCCATTTGCGGCGTGTCAAACCGATGCAGCTTCGCGCGGGGCCCGGGCGTACTCGAGAAAGAGCTCCAGCCCCCGGTACTCGGCGGCGCCTAATTCGCAAACGATGTGCCGCGTTAGATATTGGCGCGCCAGCTCCTCGGAGAGGCCCCGCGAGGCCGCTTCCATGCGGATGATTTCACCCAGATGGTCGCGGCCAAACTCGTACGATGCCTGGAAAATCGCTTCCACTTCGGGAGTGATGGCTTCTTTTCTGCCGGCCCACACGGCGAATACCATGGGGAGACCCGTCATGCCGGTCCACTCGGCGCCCAAATCGAGCACGCGCGGGCCGAAAGTCCGCGGATCGAGGTGCAATGCGGGATCGCCGATGATCAACGCCGCATCCGCTACGGTTAACATGCGGGTCAGATCCGGTGCGTGCGGCACCACTCGCGGTTCGGTTCCAAACTTTCGCCCCAGGATAATACGGGCGAGCGCCACCGACGTTCGGGAACTGACGTCCCCGGCCAAGGTCTGTATTTCTGGGAACGGCTTCGATGAGATCAGCAGGATACTGCGTACCGCGCCGCGTGATGCGATGCCCAGTCCGCGCACTCTGCCATAGTCCTGGCCGTTCAGTTCGACCGACGGGATGATGCCAATGTCCGCTGCCCCCGACGCAACTTCCAGGGCGCATTCGGAGGGAATGCGAAAACTCAGGTCGACCAGCCCGCGCTGGCCGCCATGCAGCATGCCCCAGACCAGCGGCGATGTGTTCAGATAGCTGACCGCGCAAACTTTAACGGGGGGTGGGATACGAGTCAACCTCCAGTTTAGCAGAGCGCCCTGGGCTGACCTCGACGCTGCATTTCAGACACTACCCGACGCTGCGCTAAACTTCCCGCGCGGAGCGGCGCCGCTTGTAGGAATACATGTCATGATCGGCCGCATCCAGCAACTTCCGCAACGGCTCACCGGGAGCTTCGGCAGTGCCCCAACTGAACGAGATTGGAAGCACGCCGTAACCACGGACGCGGAAATCATTCAATCGCCGGCGAATCTCGAGCATGCGGGACCTGACCAGCGAAAGGTGCTGATTCCTGAACAGGATTACGAATTCATCGCCGCCCCAGCGGAATGCTTCATCCTTCTGACGGACCGACGAACGTAGCAGATGTCCGATATTCCGCAGAATTTCATCACCGACCAGGTGGCCGTATTGGTCGTTAATGCTTTTGAAATTATCCATGTCGCAAACCGCCACGACTCCCGCGAACGGCTCGCCACTCTCCAGGCGTCGCGCCAGCGCGGCTTGGTTCAGCAAACCCGTGAGACGATCCAGATCCAGATTCTTCAAGCTGTCCCGCCGCACGGCATCCACCTCGCTCAAGAGAGCGTCGATGCGATCCCGCTGGCTTTGGATCAGCATGGACATGGCGGAAAACGCCAGCAGCATCAATAGCGCGAAATCATAGTAGCTGTTGTATCGGAGATAGCGCGGCCACTGCGGTTCACCGCTACGGTTATATAGGTAGAAGAATACGACCGCATTCAGCAGGAATGCGATGGCGAGACATAGTAGCGTAAACTTGAACAGCCAGCCACCAATTCCCAGGCTGCCGCGAATCGCGAAGAACGTATACAGATAGATACTGCCCAGCACCAGCCCGTGCACCGCCTGAAATCCTTCGAAGGTGCTCTGCAGGCCCAATACATAGACAATCGCGAGAAATAGCGGGAAGCCGAGCACCACGCGCAGCGCAGATTTCAATGTGTGCGCGGTCCGCGAAGGTCCGGTTCGGGCTGCGGTGAGCAGGGCCAGCGCAAAAGCGAATTCGAACAGCGCGTAGGGGCCCAGCCAGAAAGGCACGGGCCTCAAAAAGTACAGCCTCAGGCACAGCAGCGCCAGCACCTGTAGCGCCCAGGCCAGGCTCCAAAAGCCAAAATAGACGATCCCAGACTGTAGCCAGAGAAACAAAAAGACAAAGCAGAACAGCACCGTGCCCAGCACCTGGACATTTAAAGCAACCAGATCCGGAGCCGCGTTCATTCAATCTCCCTTTACAGTATGGCGGCGGATCTGCACGGCCTTTCCGGTGGCGTCGTCGACCTCAACGATAACGGAGTGCAGTTCTACCGCGCCCTTGGCCGGTTCCATGCGCACCGGCATGGCCGTGAGAAAACGCTCCAGGATCACGTCCTTGCGCACGCCAATCACCGAATCGTACGGGCCGGTCATCCCAACGTCGGTCTGATAAGCGCTGCCGCCCGGCAGGACGCGCGTATCGGCGGTGGGGATGTGAGTGTGGGTGCCTACCATCGCCGAGACCCGGCCATCCAGATACCAGCCCATCGCCATTTTCTCACTCGTCACTTCGGCGTGAAAATCGACGAATCTCACTTTTGTGTTCGCCAGGGCAGCCAGGATCTCATCGGCTTTCCGGAACGGGCAATCGGTTGCCGGCATGTAGGTCCGGCCTTGCAGGTTGATCACCGCGCAGTCGGCGCCGTTCCGGGCCTTGACCACTATGACCCCTGCTCCGGGCGCCGGCGCCGGATAATTGGCCGGGCGCAACAAGGCCGGGCGGCGTGCGAAGTAGTCGTAGATCTCCTTCTTGTCCCAGATGTGATTGCCGCTCGTGAGGACGTCGAGTCCCATCCCGAACAACTCCTCAGCCACTGTGGGTGTAACACCGAAGCCGCCCGCGGAGTTCTCGGCGTTGGCAATCGCCAGATCGATGCGCTGCGTTTCTTTGATATCTGCCAGATGATCGGCCACGATGTGGCGTCCCACCGACGAGAAGATGTCGCCGATAAACAAAATGTTCATGGGTGGGTCAGCCGCCCGACGCTCAGAACTTCGACGTCACCGCACCTTCGGAAGCCGACGCCACCAACGCGCAGTATTTCGCGAACACGCCGGTGGCGTATCGCGGAGCGGGCGCCTGCCAGCGCGCCAGTCTTTCGGCGATCTTCTCCGCCGGAATCTCGAGATTGAGCTGCCGGGACGCCACGTCGATAGCAACCGGATCGCCCTCTTCCACCGCTGCGATCGGCCCGCCGTTGGCGGCTTCGGGCGCCACGTGCGCCACCATAAATCCGTGCGTGGCGCCGCTGAAACGCCCGTCCGTGACCAAGGCCACCGAGTCCGACAGACCTGCGCCCACAATGGCGCCCGTGACTCCAAGCATCTCGCGCATCCCCGGTCCGCCGCGCGGTCCCTCGTAGCGAATAATGATCACGTCATTTGGCCGAATCTCGCCGCGCGTCACCGCGGCCATGGCATCCTCCTCGCGGTTGAACACTCGCGCCGGCCCGCGGTGGTGCTTCTTGTCGTGTCCCGCCAGCTTGATGACACATCCTTCCGGGGCGAGCGAACCGCGCAGGATGGCCAGTCCGCCCGTAGGTTTCAACGGCTTGTCCAGCGGCCGGATGACTTCTTGTCCGGCCGTTTCCTTCGCCTCCGCCGCCTCTTGCGCGAAGGTGCGCCCGGTGCAAGTCAGCGCCGTGCCGTCCACATAGCCGCCGTCCAGGAGCCGCCGCGCAATCACCGGCATGCCGCCGGCCTTGTCCACGTCCACCGCGACGAAGCGGCCACCCGGTTTCAGGTCAACCAGAATCGGCGTGCGGCTGCTGATGCGGTCGAAGTCTTCCATCGCCAGCGGGACTCCGGCTTCACGCGCCATGGCGATGAGGTGCAATACGGCGTTCGTTGATCCGCCGGTTGTGGCCAGGCCGGCAATCGCGTTTTCCAGCGCCTTGCGGGTGACGATGTCGCGCGGGCGCCGGTTGTTCTTCACGGCGTCCATCACTACTTCGCCGCATCGGAAGCACACGGCGTTCTTACGCGGGTCCACCTGAGGCACGGAGGCCGTTCCCATGGGCGAGAGGCCGATCAACTCCAGAACCGTGGCCATGGTATTGGCCGTAAACTGCCCGCCACATGCGCCCGCGCCTGGACAAGCGTGATTTTCAATTTCGAGCAGCTCCGCGTCGCTCATGCGGCCGGCCGCGTTCGCGCCCACAGCTTCAAAAACGTCTTGAATCGTGATGTCGTGTCCCTCGTGATGGCCGGGCAGAATGGAGCCCCCATAAAGCACGACTCCCGGAATATTCAGCCGGAGCAGCGCCATCGACGCGCCCGGGATGGTTTTGTCGCAGGCCACCAGGGCCACGATGCCGTCGAACATGTGGCCGCGCGCCACCAGTTCGATCGAATCGGCAATCACCTCGCGGCTTACCAACGACGCTTTCATGCCCTCGGTGCCCATGGTGATGCCGTCGCTGATCGCGATGGTGTTGAATTCCATGGGCGTGCCGCCCGCCGCGCGTATCCCTTCCTTCACCTTCGGCGCCAGTTCCCGGAGATTGTAGTTGCAATTCATGGTCTCCGTCCAGGTATTAGCGACGCCGATGATGGGCTTCTTCAGATCCGCGTCGGTGAACCCGATCGCCTTGAGAAACGCGCGGGCGGGGGCGCGATCCCGGCCCTGCGTGATGGTGTAACTGTTAGGTTTCATCGGAATTATTCATCTTACTAAAGACCGCGTGCATCAAGACTTGCAGGAGAGGCGCGAGGGCATCGCAACGCCGGCGTTTCGGGTATAACATAGCTCCATGAAACGCCTGCTGATCGTCCTGGCCTCCCTGTTCGTCCTGATCCTCATCGCCGGCCTGGTGGTCGGCTATTGGGTTTCCGGATCGAGCAAGGATTGGCTGGCGGCCTCTCTTTCCGAAAACCTCGGCGTGCCTGTTACCGTCGGCTCGGCGAAATTTGATCTCAAGCAATGGTTCCTGCTCCAACCTGCCATCGCGCTCGAGGATATTACGATAGGAAATCCGCCCGGTTTCCATGCTCCGCATCTGTTGGAAGCCAAGAAGCTGTCGGCGCAAATTGCCCTGCTGCCGTTGCTCCACAAGAATATCGAAGTAAACGCTATCGATATCGACCATCCGGTGATCAACTCGGAGACCAATGCGCAAGGCATCGGCAACTTCGAAGCGCTCCTCAGGAAACAAAAGGGACCATCATCCAGCCCTGCCCCTGCGAGCTCCGGTCCCGCCAACGCCGGTTCGGCGAGTTCCGGCGCTGGCCTTGTAGTGAACGAGTTCTCGGTGACTTCCGGCGAGATTACGCTGCTTGAGTCCGCGCGCGCCGCCGGCAAGATCGACATGAGCGGTATCGACCTCCGTGTCCGTGATTTTTCACATGACCGGCCGTGCCACATCGAGTTCAGCGCCAGGCTGTTCGGTGGAACCGACTCGCACATCACTCTGAACGGTCAGGCCGGCCCCTTTGAAACCGATTCTCTGCCGCTCAACGGCACCCTTTCCATTGCCATCCTTCCCGCGGAGATCCCGCTCGCTCTGCGGCGCGCTCAATTTGGAAACCTTCTGGTGGCTCCCGGTAAGAAGGCAAAAGCGACACTTGAGGGCACCATTCGCGGCGATCTCTACAAGACGCTGAGCGGTCCTGCCAAGCTCTCTCTCACCGACATGGTGATTGGAAAGGACGAACAGCACGTCATTCCTCTGGGCGGAGAGTTCCCGCTCACTTTTGCCGTGTCCAAGCTGATGTCAGAGCCCAGTTACCGGCTCAGCATCGCCAATGCGCAACTGCACCTGGGAAAGGGCGAATGGCTTGGCGGCGCCGACCTGCAGCTCCACGGGACCGCAACCAGCGGACGGTCCAGCGGCAAGATCCGCAATGTCGACATCAACGAGCTGGTCAGCGCCGTCACACCCACTAGCGGGAAAATTTACGGTGTACTCGAGATTACTTCGTACTCGCTCGATTTTGCCGGCGCGAACGCCGACCAGGTGCGTAGTTCCCTGCACGGCACTGGCAAGCTTTCCGTGGGGCAAGGCCGGATCTCCGCGCTGGATCTCCTGGCCCACATCAAGAACGCCATCGAACATCCGCAGGAGTTGTTCACCGGTGCGAAGGGCGATACGCCATTTACCACACTCGTGGCAGACATGAATGTCGCCCAAAGCAAGCTGAACCTCGACGGGATCGCGCTCGACAGTCCCGCCATTCGCGTCAACGGAAAAGGATTCATCGGCTTCGATCAAGTCATCAACTTCGAGTTGGCGGCACATCTCTTAGGCGGCGGTACCTCCGCGCTCAGCCAGGTTGCTACTGGCGGCTCGGGCGGCGGGATTCCGGTTTCGGTCGCTGGAACTGTGGAGGCCCCACAGGTCCACCCCAATATCGGTAAGATGGTGAAGAACGTTGGCGAGGAATTGCTGGGTGGCTTCTTTAAGAAGAAAACCAAGTGATCCGGCAGACCGCGTTTCCACACCGGTAGGAGTTAAGAAAGATACAATATGCAAATTCACATTCATCAGACAAGAGCCTTTCCACCGACGAGTTGCATCCGGCGCCTGGTTCTTCCCGCGGCGCTGATTCTGGTAGCCGTCGCCGGCGCCGCCGCGCAAGAGACTGGATACATAAAAGCCAGAGGCAAGCCCGGTGACGCGGGTGTCTTTGTGAACGGCCAATACGTGGGCCCGGCGTCCCGCTTTACGGTGCCGGAGAAATATCCAGCTCCGGCCGGAGAGGTGGAGGTAACCTTTAAAGACCCGCGTTATGAAGACTACACCACTAAGGTGACGGTTCGTCCGAAAAAAACGACTAAACTGCATTACGCGCTGAAACCGGTCGAACCCGCCAAGCCGCCGTTCGGGCGGTTCCGCCTGGGAGGCGGTGAGGAGGAGTCCTTCGTCTCCATTGCGGCCGGCGACACTGGCGCCGTTTACCTCAACGACAAGTTCTTCGGGTACGTGGACGAACTGAACAATCCGGGAGGCGGCATTCTCCTCAATCCCGGTACGTACGATCTGCACATCGTCTCTCCGACCTTCGGCGATATCCGCCAGAAAATCACCATCGAAGCCAACAAGGTCACCGTCGTGCCCTTGCCCAAAAAGGAAACCAAGTAGATTTGCGGATCGAGCGCGTTCGTCTTGCCCTCTTTGCGTTCGCGCTCGCTGCCTCGATCCGGGCTGGCGACTGGCCGCGCTTTCGGGGACCGAATGGCGCGGGAGTCGCCGAGACCACGGACCTGCCGGAGAAATTCGGTCCGGCCACCAACGTCCTCTGGAAAACCGCGCTGCCCCTGGGTCACTCCTCTCCCGTGCTCAGCGGCGACCGGATTTTCCTGACCGGCACGGCGGATGGCGGGCTCTACACTCTCTGCCTCAGCCGCCAGACCGGCCGGATTCTCTGGCGCCGCGAATGCCCGCGCAGCCGCTCCGAAGCTCTGGACAAGCTCAACACCGCCGCATCGGCTACCGCCGCCACCGATGGCAAGAACGTCTACGTCTTCTTCGGCGACTTTGGCCTCGTCTCGTACGGCTTCGACGGCAATGAGCGCTGGCGCTTACCGCTCGGTCCCTTCCATAACGTCTACGGCATGGGCAGCTCGCCCATCGTCGCCGGCGACAAAGTCATCCTGATCTGCGATCAGTCCTGGGACTCGTTCGCCATCGCCGTTGGGAAAGACGACGGCGTCGTGAAATGGAAGCGGGCCCGGCCCGAAGCACTGAGCGGCCACTCCACGCCGATCGTTTATGAACCGTCCAGTGGCGCGCCCCAGATTATTGCGCCCGGCTCATTCCGGATGGATGCTTACTCCCTCGAGACCGGCGAAAGCGTCTGGTGGACCAACGGCCTGCCGTCGGAGATGAAATCGGGCGCGGTGTTAGGCGACGGTCTGCTCTACGTCAGCGGCTTCAACACCCCGGAGAATGACCCCGGCCGCCAGATTTCCGTTCCGCCGTTTGACGAAGTGCTGAAGTTGCACGACAAAGACAAAGACGGGCGAATCTCGTTGGCCGAGGTTCCCGATGAGCGCACTAAGGTCTATTGGAAATTCATCGATCTCGATCAGGACGGCTTTCTCACAGAAGCGGAATGGAAGATATATGCCGCGACTATGGGTGCTGAAAATGCCCTCCGGGCGATTCGGCCCGGCGGCCACGGCGACGCCACCTCTGCCAGCCTCGTGTGGAAATATCAGCGCGCCATTCCGCAATTGCCAACGGCGTTGCTGTATCAGAACGTGCTCTACATGCTCAACGATACCGGAGTGCTCACAACGCTCGATCCCGCCACGTCTGCTGTGTTCAAACAAGGTCGCGTACGCGGCGCAGCCGACCGCTACTTCTCCTCTCCCGTTGCCGCCGACGGAAAAGTCTTCCTCATTAGCCAAACCGGCGTCGTTACCGTTCTGAAGGCCGGGGCTGACCAGGAGATTCTCGCCGTCAACGAATTGGATGATGAGTGCTACGCCACGCCCGCCATCGCCGATGGCCGCATTTACATCCGCACCCACGGTTCGCTTTTTTGTTTCGGCAAACCATCAGCTCAATGATCGGCCGGGCGAGCCCTTCGGTCCACCGCAGCTACTTGCGATTGGATAAGATCTCGCATCAGGGAGCGAGTATATCGGATACGCAATCGGCGTGGATGTCGGTGGGACCAAGATCGCGGCCTCGATTGTCGACTCCAGCGGCCGCGCCGGCTTGAAGGTCAAAATATCAACTGAGCAACACGACACCGCCAGATCCATTGCGCAGGTTGCCGAGATCGCGCACCGCGTGGCGTTAGAGAGCGGCATATCGTGGCGCGACATCTCCGCGATCGGCGTCATCGTTCCCGGCATCTACTACACGGCAACCGGTCAGGTTTGGGCGCCCAATCTCCCGGGCTGGGATCACATCCCGCTGCGCGACGCCCTTGCCGAGAGATTGCCCGTGCCCGTCGTGATCGACAGCGACCGCGCTGCTTACGTGACCGGCGAGCAGTGGCTGGGGGCAGCGCGCGGGTTGACCGATGTGATCTTCCTGGCGGTGGGCACGGGTATCGGAGCCGGAATCATCAGCGGCGGGCGGCTGATCCGTGGCGCCGGAGACATTGCCGGCGCGGTCGGGTGGTTTGCGCTGGATCCACGAACGAAAGAAATCTACAAACGCGTGGGATGTTTCGAGTCCGAAAGCGCCGGGCCCGCCCTTGCGCGCCGGGCTGCAGGCGGGCTCACCACCGAAGCGATTATCGAACGCGCCCGCCATGGCGACAGCGCCGCCCGGCAGATCGTGGAGCAGACTATCCAATACCTCGCCATGGGCGTCGCCAACCTGGTCAGCGTCCTGAATCCGCAGATGATCGTGCTCGGCGGCGGATTGATGCAGGCCGGTGACCTCTTTCTTGAACCCCTGCGGCGCGAGATGCTACAGTGGGCGCAGCCAATCGCGGCAAAGCAGGTGCGCATCGAGTTGAGCGCGCTCGGTGAAGACGCGGGAATGCTGGGCGCGGCGCGTCTGGCCTTCCTCGGGACGGAGAGTTGATGTCGGCGGAAAAATATTACACCAGGATTACCGAAGTTCAGGCCAAGATTCACGCGACTCAAACGGAACGCATCCAGCAGGCGGCGGAGGCTATGGCGTCGGCGATCGCCGCGGGCAAGCGCTGTTATCTCTTCGGCAGCGGCCACTCGGTCATCCCGGTGCTCGATATTTTTCCGCGCTACGGCAGCTTTGTGGGTTTCTTTCCGCTGTACGATCCACGGCTGATGTGGTTCAACGTGGTCGGACCCGGTGGCGCTCGCGAGTTGCTCTGGCTCGAGCGCCGGGAAGGCTACGCGCCGGTCTTCCTGCAGAGCTATCCCCTGGAACCGGGCGATTGCATGCTGGTGTTTTCGCACGGTGGAATGAACGCCGCGCCCATCGAAGTCGCCATCGAGGCGAAGAAGAAGGGCCTCACCGTCATTACCGTCTCCTCCCACTCGAATCTGGCCGTTGTGCCCCCCACCCACTCCAGCGGCAAGGCACTCTCCGATGCCGCCGACATCGCCATCGATAATTGCGTGCCGCCGGAAGATGCGCTGGTGGATATCGGCATGCCCGAGAGCGTGGCCGCCGGCTCTACAATGGCCGCGGTCTTCATCGCTATGTCGCTGGTTGCTGAAATCGGCTGGCGTCTCGTTGCCAAAGGATTGAAGCCCGTGACCTTCGTTTCGCCCAACGTCCCGGGCATCGAAAAGGATCACAATCAGCGCGTCTTTGAAGCCTTTTCCAGAAGCCTCTTCAGCCGCAATCCCTGATCTTTATGCCCGTTCGTGTGGACTGGCTGAGCCGCGCCGCCTATAGCGGCATGTTCTTCTTTGGCGTGGTGATGGCCGTGCTCGGCGCAGTGCTGCCGCTCGTGGCCTTGCACGTTCACTTCGATCTCAGTCAGGCCGGGAATCTTTTTCTTGCCATGAATCTCGCCATGCTCGTCAGTGGGCTGGTGGTGGGCCCGCTCATGGACCGCCATGGAAAAAAGCCGGTGCTGATCGCCGGCCCGTTGTTCGTTGCCCTGGCGCTGGCGTTGATGGCCACAGCCGGCACGTACCGGATGCTCGTTTCGAGCGTCGTTTTGCTGGGTCTCGGCGGTGGCGCGCTCAATAGCGGAACCAATACGCTGGTGGCCGACCTGCATACCGACCCGCGCGCCAAAAGTTCGGCGCTCAATTTGCTAGGCATCTTCTTCGGTTTCGGCGCTCTGTTTCTGCCTTTTGTGATTGGCTCGCTGGTGAAAACCTTGGGTCTCGCCGCCATCCTTTATATAACCGTGGCGCTGAGCCTTGTGCCCGCGGTCCTTTCTGCGGCGCTGGCTTTTCCCCCGTCCAGGCATGAAAAAGGTCTGGAGCTAGCGGAGGTGGCCGGACTGGCGCATAACCGCCTCGTGCTGTCGCTTGGGTTCCTGCTGTTCTTTGAATCGGGCAACGAATTCATCATGGGCGGGTACACATCCACCTTCCTGACGCGCGAACTCAGTAGCTCGGTGTCGGCCGCATCATTCCTGCTCGCTGCCTATTGGGGCGCGATCATGATCGGACGCGCGATTTCCAGCCGCCTGGTATTGAAGTGGAGACCTTCCACCATGATTCTTGCCAGTGCGGTGGGGGCGGCCGCCGGCGTCGTCGTCTTGCTTGCCGCGCAAACACCATTTATGGCGGGCGCAGGCATTGCTGTTGCGGGATTAAGCTTCGCCAGTGTCTATCCCGTTACGCTCGGCTTCGCCGGTAGCCGCTTCGAAGCCTATTCCGGTAGCGTTTTCGGAATCCTGTTCGCCATCGCGCTCGTCGGCGGCATGATTCTGCCCTGGGCCGTCGGCCAGCTCGCGCAAGTGCACGGGCTCCGCGCCTCGCTCGCCATCGTGATCGGCAATTGCGCCATGATCTTCCTGCTGCAACTGGCGATCTCCGCCAGAACCGGCACCGGCATCCTCGCCAAATGAATGCCACCCGCTCTTCCCCTCCTCATCTTCGATGGTGATTGCCGCTTCTGCCGCCTCTGGATCGGCTACTGGAAGCAACTGACCGGCGACCGCCTCGCCTACGCACCCTATCAGGAAGTCGCCGCGCAGTTCCCCCAAATCCCCATCGAGAATTTCAAACGCGCCGTCCACCTGGTGCTGCCGGATGGTGAGATTTTAGCCGCCGCCCACGCGGTTTTCCGCTCGCTGGCCTGCCTTCCGAAGTACGCCTGGATGCTGTGGGCGTATCACCACGTTCCAGCCTTCGCCGCAGTCTCTGAATGGATTTACCGGCTGGTGGCCGCGCACCGCTCGTTCTTCTACCGCGTCACCGTCTTTCTTTGGGGCAAGCGCCTCGAACCAGGCAGCTATGAAATTGTGGCGCGCTGGTTTCTAAGATCTATCGGGTTGATTTACCTGACTGCGTTCCTGTCGCTCGAGGTGCAAATCCCGGGCCTCATCGGCAGCCACGGGATTCTCCCGGCATCAAGATTTCTGGCGGCTGTTCAGGCTGGCAGCGGCGGCGAAGCGTGGCTGCGACTCCCCACTGTTTTCTGGTTCGGTTCGAGCGATACGTTCCTGAAGCTGGTATGTGTCGCCGGCGCCATCGCTGCTATCGCCGTCACTATCGGCGTGGCGCGAAGAGCCGCACTCACCGTCGCGTTTGTCCTCTATCTCTCGCTCGTATCAATCGGACAGGCCTTCCTCTCCTTTCAATGGGATTTCCTCTTGCTGGAAGCCGGCTTCCTCGCCATCTTCCTGCTCCCTGTATCCCCGCGTGTCTGGCTCTTACGCTGGCTGTTGTTCCGTTTGATGTTTCTCTCCGGTACGGCCAAACTGCTGAGTGGCGATCCCACCTGGCGCAACCTGACGGCGCTGGAATTTCACTACCAGACCCAGCCGTTGCCGACTGTGGTCGGCTGGTACCTCCATCACCTTCCGGCGGATTTCCAAAAAGGCTCCGCCGTCTTCATGTTCTTTGTCGAGTTGGTGGTGCCATTTCTGTTCTTCGCGCCGCGCCGCATTCGATTCTTTGCCGGCGCGATGACCCTTGCGCTCCAAGCGATTATTTTCCTCACCGGCAACTATGCGTTTTTCAATTTGCTGGCCATGGCGCTTTGTCTTTCGCTGTTCGATGATGCGCAGCTACGGCGATTCAGGCGACCCAAACCCATCGCTCTCCGCGCCTCACCTGGGATTTTTCAACGAATCGTCACGGTCCTGTTGGTCTCCTTTATCGTGCTCGCAAGCTCATTCCAGTTGATGGAAACCTTCTCTCTGCGAATGCCGCGGCCTGCCGCCAACGCTTTGAGCTGGATCGCTCCGTTCGGAGTCGTCAACACCTACGGCCTGTTCGCGGTGATGACCACATCTCGTCCGGAGATCATTGTCGAAGGCTCGAACGACGCCCAGGCCTGGCTCGAATACGGCTTCAATTACAAGCCCGGCGACCTCAAACGCGCACCCCGCTGGGTCCAGCCCCACCAGCCCCGGCTCGACTGGCAGATGTGGTTCGCCGCGCTCGGAAGTTACCAGGGGCAGCCCTGGTTTGTAAACTTCATGGTCCGCTTGCTCGAGGGCTCTCCGGAAGTTCTCGCGTTGCTGGCCACGAATCCGTTCCCTCACTCCCCTCCGCAGTACGTCCGCGCACGGCTCTACGATTACAAGTTCACTACCATAGCTGAATGGCGCTCCACCGGCAATTGGTGGCGCCGGGAGTTGCAAGGCGAATATTTCCCGGTCGTCTCACTCAAACAACGCTGAAGGGGACTGGCTACACTGTCCCTAATCCAAACGCTCGCCCTTGACCGGAGTGCTCATCGTGGACAGTGCTGCCCGTCCCCGTCTTCGTGTGAAATTTTCAGGACCGTCGCGCCGGTTACGATATCATGGGCTAAATGAGATGGGTCTGATCGCCCTTTCCGGACAACCCGGCTGCCGGTTCGAGGAAGTGGCGCGCATCGCAGCGAACCGCCTCGCTTTCGAGTTGGTGACGGCCTCGCGGATCGCATCGTTGGTCGAAACGGAGTTCGCTCCCCTGGCCACCGTTCCCGACAAGGCCTATCAGGACCTTGTGGCGTCGATCGTTGCGCGGCTGGCCACCAGCCATCATCTGCTGATCTGCGGCGATGGGCTTGAACTGCTCTTCAAACAATTTCCCGGCATGCTGCGCGTCAACGTCGTGGCCCCCGATTCGGTCCGCGTCGGCAACGTCATGCTTGATGAGCGCCTCGAGCGCCCGGCTGCCCGCCAGTTAATCCGCGCCATGGAAGAGCGCCAGCGCGCCGAACGCAAACAGAGGTTCGGTCTCTCCGGATTGCCCGCGCACCTGTTCGACCTCATTTTGAACGCCGAGCAGCTCGATCCCGAGCACATTGCCGACCTCATTGTGAACGCCGCCCACTCTTCCGGCTTGATCGAGCGCGGTTACTTATCCGCGGCCGCCGAAGCCCAGCTGCAGTTCCGCTGCCGGCTCCGGCTCTCCAAGCACGGCATTGTCCCCCCCGACAAGGTCGCGCTCCCGCGTAAATCCTTCGCACACCCCAGCGAGGAAATTTTTGCCAACTTACTGGATTTCTACCGTATCGCCTGGGAGTACGAACCACGCAGCTTTCCCATTCAGTGGGATCGCGACGGCAAGGTATCCGAGTCTTTCACACCGGACTTTCACCTGCCGGAATTTGAGCTATATGTCGAACTGACCACCATGAAGCAGTCACTCGTAACCAAAAAAAATCGTAAAGTGAAGCTGCTGCGTGAACTTTACCCCCACATCAACATCCAGGTGTTCTATCAAAAGGATTTCGAGAACCTCATCTTCAAGTACGGCCTGGCGGAGCGAACTGTTAAGGTATGACGCCTGAACTGGCTCCAGGGATCGAGAAGGTTCTATTCACCGAAGAGCAGATTGAGCAGCGCATCAGCGAAGTCGCGGCCGAGATTTCCGAGCGTTACAAAGACAAGAATCTAAAGATGATCGGTGTCCTGAAAGGCTGCGTGTTTTTTCTGGCCGAGCTGGCGCGCCGCGTTCGCATTCCCGTCAAGATCGATTTCCTCGCCATCTCCAGTTTTTCCAACAAGTCCGGAGCGCCCGGGCTCGTCCGTATCGCGAAAGACCTGGACGACAGTATCGAGGGCGAAGACGTTTTGCTGGTCGAGGACATTGTGGATACTGGATTCACGTTACGTTACCTTTTGCAAACGCTTTCAAGCCGCGGGCCGAACTCTCTCGCCGTCTGCACGTTCCTGGATCGCAACTCGCGGCGCATCGTGCAAGTGCCGGTAGAATATCGCTGTTTCGAGATTCCCGACCGTTTCGTCATCGGTTTCGGGCTCGATTACAATCAGCTCTACCGGAATCTCAATTACGTCGCCGTCCTTAAGCCCGACCGTGAATGAACGCACTACATAACTCGATAGCAATCGAGCGATAACCAAAAATTATCTTGATATAAATTTCATTCGGATCTACCTTTATTTTGAAAGGACATTCGAGCCATGGGAAAAGGTGTGCTGTTCGTATCTCCGCGCCGTGAAGATGCGACGACCCTCTCAGGGATGCTCGGTTCGCTTTCCGTTCCGATTGAATACGTTGCAGACCTGGCGCAGGCCCGCTCCAGGATCCGTGACGGCCGGTATCCGGTAATCCTGACTGAAGCGAACCTCAACGATGGGACGTGGCTTGACGTCCTCGATTTGGCCCGCCGTGTGACCCCCCGTTCGGAGGTAATCGTTACCGACGCGGCCGCCGACGCGCGCTTTTGGGCCGAAGTGCTGAATATGGGCGCTTACGACCTGATCGCACAACCCTTTGCCACTGGTGAAGTCCAGCGTATTCTCTCCAACGCCTGCTCGCGTGCCTCTTCGGTGACGAAGACGGCTTCCGCCGCGCTATAGCGCTGCTGTCAGACATTTATCTGGAAGTGGGAGGTTCGATCGGGAAGTTGCTAGGCCTTGGGGTGCGCCTTGTCGTAGGTCGCCATCAAATCGGTGAGCGACACCTGCGTGTATTTCTGCGTGGTGGAGAGGCGGGCGTGGCCGAGCAGTTCCTGAATGGAACGCAAATCCGCACCGTCGCTCAATAGGTGCGTGGCAAACGCGTGGCGAAAACTATGCGGATGCAACGAGGAGTCTCCGGCAATCAGAGTGGCGTAGAGCTTGATGATGCCGCGCACGCCGCGATCGGTGAGCCGGCCGCCGCGATGGTTGAGAAACAGAGCCGTCTCGGGGCTGGCGCGATCTTCAAGGTAACGTTCCAGCGCGCCGGCCGCTTTCCCGCCAAAGGGAACCTGCCGTTCCTTCCGGCCTTTGCCCCGCACCCTAAGCCAGCGCTCGGTGCGGTCCAGGTCATCCAGATTTAAGCCAACCAGCTCGCTGACGCGCAGGCCGCATCCGTAGAGGAGCTCGAGAATGGCGAGATCGCGGGCGGGGTGCGGGCGCTCAAGCTTCCCTGCCGCCACGCCATCCAGCAGCGCGTTGGTCTGCTCGGTCGTCATCACGTCCGGGAGTTTTTTGGGAGCGCGCGGAGTGCGCAGCAGGCGCGGCGCATTCATGGGCGCCAATCCCTCGCGCACCAGGAACCTGAAAAACACGCGCACCGCCGCCAGCTTGCGACGAACCGAGACAGCGGTCAGCTTGTGATCGTAGAGCCAGGCCAGCCACTCGCGTATTTTCAAAACATCGAACTCCGAGGGCCCCGGCGGGGTCATCCCGGGCGGAGCGAAGTAATCCAAAAATTGCCGTAAGTCCGATTCGTACGCCTTGATCGTGTGCGCCGAGGCGTTGTTCCGCTTCAATTCTTCCAGAAAGCGTCCGATGTGACGTTCGAGTTCAGACATGTGCGTGAACGAATTCCTGCAAACTTTCGAGCGCCCGACGGCAGATCTCCGCGTGGCGTGCTTTCTTGTCATGCCGCAGCCGGCGCGCCGTGGGGTCGTCAAGCGCGGGCAGAAGGTCGAAAGCAATATTCGCCGGCTGATAATTTTTGGGATCGGCTCCCGAGATGTAATGGCAAAGCGAGCCGAGCGCCGTTTCACGCGGAAACGCAGCCGGACCTGGGGGTCCGGCGCGGACGAGGGCGTCCGCCCCACTGAGTTCCGCCGCCGCATGGCGTCCCGCAATCAATCCGGTGGCGATGGATTCCACATAGCCCTCGACGCCAGAGATCTGCCCAGCGAAGAAGATCGAAGGCCGCGACCGCAACTGCAGAGTTGGCGTGAGGAGCGCGGGTGCGTTGATGTAGGTGTTGCGGTGGATTTGGCCGAAGCGGAAAAACTCAGCGTGCTGGAGGCCGGGAATCATGCGCAGGATGCGGGCCTGCTCACCGAATTTCAGGTGATTCTGAAAGCCCACCAGGTTGTAACTGTCGGCGCGCAGATTTTCCTGGCGCAGTTGCACCACCGCATAGGGTCGTCGCCCGGTCCGCGGATCCAGCAGTCCCATGGGCTTCATGGGCCCGAAACGCAGCGTGTCACGGCCGCGCCGCGCGATTTCCTCGATGGGCAGACACGCTTCAAAGAAAGGTGTGTCATCGGGAATGTGCGATTCCACACTCTGGGCCGCGACCAACGCGTCCACGAAGCGCTCGTATTCGTTGCGATCGAACGGGCAGTTCAAGTAATCGTCGGTGCCGTCGAGTGATTTACCGTAGCGCGACGCACGGAACGCCACGCTTGTGTCGACGCTGTTGGCATCCACGATCGGACTGATGCTGTCGTAAAAGTACAGGCGGTCCGAACCGGTGTGGCGGGCGATCTCCTCGGCCAGCCGGTCGCTGGTCAGCGGTCCGGTGGCGACGACCGTGATGCCGTGCTCGGGGAGGCTCGTGATTTCTTCGCGGCGCAAGTCGATGAGCGGCTCGGATTCAATGGCTCGCGTCACTTCCGCTGCAAAGACTTCACGGTCAACGGTGAGCGCGTGTCCGCCGGGAACGCGCGCGCGGTCCGCCAGGCGAATCAGAAGGGAATCCAGCCGGCGCAGCTCTTCTTTGAGCAGCCACGACGCCGACGGCCCCTGGTCGGATTTGAGCGAATTGCTGCAAACCAGCTCGGCCAGCCGGCCGGTCTGATGAGCGGCGGTCTGACGGACGGGGCGCATTTCGTAGAGAACGGCACGCGAACCCGCGCGGGCCACTTGCCACGCGGCTTCCGAGCCAGCCAGGCCTCCGCCGATAATGTGAATGAGCACTGCTTCCAGTCATTATCTCTAAAGCTGTTGAGGGCTAGTGCTCCCTTGGCCGCGGCTCGGTTTCGGAAGTGCTGCGACCTGTGATCGAATGGAAGAATACCGTGTCCGTGACAATGGAGGCTTCATAAATGCGCAACAGGGTTTGGGCAGTGGTACTGCTCTGCGTGGCCGGCGGCGGAACCGCGCTGTGCCAGACGCTTGAATTCTTTGGATCCGAGATCTCGACGCAG
>Ga0335079_10001408_pt1 | contig 27306 bp, 23 predicted proteins | sample Lox_Sample_33_FD_206719 | JGI IMG/M metagenome (GOLD analysis project Ga0335079, IMG submission 206719) | Soil microbial communities from Loxahatchee National Wildlife Refuge, Florida, United States - Lox_Sample_3.3 | ecosystem: Environmental > Terrestrial > Soil > Wetlands | place: USA...
TGTGCCGGTAGAACATGGCGTGATGATTCTTGCTTTTGACGGTGCGACGCCGTTTTATGTGCGCAGTACGAACGCTTCCTGCGAGTCGCGCCACGAGTGGTACCGCGACTTTTTCCTTCCTTTCGAGAAGGCGCGTGGACTTGATGATCACGAAGATCATCTTTTCGCGGCGGCTTTTCGCCGCACACTGAACGTCGACGAGAGTGTCTGCATCGTCGCCACTACGGAGCCGGATAGTGCGTTGGATTCTGCCTCTTCGCGCGCGGAGCATGCCAAGCGCCCGGCTAACCTTCTTGCGTCTTGGCAAAAGCACAGCCCGCAGGCTGCGGAAAACCCGCCCTCATGGTTGCCGCAGCTCATCCTCGCCGCCGATCAATTCATTGTGCAGCGCGCGTTGCCTTCCGAACCCGACGGCCGCTCCATCATCGCCGGCTATCACTGGTTTGGCGATTGGGGCCGCGACACGATGGTTTCTCTTCCGGGCCTCACGCTCACTACCGGTCGGCCCGAGATCGCGCAAAAAATCCTTTGCGCGTTCGCGCAGTTCGTAGTCGGCGGAATGATTCCCAACAATTTTGCCGATGCCAGCGGCAAGCCCGACTACAACACGGCAGATGGAACGCTTTGGTATTTTGAGGCGATACGGCAATACTTCGCGGCGACCCAAGACACTGCCACCTTGCAGAAGCTCTATTCAGTTTTGTCCGGCATCATCGATGCTCACGTCGCCGGCACGCGCTACAACATCCATGTGGATCCTGCGGATGGCTTGCTCTTCGCCGGCAGTCCTGGTGTGCAACTTACCTGGATGGACGCCAAAGTCGGCGACTGGGTAGTGACGCCGCGCATCGGAAAGCCCGTCGAAATCAACGCGCTGTGGATCAATGGGCTCGAAGCGATGGCGTTCTTCGCTCGGTCGTTGAAGCAACCGCCGGAAACATTTGAGTCTCTCAGCGTGCGGGCAAAAAACAGCTTCCAGAAATTTTGGAACGCGCCGCGCAATTGCTGCTTCGATGTGCTGGATGCTCCCGCAGTGGGTAAGTCAGCTAACAACGACTCGTCGCTCCGTCCCAATCAGCTCTTTGCCGTTTCGCTTCCGGTGAGCCCGCTAAACAGGGATCAGCAAAAAGCTGTCGTCGATATCTGCGCCCAACAACTGCTCACTTCGCATGGCCTACGCAGCCTCGCTCCGGGCGAGCCGGGTTATCGGCCGCACTACAGCGGCGATCCGCGCAGTCGCGATTCGGCCTACCATCAGGGCACCGTTTGGGGCTGGTTACTCGGGCCGTTTGCGCTGGCCCATTTTCGCGTCTACAACGATCGCGCCGCGGCTCTGCGTTTTCTCGATCCGCTGGGTTTGCACATCACCGCATACGGTCTCGGCACCTTGCCGGAAATCTTCGAAGCCAGTCCGCCACACACTGCCCGTGGCGCCATCGCGCAAGCCTGGACAGTCGCCGAACTCCTCCGCGCCTGGCACGAACTTTCCACAGAACACTGATTGCGCGAGGACAGACGCGACCTAGCGCGCCTTTTCGTACAACTCGATTAGTATCTTTCGGCCTTCCGGCACTTCCACCAGAAAAAAATTGACCCGTGTGCCATCGGCTCCGGGTCGCGTCTCCGGATAAACCGCTTTCACGCCAAACTTTTCTTTCAAGATTTCCGTGGCGCGATCGACATCCAGACAGCGAAACTCTACTTGCTGAATTCCTTCCTCAAACTTTGCGAGATATTTCGCGATCGCACCGTCCGCGCCTGGTGCTCGCGACGTCAAGATATCCAGTGTCACACCACCCGGGAAATGCAGTTCGAACTCTTCAGCATCCTGCTCGGAGGGCACCTCAGCCAAACGCGATACGGCGTTTGCCGTGCGAATCTTCGCAAACTTCTCGCGCCCCACGGCCACGCCGACAGTTATTTCGCGTGCCTCACCTAGCAATAGACGTGCCAGTTCGGCCTCGCTCAGCCACGTCTCAACAGCGCGTAGCGCCAGTTCGCGACCGCCACGAAAAATCTCTTCGGCGGCATCTGCCCGCATGTTTTGGTCAGCTGCGCTCAGTCCTTCAATCGCTTTGGTCAGTTGCGTAGAGCTCGTCATGGCATACCCGTTTGATTGCGCTGAAAATTCTAGCCTCCGGCACGGTCAAGTTCACGCATTCCGGTCCAATGTGCCAACCCCCCGAAAAGTTTGCAACCGACTCGCCTTCTCGGTCATCTTTAACGGGTATGCCGAAGCCGGTCTTGTTCACCGTCGACGATGATCCTGAAGTGTTGCGCGCCATCGAGCGCGACCTGCGCGGACGCTACGCCGAACGCTATCGTATTATGCGGGCGAACTCCGCTGCTTCTGCGCTATCCACGCTGAAGGAACTGAAGGCCCGCAACAATCCCGTCGCGCTTCTTCTCGCCGATCAGCGCATGCCCAATATGGATGGCGTGGGCTTTCTCGCCGAAGCTATGGAGTTGCATCCCGACGCCAAGCGCGCCCTGCTCACCGCCTACGCGGACACGACCGCGGCCATCGACGCGATTAACGAAGCGCGCATTCACTACTATCTAATGAAACCCTGGGACCCTCCGGAGGAAAAACTTTATCCGGTGCTCGACGATCTGCTGGGCGACTGGACCTCCACGTACCGCGCCCCCTACGAAGGCATCCGGGTGCTGGGCACGCGCTGGGCCACGCGGTGCTATGAGGTTCGCGACTTTCTGGCCCGCAATCAAATTCCTTACCAATGGATTGACATCGAGGTTGCGCAAACGGATCCCGAGGTCCGTACTTTGGTCTCGTCGCTCGGAACAGAAGCCGATGCGCTACCGCTCATCCTGTTTCCGGACGGCACCCGGCTTAGGGAACCACCCCTTCCGGCAGTCGCCGACAAAATTGGTTTGCGGACGCATGCGCAGACGAATTTCTATGATTTGGCGATTGTAGGCGGCGGTCCCGCGGGACTCGCGGCTGCCGTTTATGGCGCTTCCGAGGGCCTTAAGACTGTCATCATCGAACGCGAAGCGCCCGGCGGCCAAGCCGGTCTCAGTTCGCGCATTGAAAACTACCTCGGCTTTCCTTCCGGGCTCAGCGGCGGAGACCTCGCGCGTCGCGCAGTAGCGCAGGCCAAGCGCTTCGGCGTTGAAATTCTCTCGCCACAGGATGTGGTTGGTCTGCGCATGGAAGGGCCATATCGCTACGTCAAGCTCGGCGACGGCAAGGAAATTTCTTGTAACGCCCTGCTGCTCGCGATGGGCGTTCAGTGGCGCACTCTGGATATTCCCGGTATCGAACGCTTGCAAGGAGCCGGCATTTACTACGGCGGCGGCACGTCCGAAGCCATTGCCTGTCGTGGAGAAACTGTCTATGTGATTGGCGCGGCCAATTCTGCCGGTCAGGCCGCGATGCACTTTTCCAAGTACGCCGAAAAAGTGGTGATGCTGGTGCGCGGTGAATCGTTGGCGGCCAGCATGTCGCACTATCTGATCGAACAGATTGAAAAGACGCCGAACATTGAGGTGTGGACGAAGTCCAACCTGGTTGGGGTGCATGGCGACACGCGGCTTACCGGCATTACCGTGCAATGCGAAACCGACAAGACCCGCCAGGAGTTGCCGGCGAGCAGTGTGTTTATTTTTATCGGTGCTCTACCGCGCACCGCATGGCTCGGCAACCTCATCGACCGCGACGAGAAGGGCTTCGTTCTTTCCGGCCCGGACTTGCTGCGCAATGGCAAACGCCCCGCCTCGTGGACGCTGGATCGCGATCCAGGCTTGCTCGAGACCAACGTTCCCGGCATATTCGTGGTGGGGGATGTCCGCCACGGATCAGTAAAACGCGTCGCTTCAGGAGTCGGCGAAGGCGCGGTGGTCGTCCAATTCATGCACCAGTACTTGGCCAAAGTTCAATGACGCACTCTGACGAGAGAGTTCATCGTCCATGACCGAAGTCTTGACCACCCCTCCCGAACAAATCGTCGAACAACTGCGCCGAATCGCTGTTTTCTCGGACCTTCCACAGGAAGAGCTGCTGTGGTTCGTATCTGTGAGCCAGGAACTCCAGGTGGCTGCCGGCGATATCGTCATGCGTGAAGGCGATAAGGCTGAGTTTATGATCGTCATGCTCCAGGGCGAGATTCGCGCGAGATCGGAACGTGGCCCCGCCGATGGTCCGGTTTTTACCATGAGCGCCGGCGAGGTCAGCGGAATGTTGCCCTTCTCGCGCCTCAAAATTGTCAGCGTCACCGGACGTGCCGTCGCCCCTTCTCACTACTTGGCCTTTCACGTTTCTCATTTCGAGGAGATGTACCGTCGCCTTCCTGAACTCGTGCGCCGTCTCGTTGGCCTCCTCGCCGACCGCGTCCGCAGCGTGACCCGCCAGGAGCAACAACATGAAAAGCTTGCTGCCCTCGGCAAGCTCTCCGCTGGCCTCGCTCACGAGCTCAACAATCCTTCTGCAGCGGCTCGCCGGTCCGCCGCTGCTCTCCGTGACTGTTTGGCGCGTCTTCGCGAAGCTGGGCGCAGCACTTCGATCGGTCCACAGGATTGCGCGCTCCTCGCGCAGCGCGAGGAAGAAATTCGCGCCACCCTGAAGCCTGCCGCCTACAAAGACGAATTCGAACGCGTGGAACGCGAAGAAGCCATTCAGTCCTGGCTCGAAGCGCGCGAGGTCAAAGATGCCTGGAAGCTCGCCCCGCATCTCGCGGAGGCCAATCTCACCGACGCCAATCTCGCCAGCTTCGCCGAAGCTGCCGGCGCTTCGCTCGGCCCCGAACTCACTCGCTTCACCACGCTTCTCGAAATGGAGCACATCGCTGAAGAACTCGATCACAGTTCCGCCCGCATCTCCGACCTCATCAAGGCCGTGAAGGAATATTCCTACATGGATCAGGCGCCCGTTCAGGAAGTGGATATTGAGCGCGGATTGGAAACCACCCTCACGATCATGCATCACAAGCTGAAGCGCGGCGTGACCGTCGTTCGCGAGTACGCGACCGATCTTCCCAAAGTCATGGCCAGCGGCAGCGAACTCAATCAGGTCTGGACCAATCTGATAGATAACGCCGCCGACGCCATGAAAGGCAGCGGCAAACTGACCATCCGTACTGGCCGCGAGAACGATCACGTCCTCGTAGAGATCTCTGACAACGGCCCCGGCATTCCCGCCGAAATCAAATCCAAGATCTTCGATCCCTTTTTCACCACCAAAGGCGTGGGCGAGGGAACCGGCCTCGGCCTCGACGTCGTCAGCCGGATCATCCGCAACATCCACGGCCAAATCAGCGTCAAATCCGTGCCCGGCGATACTTGCTTCCAGGTACGCATACCGATCCAGACGTCCTGAATTATCTGGGCGGACTCGCTATCCAATTCGCAGAGGCTCATCCAGGAGAGACGCAATGGCCGCTGAAACGTGCACGCACATCGAACACATCAAGCCCGCCAAACCCAAGTCCAAGGGCTGCGAAGAGTGCCTCAAAATGGGCGACACCTGGGTGCACCTGCGCCTTTGCCTCACCTGCGGCCACGTAGGCTGCTGCGACTCCTCGAAGAACAAGCACGCGACAAAGCACTTCCACGCAACCAAGCATCCGGTGATTCGCTCGCTTGAACCGGGCGAAGACTGGTACTGGTGTTACGTCGACGAACTGATGTTCGAGATGGAGTGATCCGGGCAGAACCCCGCCCGGGCTAGCGACCTAAGTGCTCGCATTTGCAGCAGTATCCGCCTTCCGACAACCCAGGCTTTTGGCCATCGGCATGGGCCTGAAACGGGCGTACAATGGATGCGTCTTATCTTGAGAGTATCCCGACTCCGTACAGCATACTTGGGGGCCCCCAAATGAAATCAGAGCGCCGCGGCTTGGTCTTAGTCGTAGCCGTAATCCTGCTTTCGGCAGCCCTCGGCGCCATTTATGGCCCCAACGTTCGGGCCACCGCCTCCTCGGTCGACGATTCCGCAGCCGCCATTCGCAGCTTCACCAAAGTTTTGGATGTCGTGCAGACCAACTACGCCGAACCAGTGGACGTGGACAAGCTGGTCTATGACGGCGCGATTCCCGGCATGCTCCGGGTCCTCGATCCGCACTCGAATTTCTTTGACGCCCGCCAGTGGGCTCTTAGCACTGAAGAACGCCGCGGCCATTACTACGGCGTGGGCATGACGGTCATTCCCCGGGGCGATCGCACCGTCGTGATGTCGCCGTACGTTGGCTCGCCGGCCTACAAAGCCGGAATTCGCCCCGGCGACTTGATTGAGAAAATCAACGACGTGGCCGCGGTAGGTAAGACCACGACGGAGATTGCCGATATGTTGCGCGGCGCACGCGGCACTAACGTGAAAATCACCATGTCGCGCGAAGGTTATGCCGACCCGCTAATTTTCAACGTGACCCGTGACGAGATTCCGCATCACTCTATTGATCTGGCTTACGAGATCAAGCCGGGCATCGGCTACATCCGCTTTCAAGGGCCCTTCAACGAAAACACCGACAGCGAATTGACCGACGCCATGAAGCAGCTCAACGCTGCCACATTGGACGGGCTGATTCTTGACATGCGCGGCAATCCCGGAGGCTTGGTCAATGAGGCTGTCGCCGCCGCCGATATGCTGCTGGACAAAAATCAGCTGATCGTCGCGCAACGCGGTCGCACGTCTCCTGAACGACGCTATTACGCATTACGCGGAAATCACGGCAACAATGAGCCTTTGGTCCTGTTGGTGAACAACGGTTCCGCTTCGGCCACGGAAATTGTGACCGGCGCAGTGCAGGACCATGACCGCGGCGTTGTCGTGGGTGACACGACGTTCGGTAAAGGTCTGGTGCAGATCGTGCAACCTCTCAGCGAAGGCACCGGCTTGGCCTTGACCACCGCGCGCTACTACACACCCAGCGGGCGCCTGATTCAACGCGACTACAAATCCATCTCGCTCTACTCGTATCACTATGAGCGCAAAGTGCCGGACCATCCGTCTGAGGTGCGCCTGACCGACAGCGGCCGTCAGGTGACCGGCGGCGGCGGAATCACGCCGGACATTGTGGTGAAAGAACCCGACTACAACCGTTTCCAGCGCGTGATGTTCCGTGATGATGTTTTTTATCCATTCGAGAATAGCGTGGGCGGCTTTACCCGGCACTTCCTGGGCACGCGTCCAACGATCACCAAGGAGTTCGTAGTCAACGACGAGTTGCTTGGCGAGTTCCGCAAATTCCTGGCGTCGAAGAATATTCGCTATACCGAGCCGGACTTTTCCGAGAACCTCGACTGGATCAAGCGCAAGATCAAGCAGGAAGTATTTCTCTCGACGTTTGGCCAGCAGGAAGGTTTCAAGGTTCTGCTCGAAGCGGATCCGCAACTCCTGGCCGCGGTGGATGCCGTGCCGCAGGCTCGGGCGCTCTACGAAAAGGCGCGCAAAATCGTGGCCGAACGCACGAGTGGCGTGGCGCGTCCCGACCGTCCCTAAAGCCCGCTTCTTACTAGACCAAAAAGACGCAGTTAGATTGTCCTAAGACCGCCGCGGCCAGATGCGCGTGCGTCTATTCCGTCTCTTGTTTCGGCTTTGCGAGGAGCGAGGCGGCCAGTGCAATCAGCAGAATGCCGGCCACGACGCAGAGCGAGAGCTCGATGGAGATGTGCAACCAAGGCTCGGTAATCATCTTGCCGCCAATAAACATGAGCACGACGGAAAGCCCCGCGGTGAGAAAGCGCAGCCGGCCCAGAACTCCAGCCAGAAGAAAATACATCGCGCGAAGGCCAAGAATCGCGAATACGTTCGAAGTGTAAACAATAAAAGCGTCGCGCGTGATCCCGAAGATCGCGGGAATCGAGTCCACCGCCAGCGTGATGTCGGTAAATTCGACCACTAGGAGCACGATAAAAAGCGGCGTCGCAAAAAGCTGAGTGCGTTTTTCGGTCTTGGAATTCCCTTGACCTGCAGTTTCGCGCACAAAAAAATGCCCGCCGCGGAAGCCTTGCGTTACGCGAAGGTGTTTGCTGAGAAAACGGGATAGTGCGTTGCGTTCCGGATGAATTTCTTTGCGCTTGGCGAACAGCATGTGCGCGCCAACGATGACCAGGAATCCGCCCAGCCCGTACAAGATCCAGCTGAAGCGGCTGATGAGTTCGGCGCCAGCGGCGATCATGATACCGCGTGCGATCAATGCGCCCAGAATGCCCCACTCGAGCACGCGATGCTGGACCGCCTCATCCACGGCAAAGGCGCGGAAGATCACCAGAAAAAGAAAGAGGTTGTCTACGCTGAGCGCTTTTTCGATCACGTAGCCGGTGAAAAATTCGAGGCCGCGCTGCTCGCCGGCGAAACGCAGGACGCCGAGTCCAAAAAGCGCGCTGATCCCGACCCACACGCAGGTCCACAGCAGCGCTTCGCGCGTGCCCATCCGATGGGGACGGCGATGGAACACGCCCAGATCAAGCGCAATGGCAGTGAGTACGAAAACGTTAAAGGACAGCCAGAGGAGAGGTGTGCCCACGGCTGCAGCAGTATGCAACCTATGGCATGGACGCCGCCAGCATGTCGGCGGCGTTTAAATTGGTGAGCTCGACTCGCAGAGTGCGTCCCGCTTGGATGGTCACCGGCACATCCCAGCGTTCGCGCGCGTCGCCGGCGCTGGCGTCGAGATTCAGCGAGCTGATCCAGTAATTGCCTGGAGTCAGATTAGCCACGATCGCATGGCCGTCCAGATCGGTGTCAAATTTTGCGATCAGATATTTGGTTTGCGCCACTTCGGGAGAAAAGCGTTCGATGTGCCGCTTATGATTGCTGTTGAGCAGCGCCCATTTGCGCTGCGGGTTCACCCCGTCCAGTTCCAGCTCGATGCCCATGATCGTGGCGGGATTCTGCTGAATAAACTTCTTCAGTTGGTTCATGTAGTCCTGCTTGTCCTTCTCGTATTTGTCGGGGTGCTCTTTTTTTTCCTGTTCGGTGAATTTGGGCTTAGGCATGCCCTTGGTGACCCCGCCGCTGTTCGAACGCTGGTAAGCCGCGAGAAATTCGGGAACGTCCATCACGTCGTTCACTTTCACCATCTTGTCGAGGTCCGGCTGCGTGAGGTCGATAGTGTCGTGCTCTTTCATCCACGCTTTCAATTCCTTGGTGACGTCGAGACTGTCGATGAACTTGTCTTTGGGCGGAACGATGTCATTGCCTTCCACTTCTTTGCAAATGTCGGCGTAACTTTTGCTCAGGATGTAGAACGTGAAGGCGCGCACCGGCTCAGGATGCGCGGCTGTCGGCGTAATGCGAGCGACGATCTCCAGCCCGCCTGTCGTTTGCGCGCGAGCGGCGGTTGTGAAGAGCAATGCTCCCGCCAAAAGGAAGGGAATCAAACGTAGTGCTTTGATCATGCGAAAAATCCTAGCAGATTGCGTTTGGGCCAGATACAAGAAGCCGCGGCTGTGTTGCTTGAAGCACGGGCTTCAGCCGAGCAAAAAATGCCCTTTCCGAACATACAAGCTCCGCGACAGCGAATCGCGTCGTCTCTTAAGGTTAGCGGTTTAGAACAGGCGAAAAACGGCCTCGACGGTGACCCAGGAAGAGACAGAGCGCTTGCCAGAGTCCCGCGCGGCGATGAACTTCCAGTTGCGCACGGTCTCGATGGCCCGCTCGTCCAGCCCGAAGCCGATGCCTTTCACGATGCGAACGTCCTGCGCGCGGCCATCCGCGCCGATGAGAACCCGCAATGTGACTGCGCCTTGTACTTTAGCTTTGCGCGCGTCGTCCGAATACGTTGGAAACGGGCAATAAACACACTGCGGAGGGATGAAGCCCGGACCGTAAAAGGTATTGTCGGAGCCGCTGCCGTACTGCCCCGGGTCACGGGTCCCCGCTCCGCCGCCTGGTCCGGTGCCAATACCATGACCGCTGCCAGGGCCCGCGGAATTGTTCTGGTCCGACTTCCAGTCCAAGCCGATTCTGCCGGAGTTGAGAATGGCTGGCGCATTCGGATCAAGGATCGTCGGGGGTTCCGGAAGAATGGAATTCTGATTGGCCGGCGAGGTTGGCTTGACGATCTGAATGGCGGAACGGACCGGCGGAGTACCAGCGGTCGGAGGAAGTGGATTGAGGTCGCCGCCATTCCCGCGACCATCGGACGGATGCGGGCCAGCAACTGTCCGAATCGTGGCTGCGGAAATGGTGATGGAACTGTCCCCAGGTCGAATAATCGGCCCGGGATCCCGAAAGATCCGCGGTCCTTTCGCCAGAAATAGAATTACCGCGATAAGCACGGCGGCATGGGCCAGAAGAGAAGCGCCCTGAGCGCCCGCGGGTCGCGCCGATTTTTCGAATTGCAGAAGATGAATCGGCGCGCCGTTGGCGGCCGAAGGTTTCAGCGGCGATGGAAGTAGCAACTGCGCAAGGTTTTCGCGCACGCGGTTGAGCCAGGAATCGTGGGAACTGTCTTCAACCGAAGAGTTGGCGGATTTCTTGCAGAATAAGGAGCGCAGGAGCGGATCGCGCATGGGCAGGCCTCCGTCTTCCGCCTGCCAGGAGGCCCGGAAGGGCTGGAGGCGGGCACCAGTCGGAGACTCAGAAGAGACGCACGAAAATTTGGTTGCCTGAAAAACGGAAGTTGAGGTAATGAACGAAAGAAGTAATGAAGTAAAGAACGTGGATGCGTCTACGTAAGGAGCGACCCACCAGAATTCGGAAACCGACAGAAACTAATAGAGGCGGAAAGTAACTTCGATCGGAACCTGCACCGGCACAATCTTGCCGCTCGGTCCCGCGGCCGGACGGAAGCGCCACGTGCGCACGGCTTCGACGGCCTTTTCACCCAGCCCCATACCGGGGTCCTTGATGATCGAGATGTTCACCGCGCGGCCATCGGGTGTAACTGTGATTTGCAGCACCACGGAGCCCATGTACTTCGCTTTGCGCGCGTCATCGGAATATTGCGGTGCCGGGCAATAAATGCACTCCGGAACGCCCACGCCGTTCACGCCGGCGCGGAAAGCGCCACCGCCAGTGCCGGCCGTATCTCCGGGACCCAAACCGCCTCCATTCCCGCTGCCGATACCCGTTCCGTTTCCGTGACCCAGCGAATCGCTGGAACCATTAGCCAACGGATCGCCGAAAGTCGAAGCATTGAGATTGGGGACTTTCAGATCCGGCGGCCCAAGCAAAGAAGGATCCATCGCCAGTTTGGGATTCGGATTGACCGGATGCACCTGCGGGGGAGTGAACTGCGTGTATTGGAATTTTGGCAGCTTGCCCTTATTCACCGGCGTGAGCGTGTGGTCGTTTGCGCCACCGCCGCCACCGGACTTCTTCGCGCCCGCAGGCAGCTTCGTCACGTACGGCGAAATATCGATCGGCCCCAAGTCGACGGACTTGTTCTTGGCTTGCGTCGAAGCCGAAAAATGCCAGAAGAGCGGCAGGAAAATTACCAGAGCGAAAACTCCGCCGTGCGCGGCAAAGGAAATGATTTGCGTCCAGCCGAAGTTCTCGTCTTTGGTCCAGATGTCGCGAACCTTGATGGGCTTGCTCGTGAAATTCGCTGGCGGAAGCTTGGTCGGAAAAAACAGCTCTTTCAGGCGTGTGCCGAAGCCGCCGAAGTTCGCCCCCCAGGAAACCGCGAGCCGGCTGTTGACCGGCCCTTTCGGCACGGGACGCGAGCTGAGAAAATCCTTGAAATTCTCCAGAGTGCCGCCGCCGAAATCCTCTTTCACAAACGGGGCGCCCGCGCGATCCTTCACTTTGACCGGCCGCTCGGTCAGGAATTGCTTGAGGTTAGACCAAAAGTTATCGTTCAGAAGTATCTTGGGCGCGCCAAATTTCGGAACCGCGTTTGAAGGAACGGGAACCGCAGGATCGCTGGCTCGGGAAGGATCCGGCCTCTTCAAACCTTCAGGAACTAAGTTAACGATGAGACCCGGCACCATTTCCCCCTGCTTAGACGCACAGCTACCACGATCGGCGTCTAACACTGCTATGATTCTGGCCCTTCACCAAAGGTTGCTGGGCATACCTCTGGGCCGCACCCTCTTATTGTAACACACGCAGTTCCGCGGTCTTAGACGTTAGCGAAGCAAGTGTTATGCCGGCATACCTGAACGAAGGACCGGGCTATGCCGGACCACTCTCCGTGCCCCTTGGCAAAACGACTCCATGGCTTCGCCCCTGCGGGCGATGTGCCGGGCAATCTCAACCTCATTCGCGCTGCTTGCGCGCCGGCACGAACCAAATGCGAAGGTTGCTGGCATTATTCGACGCACGTGGGCGAAAATAGCATGCACAGGTCGGCTTGCGAGCGCTGCAGCGCGGCGCTCGCCCAGTTGGAAAGACGGAGCGTCGCAGAGTTATGATGCTGAGTGTTCGTTTACGTTGGCTTTGGCTAACGCTGGGAATCGTTGTCTCGGATCGCGCCACCAAAGCGTGGTTCGAGATGAAAACGCCCGAAGGTTGGCGGCACGAAATCGCGCACCGGCTCATCTATCTAGTCCACAGCGAAAATCCCGGGATTGCTTTCAGCTTGTTCGCAGATTCGGCGTCACCTTGGGTGCGCTTCGCCTTGATCGTTGGCGCATTCCTGGTCATCGGCGCGCTGGCCTGGCTGCTCGTCTCCGGACAAGGCGGAGCTAAGGCCAGTGCGGGGATCGCGTTGCTACTTGGCGGCGCCACTGGAAACGTAACGGACCGCATCCTGCATGGTGGCGTAACCGACTTTCTGGAAGTGTGGATTGGCAGTTACCGCTGGCCCGCTTTCAACGTCGCCGATTCCGCGATCACCATCGGCGCAATTCTGCTGCTCCTGGACTTGTTGTTCCCGGACACGAAGACCGCGGAAGCGAAGAAAAAAGCGGCGTAACTCGCGAGCGATTGCTGCCCTACGTTGTTGCTCCGGCGTGTTGGATGCTGACTGCGCGCTGACTTAACACGTCTGTCGTCTCAATACTTCCGCAGCACGCCAATCACTCGTCCTTGAATCTTGACGTCATTCGCCGCCACCATAATGGGCGCCATCTCTGAATTCGCCGGCTGCAGCCGGATCTTTCCCGCGCCTTCCCGGTAAAAACGCTTCAGCGTCGCTTCCTCTCCGCTAACCAGCGCCACCACAATATCTCCCGCATTCGCCACTTGTGTCTGTTCGCAGACCACATAGTCCCCGTCCATGATGTGATCCTCAATCATCGAGCTACCCTTCACTTGCAGTACAAAAGAATTGCCGCTGCGCGCAAAATCGCCCAGCGAAATCGTCTCGCGCTCTTCCACGGCTTCCAACGGCCGCCCCGCCGCAATGCGTCCCACCAATGGCAGTTCCTGCACCTTGCGATCGATAATTTGTTCCTTCACCGGCTTCGGCAATTGCAAAATTTCAATGGAGCGGCTCTGGTTGTAGCCGCGCCGGATGAAGCCTTTTTTCTCCAGCGTCGTGATGTGCTTGTGCACTGTCGCCAGCGAAGTCAACTTCAGGCCCTTGCCAATTTCCTCAAAGCTTGGCGCATATCCGTGCTTGGTCTCGAACGACACCAGATAATCCAACACTTCCTTCTGCCGTTTTGTCAGGGCCATGAACAACCTCCGCGCAGGAACTGAACTTTTCCACAGCCACTATAGGCGAATAGAAAGCGAAGTTCAAGGAAAATCTTTTCGTTTTGCCTTCGCGCATGCGCGTTCACTGTCCGCATTCTCCGACCGCACCGAAACCTCACGCTCCTCCGCCGCGTCCCACTCTTCAACGACACATTGCGCGTGGCGGACTCTCTCCCCGCCACGCATGGAGCCGGTGTGGTATTCTTTTCTCGTCGGCTCCGGACGGCGCGGATACAGTCCAACCTGCACTCCGCGCCGCCCCTCCTTACGACCCGAGCCACAACTCCTATGCGGGGGAATGACTGGGAGTTCAGTAACAGCGGAGCTTTGTCACCATGTCCACTTTGCTTGAAACGCCGCCGGTAAAACACCGGCGCGAGGTAATCGACCGCGCAGTGATCCGTTTTGCCGGCGACTCCGGCGACGGCATGCAAATCACCGGCAGTCAATTCACCAACACCGTCGCGCTCTACGGCAACGATATCGCCACTTTCCCGGACTTTCCTGCCGAAATCCGCGCTCCTGCCGGCACCCTTCCCGGCGTCAGCGGCTATCAACTCCATTTTTCTTCGAGCGACGTATACACACCCGGCGACGCCGTCGACGTCCTGATCGCCATGAATCCCGCCGCGCTCAAAATGAATGTAGCCGACCTCAAGGCCAACGGCATTCTTATCGTCAACTCGGACGCTTTCACCGAAAACGATCTGCGCAAAGCGAAAGTCGAAAAAAATCCGCTCGAAGACCATTCGCTCGACAAATACCGCCTCTTCTCCGTCGAACTCGAGCGCCTCACCAAAGCCGCACTGGACCATCTCGGCCTCGACGCCAAATCCATTTCCCGTTGCAAAAATTTCTTCGCGCTCGGCATGTGCTACTGGCTCTACAACCGCTCCATGGAGCCTACCGTCCGCTGGATCGACGCCAAATTCAAAAATAAGCCGCTCCTCGTCGAAGCCAATAAGCTGGCGATGAAGGCCGGTTACTCCTACTGCGAAGCCACCGAAGCTTTCCAGATCAGCTACGAAATTCCGCCGGCGCAGCTCGCTCCTGGCGTTTACCGCAACCTCAGCGGCAACCAGGCATTGGCGCTCGGCTTCGTCACCGCCTCCCAAAAATCCGGCCTGAAGCTTTTCCAGGGTAGTTACCCGATCACTCCCGCGTCCGACATTCTTCACGAACTTTCGCAATACAAAGACTTCGGCGTCATGACTTTCCAGGCTGAAGACGAAATCGCCGCCATCACCAGCGCCATCGGTGCCGCCTACGCCGGCGCGCTTGCGATCACCACGACCTCCGGCCCCGGCATGGCTCTCAAAACCGAAGCTATGGGCCTCGCTGTCGCCGTCGAAATTCCTCTCGTCATTTGCGACATTCAGCGCGGCGGCCCATCCACCGGCTTGCCCACCAAGACCGAGCAGGCCGACCTACTGCAAGCGCTCTTCGGACGCAACTCTGAAGCGCCGATTCCCATTCTGGCCGCTGCCACTCCCAGCGACTGCTTCTGGATGGCTCTCGAAGCCAGCCGCATCGCCGCCAAATATATGGTTCCCGTCATCATTCTGTCCGACGGCTACCTCGCGAACGGCGCCGAACCCTGGCGCATTCCCAATCTCGACGAAATTCCCGCATTCCCCGTCGAATTCGCGAAAGCGCCCAACGGCCCGAACGGCGTCGGCTACTTGCCTTATAAGCGCGACCCGGAAACGCTCGCGCGCCCCTGGGCCGTTCCTGGCACTCCCGGCCTCGAGCATCGCGTCGGCGGCCTCGAAAAGCAGGACGTCACCGGCAACATCAACTACGAGCCGCTCAATCACGAGCATATGGTCCGCATTCGTGCCGCTAAAGTCGCTGCGATCGCCCAGGACATTCCTGATGTCCAGCCGGTCGGCGATCCCGAGGGCGACCTGCTCATTGTCGCTTGGGGCTCCACGCACGGCGCCATTACCGCCGCGCTAAAGGCGCAGCGTGCCAAGGGCCGCAAAATCGGCCACATCCACCTGCGCCATCTGAATCCGCTGCCCGCCAATCTCGGCGAGGTCATTGCACGCTACAAAAATGTCCTCGTCCCCGAGCTCAACATGGGCCAGCTCCTTTGGGTGCTCCGCGCCAAATATCTCGTCGACGCCGTCGGCCTCAACAAAATCCAGGGCCGCCCCTTCAAACAATCCGAACTGGAACAAAAGATCGAAGAGGTCCTCGGTGTCTAACCATCATGCTGTAGCTCAGGCCTTCAGGCCTGACGCCTTTCCTGAACCGCACCCGGACCGCCAAACAGGCCGTTCCGAGCGCGGTTTTTGCGCGAGGAACCTCCTTTTATCGTCTTTCTTCTCTTCTCTGCGCACTCTGCGTCTCTGCGTTTCACTTTCTTTCGACTTTCAACTCTTTTTCGGAGCCACCCGATGAGCACTGCCACACTTCCCCCGCCGCTTCCGCCGCTTACAAAAAAAGACTTCCAAACCGACCAGGAAGTCCGCTGGTGCCCCGGCTGCGGCGATTACGCCATTCTCTCCGCCGTCCAATCCGTCTTCCCGGAACTCGGCATCAAGCGCGAAAACTTCGTCGTTGTTTCCGGCATCGGCTGCTCCAGCCGCTTCCCCTATTACATGAACACGTTCGGCTTCCACACCATTCACGGCCGCGCGCCCGCCATCGCTACCGGCATCAAAGCCATTCGTCCCGATCTCGAAGTCTGGGTCGCCACGGGTGACGGCGACGCTCTCTCCATCGGCGGCAATCACACCATTCACATGCTCCGCCGCAACGTCGGCCTCAAGGTCCTGCTCTTCAACAACCGCATCTACGGCCTCACCAAAGGCCAATACTCGCCGACCTCCGAACTCGGCAAGAAAGCCAAGTCCACTCCGTACGGCTCGCTCGACCGTCCTTTCAACCCCATCTCGCTTGCCATCGGCTCCGAAGCCACTTTCGTCGCGCGCTCCGTCGACGTCTTCCAGCAGCACCTGAAAGAAACCCTCAGGCAAGCCGCCGCGCACAAGGGTTCCGCGTTCGTCGAAATTCTGCAGAACTGCAACATCTTCAACGACGGTGCGTGGTTCGGCCTTACCGAAAAAGACGCCCGCAGCGAGCACGTCCTTCAGCTTGAGCACGGCAAGCCGCTCATTTTCGGAAAGAATCGCGACAAGGGCCTCCGCCGGATGCCCGACGGCGATCTCGAAGTCGTGCAGCTCGGCGACGGCATCACCGAATCCGACCTGCTCATCCACGACGCGCACCATCCGCGCGCGTACTACGCGTTCCTGCTCTCCCACATCGAGCATCGCCCCGGCTTCCCGACACCGATCGGCATTCTGCGCTCGCAAGACAATCTGCCTCGCTACGAAGACGTGATGAATCAGCAGATCAACGACGTCATCGCGAAGCGCGGCCCCGGCGACCTAGCCAAGCTCCTCCGCGCCGGCGACACCTGGGAAGTCAAGTAACTTCTTTGCCGACTAACGACCATGCGTGACATCGGCCCCGAGCGTCAAAAGAGGCACAGACATTGGTCGAAGTTCATAGAGACTCCGTCGATCAAGAAATCACGGAAGCGCAGCGCTCAAGGCCTCTGCATCGCTTGCGGCCGGCACCCTTGTGTATGCAGGAACAAGGGGAGCCGCAAGCCCAGTAAGCACTTGTAAGGGCATCCTTTCGAGAATGCCCGCAGAGTTCTGCCTCCGGTTGCAGAGGCGCCTCGCGCCTCACCGCCCACCTGACTTGCCGAATCCGCCAAGCAGTCTCCGCAATGCGGGGTGCGCTTCAGCGGTCCTCATCCGTTCGGTAGGTTATAAACATCCGTCCTACGAATTCTTCCAAAAATACGCACACATCCCATGAATCGGGCAAATCTCGCACTTCGGCTTTGTCCGCTTTCAAATCTCCTGCCCGTGCTTCTTCAACAACAAATACGCCCGCCGCCGCGCCGCAAACTCCTCCGGCACCTCGACCGCAATCTTGTCCTGCGCTGCCCGATAGCCCTTCGCGTAATTCTTCTCCTCCTGCCCAAACAAAATCCGCTGCGGCACGCCTGTACTCGCCGAAGGCACTGCCGCAATGGGTGCCAATCCTGCGAACAACAAAATCTTGTCCGCCCCGGGCTCGCCAATCACTGGAAATTTCTTCAGAGCATTCTCCGCCGCCCGCAATCTCTTTTCTCGCGCCGTTTTTTCATCGTTCACGAACTTCTTCAGCGTGCTACTCAAATCTCCGCCGAATTCTTTCTTCACCATCCGCGCAATCAACTTCCACCGCTCCACGCGCATCTCCGGCAGCATCCCGCCCAGCCGCGCCGCTTTCAACAACTTGCCTTTCGGCCCCTTCAAAATCTCGTCCGGCTTCGTGCCGACTTCGCTCTTCAGCGCCTCATACCCTTTCGCGCACGCGGCATCTGTCGCCGGATACGCGCTGTTCACAAACACAATCATCTCGTACGGATCCGTCGGCCCCACCGCCTTCTGCTCGCCGTAGTGTTCTTCCAGCCGATCCAGTACCTTCGCCAGCCCCGGCGTGTCCTGTGTCATCTCCCCCTCCTGCTTTGGCCGCAAGCTGCAGAGCGATAGCCTGCGGTTCTGTAGGGGAGGGGCTTGCCCCTCCTCCGCGCCAACTCGAAACACTCGCCGCCATTCTACGTCTAACCCGGCGACTAGGCCCGCAGGTCCACAACGTCACTAGGCCCCATCTCCAAAACTTCGCTCCGCCTTGGTTGCTCTTTGTGGCTAAGACGGCAGAAGGAGAATCCACCGATGAAGAACTTCCTCCTCGGCGTCCTCTTTACCCTTGTCATTATTGCTGTCGGCGGTTTCCTTTACCTCCGCCTCGGCTACGCCGAAGTTCGCGGCGATATCCCTCCATCCAGCTTCGAAACCTGGCTGCTGCAACCCGCCGTGCACGCCTCCGTCCGCCGCGAAGCCCCCGAGCTTCCCAATCCCATCCAGCCCACCGACGAAAACCTCATCGCGGGCGGCAGAATGTATCTCAACGAATGCGCCGGCTGCCACGGGGAACCAGGCAAATCCGACCAGTCCAGCAGCACTCTGTTCCCGCCGATTCCGCAACTCGCTGCCACTGGAACGCAATACACGGAATCTCAAATTTTCTGGGTCGCCAAACACGGCATCCGCCGCTCCGGCATGTTCGCTAACGGCAAATGGGACGCCGACCAAAAACTCTGGACCATTTCCGCCTACATCGCCCGCATCAAATCGCTTCCCCCCCAAGTCCAGGACGCGCTCAAGCCAAAGCCACCCGCAGCCGCAACGAACTGACTCGGAAATCCAACGCCTTCGCCTCACCCGTAGCGCAGGCATTCTCTCCGCCGCTTTTCTCACTGCGAGCCATCCTTAGAAAAGAAAAGGCGGACGCTCGTCGCGTCCGCCCTTCCGATTGTGCTCTGATCGAGAAATGTCGTCGTTCAGCAGCCGGCCTTACGCGCCTGCCGCCTTCAAATCATCCTTGGCCTGTTTCTCCGCGTTCTTCGCTTCGCCTTTCGCATCCGCGTCCGGCTTCAGCAAATGAATCGCCTTCGCTAGGCCAATCCCCTTGTCTCCGCCTGTCTCTTTGCACGCGGACATATCCGCGCCCGCCTGCACGCCGGTCACATTCGATTTCAGGCAGTTGTAATCGAGTCCGAGGTTCTTACTCGCGTGCAGCGCCGCAACGCAATCCTCACGCGTCTTGAAATTGTCGCAAGCCACTTTCGCGTCAATATTCGCAGGCAACACACCCTGCGCCTGCAGCGCGGCCGTTAGTTTCTGGTCCTGCTGTTCCTTTGCGTCCGTGGCATCATTCGAGGACTTGTCCTTCTTCACCCACTTGATCGGATTCAGCGAATGCCCTGAACTGCTGGAACTCGAAGACGCTCCTCCGGCTCCTGCACCCGCTGGGCCCTGCGCCATCGCATGCCCCGCCCCGTACGAAACGCTGAACATCGTGACTGCTACCACCAGCATGAGTCTTTTCTTCATCTCACCCTCCGAAGACGTTCCGAACTCGTTCCGAACTCGTTCGGCCCAATCCGTACGAATCCCCGCCTTCAGTAAGCCATGCTGCCTCTCCCGCAGCGAGTCGCTCGTAGCGCAGTACTCCCACAATCCGTCACGCTGTCCCTTCGTACAGGCGCGGCGCGCCTCCAAAGCAACGAATTGGGACGAAGTCACAACACCCGGATGGGCATTGGGGTCGGACCTTTAGGTCCGACAGCCCGCTATGTGCGTACATCTACAGTCTGCGGAAAAACTCCGTTTCCTTAGGAGGTGGGGGCTTCAGCCCCCACGTAAAGACCGGGCAACCAACAGGGCTTTAGCCCCTGAAGAAAGCTACTCGCCTTTCTTGCAAGCTGAATTTGTTTCTTCCGCTCTAAACCCGGAACCGCAGATGCGTCGGCGCAACCCACCGACCAAAATCCTCTTCTTGCGTTATCTTGATTAGTCTGTGCCCATCAGCCGCCTATTCCGCACCTTGTCGTCGCGCCTGCAGTCCTGGCTTTCCGTTGCCGAAGAGCCGCATGCCTCCGACCTCATTTTCGTTTTTGCTGGAAAAATGGAACGCAAAGAGTACGGTCTGGAACTGCTTCGGCAACACGTTGCTCCCACTGCGCTCTTCAGCGTCGGCCGGTTCGAAATCCGCCGCTTCTCCAAAATGGACTTGCCCGTTCCTCTCGACCTTCTGCAAATCGCCCAGCCTGTTCCTCCGCCGCAACGCCACTACTTCGTCTTCTTCCACGACCAGTACGTCGCCTACGAACTGGTACAGTTGAAACGCTTCGGTACCCTCAGCGAAGTCCGTGCTCTGGCGCAATGGCTCGGCGCTCATCCCGAGATTCGCTCTCTCCTCATTGTCAGCAGCGCCTATCACCTTCGCCGCATCCGCCTCTGCTGCCGCGCTTTGCTCAGCGCCAAACCCGCTCTTTCGTATGTCGCAGCTCCTCGAACCAGCCCCTCGACTCCACCGCCTGCCCGCACCGCGTCCCTCGCAGAAACTCAGGTCCAGGACGCACCGCCGCCGTCAGCCCTTCTCCTCGAGCTTTTCAAACTTTTCGTTTACTGGTTTGTTGTGAAATTCTGAGGCTTGAACTGGAGTGTCGCGGGACAAGGGACGGGATCCATCACGACCGCATCTTCAAATAGCATCCGTACACCAACAATCCCAAGCCGGCGATAAACAAAAACTGCGACAGATACACCACCAGCGCATTGTTGAGCAGCACGTCCGGCAACTTCATCCCGCTGTAGCCCGCCACAAAGTAATAAATCACCCCGCCCAGCAGCATGTACAACAACCCGCGCCGCATCTCGCGCTTCCCGTCGCGTTCGGCGTGATTCGCCAGGCGCACTTCCGGCGATTCCTCCCGGCAATGCGGACAACGATGCAATCGCGCCGGCATCGGCTTCCCGCAAAACGCGCACGGGCGCGAAGCCACCGTTGGACTTGAAAGGGTAGCCATCAATTCTTCCTGTCTCTCCGCCTTCTTGTAGCCTAGGAGCGGGTTTCCGCCTCGTCAAGCTGCGCTCTGGTACAGCGTTCAGTATCCGGCACGCGTAACTTTTCCGTTCTCTACCCGTTGGATTCATGTGCCCGCGTTTGCCTTCCGCTAGTCAAACTCCTCCACGATCCTCGGAAACGCCAGCTCTCTCGCACCCCAGCAGGCTTTTGCCTTCCGAAAGTTCTCCTTTTGCAACGCAAACTCTTCTGCTACATCTAATACGAAAGACCAGGTACATCCATTCATGGACGAGCTCTCTAAACACACGCCCTTTGCTCTTTTAGGCGACGCCGATCCCGTCCCGCAGAGCCTGCTTTCTGCTTTCCCGGAGCAGGCCAAAACGCTTACGCTCCTTTACGACGTAAGCCGCGAAATTACTTCTATCCTCGACCGCGAAGAACTGCTTCGCCGCATCGCCACCCGCGTCAAAAAAATCGTCAACTACGACATCTTCAGCGTCATGCTCTGGAACGAATCCACCCAGCTTCTCGAAAGCGCTTTCGCAATCCGCTACGAAGACTCCGTCCCCACCTGCAACCAATTGCAGTTGCGCCAGGGCCTCACCGGCACTGCTGCCGCGGAACGCAGGCCAGTCCGTGTCGACGACGTCCTCACCGATACTCGCTACATCCGCTGCGATTTCGGCCTCGACACCCGCTCCGAACTCGTCGTCCCGCTCATGCTCCAGGATCGCCTCATCGGCGTCCTCGACCTGGCCAGCACGCAAACCAACGCGTTCACCGCGCAAAACGAGCGCATGCTCAGCACGCTGGCTTCGTACATTGCTGTCGCTCTCGAAAACGCGCGTCTTTACGAAGAAGCGCGTGACACGCAGCTACGTCTCCAGGACGACCTCAACACTGCGCGCGAAATTCAGCGCCAACTGCTTCCCCACGGCGCGCGCGGCATTCCGGGGCTCGATCTTGCTGCGGCTTATGCTCCCGCTCGCACGCTTGGCGGCGATTTCTACGATTTCCATCCGTACGGAAAAGGGAAGCTCGCGGTCGCCCTGGGCGATGTCTCCGGCAAAGGCACCGCCGCGGCGCTGTTTGGTTCCCTCGCGATCGGCACGCTGCGCGAACTCGTCCTCAGCAGCACCTGCCCGCCTGCTTGCATGCTCGAAGCGCTGAATCACCGCATGCACGGCGCGCGTCTCGACTCCCGCTTCATCGCCATGCTGTTCGCCGTCTACGACGCTGCCACGCGCCGCCTCACGCTGAGCAACGCCGGCGGCCCGTATCCGCTGCTCGTTCGCAACGGCGAAGTTCAGCAGGTTCGCACCGAAGGCGTTCCCCTCGGCCTTTTCCCGAGCGTGGAGTACGAAGAAATCTCGCTCGACCTGCAGCCCGGCGATACCGTTGTGCTTGCCTCCGACGGCATTCTCGAATCCGAGAACGCGCAGCACGAAGAGTACGGCTCTGAACGTTTTCAGCAACTCCTGGCCGAAATCGCGCCGACATCTTCCGCCACCGAGCTCTCTGACCTGATCATCTCCGCCACCGACCTCCACGCCGGCCCCGGCGCCAGCCCGCGCGACGACCGCACCCTGCTCATTCTTCGCGTCACCGCGGACTCCACCGCCGACCTCTCCAAACTCCCCGTCATCTACTGATGTAGTGGCGGGTCTTTAGACCCGTTCTGTTCTTCGTGTCACGCATCCGACCTCGGCTGTAGCGAGATCTTCTACGTTCGGCTGCCGGTCTAAAGACCGGCCACTACATTTAGGCCATTTCCGCTCCGCGCTCCTCCAGCAATTTCCGCAAAATCGACCGGTGGCATCGCGCCTCGTCCTCGCAATAGCACCCCACCGCAAAATTCGTCTGCTTTGATAACGCCGCCAGCAAATCCAACACCCGTGACGCTTCTGGCTTGTTCATCTCACTGCGATATTTCCGCTCAAACGCCTTCCAATCGCGGTCGCCCTTCGTGTCCTTCTCGTGTTGCGCGCGTTGTGCAATTGCCACCAGCCCCGCGCTCGGCGACAGCTCCGGCAACCAGACATCATAAAAATCTCGTTTCGCAAACTCGCTCTTCGGCACTCCGCGCGGCGGCCTCCGCACCGTTCCAATCCGCAACCCTTCCCCCGTCTTCCGCGCCGTCCCCAACCTCACCACCGCAATCGCCATGACCAGCTTCCTTCTGTACTGCGTCCTTCGATGCGCCAAAAGCGGACGGGCTAAAGCCCGCCCCTACATTTCCGATCATCTCGCCGCCGCAGGCGCGCTTGTCGGCACTCCGGCTTGCAACAGCTCCGGCTTCTTCAACAACGGCAAATACTGCTCCCGCACCGCCTCAAATTCCGGCAGATGTTTTTTCGACACTGGATCTGACGGCGGCAAGCCCAGCTTCTCAAAATTTTTGTATTGCCCCTTTTGCAAAATCCGAAAATCCAGGTGCGGACCCGTCGCCAAACCGGTCATACCCACCAACCCGATCGTTTTCCCAATTTCCACGCGCTCGCCGGTCCGAACAAACATGCGCGACAAGTGCAGATACATCGTCTCGTAGCCATTCGCGTGCGCGATGTGCACCATATTTCCTTCGCCGCCGCGCCGCCCGGCAAACAGCACCTTCCCGCTGCCAATCGTCTGTACTGGCGTGCCGATCGGCGCGCCGTAGTCCGTTCCCATGTGCGGCCGCACCGTCTTCAAAATCGGATGAAACCGCGCGTTGCTGAAGTGCGACGTCACCGGCGCCCCAAACTTCAGCGGCGACCGCAAAAACGCCTTCTGCAGCGACTTCCCGTCCGCGCTGTAATATCCCGGCCGCCCAAACTCATCGTGAAACAGCAGCGCCTGATACTTTTTCCCGCCGTTGTCATACTCCGCCGCAAAAATCTTCCCGTAACCCGCCGTCTGCCCATTGCGATATTTCTTTTTCTCCAGCACCACGTGAAACACGTCGCCGCGCCGCGGGTCGGTATAAAAATCCAGGTCGTACCCGAAAATCTGCGCCAGCCGCATCGCAATTTCCGGCGACTCGCCCGCCTGCGCCACCGCATTGAACAGCGAATCCTCCACATGCCCCGTCACCACCGCCACTTCCGTCCGCGAAGGTATCTCGCTCACCTCCGCTCGAAACCCGCTGTAGCTCACCCCTTCAGGGGTGAGGCCCTTCCGATCGGTGGCAACCCTGCCCCCGCTCGGCACAACTCCATCCGCACTACCCGTCGAACCCTTTCCCGCCGATCCCGGCACATCCGCCGACGCTACGTTTCCACTCGCTTCCGCTGTTCCGCCGTTCGCTGTTGACCCGCCGTCTCCCGCATTTGCCGAACTCCCACTCGCATCGCCCGTCGCCGCCTCTCGACCCACCGGCACAATCTTCAACATCCGGTCCGCATCAATCTTGTAGTCAATCTCCCGCAAATCCCCGTCCAACCCGCGCCCCACCGTAATCGTGTTCCCCGCTTTCACCTGCCGCAAATTGAACGCCCGCTGCGCCGCCGCTGCCGCGCTCGCCGCCTCTTCATGACTCAACCCAAACTTTTCCAGCGCCGCCGCAAAATGATCTCCGCGCGGCACGCGGCTCTCCGTCGGCACCACCGTGTCCGCCCGCACCTTCGCCGCAAACTCCCGCGCCAGCTCCGTCTCTTGCCCCAACTCCGCCGTCGCCGCCAGCCGCATCTTGAACACGTACCCCAACACTCCCGCCCCAAAACAAACCACCCCCACCACCACCGCGAGGAATGTCCGGCTCAATCCAGCCTCCCGACCACCATAAACGTTTTGCTCACATCCCACCTCCCAGTTTGTCATTCTGAGCGTAGCGAAGAATCTGCTGTTCGCTTGTAGGGGCGTCGCTTCAGCGCGTCCCGCTCTTCTCCGCTCTAAGTCCTTTGGGGGTCGGAGCTTCAGCTCCGACATTACCGATCCCCTTAAACGAGGGCTTCAGCCCCTGAGGAACCTGAGGAAACACTCTCCGCGCTCCCTCTTTACCTCATTCCTTTTTACTTCCTTGCTTCCTCTTCTCCTTCGACGCCGTCCCCGCCCAAAAGTGCTTCCGCAAAAAACAAAACCCAGCTCACCCAAGCTGGGCTTCCCTCCTCAACGAAATCTGCACCGTTCCGTACGCTTCCACAAGCCTGTCATCCTGAGCGTAGCGAAGGATCTCTCTTGTTTTTCAGATCCGAGCAGACGACAACCGTTGCGCCTCTTCCAGCGCAGCAATCACCATCTCCCGCGAAACTGTACGATTGCCGGCCACAAACTCTTCCACCGTGTGGCCTCGCTCCAGCGAGTCGAACAACAGTTGCAGCGGCACGCGGGTACCCCGGAACACCGGTGTCCCGTCGAGAATCTTCGCATTCCGCACAACTACGCTGTCCTGCAAGTCCACGGCGAATCCTCCAGCCGAGTATAGCACCCCGCTAACGCACGCCAGGACGCTACGCGAATTTCCCCACCTTTCACTGAGCTCTACAAATCCCGCCAAAATCGCACAAAGCGCGGGGATTCGCCGGCGCTTTCTTCTTACGGAAAGAGTCAACGGTCTGGCATACTTCAGGGTCTATCCACCGTAATAATGCTGCAGACGATCGTCGAGATGATATCCTCAGGCAAAATAAACATCGTAGCCCTGAATGGAGTGAAGCGTCCGGCAATAGTACAGGCTGAGCCACGAGTCAAAACGAAATCGGGCAGACGCCGCCGGTAGGAGAAGCACGCAGCCCGCACCCTCGCCTGGGCCGAGGTGAGACAGCCTCGATGCGAGCCCCGACTACCCCCGCTGGACGATTTTGCGGACAGCCACACTCGCTGCGTAGCTAATCTCCTCAAACACTCGCGCCTCGAAAACTGACTGTGTGCCGCAACGCTGCAAAATCCCCGGAACCTGCTTGCGCACTTGTCGATAGAATGTCCACATCTGCGGGACCGTCGCTCCACGCTGGCGCACAAACGCGTTCCCCATCTCCCGGAACACTCCCTCGACTGTTCCCTTGTGAATGTACGGGTCCGTCCCATTCAAATCGCTCAGAGACTTGGCCAGCCTATAGTTCATTGCTTCCATTACAAACCAAACGTGTGGCTGCCCGCTCTTCTCCCATGCAACCGCCAGCCCTAGCTCAAACGGCATGTTGAATCGGGGCACTCGGGGACGGTTCCTATCGAGTTGCACTCGCGAGAGATCATGTACCGAAAACGCGCACTTCTGAATCAATCCCAAAATTCGATCCAGCCGCCTCGCGCCGCCGGGAATCTCTAGCGTCACACGCGGGACTAGCCCAATGGCATGCGCCGCGCATATATACGCCAGAAATAGGTTCTCAAATTTGGGATCGTACGGTAGGTTCAGGAAAACTTCAGTGCGAACTTTTCGCCTTGCCACGCTTCCGCTTCCCTCGCGAAACGCTTCCTGCTTTCGCCGCCTTGCGCCCAGTCCCATTCTTGGTCCAGGAGGTCGCGCTGCCATTCTTATGGAAAAGTACCTTTCCCGCAATACTTTCTTCCATAATCGTTCGCAGTTTCTTGGCGCGCCGTGGAGAAATCCCATACGTCCGGGCGACTTCCTCCGGAGTCGGATATGGCGTCGTTATGGTGACGGAACGTCTCATCGCTCTATTTCGAATCTTACGCCTACGCCAGCCCATGAACAACACCGAATCTCTCACTGTCGATCAACTCCGCTTCCGAGCCCCCCACGTTCGAATCATTCTCCTACCGTACAATTACGGACTTGACAACAAAACAATCCCCTGCTACCATACCCCGTGATTCGTTCGCTCCAACCCTGCCCGCGCTCTCTTCCGCGACCCGTCTTCATCCTGCCGCTGCATTCTTCCGCCTTTTCTATTCACTATTCACCACTCACGATTCACTATCCCCTTTCTTTTGATACTCTTCCGAACTCTTTCGCCACTCCGCAAAACCTATCTCCCGCCCTTTCAACCACTTCCAAACTCTTTACTCCAAACACCCGGGGTGGGGTACCCCAGCGTTGTCATCCCGAACCGGAGGGAGGCCCTGCTTTTCGCTTTCTGCCACTCAACTCCACTTGCAAGTCCAACCCCCTCAACCGTTTCCGCACAGTTTCCGTCACCACGGCAAGGGGGTACCCTCACACGGTGTCTTCGGTCGCCACTCGCCACTTTCTTTCCCGAACTTTCCTCGCCGCCGTGCGTACCATCCATCACAGTTCAGTGACGCAAGCGAGGTTGCCGCATGTCCTCCTTCTTCCACGACATTCGCTACGGCGTGCGCATGTTGCGCAAGAACCCCACCGTCACGCTCATGGCGGTGCTCACGCTTACGCTGGGCATCGGCGCCAACTCCACCGTCTT
>Ga0335079_10001410_pt1 | contig 27299 bp, 24 predicted proteins | sample Lox_Sample_33_FD_206719 | JGI IMG/M metagenome (GOLD analysis project Ga0335079, IMG submission 206719) | Soil microbial communities from Loxahatchee National Wildlife Refuge, Florida, United States - Lox_Sample_3.3 | ecosystem: Environmental > Terrestrial > Soil > Wetlands | place: USA...
GAAGGCATTACCGACAAATCTCTTTCATGATCATCAGTAATATACACATATTCGCTCATGAGACTCAAGCCGGCGGGTGGGATAAAACATACTGAAGGAAGTGATAGTATGGCAAAGCCCGGTAATCGGAGGCTGTTAACCGGGCTTCTTTTTCCAGCCCGTAAACATCGACAGGAAGTTGTGCCAGCCGGCAATCACCACCATAACGATATGGCCGAAGAAGAAGAGCACCAGAGCCGCCATGAACAGGAAATGCCATCCCCGGGCGTAATCATAGCCTCCAAGCATTCTCGTGAGGAACCCCCACTGAACCGGCCAGTAGATCGCAACGCCTGACAGCATCGCGCCGAAAGCGACAAGAGGTATCAGCGTATAGGCAAGCTTCTGGAGAGCGTTGTATTTTTCCTGCGGTGGATGTTCTTTTCTGACGCGGAGATAATAGAGTATCATCGGGAAAATGCCGCGGATATCCGAACCGCGAAACAGTGTCGTCTTCCGTCCATGATGAGAAATGACATTGTAGAGGAAGTAGAAGCTCCCGTTGAGCACGAAAACCCACATTGCAAAGAAGTGCAATTGGCGAGCACCCGCAAGCCAGCCACCCATTGTAAGATACTCCGGAAAAGCAAAACTGAATAGCGGCGATGCATTATAAATGCGTAGTCCACTAAACACCATGAGACCGAGCGCCAGAAAATTGATCCAGTGGGTCAGTCGAATTACAAACGGGTGCTGAAATTCTTTTTGGGTCCCGGCGGTCATAATCCTGCATCGGGCTTGCAATAGGGGCAAGGATGGAGCTTTAGTTCGTGCGCACGCTCGCGCGTAATCCGGACGGTATTTGCCATGAACACTTTTGCACACCGGTCGGTATGATATGATTGCGTCTTCAGAATTGCTACCACCCGGTCTCCCCCGCCACCGCATCCGGCGAGAAAGACGATCAGCAGAAGAAGTATGGTCCGTCGCATGCGCATTTCTCAGAGCCCTGCGAACCAATCATAACCCTGATCTTCCCAGTACCCGCCGGGCTTTTCGTTCGTTACCTCGATTGCAGAAATCCACTTCGCGCTTTTGTAGCCAAGTTTCGTCGGCATCACTATGCGTATCGGCGCTCCATGCTCGAGTGTGAGGGGTTTGCCGTAGGCCTCGTAGCAGAGCAGTGTTTGGGGATGAAGGGCGCTGGCCATGTCGTAGGATGTATAATAGTCGTCGCCGCATTCGACACGGAGATATTTTGCGCTCAGATCGGCGCCCACCATTTTCAGGAATTCTGATAGCGGTGTACCTCGCCATTGCGGAATCATACTCCATCCTTCGACACAGCAGTGGCGTGTGTTCATCCTTTTCGGCGGCAATGACCGGATTTGGTCGAGTGTGTATGCTGCGGGAGAGTAGACGATCCCGGTAACGCTCAGTTTCCAATTCGGGATATCGATGTCGGGCTCGTCGGTATCGTAATCATTGACGCGGAATCCGGATTCCGGAGTCGCATCGGCATCGCTGTATTCGGGGGCAAGCTTTGAAGGACTGAACATCTTCTCCTGAATCCAGTCGTTCACCGACTGGAACGAACGGAGGAAGTCTCCCGCTTTCCCGCTCGGCGAAATATCGCATCCTGCAAGGAACAGGAACGGCGCTGCCTGCAAGAGCCGCCGCCGGACAGAAGAGAATGGTCGGTTGGAAGACCTGGACATCAACCTGCTGATGAAAGTCGTGAATACAAAAAAGAAAGCGACAAAGTATCTGTCGCTTTCTCTTCTAAGCTCGTGATTTAGGGGTAAAGGACGACTTACATGTTGTCCTTCTTGTCACCCGGCGCGGCTTCTTTTTCCTTCTCCTCGCCTTTCTTTTCCAATTTCTTTCCCTTCTTCTCCATCTTCTTGCCGGCCTTTTCCTTCATCTCTCCGGTCTTCTTCATCATCTTGCCGTGGGCTGCTTTCATCTCGCCCTTGTTCTCCATCTTTTCACCGGCTTTTTCCATTCCCTCTTTGCCGGTTGCCTCGCCCTTCTTCTCCATGGCTTCGCCGGTCTTCTCCATCTTCGTGCCCTTCTTCATCTTCATCTTACCGGCTTTTGCTTTTGCTTCTCCCTTCATTTCCATCTTGCCGCCCTTCATCTCCATCTTCTCACCCTTCATTTCCATTTTCTCGCCCTTTGCCGCAGTGGAATCCTGGGCATGGAGACGTGTCTGGGCACCGAAGAACGCGATGACAATACCAACCATCAACAAGAGTCTCTTCATGATTCGCTCCTGAATGTTAAACGAAATTGTTGATTGCGCCTGCTTTGATTTATACGGGACTAATGTATGTATCTGTTTCACGAAAAGCAACCAAACCGGAATTATATTTTGTTAATTGGCAGGATGGCCGTTCCGCCGCGAGAGGTCTTGTTTTCCTTGAAGTTATGATTTCAGACCGTCGTACTCTTCCCCACCCACGACTCGCTGTCGGTAAAGCGTTCCTTTTTCCAGATCGGGACGGTCGTTTTTACCGTGTCGATGATGTACCGGCATGCTTCGAATGCCTCACGACGGTGTGCTGCAGAAACGGCAATCGCAATGCTCGCCTCACCTACATCCACAGCACCAATCCGATGAACGATAGAAATGCGTATCACCTCCCAAATTCTTCGGGCGTTCGCTGCAATGGACTCCATTTCCCTGAGCGCCATCGGCTCGTATGCTTCATATTCCAGAGAGAGCACCTTTTTCCCTTCTGCGTTGTTGCGTGTCGTTCCAACGAAGATATCGATACCGCCCGCGGTCGGATCGACGATGCTTTCATATACCTTAAACAAATCGATGGGCTTCCGAACAATCTCGATCATCCTGCCTCACCCTCCGCTCACCGGTGGCAGACAGGCAATCTCGTCATCCGGTTGAAGCTCAACACTCCGCCCTGCATATTCCTTATTCACCGCGATCTTCATTGATTGATCAATCTGCCGGAGTGCCGGGAATTTTCGGATAAGAATATCGATGGCCGTCTCAACGGTCGCGGCATTTTCCAGCTCCAGAGAATATTCACGTGTACCCGTGAGATCATGGGCAATCGCAAAAAACAGGACGCGAACGATCATGTCAACAGCTCCACTTCCACTTCAGACCCGACGGCAAGCTCCGTAACATCCTCCGGTATACTCATCAGGCAGTTTGCATTCGACAGCGATGTCAACATATTGGATGTCTGTGCGCCCGTTTGACGGACCCACAGCGTTCCGTTGCGTGATTCGAGCACGCCGCGCGAAAAGTGCCTCTTCTGATCCGGCTTGGTTATGGTATGCGCGATCCTGGCTCGGAGAACCGGCTGATACTGTTCTCCGGCAAGACCAGTCATGTTCCAGATGGCCGGCCTCACGAATTTCAAGAAAGCAACCATGCTTGAAACGGGATTCCCGGGTAAACCGAACACGGCAGTCCGCCCGCACATCCCAAAAACAGTCGGCATCCCCGGCTTCACGTTTATTTTCGTGAACTGCAGTTGCACACGCGTTTCTTCAAGCACCTTTTTCACGAGGTCGTACTTGCCTACGGAGACTCCACCGATGGTAATGAGCACGTCCGCTGAGAGTCCGTTAAGAATTGCCGCCCGGAGTTCGGCTTCATTGTCGCCGGCAATTCCAAGATCGATGACCTCCGAGCCCGATTCTTTCAGGAGAGCCGTGAGAATAGTCGTGTTCGAGTTCCGGATTTTTCCGGCGGGGGGCATCCCCGCAACCGGAACAAGTTCCCTGCCCGTAGCAAGAAGAGCTACGCGCGGCACCCGGAAAACCTGAACAAATGGTATCCCGAGAGAAGCGAGTATTCCAAGATCCTGAGGGCGAAGCCGTGTACGCGAGCGCAGAACAAGAGATCCGGATTTGATGTCATTTCCCGCCCGGCGAATATTTTCTCCTTCCCGAACGACGCGCTGAATGCTCACTTCCGAAGCTCCGACAGACTTCGTATCTTCCTGCCGAACCACTGCAGTACACCCCGCGGGGATTTTCGCTCCAGTCATGATCGCCATTGCCTCGCCTGACCCGAGCCGATCAGCCGGGTTTATCCCTGCCGGTATCTCTCCGATGAGGTGAAGCGTCTTCGGTACCGTCTGAAGATCTTCATGCCGCACGGCAAAACCATCCATACCTGCATTATCGAACGGCGGAATATTTTCGCCGGCACAAATATCTTCGGAGAGTACTCTTCCAAGGGCATGGTCCAGCGCTACGGTGACATTTCCGAGGAGAACCGTGTTCTGCCGGATGATTTCAATTGCCTCTGAGACTGTAACAGGTGATTTCATGAACGTTCATTCATACGACCGGGGGTTGCCGGGACGCCGGCATGCGAAATATTTTCCTCCAGATGAACTTCAAGAACTTCATGCGGAGCCGATGCAGCGAGAGTTTCAAGCGCGGACACCCGCGCGAGGCATGAATAGAGGTGTTGGCCGATGAGTATCGGATAGCCGCGCCGACCGCTGTAGACTGGAATGATGAGATTTTTTTTTGATGTCCAGAAACCCTGGAGCAGATCGACTACGACGGACTGGCTCAGGTCCGGAAGAGGCGAAGGGCAGATCAATATTCCGTGGTGTGATGCCGGGAGTGAACCGGCAACGACGCTGCGGACTGCCTGAAGCGGTTCGGCAAGCCCCGAAAACGGGAGAATTGTTCCGGCAAACCATGGAATCTGCGTCAACGCATTCTCCGCGCGTCCAGCGACAAGCACGATGTCTGTTACCCGTGCAGACCTCAGCACATCGACCATGTTCCGCGCTGCAGGTTCCCATCCGCCATCGGCGGATTCATTTGCGGCGAGTATCACTCCCAGAATCAAACGACAGATCCTTTCTTCAGGGCTTCCCGGCGGAGTTCAGAAGGGCATCATGGTCGAAGAAGACTCCACCTTTGATAATCGTATGGACACTGCGGGTGTTAAGAATGTTATCCGTGGGATCCGCATCGAGAACCACCATGTCGGCCCTGTTGCCAAGCGATATCGTACCGATAGTTTTGTCGTTGACGAACTTACCGCCGAGGGTTGTCCCGACGGCGATCGCCTGCAGCGGCGTGAGTCCGGCCTGAACCATAAATTCCATTTCCTTGTGAATGGCGATACCCGGGAATATGGGAATATCGGTGCCGAGTATGACATCTCCGTAATTCTTCAGGACGGTCATCATATTCTCCTGAAGAAAATGATAATGCAAATTGATGAGCATGGTATCGGGATAGAGTTCCCGCAACCCCTTCAGATACGAGGGATCGGTGTACCGGCGAACGGCATCATCCGGAATGGTTCTGCGGAAAATCGAATCCGAGAGGATCTGGCTGATAAATTTTTCTCCCTCGCCGAGAAGCCGGTACCGGCAGAAGGTCGGGATAAAATATTCACCTTTATCGGTAACCCCCTGTGCAAGCGGCGCGCTGACGAGGGTGTCGATCACGCCGTTCATCAGGGCAGACGCGCCCGCGTCCTGCGCGGCTGATGCATCTGCTGATGCCCCGCAGCTCACTTCGGAATACATCTCCTGTTGTGCCGACTCGTCGACGAGCGCTCTGAGGACATCAGTACTCATGCGGCGGAACGGAGATTTTTCCGATCTGCACCAGCCGAGCGAATCATACAGAATCATAATGCGGGACGCTCCCCGCAGTTTCATATCCCGTACGAGCTGCCGGGCCTCCTCGGCGGTTTTGGGCGTAATATCTGAAGCTGTGTCATCCGGAAAGAGCCGCTTCCAGGTCAAGCCGCCTTCAGCACCCACAACCGGACTGCATGGGATTACTCTTGGCATCGCGGTTGAATCCAGAGAAGAAAGTTCAGCAAGGTGTTTTGCGCGGGTAAGCGACCCGAACACACCATTGACGGACGTTACCCCCCATGCCAGCATTCTCCGCAAATCCTCTTCCGACGGATTCTGCACGTTGGCATCCGTCAACCCGGGTATAATGAATTTACCGGTCACGTCGATGGTTTCCGCATCGGGAGGGATCAGAACAAACTTCTTCGACCCGGCGCCGGTCACGATGCCATTTTCTATCACGATGTAAGAATCGGGAATCGGGTGGCGCGCCACACCGTCGAACATCGTGGCTCCCTTCAGTACGACCGTTCGCTGGCCGTACAGATTGGCAACTATCAGGAGGTGGAAAATGGCCAGATATATGAAAAGCTTCTTCATCGAGAATAGGATGTTCATGAGACGGATGACTTCAGCGTATGGACGGCGTCTTTGAATTGTTCCGATTTATGACCCGGGGTCGCAATCGGACCGCGCCGGATACGAATAAGTTCGGCGACAATGCTGACAGCAATTTCTTCGGCAGTCGTGGCGCCGATTTCGAGTCCGACCGGGGCGTGCACTTTGCTCAGCGCATCTTTCGAGCCGCCGCGTGAGAGAATATGCTGGAAGGTCGTGAGAACTTTCTTTCTGCTCCCGATCATGCCGATGTATCGAGCGGGAACGGTGATCGCGCGCTCGAGGACTTCTTCATCATGACGATGACCGCGGGTCACGATGACGATATACCGTGAAGGGTTTTTCGGGAGCCGTTGCCAGGACTCCGGAAAATCGACTGCAATAGTTTCTACGGCTTCCGGGAAACGCTCTTTCGCGGCGAACTGTGGACGATCATCAACGACCGTCACGCGGAATCCCACCGATGATGCAAACCGGCAGAGATATTTCGAAACGTGGCCCCCGCCGAAAATCACCAACTGTGGAGTACCGCTGATCGGTTCGACGATCAGCTCACCGTTATCCGTACGGAAACGGAGGGTCTCCTGTCGACGGTAGGTTGCCTGGAGAAGATCATCGATCTCCCCAATACTCTCCCCAAAAAATCCCTTCAGTTCAGGTGTTGCCTCTCGGTTCTCCAGGAGTATTTTACCCTTCACGCTATTATCATTTCCGAGGATCGTGCAAAGAAGAGAATCCAGGCCTTCATCCATCCTCTCCCGCAGTTCCCGAAAGAGCGGGAGCATTGTCCGTGAAATCGGCTCAAGCAAAACGTCGACGTTGCCGCCGCAGATGAGCCCGTGTTCAACATCATCTTCGTTCAATTGAAACCTCAGGATCCCGGCTTTGCTCTCCTCATACAACCGGTGCGCCTGTGTGATCACATCCCCCTCCATGCATCCACCCCCAACCGTCCCAACAGAAATGATTCCTCCGCGTTTGACGAGCATTTTTGAATGCGCAGATGCCGGCGTGGAGCCAGTGGTCGCGATGATTGTGGCGAGCATGACATGCGGCTCTTCATCGAGGGACTTCAATATTTCATCATAGATTTCCATGCGTCCTACACGCCGATATCCTCATTCCATAACGCCCGATGAGAGCGAATAAATTCCCGCATCATTTCCCTACACTCCGGAAGTTCGAGATTGATGACTTCGAGGCCGTGCTCTTTCATGAATTTCTCGGCTCCGGGAAACGTCGAATTTTCCCCAACGACAATTTTAGGAATTCTGAATTGCACCGCCGCGCCCGCGCAGAGATAGCATGGCATCAGCGTAGAATAGAGAACGGTATCACGATATGTCGCAAGCCGCCCCGCGTTCATGAGGCAATCGATCTCAGCATGCTTCATCGCATTTCCTTCCTGGACCCGACGGTTGTGCCCCCTGCCAATAATTGTCCCCCTGAGCACAAGAACCGATCCGATCGGAATCCCGCCTTCTGCAAGACCGGAACGTGCCTCCGCGATCGCCTCGTTCATGAATTCCTGCAATCGTTCCATCGTCAGGCCCGGCGAATAATTTTCGCGGCTCCCCACCCCAGGAGAACCAGCCCGGAGAGTATTGCCCAGTTCCACGAATCCCCGTACGACGCCACGGGATAATGATTGCTGATCATCATGAACACGACCGGCACCGCCATATAGGTGTTGTGTTTCGACCGTGTCTTTGCGCGTTCTGCCAGAGCGAGATCGGGTTCCGTACCCGCATGTAACGAAGCAACCATCTTTTTTTGTGACGGCAGAATACGGAACCAGACATTTGCCGTCATGATGGTGCCAAGCATTGCACCGGTATGGAGATATGCTGCTCTTCCCTCCATGAGGTGCGTCAATGTGTAGATAACGCCGACCAGCAGGAGATATGATACCGCTGCGCCGACCTTTTCATTTTTGCAGATTGGCGAGCGCCAGAGAATGTCATAGGCGGGCCAGGCGAGAATAATGGCACATGCCCCGGCTATCATCGGAGTGGTCTCATTCATCGATTCATCGACCATGAGCCCCCCCATATAATAGACAAGGAAAAGGAGCACGATCCCGCTTATCCATGTCGCCGCAGCTTCCCACCGGAACCAGTGAAGCGTATTCGGCGTCAGGACCGGGCGTTTCTGCTTGTCGACGAGATAAAATCCCCCGCTGTGCACCATCCAGACGCGATCGTCGGCGGATTTCACGGCAGCACGGTTCTCCATTCTCGTGAATCGTCCATCCAGCCAGGTAAAAAAATACGTCTGCCCGACCCACATGATCCCGGCAAACACATGGATCCACCGGACAGCGAGGTTCAGCCAGTCAGTAAGATAATAGAATGCGTCTTCCATTCCGGTTGATGAAAATGAACTCCCCGAATCAGCTGCCGCGGTACGTCGAATAGCCGAAGGGGCTGATCAGCAGGGGAACGTGATAGTGTTTCGACGGATCCTTCAGCTCAAAGGGAATCTGCACGAACGGATAGAATCCCTCTAACGCTTTTGAACGGAAGTGAGCGCCGGTGAGAAAGACGAGACGGTAAATACCTGCTGCCGGAGCATCGGGTCCGGGAAGCAGGTTGTTGACCCTTCCGTCTGCATCCGTCATTCTCCGGGCGAGTTCACGCCATTCGCCGGATGCCGTATAGTTTTCCAAAACGACTTCCATTCCTGAAACGGGAACCCCGCACGTTATGTCGAGGACATGCGTCGTAATAGGGCTCTTCATATTCACATTCCCTGTTGTTTTCTCGCCATGATTTTTGCAAACGAGCGCAGGCGGATTTCATCGAGAGTTAACCCGGTGCGCAGAGCTTCCTGCTCGGTGATCGCACCGCAATTGATTCCACGGAGGAAATAGTTGAGCAGACCTTGTCCGGTTGCCGCGTCATCGAATACCTGTCCGATGAGCGTTGCCTGCGCAGCTCTCTCAATGAATGTCTTCAGCCGGGTCGAAGCGGCGTCGAGGCCCTCGAGAAAGAATGCATAAACAGCCGCGTACCGCACGGGAAGCTGTGCAGGATGAAGGTCCCAGCCCTGATAATATCCGTTCTCAAGAGAGTGGCGAACGTGTTCAACATTAAGCCGCCAGACACGATGGACGGTCTCGCGGTTTTCGTTTTTCTGCCGCGGCGTCAGCGATTTTCCTTCGGACGTCACCCGATGGGGACCGACCGGCATGATGTTGGTGGCGCCATCGGAGATCCAGATGCCGGTTCCCGCCAGAGAAGTTTTCATGACCTGCCGCGCAAAATCGCACGATGGGTGCATCATCCCCTGATATGCCGCGGTGATGTTCAATGATGCGGTGTAATCGTACACCCCGAAATGCACGGCAACGCATCTTCCTTCTGCCGCTGAGCAAAGGAGAGGAAGCATACATTCACCGCGGTTGTTCACGATTGACTGCGGGGTCTCGATCATCAGCTCGAGCTTCAATGATCCCGATGAAAGACTTAGCGATGATTCCAGAATCTGAAGAAGTCCGGCAAGGACACGAACCTGCTCCGGCGCAACGACCTTTGGAATAGTGACCACAAAATTTTCGGGAACAACACCGCCGGTTCTTTCAAGAAGAGTCGTGAGGAAGAGTTCAAGTGTGCGCACGCTGCGACGCTTGGAATCCTCCGTGAACGGCTTGATGCGGATTCCCATGAACGGCGGGAGTGTGTGTTCTTTCAGACCCCGCGCAACTTCTTCCGCGGTAAAGACCGCGTGGCGATCTTCCTCCTCGCCGGTCCGATTGCCGTATCCATCCTCGAAATCGATCCGAAAATCCTCGACCGGCTCGCGCTCCAGCTTCTCGACAATCCGGTCATATACCATGTTCCGGAATGATGCACTTACACCGATACCGAGTGCCTTGCAGAAAATTGCGGCGGTTGGTCCATATTCCCGGAGTGACGAGAGCGCAGTGGCACCGAGTTTCTGTGCAGTTTCGGCTTTAAAAATCTGCGCGCCGCCGTAGACTGTATGAACGGGTTGACGGCGGGGAGACTCTCCGGGATATTCCCGCGAGAATTCCTGATTCGATGTGCCGAGTCTCGTCAGGAGTTGCTCGGCCTGGTCAGTCTGGAGGACGCGTCTCATATTCTCAGGGATGTTTGTCGAATAGACTCAGCAGTTTCTGAATACGCAGTCTCGTAATCTTTGCCTGTTCCGCTGCAGCAATGCGGATTTCTTCCAGCGGTCTGTTATCGAGACGCTCGTTCAGCAGACGGAGCATCTCATCCGCGCTTTTTCCTGTGGCACAGACAATGAAAATATAACCAAATTTTGCTTCATACAAAGCATTTCCCTCAGAAAGCATTTTCAGAGTCGTTTCCGGAGTTCCGGAAACACCCGATTGCTCTCCCGCGGCAAGTTCGCCGGCTGATGAGAACCGTTTTCGCAGATCTTTGATATCTCCGATTCGGGGATGGTGGGAGAACGCTTCTTTCCATTCCTCGGGACCCATCGCATTCCAGATTTCATTCGCTGCCGCGAGAAGCACCTCTATGTCGGTGTACGGCAGGCGTTCGGCCATGACCGTTGCCCAGCGAACCGACCCGCAGCATTGCCGAAAGAAGGTGACCGCGTCACGCTTCGAGAGCGCATTGAGCTTATCGAGAGTCATCCGGTACTACGCTAACGTCCCCCAGATGCGCAGACGACTGACACCGCCGTCGGGAAAGATGTTCAGCCGGACGTGAGTCGCAGGAGATGGCTTTCGCAGCTGCTGAGCAAAGACGTGACGCTTGTGCGGAGAAAGTTTCGTTTCCGGCAGGAGCTCCTTCCAGCGAATATCGGGCGATGACAACGCATCGACACCGCCGGCAGGTTCATGGCAGATTTCGAGAGAACAGCGTTCGGGCGAGTTCCCCTTGAAGTGGTTTGTATCGACTTCGATCTTTCTGATCAATCCGGAATGACCGAGGCGAATGATCGCCCAATCGTGACCGGGGCCGCGCCTGCGCCGGGTTTCCCAGCCATCGCTCATCGATTCCGAGCGTCCGGGCATGATGAGATTTTCTTTCGAGCCAAAAAACATATCGCTTGCCGCCGGAACTGTTCCTCCGTTCACCACAGCAGCGAGGTCGATAAGTGCTGTGCGGGAGACAGAATCCCAGTCGGGCAATGCGACTCCGTACGCCCGAAATCGGGCAACGCCCCCATCCGGATAAATGTTGAGGCGCAGGTGCGTCCATCGATCTCGACCGCCGACGGGAAAGAGGTTCTGGGCACCCGGCTTCAGTGGTGACCGGGGGAGGATCTCCGTCCACGAATTTGAAGATTCCTGCAGCTTGCGTGTTGCGGCAGATCCCTGCAGATGACATGCATCAACGGACGCGTACATCGGGTGATTCCCGAGAAAATGATTCGTGTCGATATCGACACCATGTATACTTCCCTTCACCCCAAGCTCAATGATACACCAGTCGTGCCCGGGTCCGCGCCGCCGCCGGGTTTCCCATCCGTCCATCCACTTTCCCCGATCGGTGTATTTCCCGGGAAGAAATTCTCCCCTCCCTCTCTTGAGCAAATTCTCCTTCGGTGCAAAAAAGTCATCGCTTGCAGCGATCGTCTTCCCGCCGATTCGTTCGGATATCAGATCGATCAAACCTTCAAATGCCACGCTTGTGTTTGCCGGATCCATTGTTTACTTCCCTTTATTTGTTCGTTTACGAAATAGAACCATTCCCCGTTGTGGACCTTCAACCCGTCCGTTCTCGAACACCTTGCTGCCTCTCAGAAAAGTCGTCATGACCTTGCCGTATAATCTTTCATTCACATACGGTGTAAGTTTATGACGATGGAAATTCATTGACGGGTCCACCACAAACGACGCGTTCGGATCCCACACGATCAGGTCGGCATCACAACCGGGGGCGATACGACCTTTCCGCCCCCCAAGGCCGGCAAATGCGGCGGGCTGTTCCGACATCCATCGAATGACTTTGTCAGGTCCAAATCCTCTCGTGCGCGCTTCCGTCCAGACAATCGAAAGTCCGAACTGCAGCGACGAGATCCCGCCCCAGGCATTCCGGAAATCTCCGGCTTCGACACACTTCAAAGAAGGCGGAGCCGGCGAATGATCCGAAACGACAAAATCGAGAATTCCATTTTTCAGCGCATCCCACAATTCTTCCCGATTCGCACGATCCCGGATCGGAGGAGCACACTTGAACCGCGTATCACCGTCGGCAATGTCGTTCGCATCCCAAAAGAGATAATGCGGACATGTTTCTGCCGTAATCAGACCCTTATTTGTCTGCCGGACTCTTTCCAGCAACGGAAGTGTGTCGGATGAAGATACATGAACGATGTGGACTTTGCAACTGTACTCTTCGGCAAGACGCGTGAGGAGTTCAACAGCATCTCTTTCCCACTTCCCGGGCCGCGATGAGAGATATTCAGAATATGAATGTCCCGAGTTCCGAATCGCCTGAGGTGCATCGTCGGTGAGTTCGCAATGGACAAGAAGAGGAAGTTCGTGCTCCGCGATACGCGGCATCGCTCTGCGAAGTTCCTCCTCACGGACCGGTGGAAATTCCTCAATTCCCGAATCGATAAGAAATGCCTTGAGTCCGAACACACCCGAGGTCATCAATGATTCAAGCTCGCCGAAATTCCCGGGGACCAATCCGCCGTAAAACCCGCAGTCGACGAAGAGCTTTCCTTCTGCGGCTCTGCATTTCTCGGCGAAAGCCGAAGTGCTGGTAGTAACAGGCGAACTGTTGAGCGGCATTTCGATCAGTGTCGTTATGCCGCCTCCGGCCGCAGCACGCGTCGCATGCTCGAATCCTTCCCAATCCGTTCTCCCCGGCTCATTGATGTGGACATGCGTGTCGACAAGACCGGGACTGATAATCAGATCGCCAAAATCTTCCACAGGAATTCCGCGAACGGAATCCTCGCTGGTCCCGACGTCGGCAATGCGTCCGCCGCTGATTCTTATTGAGGCGGGTTTCATGCCATCGGGCAGAATGACCTTGCTACTCCTGATGATATATGTCGGCGAGTCCATTCCCCTGACCGGGTGAATGTTGAACGTTTTGTCCGTGTACGAGACAGATTACCTGACTGCCGCAACCTCCCGGGCAGTTTGATGCTCGGCAGTCAGCTTCTGTTTGAGATTTTCTATGGAAAGGAGAATCACCTCGTTCGTTGCTGGGAGGGAAAATTCCGGCTCAAACTTGTGATCAGCCACCGCGGATATCGCATCCTTGATGGCGAGCCAGCAGGAAAGTGAAAGCATGAACGGAGGTTCCGCTACGGCTTTGCTCTGGCGGATCGTATTCGGGTTGGGAACACCTTCCAATAATTGTGTGCGGAAATCCTTCGGGATATCCTGAACCGATGGAATCTTGTAGGTATCGGGAGAATGGGTCATGAGATTTCCCCTTTCATCCCACTTGATTTCCTCGGTTGTGCACCAGCCGACGCCCTGAATATATCCGCCCTCGATCTGGCCGAGGTCAATACCGGGGTTGAGGGAGTTTCCGACGTCATGAAGTATATCCGTTCGTACGATCGTGTGGCGACCGGTCAGAACATCGAGCACAATTTCCGTGACGGCCATGCCGAATGCAAAATAGTGGAACGGCTTGCCAAATCCCTTACGTTTGTCCCAACCGATATCCGGCGTCTTATAAAATCCCGTCGCACTGAGACTGACCTGCCGCTGATTCAAAACGGGCATCGCCTCAGAAAACGGAATTTTCCGGTCGGGATGATCACTGTCGAAGATCTGTTCATGCTCGAAACGGACCGACGCGGGACCTGAAGGTGCCGAGGGATGCTCTTCCGTAAATATGCGCGCAACCTCTTCAGCAATTCTCGCTTTTAGAATATCGGCAGCATTCTTGATTGCCATCCCGTTCAGGTCGGCACCGGCGGAAGCCGCCGTTGCCGAAGTATTGGGGACTTTGGCGGTGTTCGTGGCATTCACCTTGACGCGGTCGAGTGAAACACCGAATTCCGCTGCTGCGACCTGCTGCATTTTGGAGTGAAGCCCCTGCCCCATCTCGGTGCCGCCGTGATTCACGAGGATCGTTCCATCCTTGTAAATGATGACGAGTGCACCGGCCTGATTCAGAAATGTCGTCGTGAACGAGATCCCAAATTTCACCGGCGTGATCGCCAGGCCTTTCTTCAGAAATTCATTTTCTTCGTTGAACTCATTGCACTCTCGCCTTCGCTTCTCATACTCGGACGAGGCAAGGAGCTGTCGGATGATCACCGGAATGCGATTGTTCTCGACCTGCTGCCCGTAATGCGTTGTATTCCTCGCGTCGGTTCCGTAGAAATTTCTCCGGCGGATATCGGCAGCATCTTTTTTCAGGAATCGCGCAATCCGGTCGATTACTGTCTCCATCACCGCCATGCCCTGCGGACCGCCGAAACCTCTGAATGCCGTATTCGAAGGGAGGTTGGTCTTCCAGACATTTCCGACAACGCGGAGATTCGGAATGTAATACGCATTATCCACATGAAGCATTGCACGCTCCATGATCGCAAAGGAAAGATCGATGGCCATGCCGCCGTCGGAATTCAGCTCAAACGACGCGGCGTTGATTTCCCCTTCATTCGTAAAACCGATCTCATATCGTGAGAGGAATCGGTGACGCTTTCCCGTCATGATCATATCGTCATCGCGGAAGAGACGGATTTTCACCGGTGCATGCGTTGCGTTGCAGAGCAACGCCGCCCAGCATGCCGTGTGATTCGCCTGTGTTTCCTTTCCACCAAACCCGCCGCCCATGCGGCGCACTTCCGCCACAACTTCGTTTTTGGGGATATTAAGAACTTCGGCAATCAGTGCCTGAGTTTCGGAAGGATGCTGTGAAGAGCTGAACACATTGATCTCCCTTCCCTCACCCGGCATACAGAGACACACCTGCGACTCGAGATACCAGTGTTCCTGTGCGCCGGTACGAAGTTCACCGCGGAGAACATGAGCCGACTTTCTGAGCTCTTCATCCACCATTCCCCGCTCGATGTTCGTTGACGGGCCGAGAAGAGCTTTCTTCTCGATGGCTTGTTCGAGTGTGAGGATTGCCTCCAGCGGTTCGAATTCCACCCGGATCAGCCGCTCCGCCTCCCGGCATTGCGCTTCAGTCTCTGCGGCAATCAGGAACATCGCCTGTCCGATGCAGAAGACTTCCTTCTCCGCGAGACACGGCTCATCCTTGACCACAGGACCCATTTGATTGTGCCCCGGAATATCCTTGTACGAAAGCACTGCACGCACACCGGGAACATTTCGCGCTGCCGAAAGGTCACTGGAAGTGATCCGCGCATGAGCATGTGGGCTGTACACAACGCGACCCACAAGAAGGCGTTCATTGACAAGAATATCGTCGATGTAGACAGCTTCGCCGGTAACGTGCTTTTCGGCAGATTCGTGAGGAGGATAGTTCATACCGTTTCGCTCCAGAATTTCATCAGGAGATTCTCCGCAGCTTTAGTGCGCATGTGTGCACCCGCTCGGGCATCCGAGATCGGGACGAAGTTCTCGCCGACAAGATGCGTGGCACGATCGACGATTTCCTTAGTCCACTGTTTCCCCATGAGAAATTGTTCTGCATCGCGAGCGCGTTTCACACGCTCTGCCAAGCCGCCGTAGGCGAGTATCACATCTGTAACTTCATTCCGGTCATTCAGTGCAAGACGAAATCCACCGCTGACCGTGGAGATATCCAGATCTTTCCGTTTTGAGATCTTGTATGACTTCACCATCGTCCCCTGATTCACTTTGGGGAGAATGATCTTCGTGATCAGTTCATCCGGACGACGGAGAGTCTTCCGGTACCCTGTGATGAACTGATCGAGCGGTGCCTCCCGCCGGCCATTGATACTTTCCAAAACGACCGTTGCACGATAGGCAACAAGTACGGGAATCAAATCACCAATCGGAGATGCGGTACCGAGATTTCCGCCAAGCGTAGCAACATTCCGGATTTGTTTGGAACCGAATACTGTGAGCATTTCATCGAGTGCTGGAAATTCCTTCCCGATCACCTCATGGACTTCCTGCAGCGGGATTCCGGCCCCGACACGAAACGCCGATCCGGTATCTGCGCATTCTTTCAGCTCTTCAACATCCGACAAATCGAGGATATGAGGAAGAAGTTCGTGCCGTTTCGTGACTCGCAGGGCGATATCCGTCGCACCGCAGATGACGAGCGTATCCGGTTCGTGGTGGAGAACGGATACGGCTTCGGAGAGACTCGCCGGCTTGCGGTAATGCTGGAATGTTGTCCGGATATCCACCGAACCGCGCGGAATCGACTGGAGCAGCCGTATGATCTCGGGCTCCTGCCGGGAAAAGTGATCCGAACAGCCGTGGATACACGATGCGGCGGCGGCCTCGACGATCGGACGATATCCCGTACACCGGCAGAGATTTCCCGTGAGCGCATCATCGATCTGTTCACGCGACGGGTGATCGATATTCTTATAGAGCGAAAACATCGACATCACGATTCCCGGCGTGCAGAACCCGCACTGACTGCCATACGATTCTACCATCGATTGCTGGACAGGATGGAGAGCGCCGGCGGGATCACGGAGATTTTCAACCGTGATGAGCTGTTTGCCATGGAGCACGGGGAGAAACACGAGGCAGGAGTCGACCGCTTTGTACCGGAGAGAATTCCCATTGTGAAGTTCCGCCAGAACGACGGTACATGCGCCGCAGTCGCCTTCAGCGCAACCTTCCTTCACACCTTTGTGATCGGGAAGTGAGCGGAGATAATTCAACACCGTCGTTGTGGGAGATACTTCGGAGCCGGCGGCGAAATCAATCGTTCGCAGCTTGCCGTCAAGAATGAATGTGATTGCAGAATTCATCGCATTTCACATCCGATCGAGGAGCTTTTTGCGTTCCCGCCGGGCGCCTTCCAGAAGCGCCTCTTCATCAATCGTCGTAAACGACCGGTCACGGTAGAGCCACCTGCCGTCAATCATCACGGAAACCACATTTTCGGGGCTCCCCGAATGCACTATAGTAGAGTATGGAGAACCGTCGCAGTCGACCGGGTTCCAGATCCGTTCGACGTCGAGTACAACGAGGTCTGCTTTCTTGCCGGGTTCGAGTGTGCCGATTTCCTTTCCGAGACCGAGCGCCCCGGCACCGCTGCGCGTCGCCATACCGAATACCTGTTCCGCCGGCATGGCGGTGGGTCCGTGCTGTGGTTTTTGCATGAGCGATGCAAGACGCATCTCCTGGAACATATCCAGCGTATTATTGCACGGAGCGCCGTCGGCACCAAGCGAGACATTGATCCCGGAGGAAAGCAGGAGCGGCACATCCGCGATCCCGGATGCCAATTTCAGATTTGACGACGGGCAGTGAGCAATGTTTGTGCGGGAAGATTGGAGCATTGAGATTTCGGAGGCATTCAGGTGAATCCCGTGAGCAAGGCAACTCCGGTCAGAGAGGACGCCGAGATGATGAAGAAACTCGACATTCCTCATGCCGCATCGTTTCTGAACTGCCTCCAGCTCGTTCCTGTTTTCCGAAGCATGGGTGTGAAAGAGCATCCCCGGAAAATCATCGAGCATGTCAAATGCCTCATGCAGAAGTGCATCGGTGCAGGAAAGGACGAATCGCGGTGCTACAGCATATTTCACGCGGCCGTCGTACGAATTGTGCCACTGCCGGGCAAGGGAAAGTGTTGATGAAACCGAGGAGGCGGTCGGCTCTTTGAACCGCGGAACGAGATCGTTGAGATCCATCATCGATTTCCCCACAAATGCTCTCAATCCGGATTCTCCTACCGCACGGATGACGGCTTCCTCATGATGAATACTCCCCATATCGAGTATCGTTGTGGTACCCGAGCGGATCAGCTCCGCAATCCCGAGCATCGCGGAGACATGAACGGATTCCGCATTGTGAGCCGCTTCCAACGGAAAGATCCGCTTCTGCAGCCAATCGAGAAGCTCCAGATCATCCGCCATACCGCGAAAGAGCGTCTGACAGAGATGGACATGGGTCTGAACAAACCCGGGTATGATCACATGACCTGTTGCATCGATCACTTCGCCCGACGCCCGTGCGCCGGCAGCGGAGGGGAGAATTGATTCTATACGGGAATCATTGACAACGATCGTCCCGTTGTGGATGATCTCTCCCCGGACGTTTCCCGTTACAATGGTTCCCCCGCGGATAACTGTTGACATGGAATAAAACGGTATGTTCTTTTATCATCGTGAGATACGCATACAGATTGCTTCCATAAATATAGCACTCTGCTGTGAAAAAACAACAAACGGCACAGAGCAGGGGACAGGAGGCTTTTCCTGAAATGAAAGAAGCGGCCGGAATTTCAGGTCGCTTCTCAAGAAATCGTATCCGAACAAACGCTACTTGCCCGCTCCCCGCTGCATCAGGACTTTCCGGACAGAATTCAGAAGGTCCTGAGGATTATACGGTTTGAGAACGAACTCGGAGATGCCGTTGCGCGCCTCACGTTCCTTCACCAGCGGATCGAAATACCCGCTCGCTACGATCGCCTTCAGGGAAGGATTGATCTCCTTCATCTTCGAGATTGAATTCCATCCGTCCAGAACCGGGAGCCCCGTATCGGAGACGACAAGGGCGATCTGGTTCGCATTCTGACGGTAGGTCTCGTATGCTTCCAGCCCGTCCTTTGCCGTCAGAACATGGTATCCTTTCTCTTCCAGCAGTGATTTGAGATGATCGAGAAGAACCTGCTCGTCTTCAACCACGAGTATCAGCTCGTGCCCATCCTGGCGTACCTGTGAAGTATCCTTCAATGGCCGGGTAGAAGCGGCCTCGTGGAGAAGGTTCGGGAGGAAGATGCGAAACGTCGTCCCGATACCGATCGCGCTTTCCACATCAATGAACCCGCGGTGCGCCTTCACAATTCCATAGACCACGGCCAGACCAAGCCCGGTGCCTTTCCCTTTTTCCTTTGTGGTGAAAAACGGCTCGAAGACCCGTGAGCGGATGTGTTCCGCCATTCCCATTCCCGTATCGGTCACAGAAATGCTGACATACGATCCTTCGACGACCTCGGCAATCGTTTTCTGTACTTCCGCACCCGTAACGACAGAACTCCGGATGGTGATCTGACCTCCGTTCGGGAGGACGTCGCGCGCATTCACGCAGAGATTGAGCAGAACCTGGTGCAGCTGGTTCCGGTCTGCGGAGATACGCGGCAGATTCGAATCGGTCACCACGTTGAAAACAACCGTCTTCGGAAAGGTGAGCGAGAGCATCTTCACCACTTCGTTGATGAGTGCATTTACATCAACCGGTTTGAACTGTACCTCCGTTTTCCGCGCAAAGGTCAGGATCTGCTGAACGAGCCCTGTCCCGCGGTCGATCGCCTGTTTGTTGATATCGAGGATCTGTTCGACACGCTGGCGGTCGCCGATATTTTTCAGCAGTGAGGTGGTGTTTACCAGGAGAATCTGCAGGATGTTGTTGAAGTCGTGGGCGATCCCGCCCGCGAGCGTTCCCAGACTTTCCATCTTCTGTGCCTGGCGAAGCTGATCCTCGAGTTTCCGGTGCTCGGTCATGTCCCGTGCGATACCGGCAAAGCCGGAGATTTCCTTCCCGAACATCATCGGAGCAAACGAAAAGTTCAATGGAATGCGCTGCCCGCTTTTGGTGATCATCTCCGAATCAAAATAGCTTTGCTTCATTTTCTGGTGAATCACCAGTTCCCGGTATTGGCTGAGGTATTCCTTCTGTTCGAGCAAGTCCCCGAGTTTTTTTCCGATAAGTTCCTGAGCTTTGTATCCCAGGAGCGGTGTCACGGCACCCTGGATGGTTTCGATCTGGAACTGATCGTTCGTTGTGAGCAGGATATCGTTGACCACGGCAAGCGACGACCTGAGCGCGTCATAGAGCGTGCTGACCACGATCTTGTGACGGAAGATAAAATAGACCGCGATCACAATCGCCAGCGTACAGGAGAAATAATACCACTGCCAGCCGAGATGCAGAATATTGAAGAAGACCGAATCGGTGAATGGTCCCGGCAGCACCAGGAGGAGAAGCACAAAACAGACAAAGAGAATATTGGCTTTTCCCGCCTTCTCATAAAATCCGCGGGCGCTCTCATACAACATGGCGATCCCGATGGCGAAGAAGATCGTCATCCATGTCAGGTAGAAGATATATCCGCTTTCGGTAACATGACCCGTATCGCTCAGCGGCGTGGCGATGAAATGGAGCAGGACGATGGCGTAGCTCAACAGACCGACACTGTAGATCGCACCGATAACGCTCTTTGATTTGAGGATTTCATAGCGCCGGACAAAAATGACAATAAAATGCAGAAAGAAAAAGGGAAGAAGCGCGTAGACGAAAATGGCGATGTGGTAGAGCATCGACCAGAGGAGCGGACTTATCTGATAACTCAGAAAATAGGCGGCAGTCCCGAGAAAGAGGAGACAGGAGACGCAGAAGAAATAGAACTGGCTGAGAATGTTATGCCGGGATTTGGCGAGAACGAAGAGCGCAATGATGAGATTGGCTGCGGCATATCCCAAAATAACCATTGTGTACAGCATACGTCAGTCTCCTCTCACCGTTCCGGTGAGCCGCCCGATGGATACTCCTCCGTACTTCCCGGTTCCGCTTTCCTCCAATTATCCGGGGTGAGGGGCAAATTCAGTTTTGAAAGATGCTCCGGTATCGTTTTAATTTACCCTCGATGACTGCGAACAGGAGTTCCGGATCAACCGGCTTGGTGAGATAATCATCAACGCCGAGCTGCACTCCTGATCGGACAATCACGCCTTCCTCGAGAGAACTCATAAAAACAAACGGTACATGCCGCAACTGCGGCTCCGCCTGCACCGCCTTGAAAAATTTGAACCCATCCAGCTCTTCATTGTCGAATTTGATGTCGCTGAGGATAAAATCCACCGCATTCGATCTGAGTTTGTCGAGCGCGGCATCCACCGTCGGCGCCGGGATCACGGCGTAACCGTTATCCGAGAGGAGTTTTTCCAGCGTCTCCAGTAACAGAAGATCATCCTCGACCACCAGGATGCGTGCCCTCGCCGTCATCTGCTGGAACCGCGAGAAAATGAACGGCTCGAGCCGCTTCACTTCCCCCTCGGATACGCCGAACTGCTGTTTCAACGCTTCGAGCGTTTCCGGACGCCGCGGATCCAGTTCACCCGTCAGGATCTTCCGTTCCACATTCTCAACATAAAGATCGAGACGGACATCGGATTCAACTGCCAGATGCTCGTCGAACGAGAGTTCCAGCAGTTCCTTCAGCTCCATCATCATCCGTGCGTCTTTGACCGTTGGTTGACCGTTCGTGTAGCACGATCTGACCTTCTTGCGGTAAAAATCGATCCGGTCCTCTTTTCTTTCCGGAACCGTCGCGCCGAGAAGCTCCATCTTATGATCATATTCGCTTGCAACGCGCTTCAGCCGGTTGAGAAATGCCACTTCCATTTGTGCGCGCATTTCCGAGCGAACAGTCTGCAGTTTCTCGTTCTGCTGTTTCAGCTGCAGCTGATACTGTTCCTCCACCTTCTTCAGGTCCACCTCAAACGACGATTGGGCTTCCTGGAGGATCTTCTTTCGCTCGGCATCGAGTTCCTGCTCATATTTCCGGCGATATTCTTCCTCCAGCTCCTGGCGAAGGACAAGCCGGCGCTTCTCGAAGACTTCCGATTCGCGCTTGCGGATTTCTTCCACCTCGTGCTCGATCTTCTGCTCGCTTTCCTTGCTCAGGCGGCGCTGTTCGGTATGGAAAGATTCCTGGAGCGACGCTTTGGCTGCATCGAACTGCTGCTGAAGCTGTGCTTTTTCCTTCTCAAACTTCTCCCTCAGTTCTGACATCACCTGCTTGCGGATCTCTTCTTTCTCCAACTGCTGCTGTTTTGTCGACTGATCGTGGAAAACCGTTTCGGCTTTCCGCAGAGCATCGAGAAGTTTGTGCTCATACGCTTCTTTAAGCTCTTTCTCGCGGCCCTGGAACGATTCGCGCTCACGACCGACGAGTGCATTTTCCTCTTCCTTGATGCGCTCCCGGAGCTGACGAACTTCCTGGTCATGCTGTTCGGCAAGCTGCTTCCGCATTCCCTGCTCGAGGAACGCAATCTCCTCTTTGTACTGCTTCTCGAGGCGTTCTTCGGATTTGGCGATTTCCTTCTGAAGCTGCTGCTGATAATCTGCCTCGAGCTGTTCGCGCGTGGCGGCGATCTGCTGATCGACCTGCTGTTTCAGCATCTGGCGCTGGGAGTCGATCTTTGCACGCTCATCGTCGAGGATCTTCTGGGCAAGCTGCTCGGCTTTCTGGAGCTCCTGCGTGAACTTCTGCTTATATTCGTCTTCGACGCGTGTTCTGACTTCCTGTTCGATCTCTGCCTGTGAAGGCCCCGGCAGCGGCTCGACGGGCATCGGCGGCGGCTGTTCATGTTCCAACTTCGGCGCTTCGACCCGCGGCGCCTCGGGAATGATGTGCGGCATCCCGCCCTTTTTATGCTCAAACAGCGCTATGCGCTCTTCAAAGGCAACGATGAACGGATTGTTCGGATAGATCTTCTTGGCTTCCGCCATCTGCGTTTTGGCAAGGTCGAACTGACGCTCGACGATGTACTTGTCGGCCTGGCGGAGCAGCTGGCGGAATAATTTCTCGTTCTGCTCGCGCTCTGCGGAGGCAGCCACCGCTTCTTTCGAAGGCGGCTGTGCAGGTCCCTGCGGTGTAGTGCCGGAAGTCATGGTCTTATTGAACGAATCTCCTCTTTCTTTTCAAAACCCTCAGTGCCTACACGCACAAAAAACTCTAATTTCCGACGGAATATATGAATATTCCTTATAAAATCAAATGGATGAAGTCATTAGGAACGTCATTTAAATCAAATCATTCGAAGAATTTGACAATGATAAGCGGAAGATGTACCTTTTCACAACAAAAGCTGAGGTTTATAGGAGGATTTTAGAATGAAAACCGCTTGTTTCTGTCTTTTCATCGTTCTTTTCCTCATTGCGTCTCTTCCGACCCGATTGAACTCACAAACGTATGAGCAGACGATACACAGTTTTGTCCGTCAGATTGCAGAAGGGAAGAGCGATGCGGTTGCTCCCCAGGTTGCTTCACTGCGCCAGCAATATCCGCTTACTCCGGGCGTGATGTATGTTGAAGGTTTGATCACGGCGGATGGGAAGGAAGCGATCCATTATTTCACGGTGATTGCCGACAGCTCGCCGCAGAATCCGTGGCGAGCCGATGCGCTGGCAAGGATGGTGGAATTGCTGCGGGCATCAGGTTCTGACAAGGATGCCTCTGTCCGTCTTGCCCAGCTCCGGAGTGAATATCCCAAATCGGGATATATCACGACCTCCTATTTTCAGACGCCGCAATTTGCAAACGACCGAACGCTCACACGCGTTGCATCCGGGACGGAATATTCGATACAGGTTGGAGCATTTGCGAAGAAGACGAATGCCGAGAAGTTGTGCAAGAAGATCAAAGCCGGCGGATACAAGGCAGAGGTTCTTGAAAATCTTTTAGATGGAAAAAACCTGCTCTATCTCGTTTGGGTAGGATCGTATTTATCGCCCGAAGCAGCGGATAAGGATCTGGCCGGTATAAAGACGAAGTACAGAATTGCGGGAGTATTACGGCCGAGGACGGCGTGGAAGAAGTGGTGAGGGGAGTACCTTCGAGCAGATAGAATCAGATTCTTTTACCTATTGAAAAGAGGCAACGTTGTGGGTTGTCTCTTTTTTTTATTTGGATTGATAGTGATCAAACACCTGCCTTTTGGTGATATTCATTCCTGGTTCATCCTCATCAAGGATTATACAGAAAACCAGCCATGATCTGTATTCCAATTGATCGTGCGTCGGTGCCGAATTCGAAAAAATTGTCCTGACGGATATTTCTCAACCCATGGGAATATAGCGCATCACAGGCAAGAACAAATTGATGGGTACTGCTGAGTGACATCCCCCGATGCAAGAGAAATGTAACGGATTAGCGCGGAATTGTCAAGCGATCATGGACCTGGTTTCCTCCATAAAACAACATACCCCGGCACGTACGTGTCGGGGCATGAACTCCGTTTCTACATTCCTTTCTATTTCAGAACCACGAGCTTTTTCGTGTCGGTAAAGTTGCCCGCAACGAGCCGGTAGAAATAGATTCCGCTCGGATATTTTTCAGCATTCCACCGCGCCACGTACTCTCCGGGCATCTTCACTTCATTCACCAGCGTAGCGACTTCCTGTCCGATCAGGTCATACACCCTGAGCACGACGCTGCTCTGATGCGGCACATCAAACCGGATCTCGGTGGAAGGATTGAACGGATTGGGATAATTCTGTTCCAGGCGGAACTGCCGCGCAAGGAACGGCAGGGGATCGTGCACCGCAAGGACCGTCCCGTAGCTGTAGAGGTCGCGGTAGGAGTTCAGCCAGTTGTTGTTTTTCCAGATCTGGTAGTCAAACTCGGACCTGTTCCCGTTTCCGTCGTAGCTGTACGTGTAATGGGCCGAATTGATCCAGCTCCCGTTGAAATGCTGTGTCGTGACGGCGCTGTCGCGCCCCTTGAAATCGTACCAGGTCTGAGTGTTGCTGAAGTTCATCCAGCTGCCTCCGCTCCAGATCTGGAAGAGATTCTCGATCTGTCTCCCGGACCCATCATAGGTATATGTATACATCTGGGAGTTTTGCCAGTCGGTAATCCAGGTCTGGTAGAGGAACTGCGTCAGCTGACCGCCCTTATAGGTATAGGTATAGTTTCCGCTGTTATTCCAGGCGGAGCCGGACCACGTCTGGAAGACAAGATTGATGAGACTGTCGTTGACGTCATACGAATTGCTGTCCTTGGTCGTATTCCTCCATGCGTTGGCGACCCAGCTCTGGGAAATGGACAGGAGCACCTTCTGCGACGAACCGTATGAATACGACGTATTACTGGAATTCACCCAGCCGGTGTCATTCCCCGTTTGGTAGAGCTGATATGTCAGCAGTCCGGAGGGATTGAACTGATACTGAAATCTGAAATTATTCTTCCAGGAAATTCCATTCCACGACTCATAGCCGTACTCTATATCGTGGCCGGACGGGTCGTACTCATAATAGTAGCGCGTGCTATCGTGCCAGGTACCGCCGAACCAGTACTCGAAGAGCGTTTCCGTTTCCTTCCCGCTGCCATCGTAGCTGTAAACATCCCTCGACGAATATACCCAGCCGAGCGAGTCGCTCCATTCTTCGGTGACATAGGTCGTAGTCTTCCCGGTACTGCTGTCGAACGAATACGTGTACCGTTCCACAGACACCCACGTGGAATGAGTGGTATCCCATGTCTCGTAAATATATTGTGTGATCCTGTAGTCGTCGGGAGATTTCAGGCCCGGGATGGTAGCATCGACGATGCGGTGCAGGCCATCGGCATTGGTCGAGGGTCCGCCCGGGCGCTGATTTAAAGGCGGTGTCTGCGGAGGCGCCCATTCGAATTTCCAGGCATCCTGGGGTTGCAACACTTGCGAGCTGCTGGTTGCGAGTGTGGATTGTGAGGCGGATGGCTGTGCATCGGTGAAGGACGCGAGTGTGGACAAAAAAAGAACGACAGCAAAACCGGTGGCAAAGGGTTTCATGCTGAACCTCTGATGTGATGGTGGACGGGAGAAACGTGATTGAAAAAGGTAGCGATAGTTTTCCCACATGTCAAGAGGTACGGAGGATATTCTCGGATTCGCCGAAAAGAGGAGGTTAGGGACTATCGGAGAAGCGTCAAATCAATCGAAATGAGAAGGTTATACGCAATGAAGCATCATCTCCAGAGGTGACGAACGCTTAACGAGGGCAACTCACTTCCCCCAGTGGAACGGCGAGTACGAGAGCTTCAGCGGCTTGAGAAGCTTAATCACTTTGTCCACGTCTCATGTCGCGAGCACAACAAGAACGGGATCGACTGGAAGAGGGTACTTCCTATTCACTCTCTCGAGTATGATATCCAGCCATAAACATCTTTACCAGACCCTTTCAGTTAGGACGATATACGGGTTGAATCTGTCAACATAGGCAACGATTCTTTTCGTCTGAGAGCCCACCGGTAGGTTGCAATTTGATCACGACTGAGAGCACCAATGCGAGTAGCATTGGTTTAACGGTCACATCCGAAACGGGGTAACCCTACGTCGTTTGAACGGTTACAGCTGACGTCAAACATCATGCCCGAGCACGCCGTGATCTTCTCCAGATGAATCACATGCCGGTAAGAACAACCTGGCATGGTTCTCTTTATCCCTACCCCGATGTTGGTTGTGTGGCAAGAGATTATTGCGGGATTGTCTGAAATTCTTCGATCGCACCCCGCCGAACAGACGTGGAGGTCCGGCCTCAATGAGGCGCATCTCGAACATGCGTCACCTCCATATGAAATCGACCTCACGGCACAACGAAAAATATGCGCTGCGATGTGGTGCTGAGCGGTGAAAAATAATCTCTTTGCGTTGCGGGATCCGTCCATGAAATTACGTGTTCACTTGCCGCATAGACCGCCACGAAAACAGTGTCACCACTCACGATACCTTTATGGGCCAGCCAGGATGCCGGAATACTTCCTGAATATGTGTCCGAGTTCCTCAATACTTCTACCCCATAGACCTGAAAATAATCCGGTGGTAGCTGGCTTACCCGATTAGTCTTTCCGAGGAACATGAATACGCTTCGCCAATCGGTTGAAGTGTTCGTCAGTTTCCCCGAAATTATTGCGGTGTCCCCCGCCATTGTGGTCGCGGCACTCTCAACGTCAAAATCGGGCAGCTTTCCCATAAAGACGTAAGGCCAGGTTCCGTGTGCACCTCTGCCAAACCGATAGTTATAAATCTTCATTGTCCCGTAGCCGTCCTTGGAGATTGTGATGGTGTAATCACCGGCGGGCAGACTTTCGATTTTCCATCTTCCGAAAGAGTCAGTTACTGCCGAATACATCGTTCCGTCGATGGTAACGAGGAACCCTCCACCGTTCGCATCCGGATACTTCCCGCTTTCAGATTGCACAGAAACCATTCCAAAGAGAGTTCCTTGTAATGCCGGACCGGTAACGCCGAATGGACGGGACCCCGTGTCTGATTCTTTACATGCTGATGATATGAAAATCA
>Ga0335079_10001411_pt1 | contig 27292 bp, 18 predicted proteins | sample Lox_Sample_33_FD_206719 | JGI IMG/M metagenome (GOLD analysis project Ga0335079, IMG submission 206719) | Soil microbial communities from Loxahatchee National Wildlife Refuge, Florida, United States - Lox_Sample_3.3 | ecosystem: Environmental > Terrestrial > Soil > Wetlands | place: USA...
CTTGGGTTTCCGGCGTTGCCCCAGCCGGGCCAGTGTCCGCATGCTCGCCTTCCGGGCGCTCAATATTCTGAACAATGACAGAAATGCGCCGATTGGACGGGTCCAGGGGCTCGGCGGGGTTTCGCAATAACTGGTCGGCATATCCCCGCACCTGAGACACCTGGTCGCCGCGGAGCCCGCGGCTTTGCATGAGACGTCGGGCGGCATTGGCGCGATCGGTGGAAAGCTCCCAGTTCCCATAGTTGCTCTTGCCCGCGTACGGTTTGGAATCGGTGTGGCCTTCGATCGAAACCTTATTGGGCAGTTTTCCAAGTTCCTGTGCCAGCAGGACCAGCAACTCGGCTCCGTTGCCGTTGGGACTGGGATTGCCACTATCAAAAAAAGTCCCTGTGGCGGTTTCGAGTAGCTCCACACGGAGTCCTTCCGGAGTCACGCTGATTTTGATTTGGTCTTTCATCTTGTCGAAATCACTGAGTTGATGAATGCGTTTCTCCAGTTCCTCCTTCAATCTCGGCATGTCATCTTTGGTAAATGCGAGATTGTCTGCCGTCCCACTCTTGCCCGACCCGATCTTGTCCGCCGTGCCCGCCGGGTCTTTGAAGTAGCCGGCAATAGCCTCTTTCACTGGCTTGCTGCTGTTCAGCAGCCAGAGCACGATAAACAGCGCCATCATGGCGGTAACGAAGTCGGCATACGCCACCTTCCACGCGCCGCCATGGTGCCCGCCATGTCCGGCTTTCTTTTTGATAACGATGATGGGCCGGTTTCTGTCCATTGGGCCGGTGCGGGTTAGGCCGAGGCTGCTGCCTCTGCTGCGGCAGGCTCGCCGCCGCCTTTGCAGGTCTTTTCTACCTCAAGAAAGGATGGTCGCACGTGTCCAGGGATGGCTCGACGGCCTACTTCAACAGCCATGATCGGAGCCGTTCCCTTCAGGAACGAGATCATAAGCACGCGCAGCACGTGCAGATAGGCGTGTTCATCTTCGGCGAGCTTCGCCATATTGGCGGCGATGGGTCCCACAAGCCCATAGCAGAGCAGGATTCCGAGAAACGTGCCGACCAGGGCTGCAGCCACTTTGTGTCCGATTTCTTCCGGAGGCCCGCCCAGTGCACCCATGGTGATCACCACGCCAAGCACTGCGGCCACAATACCCAGGCCGGGCAGGGAATCAGCCATGCTGCTCAACGAGGCCACTGGCTGACTGGCCGAGTGATGGTGCACTTCCATGTCCAGGTCCAGCAGTTGGTCCAGTTCGAAGGCATCCACTCCGCTGATTGCCATCCGCATGGTGTCGCAAAAGTAGTCTCGTATGTGGTGATTCTTCAGGAAAGCCGGATTTTTCGAGAGGATGGCACTCTTGGCCGGGTCTTCTACGTCACTTTCCAGCGACATCAATCCTTCCCGGCGCGCCTTATTGAGCAACTCATACATCATTTTGAGCGAGTCCAGATAGTACTTCTCCGTGAACTTCGATCCGCCGAACACGCCTCCGATCCCGCTCGCAATCTGCTTCAGGATATGTAGAGGATTGGCGATCAGCACCGTTCCAATCGCCGCCCCTCCGATTACCACCAGTTCCGCAGGTTGGACCAGGACCTTTAGGTTGCCGTGTTCAAGCAGGTACCCGCCGATCACTGCTCCGAAAACGACGACGATTCCGATAATCGCAAACACGTTAACCGACCTCTAGCATTAAGTTGCCACACCCGATGCAGCCTTACTCTTTTGGCGGTCATGTTCCAGTATCAGCGTCGCTCGGCCGAGGAGGGATTCGACGCTGTCGCTGGCTTTCGCAGATGCGTGCCCTTGCGAAGTGGTAATCGCCAGGTCCTCCCCCCACCAATGTAATTCCGCCTGCCCCACCGCCTTCTGCAGGCGCTCGGAAACCGTCTCCAGTCCATCGACGGTGCAGTGAATCGCTATCACCAGAAACAGATCATCTGCCCAGCGCCCCAGGAAATCCGTGGGACGAATGCCATTGCGAATGGTTTCCACAACTGCATCCAGTACCGCGTCCTCTGCCTCCCGCCCGAAGCGCGCCATGACTTTCTGCAGCTCTTCTACCCGGACCCAGACCACACCAAAGGGAAGACCGTGTTCGTTGAGGGTCGCCAGATTCTGCCTTACATGAAACTCGGTAAATCCTCGGTTAGGAATGCCCGTAGCCCGATCCAGGCAGCCATTTATTGCCAGAATGTCCTGGCGGCGATTGCTCGCGGAGGCAGGATGCAGTTCTTCAAAAGCCCCCGCCGTTCCGATGACGCTGCTGTGCTGATCTCTCAGCGGTGTGGTCCAGACCCCCACTCCCACCCGGTGCCCGGCCTTGTGCTGAAAATACGCGCGGTAGTGACGTGCCTTGCCCTCGTGCATCGCTGCCGAGAACAGGCATGTCGCTCCGCAGCAGCCGCAGCGGCGACCATCGCAATTCACCAGAATTGTGTCCCGGCAAGAATGTCCGATGATCTCGTGCCCGTGATAGCCGGTGATCTGTTCCGCACGCCCGTTCCAGAATCGGATCTTGCGTTCACGGTCTGCGAGAAAGATCCCCGTCTGCAGATTGTCCAGGACGGTGCGAAAGATTTCGGCGTCCTGAAAGTCAGCCATGGCATGCCTCGGTGCTACGGATTTTCATCGGCAGCGGGAATGAAAGCCTTCAGGACCGGGAGGAAACGTTCCGGGCAAGAAAGGGCCGCGCATCGCCGTTTTCGACGACAACCGCGGCCCGCTGTCAGGAGGGAAGTAAAAAGAGCTAGGTAGAGGCGGCGGTGCCCGGCCAAGCCGGGTTCAGCACGGCCCGAATCGCACCTAACAACTCGCTATTGTCCGCCGGCTTCTGAAAAAACGCTGTGGCGCCAGCCTTTAGCACACGCTCGCGGTTGTATTGCGGATCGCGCGCGGTCAATACAATGACTGGAATGGTCGCCAGCGATGCGCTTTGTTGCAATCGCTCCAGCACCACGAAACCGTCGCCAGCTGGCAGTCCGATGTCCAGGATGATCAGGTCAGGGTGTTCTTTTTGTGCCATGGACATGGCGGAAAAGCCATCGGTCGCATAGGCGGTGTCGTAGTGGTTGGCTCGCAGCCGCAGGTTCAGCCCGCGTCTGAGATCCGGATCGTCGTCAACGATCAGGATTTTCGGTTTATCCATTCCGTCCTCTTTCCCCGGCACCGATGTGTGCCGGCTGCTCTTGCGCCTGGACCAGATCCAGCCCCTGGCGCTGAAGTATGCTCATCACTGTTTCCGTGATGCTGTCGACGACCCCTTGGCTTCGCTGCTCCAATGTCTCCGTCGCATCGCTCGCAGGAAGCGGTACTTCCGTGGTTGAGAGCTTGAACGCCGCTCTGGTTTTCAATTCGTCGGATCGTTCTAATTGTTCGCGGATACGCTTCATCAGAATCTCAACTCCTTTTTGGTCCGCACAAACGACAAGCATCAGGCTCTCCCACCGTCCGCTGTTGCCGATCAGAGGCAACACCACATCGCGGTCCGGAAATATGCAGCGGCGGAGAATGTCCAGGCAGTGCTCGCGGGTCTCGCGCCAATTCCCCAGGGCAGGCGCGATCAGGGGTGTCAGCTCAACCCTCACCAACGCGATAGGTTCGCGCACCCGGCCTTTCTCTGTAATGGCGGGTAGGAGCAACTTCGAGAGCGAGAAAAGAGGCAAGGTGAAAGAGAAAATGCTCCCATGTCCCGGCTGGCTCTCCACCCAGATTCGCCCGCCCTGCAGCCGGACGAGTTCCTTGGCAATGTACAGTCCCAGGCCCAGGCCCTTGCGAGTGCTCTCGGAGGCATTCGGGTCCTGGTAAAGGCGTTCAAAAATGAGACTCTTGCATTCAGGACTGATGCCGCGCCCGGTATCGCTCACCGAGACATACACGAAGTCGGCGTCATTCTCACTCAGGCAGGCCTCCACCACAACGGAGCCGTCCGGAGCCGTGAACTTTACCGCGTTGTCAATCAGATTGGTAAGTATCTGCAACACGCGGTCCGGGTCGGCGCAGACGAGCGGGATTCGGCTGTCGATCGCCAGTTCCAGCCCAATGTGTTTTTCCTGGGCGCTGGTCCGCAGCATGGCAACCGCTTGCCGCAGTACATCCTGCAGGACCATGCATCGCGGCTCGACCCGCAGCTTTCCGGATTCAGCCCGGGCGGTTTCGAGCAGGTCGTCAATCATGGTGCGGAGTTGGTTCACGCTTCGCAGGACGGTTCCCAGATGCTCCCGTTGTTCCCCAGTCACTCCGCCAGCCAGGCCGTCAAAGAGAATGCTGACGAATTGGTAGATTGAGGTAAGCGGCGTGCGCAGTTCGTGCGATACGTGGGACAGAAACTCATCTTTGAATTGCAATTGCTGCTTCCGGCTCATGTCGAGCGATGTCAGCAAAGCCTGCCGTTCGACGGCGTAGCGCATGGCGCGCGCCAGTTGCTTCCCGTCGAAGTCCCCCTTTACCAGGTAATCCTGCACGCCTTGATGGACCGCCTTGGCCGCAAGTTCCTCGTCTTCCTGGCCGGAGAGAACAACGACCGGCACACCCGGCGCCTGGTTCAGCACGTTACGGATGGTTTCCGCACCGCGGCTGTCGGGTAGATTCAGGTCGAGCAGCACGAGCGATGGCGGTTCCTGATGCATAGATTCAAGCCCCACCGAGAGCCGGTCCACGCAGGAAACTTCCATGTCCGCATTCGCTTCCACCAGCCGCAGGCGCACCAGGTCGGCGTCTCCCGGGTTGTCTTCGATCAACAGGACTCGCGCAGTATGGTTACTCATGCTTTCCCTCGCGCGGCAGGCGGGCGAACCCGAGCCAATATTCTCCAATCGAATTCACTGCCGCGACGTAGTCGCGCAGATTGCGCGGCTTGCTTACGTAGCAGTTGGCCCCGGTCTCGTAACTGAGCACAATGTCGTGGGTGGCGTTGGAAGTGCTGAAGACAACCACCGGGATCTTGCGCAGTACGGGATCTGCCTTGACCTCCGCCAAGACAGTTCGCCCGCTCTTGCCGGGCAAGTTGAGGTCGAGGATCACCAGATCAGGCAGCACCGCCCGGGCATGCTGTCCCTGGCCCCGCAGAAAAGCGATCGCCTCTGTCCCGTTCAGGACAGCATGAATGTGGTCAGGACAAGTGTTTCGTCCCAGAATCTCGCGCACCAATTCGCTGTCTGCGGGATTGTCGTCAACCAGCAGGACTTCAGCAGCGGGCAAGTTGTTGGCCGTCTCTTCCATGTTCCTCTAGGGGCAGGGTGAAGCTGAAACAGCTTCCACCGTCAGGTTGCGATTCCACCCAGATCCTTCCGCCGTGCCGTTCGATGATGCGCTTGCACGTGGCCAATCCAATCCCGTTGCCGGGGTACTCCTCACGACTGTGCAGTCGCTTAAAGAGAACGAAGATCTCTTTGGCCTGTTCGGGGGAAATCCCGATGCCATTGTCCTCGACCGCGAATACCCAATCGCCGCCATTCTGTTCTGCGCGGATCTGAATCACTGGTCCGGATTTACTGCGGAACTTGATGGCGTTACCGATCAGGTTCTGAAAGACCTGCGTCAGCTGCGAGGAGTCCACGGGCAAGATCGGCAGGGCGTCACACTTCACAATCGCGTTACTTTCCTGAATGGCAGCCTGCAGGTTCACCAGGCTCTGCTCGACGATCTTGCGAAAGTCCGTATTTTTCAGTTCCATCTCCCGCCGTCCGGTACGCGAATATCTCAGCAGGTCCTGAATCAGGGTTTGCATACGCGTGGCGCCGTCGGTTGCATAGTGAATGTACTTGTCCGCCTGGGAGTCAAGCCTCCCTTGGTATCGCTCGGCCAGCAACTGCGTATAAGCGGCCACCATGCGCAGAGGTTCCTGCAGATCGTGCGAGGCGACGTAGGCAAACTGCTCCAGGTCCTGGTTGGACTGCGCCAATTCCTCGGCCTTGTGCGCCAGGGCTCTGGCCGCCTCTTTACGCTGGGTGATGTCGGTCCGAATGGCTACATACTGACGGGGTGCTCCGTCGAGGCCGAGGAACGGAACGATGGTCGTGTCGACCCAGTAGAGCGACCCGTCTTTGGCCCGATTGCAGACCTCGCCATGCCACACCCGGCCGTTTGAAATTTCGTTGTACATCTGACTGAAGAACTCTTTGGAGTGCTGGCCGGAACGGATGATCCTGTGGTTTTGGCCGATCAGCTCTTCCCTTGAATACTTGCTGAGGATGCAAAACCGGTCATTCACATACGTGATGTTTCCCTCGACGTCAGTCATGGTTACGTCGGCGTGCTGGTCGAGCGCAAATCGTTGATCCGCCAGTTCCCTTAGAGCTTTCTCGCTGGCCTCCAGGCTCTTTTTCAGAGCGTCTTCAATGCGGATCCGTTCGGTGACATCGCGAAGTATGACGGTAAACAGCCGCTTAGCACCGCTGACCGCCTGCGAGATCGAGGCCTCGATCTGGAACTCTTCCCCGTCCGATCGCCGCGCCCAGAGTGAACCCAGCGCGCCCATGCTGCGATTGGTGAGTCCGGTTCTTCCGAATCGCTGGATGTGACCGGCGTGGGCTTCGCGGTAACGTTGCGGAATGAATCGTTCGATGGGCTGGCCCAGCGCCTCTTCGGCAGCGCAACGGAACATTCGCTCAGCCGCAGCGTTGAACAGCAATATGCGCTGGTGCTCATCCACCGTAATGATGGAATCCATCGCCGACTCGATAATGGACGCCAGATGATCCCGGCTGTCGTGCAGTTCCTCCTCCGCCCGTTGCGTTGCCACTTCTTCGTTGGGCAGCATGCCTGTGCCTGCTGACGACGCGTAAAGACGAAACCGTGCCGCCAAGCCCATGCGTTACTCATCGGCTCTTCGGCCGTCCTCTTTAGTTTGTCCCCAGACCGCTTTCCGCCGTTTTTCGCAGCGGCACTGATCACACATCGGCTTACGAAGGTAACCGTACTTTTTAGGTTCACTTGGCCCTGGTCATACCACGGTAACTTGTGCGAAATGAAGACTGGAGTGATATTTGCCGAAAGAGAACCCAGCGAACACTGTCTTCTGGTTCTCGGCGGTGAGATTTCGCACGAGTTTATTGGCAGGAGAACTGAGTTGTTGTTTGCCGTCAAATCGGCCGCTTTGCAAATGCGGAACTCGCACTTCAGGCAACTAGGCTTGCTTGGGGCGCTCCTGTTGGCGGCTATCCCTGGCCATGCTCAGCAGATGGATCTGACCGACAAGAGCCTCGAAGACCTGATGAATATTAAGGTCACGTCCGTCGCCCGGACCGAGCAGAGTCTCTCGCATTCCGCCGCTGCGGTATTTGTCATCACCGCTGCCGACATCCGTCACTCCGGCGCGACTACTATTCCCGATCTCCTGCGCATGGTGCCTGGCATGGACGTAGCACAGATCAATGCCAATACCTGGGCGATCAGCGCGCGAGGTCTGAACGACCGCTTCAGCAACGAGCTGCTGGTGCTTGTTGACGGCCGGAACGTCTACACACCGACCTTCGGCGGTGTTTTCTGGGACGTGTTGGATGTGCCTTTGGAGGACATTGCTCGCATCGAAGTAATTCGCGGACCGGGCGGGAGCGTGTGGGGCGCCAACGCCGTGAACGGCGTGGTCAACATTGTCACGAAGAAAGCTGCCGAGACGCAGGGCGGCATGCTGGTAATCGGCGGGGGCAATCTCAACCAGGGCTTCGCAACCCTGCAGTACGGAAGTCACTTGGGAAAGAACACCGACTATCGCATCTATTCGAGATACTTCAACCAGTCGCATCTGCCCACCACCTCGGGAACCAATGGCGACGATGCCTGGCGGCTGCTCCGCGGTGGTTTTCGCAGTGACACCACCCTTTCCTCGCATGACACCCTGACCTTCTCGGGCGATATCTATGGTGGCAATGAAGACGATCTGACGGGCATTCTGTTGTCGGTCACTTCGCCGGTCGAACAACTATTCAGCACACAAACCGGGCTTGCTGGCGGCTTCGTCCAGTCGGTTTGGAACCACAAATACTCAGATCGCTCCGATACTAGCCTTCAGATCTCCTTTGATCGGTACCGCCGCGATGATTCCCTTGGAGAAGTACGGAAATCGTTCAATATCGAGTTCCAGCACCACCTGCGTTGGGGAACCCGTCAGGACATCGTGTGGGGCCTGCAATACCGCAATACCGACTCCGATACGATTGGAGATCTGACCGCTTCTCTGAATCCCTCGGACGTCAACATGCAGATATTCGGTGCATTCGTGCAGGACGAGATAGCGCTGTTGCCCGACAAGCTGTTCCTGACCATCGGTACCAAGCTGGAGGATGACTACTACGTCGGCTTTACTCCCATGCCGAGCGGACGCCTGGCTTGGACTCCGGATAAGCACCACATGCTCTGGGCCGCTGTTTCCCGTGCGGAACGGACTCCAGCAGAGACGGATACCGCCACTCGCGAGAACTTCGGGGGATTCATAAATTCCAGCGGCACACCCGTGCTGACCGCTCTTATTGGCAACCCCAACTTCAAAAGTGAAGGACTAACAGCTTACGAGTTCGGCTATCGCACCCGGGTCAGCGACCATCTTTCTCTCGATCTCGCCACTTTCTACAACGACTACGACCATCAACAGACGACCGAACCGGCGGCTCCGTTTTTCGAAACGGTTCCGGCGCCTGCCCATCTTGTGCTTCCTATGACTTATCAGAATCTGCAGTATGGCGAAGCCCACGGTCTCGAAGTCTGGGTGAACTGGAAGGTGATGGATCGCTGGACCTTGAGTCCGGGTTACGCCTTCGAAGCCGTGCATATGCACGTGCAACCTGCGAGTCAGGACACGGAGACGAACGCAGACACCGAGGGCAGCAGCCCCAAACACAGTGCGCAACTGCGCTCGCATCTTGACTTCGGGCGCGGGTTCTCATGGGATGCTGCGGCTTATTTCGTAGATCGGCTCAGCAGCCTCAACGTGCCCTCCTATACCAGGGTGGATAGCGGATTCACCTGGCGCTTAAGCGAGGGCCTCTCCGCCAGCGTCGTGGGCCAGAACCTGGTGCAAGACCGTCACTTGGAATTCGTCGACGATACCGAAGTTCTGGCCTCAACCATGGCCCGACGCAGTGTGTACGGCAAACTGACCTGGCAGTTCTGATGGCCGGTAGAAAGGAAAACGTGGAGCGCAGCAAACGAAATTTTACGAGTCAATCGGAACCGTTCTCCGCAGTTCGCGCCGCCTCAGCGACACGGTGGACGCGGCTCGCCGCCTGGACTGTGCTGTTTTCACTCTCCGTGGTTGCGCTCGCACAGTCCGCTACCGAATACCAGGTCAAGGCCGCGTTTCTCTTCAACTTCGCCAAATTCGTGGAATGGCCTGCGGATGCCTTCCTCAGTGCCGATGCTCCTTTGCAGATCTGCGTGCTCGGTCAGGACCCCTTCGGCCGCGACTTTGAACAAGTCATCGAAGACAAAACTGTAAACGGCCACCGTTTGGAAATCATCCACCCTCTTGGCGTGCCCCAGGCCAAGGCCTGCCAGATCCTCTTTATTCCGACCTCAGAGAAGTCGCAAATGCGGCAAATCCTCCAGGGACTCCGGGGATCCAGCGTCCTCACCGTCGGCGATACCGATGGCTTTGCCAAAATGGGCGGCGTCATCAACTTCGTGTTGGATGATGGCAGAGTTCGCTTCGAAATCAATCTCAAAGCCGCCGAGCAGTCTCACCTCAAGCTCAGCGCGCGTCTCTTGACTGTCGCCAAGCTGGTTTTGTCCGAGGATTCCGGGGGTAACTGAATGCGCCGCGTGCGCGACATGTCCATCGGACGGAAACTCACCGTCATCATCATGTCCATCACAGCCGTTACGCTGCTGCTGGCATGCGTGGTCATGGTGGCCTACGACCTGGTGACTTACCGGCGTGAGATGGTCGCCGATTTGTCTACCCTGGCCGAAGCCGTCGCCAGCAACAGTACCGCCGCGCTCACCTTCCATGACGACCAGGCGGCGCAGGAGGTGCTTCGATCCTTGCGCACTCAGCCGCACATCATCGCGGCTTGTCTCTATACCCAGGATGGCAACGTCTTTGCCACTTATGTTCGGGGAGGTCAGGACAGCAATTTTTCCCCGCCCCGCCCGCGTCCTGAAGGCAGCGTTTCCGCGAATGGCCGATTCCTCCTGTTCCGTCCCGTGATGCTGGCCAAAGAGCAAATCGGCACGGTCTACCTTGAATCCGATTACTCGGAAATGAAAGCCCGCCTGCATACCTATCCGGCTGCCTTGGCCCTGGTCTTGCTGATTTCTTCTGTCGTCGCGTTCGGCCTGGCGGCGCGCTTGCAGGCCTTGGTTTCGCGGCCGATCCTCGACTTGGTGGCGACCACCCGCAAGGTCTCAGACCAGAAAAACTACTCCATCCGCATGCCGGTCTCCGGCAAAGACGAGATCGGCCTGTTGGTCGCCAGTTTCAACGACATGCTGGCCCAGATTGAGCAGCGCGACGAGGAACTGCAGCGCCACCGCGACAACCTCGAGGAAGAAGTTGCGCGCCGTACCGCCGAACTGCAGACTCTCAACGTTGAGTACGCCTCCGCCAAAGACGCCGCCGAGGCCGCCAACCGCGCCAAGAGCGAGTTCCTTGCCAACATGAGTCACGAAATCCGCACGCCCATCAATGGCATCATGGGAATGACGGAGCTGACCCTCGATACCGAACTCAGTGCGGAACAGCGCGATTACCTGGAGATGGTCAAGCTGTCAGGCGAATCGCTGCTGGGCGTGATCAATGACATTCTGGATTTCTCCAAGGTGGAATCGGGCAAGCTCGACCTGGAGACCATTGACTTCAACCTCTACAACTGTGTCGGCGAAACCGTCAAAACCCTCGCCTTTCGTGCCCATCAGAAGGGTCTGGAACTCGCCTACGACGTGAACCCCGACGTGCCTGCTCGCCTCGCTGGAGACCCCGGCAGGCTGCGTCAGATTCTCGTCAATCTGGTCGGTAACGCCATCAAGTTCACAGAAAAAGGCGAGGTGCTGGTGCAGATCGAGCGTCTGCGAGAGAAAGACGGAATGACGGAACTGCACTTCAAAGTCTCGGACACCGGCATCGGTATTCCCTTTGAAAAACACAAGCTTCTTTTCAAAGCGTTCTCGCAGGCGGATAGCAGCACCACTCGCCAATATGGTGGCACCGGCCTGGGCCTAGCCATCTGTGCTCGCCTGGTCGAGCTGATGAAAGGCAACATCTGGCTGGAGAGCACCGCCGGCGTGGGCAGCACGTTTCACTTTACCGCCTGCTTTGCTCCCGCCTCCGTCGCCGAGGAACCGCAGTCGCTCGCCGAGGAGGCCGAGCTGCGCGGCATTCCTTTGCTCGTTGTGGATGACAATCGCACCAATCGCCGCATTCTCTGCGGCATGGCCCGTGGCTGGGGCATGCGGCCCGCTGAAGCAGAGAACGGCACGGCCGCGCTGGCCGCCTTGGATATTGCCCGGCGCGAAGGCGATCCCTTCCGCATCCTCCTGACCGACATGCACATGCCGGGCATGGACGGCTTCGAGCTGGTCGAAAGAGTACGAGCTGGCGCCGATGCTAATACCGTCGTTCTCCTTCTGACTTCTGCGGGGCGCGCGGGCGACGGCGCTCGCTGCCGTCAATTGGGCATTTCCGCCTATCTTTTGAAGCCCGTTCTCAAGGCCGATTTGCTGACTGCCCTGCGCACCGCCTTGGGAAGCCAGCAATCGCCCGAACCCGCGTCTCTGGTTACGCGGCACACCTTGCGCGAGTCTTCCAACAAATTGGAAATTCTGGTGGCCGAGGACAACCCCGTCAACGAAATGCTGGTCGTTCGTTTGCTGCAGAAAATGGGACACACCATAACCGTGGCCCACAACGGCAGGCTGGCCGTCGATCTGGCTACCAGCCGCCGTTTTGACGTGGTGTTCATGGACGTGCAAATGCCCGAGATGGACGGCCTGACCGCCACTTCTCTCATCCGGGCCGGCGAGAAGCCGGGCACCCGCATTCCCATCTTCGCCATGACCGCCCACGCAATGAAGGGCGACCGCGAGCGTTGCCTCGAAGCTGGCATGGATGGTTACATTCCCAAGCCCATTCGCTTTGGCGACGTCGAAAAAACACTGGCCAGTCTCGGACACAGCACTGAGCAATCCGCGCCTGCTCCCACGCCATCCCCGGCTGCTGTCTCCTGGAACCGCAAAGAGGCGTTGGACCGCGTAGACGGCGATCAGGATCTGCTCCAGGAACTCTGTCAGATCTTCCTGCAGGAAGCGCCGAAACTCATGAGCAGGTTGAAGGAAGCGGTTGGCTCTCAGGACTTTGACGGCGTAACCAAGAGCGCGCACAGCCTCAAAGGTGAATCCAGCTACCTCAGTGCCGCTGCGGTTTCCACCGCGGCGCGGGAGCTCGAACACATGGGCCGCGAGAAGGATCTCTCCCGCGCCCCGGATACGCTCATCGTCCTCGAGCACGAACTCGCCCAGTTGTGTTCTGCCTTGGAAGATATGGCCGGAGTACGCTCGTGAACACTGTTGAACCACTTCCCAACCCGACCCCCGATGCACAATCCGCCGGCGCAGCCGCGAACTGTGTCTTGATCGCCGAAGACGATCCCATCTTTCGCCGCATCCTGCACCGTTGGCTTGAACAGTGGAACTACGAGGTCGTCGCCGTCGATAATGGCCTCGAAGCCTGGAATGTTTTGCAGCGCGAGAAGTCTCCGCCCCTGTTGATTCTCGACTGGATGATGCCCGGCCTCGATGGCGTGGAAGTCTGCCGGAAAGTGCGGCAACTTGATCCCGGACCCTACCGCTACATCCTTCTCCTTACCGCAAAAGACGACAAGCATGACGTCGTCGAGGGACTCGAAGCCGGCGCCGACGATTACCTGACCAAGCCCTTCGACGTGAATGAACTCCGCGCCCGCGTCCGCGCCGGTCAGCGCATCATCGAACTTCAGGACGCCTTGCTCCGGGCGCAGGACGCTCTGCAATTCCAGGCCGCCCACGATCCCCTCACCGCGCTCTGGAACCGCGGCTCCATTCTCGATCTGCTGCAAAAAGAGCTGCAACGCGGCCAGCGCACCGGCGAACCGCTGGGAATCATGATGTTGGACCTCGATCATTTCAAGCACATCAACGACTCCCACGGACACCTGGCGGGCGATGCCGTCCTGCGCGAAGCCTCTCGCAGAATGGTCGCGGCGGTCCGCACTTACGACTTTGTCGGCCGCTACGGCGGCGAGGAGTTTGTCGTGGTCGTTCCTTGCTGCGACATGCCTGCGCTTCAAGTAATCGCGGAACGTGTGCGCTCGAGTTTTGCCAGCGTCCCCGTCGAGACCAGCGCCGGGCCTGTTCCCGTGACGCTCAGCATCGGCCTGGCTAGCGCGTCCGCCGACCAGGCCGCGCCCAGCAGCGAGGAACTGTTGCGCGCCGCCGACATCGCCCTTTACCGCGCCAAGGCCAACGGCCGCAACCGCGTGGAAATCGCCGACGCCCTCCCGCCCCGCATTTCGCCACAGCCTGCCGCCTGGGCCTCATCGGACCCGGAGCGCATCACCCAGCGCTGAGCCAACCTACTTGCTCCGGCCGGGTCGCGATCGTTCTTTGAGAGCTAATCCGGTTTCGACAAACACTCGCACGTCGCGCTTCAACTACAGCCACTCGTTGTTGCGCATGTCATCGTTCTTCCTTCTGTCAAGAAGCCGTTCGAGCCTCTGCACACTCTCAAGTCTACGAGCCTTCTGGTAGTACCCCACACCTCCTGCTAACTTCTCGGACCAACCGCGGAAGATGCGCGGCACCGTCTGTGACGCGATTGTGAATCGAGCTCAGGAGGATTTCGTGGTCCAGGAAAGACGACATACCGCGCAATCGTGGTGGCGAAACATTCAACTGTACTGGGTGCTTTGTGCGCTTTGCATGCTGGCCCATGGCGCTTGGGCGCAGAAGGACCGCTCGGGTCTGAACGGAACTGTGAGTGATGCCTCCGGCCGTGTTGTGCCCGGAGCTCAGGTCGTCGCGATCCAGGAAGCTACCGGCTTGCGGCGCGAAACCGTCTCTACCGATAACGGGACCTATGACCTTCCCGAGCTTCCGATCGGCGTCTACACCGTTACATTCAGCCACTCAGGGTTCCAGTCGCTCCGATTCGACGCTGTGATTCAGCGGCTGGAACAGACTCGCACCTTGAATGCAACTCTGCAGGTTGCTGGAGGCAAGGAACAGATAGAAGTCTTGGCCAGCGCTCCGGAGGTGGATCAGACCTCCAACTCCCTGGGTACCAACATTGAGAGCAAGCAGGTCCGCGAGCTTCCCTTGAACGGACGCAACTGGGCCACGTTAACAGCCCTGGCTCCGGGCGCGATTGACACCGGAGGAAGCAATCAGCGTTCGATTCGCTTTGCCGGCCGGGGACGCGACGATAACAACTTCAACTACGACGGCGTCGACGCTACCAACATCATCAATCAGGCCCAACAGCCCTACGTGCGGTTGGCCATTCCTCTGGACACCATCCAGGAGTTTCGCGTGGACTCCATGTTGGCCACGGCTGAGGAGGGGGGAACGGCAGGCGGGCAACTGATCGTCGGCTCGCCTTCGGGCACCAATCAATTTCATGGCGATGCGTTCGAGTTTCTGCGCAATAACGCGCTGGATGCGACCGAGCCCATTGATGTCTTGAATCCGGAGCAGCCGCCCTTCCACCTGAATCAGTTCGGGGGGGCGGTTGGTGGTCCAATTGTGCGCAACCGGGCCTTCTTCTTTGCCGCCTACGAGGGTTATCGGCAGATTCTCGGGCAGACGCTTCCCGGTTTTGTCCCAAGTGATGCATTTCGCGCGCAAGTCCTGGCCCAGTCCCCCGCTTTGGCTCCGATTCTGAATGCCTACCCTCGCGGCACAACGCTGATCAGTCCGGACATCGCTCAGTTCGTCGGCGAAGGCAGTCAAAACGCTCACGAAGATTCAGGAATGTTTCGCGTCGACTATCAGTTTTCTAACGCCACGAGCGCATTTGTGCGCGCCAACTTCGACTCAGCTGTAAGCACGGTACCGCTGGCGGGTTCTACCGGGCAGTATCTGGAGGGGCAGACCGAGAGCAACTCGTCCCCGGTGAACGTGGCTGTCTCGCTGCTGCATGTCTTCTCTCCGACCCTCATCAATGAAGTAAAGTTCGGATTCAATCGCAGCACTGCCATCAACACCAACATCAATCAGACGGGTTTGCTTTATGCCGTCTCGGTTTCCGGTTTCACCACCTTGAACAACAACCGGATCAGCACGGGGGTGGCGAACTCCTTCTCCTGGATCGATAACCTGACTTGGGTGAAAGCGCGGCACGTGGTCAAGGCCGGGGCCGAGGTGCGCCGGATTCAGATGGATCAGGGCAGTACCGCCAGCGGTTCGATCAGTTTCTCCTCCACCGACAACTTTGCCGCCGATGCCGTAAGCACCGCGAGTCTTACCGGCGCTCTGCCGTTGCAAGGCCTGCGCAAAACGCAAGTGTTCGGCTACATCCAGGACGAGTATAAGGTGCGGCCGGATTTCACCTGGAACCTGGGGGCACGCTACAGCTTCTTCAACATCTTTCACGAAGCGCAGGGACGCTCCAATCCGTTTGATTTCGCCACCTGCGGTCCACAAGGTTTCTGCGGCGTGGGGGCCAGTTTCGGCCAGCCCAACTACGGCGATATCGATCCGCGGATTGCATTTGCCTGGGCCCCGGAAAAGCTCAACGGTCATACCGTGCTTCGCGCGGGCTTCGGCATCTACCACGAGGACGGCCAACTCGACGATCAGAACCTGCCCAACTCAAACGAAGTTTTCCGCTACTCCCTGTCCAGCAAGACCATTCCTGACCTGAGCTTTCCCATCGACCCTTTCTTGGAAGACGTCACCGGTAAGGTCTCGCCCCGCGCACAGGACCGCCGCCGAAAAGACACCTATGTCACGCAATGGGGACTTTCGCTTCAGCAGCAGCTTCCCAAGGACTTTGTGGCCGGGTTGTCGTACGTCGGAAGCAAGGGAACGTACTTGCTGACGCTTTCCGAAGTAAATGTCGTGAATCCGCTCACCGGTGAGCGCCCGTATCCGGATTTCGGGCAGATCGACTGGCGCGGGACTCGCAACAATAGCAGCTACAACGGGCTCTCGATGTCGCTGAAGCGATCGTTTGTCAATGGTCTATTGTTCTCGGTGAACTATATGTGGTCTCACGAGATTGATGATGGCTCGAACGGCAGCGGCGACGGTGATTCCCTGGTAGCGCAAAATGTCGCCTGCCAGCCTTGTGAACGCGCCGATGGCGCATTCGACGCCAGGCATGCCGTCAATGCAAACCTGCTGTATGAACTGCCTTTTGGGGCTGGCAAACCATTTCTCAGCCAGCCCGGCGTGTTGCGCGGAATCCTGGGCGGGTGGGAACTGAATTCGATTGCCAGCGCCCATACCGGTTTCCCGGTCAACGTCACCGTGGATCGCGATTCCGCCGACGTGCCTGATGGAAACACCAACAATCAGCGTCCCGATCTGGTACCCGGAGTTTCGCTGACTCCGCCGGGTGGTTCGACGATCGCCGAATGGATCAATCCTGCGGCCTTTGCAATCCCGGCTCCCGGGACCTTCGGGGACGCGCCGCGCGACGTTGCCCGCGCGCCCGCAGTCTGGCAGATAGATCTCGGCATCAGCAAGCGCTTTCTGCTGAGTGAGCGCGTGAATCTACAGTTCCGCTCCGAGATCTTCAACATCTTCAATCACCCGCAATATGGACCGCCGCAAGCGGATTTCTCTGCCGGGCCCGGCGTATTCGGCTCCATCCTCTCGACTGTGAACACCGGGCCGGTGGGGACGGGCACGCCGCGCCAGATCCAGTTCGGCCTGCGGATCGCATTCTAGGCCGCATCCCCGGGTGGGTTAGTAAGCACCCTGGCACAGGTTCGCAATCGCTTTTTGTGAGACTCAACCTGGGATCCATAACCCGCCCCATGCACTTGTCATCCTGAGGCCGCGGAGTCGTCCGCTGCGCGGACGACTCCCAACGAAGGATCTATGCATTTCTCTCCTAACCCCTTGTCATTCGGAGCGGAGTTCGCGGCCGTTCTTTGGCAGCCAACCAGGGCCACAAGTCTCTAGCATCCGCGCATACTTCCGCCTAAACTAGCGCACTTGAGGTACGGTATGAAGCAGTTCTCGCGCTTCTCAATCGTTTGTTTACTCCTGATAGTGGCAACCCCGTCATTCGGGCGGCGTGTCATCGCCACGATTCCGGTCGGCCAGGCGCCAACAGCCGTCGCCGTCAACCCGCAAACCAACACCATCTATGTCTCGAGCCCAGCCAGCAATACGCTCTGGGTGATTGATGGGCCGACCAACTCTGTCATCGCAACCCTTCCGATGGGCAGCGAGCCCTGGAGCATCTGGTTCTACTTGCCCAGGAACCTTGTTTACGTGAATAACTGCGGAGACCAAACCGTCACGATCATCGAGAACAGAACCATTAAGCTCAAGACAGTGCCGATCTCCTTCGTGCTGGGTTGCAACCAGGAAGCACTGGCGGTCGTTGGCAAACTGCTTTACGTGCCTGACCCAGTTTCGAACCAGATTCAGGTGGTGAACATGGATTCGCTGAAGGTGATCACTGAAATTCCAACGCCCGTTACCTCAACTCCATTCATCGTCGCGAACCCTGTGTCCAACCTGGCCTACGTCGCTGCGGATACTTTCAGTGACGATAGTTCCTCCATTGTGGTCATCGACACGACAACCAATACCGTCGTCACAACGTTCCACATCGAAGCCAATGCAACCATCGGTTCGATGGCGGTTGATCCCGAGAACAACCTGCTATACGTATTAAACGTGCCCAGTAATACCTCTCCCGCGCAAGTCACTGTCCTCGACGCTACCACGGGAGCAATCTTGGGAAACACAGTTCCGTTGGGCACAGGTAATGAGGTGTTTACCTTGCCGAAGCTGCACCAGGTATTGGTGACAGGCGGCAAACTGCCTCAGGGGCATAAGAGAATAGCGCGGAGTCTGGTTTTCCTGGATGCTGATACCTTCGATGTCGAAGGCAGCATCGAAGTGGGGCAGGTTCCCTGGGGTATCGCCTTCAACCCGGTCACACAAACCATCTATGTCACCAATTTCCAAAGCAATACCGTGTCTGTGATTGGCCAATAGCGGACGCGCGAGACGCTCGTCTGGGATGGTTACATCGGCCCTGAGTCCCTGATCCCCCTGACCACTTGTCATCCTGAGGCCGCGGAGTCGTCCGCCCGCGGGCGACTCCCAACGAAGGATCTATGCGAACCCTTGTCATTCGGAACCTGCCGACCATTCCCGTGTAATGTCTTGATTTAGAAGGGCTTTCCTCTCGATGGCACATTCGTGTAAGACTCTGGCACGATTGTGCTATTCCCAGAAAGTTTAGGAGGACTTAGTCTCCTAAGTGAGCAGTTCTGGGGGAGGGCTGCCCGGGCGTCCAATGACTCGCAAGAGTCGGGCGCCCGTTTTATTTTGCTCGCAATTCCCAATCCGGGAACGACAGCCCCGCCGACCCGCTTTTCATCTAACTCACGCCGCACCAGCAACATCATACGTTCCTGTACGTACGCAGACATACCCACAAAGTGTTCCACGTGGAACACTTCTCCATTTTTGCAGCCTGATGAAAAATCTTAGCGCCGGTACTTTCCCATCCACTCCGCCTGGCCAAGCATGTGGCCCTGCATGGCCTGCTCGACCTCGGCTTTGGTAGCGCCGGGTTTCAACTGCAGCATGCGGTCGAGCGCGTAGAGCTTGAAAAAGTAGCGATGGGACTTGCCGCTCGGAGGACACGGACCGCCGTAGCCAATCCGGCGAAAATCATTGCGCCCCTGCCGGCCTCCGCCAGCAAGTTCATCAACTTTGGCCACGCCTTCGGGCAGGCCGGTCGCGCCGGCAGGAAGATCGAAGAGTACCCAGTGTGTCCAGGTGCCCGCGGGCGCATCGGGATCGTCGGCGATCAGCGCCAGGCTTTGCGTTCCCGAAGGCAGATTGCTCCAGGAGAGTTCGGGCGAGACGTCAGCTCCATCGCAGGTGAACTTCTTGGGAATGTCTCCGCCACTCGTGAAGGCGGAACTTGAAATGGTAAGAGTCATGGTGGAACCTCCTGACTCGTCTCTCGCAGGCGGATTCTTTCTGGAATCTCGCGCCAGGGCGCGCGAGTCCGCGCCGCACAACCAGGCAATCAACGCGAAGCCCAGGCAGAGAAGTCTTCGTGCCGCGCGCCGGTCTAATACGTGGAGATGGTGAAGTTCACCGTGATGCGGGCTTCTGTCTCCACCGCCTGACCTGACTGAAGATAGGGCTTGAAGTGCCATTGTTTCACTGCTTCTCGGGCCGCAGCCGAAAGGATCGTGGGGCCGCTCAGCACCTGCAGGTCCTGGATGTCGCCGGTTTTTCCGATGAGCGCGCGCAACACCACCGCGCCCTGCACTTTCATCTGCCGCGCCAGCAGGGGATAGTTAGGCTCGACCGGGCGCGTAAGCACGTCCGCCGTTCCCGGCGAAAGCGTTACGCGGTCCACCGTTGCCTCCGCGGCCGCGGGAGCGGCGGGCTGCAGTTCCACCTTCACCGAGTTTGTGCCAGGCTGCAGGGTCTGATGCTGATCGCCGGCCACGACCTCGACTTCGAGCGGCGGCAACACAGCGCGGGTAGTGGTGATCACAGGCCCGGCACTGCCATCGGGCGCTGCGGGCGCCGGGTTGGCCGCGACCGCATGAGATTTCGTTTTTCCCCGCTTGGAAACTGTGGCTGGTGGCTTGACCGGGGCCTGGGGCTGAGACTGGTCCTGGGCGCTCGCCGGAGGCGCCTGCTCCGCGGGTTCGGATTCGGCGGCCGGCGGGGAAGAGAACCAGAACTGCCCGTCTTTCACCAGGACCAGGATGAGGGCAGCCAATAGGAGAGCGAGGGCCGCCAGCATGCGGCGGCGCTGCTTCTGGTCGGAAGCCACATCCACGACAGCCAGTTCGATCTGCTCGTTCGTATGTTTTTGCAACGTCGACATAAATAAGTCTCCGCCCCGTGGGGGATGCGGGGACCTGTCAGCTAGTATGCCGCGAAACCGTTGCCAACGCCAGTCCGGGAGCGCGTCCGGCGGGGTGTGAGGGCAATCACATCCGGCTGTGCCAGGGGTCACAGCTTAGGGTTCCCCCAGGGGCGGACACTAGCTGGTGACGCAGGTCACACCCGGCCAGGCCATTTGAGCATGGACTCGGTGCGAAGCCCAGCGTCGCGGAGGTGACTTGTGCTTTCACCCTACGGACTGGACATCATCGAGAGCTGTCTGTCGTGCAAGACCCGCACGGAACGCATCTTTTGTGACTTGCCGGCCACGGCCCTGCAGGCCTTCGAAACCATCAAATACGCAACCGCCTATCCCAAGGGCGCCATCCTGTTTGTGGAAGGCCAGGCGCCGCGCGGCATTTTTGTGCTGTGCAAGGGCCGGGTCAAGCTGTCTATTTGCGCCACCGACGGCAAGACGCTGATCCTGAAGATCGCCGAGCCGGGCGAGGTGCTCGGGCTGAGCGCGGCGGTTTCCGGCAAGCCCTATGAACTGACGGCCGAAACCATCGATCCCTGCCAGGTGAACTTCGTGAAGCGCGAGGATTTCCTGCGCTTCCTGCGAGATCATTCCGATGCCTGTTTCAAAGTCGCCGAACAGCTCAGCGACAAGTACAACAACGCCTGCCATGAAGTGCGCTCGCTCGGGTTGTCACATTCCGCGGGCGAAAAGCTGGCCAAGTTGTTATTGGAGTGGAGTTCCAGGAACGGGGAAGCCTCCAAGCCCGAGCCCCGCCTGAAGCTGGCGCTGACCCATGAAGAGATCGCGCAGATGATCGGGACCTCGCGGGAGACCGTGACCCGCTTGTTTGCCGACCTGAAGAAGCGGCAGATCGTGCAGTCGAAGGGCTCGACCCTGGTGATACGCAACAAGGCGGCGCTGCGGCTGATTGCCAGCAATAACTAGGCCTCAGGCGGTGTGCGCCGGTCACGGCGAAGGGTGACTGCAGTCACTGTTTTCGCCGCGGTGAAGCGTTATCACAACAGCATGGCGAGCGCGATCCAATCGAGCTGCACGGAGTGCTTGCGGCGCCCGGACCAGCTGTTCTGCAATCTCCCGGCTGAAGTCGTACCGACGTTCGACGCCATGAAGTCGGTCGCCAGCTATCCCCGGGGAAGCAAGCTGTTCTCGGAAGGCCATGCCGGCCAGGCGGTTTTCATCCTGTGCCAGGGGCGGGCGCGGCTCTCGGTATGCTCAGAATCCGGCAAGCGCTTGACACTTCGTATCGCGGGGCCCGGTGAAGTCCTGGGGCTGAGTGCCTCCCTGTCCGGCAGGCCGCATCAAATGACCGCGGAACTGCTGGATGATGCTCAGGTGGCCACGGTGAAGCGCAAAGACCTGTTGCGCTTCTTGCACGAGCATCGCGAGGTTTGCCTCCAGGTGGTGAGCCTGCTCAGCCAGGACTTGCACGCCGCCTATGACCGGGTGCGCTCCATTGGCTTGGGGCGAGGCCGGCGGGCCCGGGCTCCGCGCGTTCCGTTCTAACGCTTTTCTAATCCGCGGTCCCCACTCCATCCTCTTAGCTCAGGACCAACTTCCGCCCGGGGCATGATTCCAGCACGCACTAAACAGGACAGCGTCCGGCTGTGACCACTCCTTTAGTGGTTAGTTCCGAGACCGTCCCGCGCGTTTTCGGGAACCAAAGAGGGAATCCCTAAAGTAATGGCTTCATGTGATGGTTATCACAAATAGCACATATGAGTTGGCGTAAGCTTCCCTCAATGCTGAGTCATGTCAGGTGACCAGGCTTCCAAGGGGAACACAGTAAAGGGAGCGTGTGAGATGAAGAATGTGGAACAGCGTTCCGGATTTGCGACCACTCTGCGAATGGCGGTCTGCGTCTTGCTGCTGGGGTCGTGGTGTCTTGCGGCGGAACAGCAGGCCAAGCCGGCAGCGCCTGTATCGCCGAGCGCAGCCCAGTATGTGGGTTCAGAAACCTGCAAGACCTGCCATGAAGATCTGTACAAGCGGCAGTTCGAAAGCACGCCGCACTACAAAACCACGCTGAAGGATGGCAAGGGCTGCGAATCCTGCCATGGGCCGGGTTCGGAGCATGTGGCCGGAGGCGGGGACACCAGCAAGATCATCCGCTTCTCGGAGCTGTCGAAGGCGGACGCCAATCAGCGCTGCCTGAGCTGCCACGGGGAAGCGCGCGAGCAGTCGCATTTTGCCGGGTCGGCCCATGCCAGCAACGCAGTGGGCTGTCTGGACTGTCATTCTCCGCACCACGCCAAGGAGCCGCAACATTTGCTGGTGCAGAGCCAGCCGCAACTCTGTTACGGCTGCCACACCGCGGCCAAAGCGGATTTTGCCAAGCCCTTTCATCACCGGGTGAACGAGGGGCTGGTGCAGTGCAGCGACTGCCACAACGTGCACGGCACGGCGACCCTGCGGCAGACGCGCAGCCTGCCGAGCGGCGACTTCGTCTGCTACAAGTGCCACGTGGACAAGCAGGGACCCTTTGTCTATGAGCATGTGCCGGTGAAGACGGAAGGTTGCAGTTCCTGCCATACGCCCCACGGTTCAACCAACCCGAGGCTGCTGCGAGTCAGCCTGGTGAACCTGCTGTGCCTGCAGTGCCACACCTTCCCGACCGTGGGACCGAGTGGACCGGTGCACAACCAGAGCCAGAAATACCAGGCGTGCACGATGTGCCACGCGGCCATCCACGGCTCCAACTTCAGCAACGTGTTCTTCAAGTGAAGGAGAAGGCGATGCGAAGCAGCCAGCGAAATTCCAATTTGCCGTACGGTCCCGGGAGAAAAGCGTTTGCGGTGCGGAGGTGTTCTATGCTGTCGAAATTATCAGCCGTCACGGGGATCCTGCTCCTGGCGTTGTTGCCGGGCGTGGCGCTGGCGCAGTCGTCGGGAAGCAGTGCGTCGGGTCAGCCGGAAGGCGTCACCAGCGGCGGCTATCTCATTCACCAGTCCATCGAGCTGGGTTATCGCTTCACGGATGTGAGCGGCAGCGACGGCATGTACGACACGCTGGTGAATTTGCAGCAGGGACCACGCCTGCTCGACCAGAGCCTCTCCATGCAGTCGCAGGACCACCAGGGACTGCTGTTCGACGACCTGTTCGTCAACAGTGTGGGATGGGGCGGCGACCCCAACAACTACCTGCGCCTGCGGGTGGACAAGAACAAGTGGTACGATTTCCGCGGCAGTTTCCGGCGCGACCAGAACTTCTTCGACTACGACCTTCTGGACAACCCGTTGAACCCCTCGACCTCGACCCCCAACGTGCCGGTGACGGATTCTCCGCACCTGTTTGCCACCACGCGCCGCATGACCGATGTGGACCTGACGCTGCTGCCGCAGTCGAGGCTCAGCTTCCGGCTGGGATATTCGCACAACAACATGACCGGCCCGTCGTTCACCAGTTTCCACGAAGGAACGGACGTCCTGCTTTTCCAGCCCTGGAACACCACTATGGATTCCTATCGCATGGGCGTGGACTGGAAGCTGGCGCCGCGGACGGTGTTGAGCTATGACCAGACGCTGGACTATTACCGGGGCGACAACGATCAGCAACTGGCGCCCTTCGAGCAAGCCCTGCTGCCTGGAGGAGCGGGCACGGTGGAACTGGGGCTGCCCATCAATACACAGGCCAACCAGCCCTGCGCTGTAGTCCCTCCCGCGACAACGCTGGTGGATTCGACCGGCACTCTGACCAACATCGCGTGCAGCGCCTATTTCGGCTACCTGCGCACGGAACGGGTGCGCACCTCGACGCCCACCGAGCGGGTCAGTTTGCGCAGCAATTACGTGCGCCGGCTGGATTTGACCGCGTCCTACTCGTACAGTTCGGCGGACATGAGTTCACCGTTTGACGAAAGCTTCAACGGCCTGGTGACGCGTACGTTCACCCGCGCCTACACCATTACCGGCCCGGCCAACGCCAACCGCGTTTCCGACGTGCTTGACCTGAGCGCAACGCTGCACCTGACCAGCCATTTGCGGCTGATCAACACCTTCTACTTCTGGGCGTATCGGATTCCGGAAAGCTTCACCTCGACCGAGACTGACTGGAACATCGCGACCACGCCACCCTGCGCGCCGCCGGCCTGCTCGTTGCTGGTTCCGATCAGCAGCCTTACGCCCAGCGTCACGGTCACGCCTTCCGTTCTGTCGTTCAACCAGAACTGGAAACGGAACCAGACGGAACTGGCCTGGGACATCACCAAGAAAGCCGGCGCGCGAATTGGTTACCGGTATGGCAACAAAGACTTTCATCATGTACTGGATTTTTCCACGGGCGACGTGGATGACATCGTAATCCGGGAATACACGGCACTGGTGGGGCTCTGGGCCCGTCCAGTGACGGCATGGCGTTTGAACTTTGACTGGGAGCACAGCAACTATACCGACGTTATTTTCCGGATTGCCCCCCGCAAGGAAGCGCGCTATCGCTTCCAGACCAGCTACAACCCGCGGCCCTGGGCGCTGATCGGAGGCTCTGTCAATATCCTGGAAGACAGGAACGATGATGCGCTGACGAACTACCTGGGTCACAGCCGCAACTATGGCTTGACGGCATCGCTCACGCCCCGCGAGCGTTTCGGGATGGACCTGGCATACAACTACAACGACACCATGCAGAACGCGCTCATCTGCTTCAACGATACGCCGCCTACCGGAGTTGACTTGCCGGTGGTTACGAACGCAGGATCTTGCCTGGTTAACGATCCGAACAACCCGCTGCTGACTGACTCCTTCTATACCAACCATACGCATTTCGGCATGGCTACCGTCATGTTCAAGCCGGTCAAGCGGGCGACGACGCGTGTGGGATACAGCATCGTGAGCGTGGCTGGCAGCACTCCCCAGTTCAACATCCTGCAACCGCTCGGATCGTTACAGTACAAGTATCACCAGCCGCTGGCGAATCTTGGCGTCGATCTGGGCCATGACCTGACCTGGAACGCCGGCTGGAACTACTACCAGTACAACGAACCGTCGTTTGTGGGGCCGACTGCACCACGCTATTTTCACGCCAACACCACGACCGTCTCGTTGCGTTACGCCTTCTAAAGCATTGGTTCCCTGAGCTTTGGGGCGGCGTTCGTGCCGCCCCTTCCTTTTTGGCCTGATCCGTGACTTTGTGACGCAGGTCACAGGCGCCGGTGAGATCACGCATTGCCGCTGCGCCGTGCTGACCGCGAAGATAGGGCTACGGCGGAGGTCCGATGGACGCGTCTGGCAAAGCCGGAAGGAACGAAAGCGTAACCGAAATGATGGCAACGACCGGCAAGAAACTGGTCCTGGCATGCATGGTCGTTCTGCTTGGTGCGGCGCTGGCGGCAGCAGCCAAGAAGCCCAGCAACGAAGATTGCCTGGCATGCCATGGGGATGCGAGCCTGACCCACGATGTCAACGGCAAGCCGGTCAGCCTCTACGTCAATCCGGACAAGTTCAAGGATTCCATCCACGGCGGCATGTTCAACTGCGTGGATTGCCATACCGATCTCAAGAGTTCGCCGCACGAGACCACGCCCGCCAAGGTATCCTGCGCCACCTGCCATGCCGATGAGCAGGCGCAGTACGACCGCAGTTATCACGCCAAGGCGATCAAGGCCGGCGACGGACAGGCGGCGACCTGCGTAGGCTGCCACGGCAGCCCGCATGAGCTTCTTCCTGCCAGCGATCCCAAATCAAAGGTCAACCACGTCAACATTCCGGCGACGTGCGGTTCGTGTCACGGGCAAAAGTTCGTGATGGCGGCGAGCGGACACAGCAACCAGCCTTTCTTCTCCTACCAGGAAAGCGTACATGGCCGCGCTGTGGCGGCAGGTTCGGAAAAAGCTGCGGTGTGCACGGATTGCCACGGGACGCACGAAATTCTGGCGGCCAGCGATCCGAAATCCTCGATCTTCAAGTTCAATGTTCCCATGACATGCGCGAAGTGCCACAGCGACGTGAAGCAGGAGTTCATGCAGAGCATTCACGGACAGGCGATCGCCCGCGGCAACTCGCTGGCTCCGGTGTGCACGGACTGTCACGGCATCCATTCCATCAAGTCGCACCTGGATCCGAACTCTTCCGTGTCGGCGCAGAATCTGGCGGGTGTCACCTGCGCGCGCTGTCACGAGGGAGTGCGGCTGTCGCAGGAATTCGGGTTCGAAGGGCGGCGGGCGACGACTTATCTGGCGAGCTATCACGGGCTGGCGGCCAAGCTAGGGTCGCAGGTGGTAGCGAACTGCGCCAGTTGCCACGGTGTGCACAACATTCTGCCTTCGAGTGATCCGCGCTCCACCATCAATCATGCAAACCTGGTGAACACGTGCGGGCAATGCCATCCGGGTGTCACGGAGAAATTTGTTGCCGCCAAAGTACACGTGGGCGCGCCGCTTTCGGCGGATACGGGCAGCATCGCAGTGCGATGGATCCGCAGTTTCTATCTTGGCCTGATCGCGGTAGTCATCGGCGCCATGCTGCTGCACAACTTCATCATCTGGCGGCGGAAGCTGGTGCTGCGGCGGAGTGCCGAAATGCGCACGGTGAGCCGCATGGACCGCGGGCAGCGCTGGCAGCACGTGCTGCTGTTGGCCAGCTTTTTCGTCCTGGTCCTGACCGGATTCGCGCTCAAGTTCCCGGACTCGTGGTTCGCCAGCCTGCTCGCGATGGGAGAGAGAGTGCGCCGCATCACCCACCGCGTGGCTGCGGTCGTGCTGATTGCGACCGGCGTGTACCACATGGGCTATGTTGCCTTCAGCAAGAAAGGGCGCCGGCTGCTGCTGGACTTCCTGCCGGACGTGAAGGATGCCCGCGACGCCTGGGAGAACCTGCGCTATCACCTTGGGCTGTCATCCACCAAGCCGGAATTTGCCCGCTTCAACTATGCCGAGAAAGCAGAGTACTGGGCGCTGGTGTGGGGCCTGATCGTGATGGCCAGCACCGGCACCATGCTGTGGGCGAAAGTCTGGGTCGGCAACCTGCTGCCGCGCTGGTGGCTGGACGTTGCTACGGCGATCCATTTGTATGAGGCGATTCTGGCTACGCTGGCGATCGTGGTATGGCACTTCTACCAGGTATTCTTCGATCCCGATGTGTATCCGATGAACTGGGCGTGGTGGGACGGCAAGATGCCGTTCGAGCACTACAGCGAAGAACATGTGCTGGATACTGAGACCCTGCTGGAAGCGTCACGCGCCAATGCTGAGAAGCAGGAAGTAGAATCTTCAGCCGAGCAGGCGCAGGCGGCGCCGGCTGCCGCGGAGCC